>WNGB01004564.1_pt1 | contig 21030 bp, 20 predicted proteins | sample 5400681 | NCBI WGS metagenome assembly WNGB01 (sample SAMN13153367, study PRJNA577476) | soil metagenome | isolation source: 115 cm soil or saprolite under grassland replicate 2 | place: USA:California | collected 2016-06-15
TCAGCCGTGCCGCCGCCGTCATCACCGTGCTGGCCGGGCTGTCGTTCGCCGTTCCGTCCCTGGCCCTGCGGGCCGCCGGCGACCCGTCCCCCGGCATCGCCACCGCCGTCGTCGCCGCGGCCGTCGCGGTCTACGTCGCTCTGCTCTGGAGGTTCCGGATGGTGCTCGGGCTGGACGCCTTCACCTCGCTGCTGCCACGCCGGGCCGGCCGGCTCACGGCGGCTCCCGGCGGTCCGGATGGAGCGACATGAGCCCTACAGGCATCCTGGAACGACGGCCTGCCCGGGCCGCCGCCGTCGCGCTGGTCACCGGCGCCGCACTGATCACCGGTCTGGCCGGCTGCACGGCGGGCCCGGACCCGCCGGCACCCCCGGCCGCGGCCACCCAGAACACCCGCGGGCTGGTGCTTTCCAGCGGCTTCTCCGACGCCGGCCAGCTCGGGCGCCCCGCACCCACGAGCATCAAGACCGCGTTCGGCCCGGTGAGCGGCACCAGCGGCATGACCGGCCGTACGGCGGCCGGCTCGCTGATCGGTGCGGCCCGGCTGGCCGGCGGCGACCGGCACTCGCTGGCCGTGCTGTACGACGGCCGGGTGTACGCCTGGGGCGCCAACGAGGACGGCCAGCTCGGCGACGGCACCCGCAACTTCTCGACGGTCCCGGTGCCGGTGCGCGCACCCGACGGCCAGCCCGGGGTGCTGACCAAGGTGGCCGACGTCGCGGCGAACTCCAACGTGTCGCTGGCGCTGCGCCAGGACGGCACGGTGGTCGCGTGGGGCCGGCAGGACCGTGGCCAGCGCGGCAACGCCGGCACCTCCGCGGACCCGTTGCTGCCGAGCGTCGTACTCGATCCGACCGGCGCCCAGCCGCTCCGCGACGTGAAGGCTATCGCCGCCGACGGCGGCACCGAGCTCGTACTCACCGTCGACGGCCGCCTGTACGGCTGGGGCGACAACACCTACGGCCAGATCGGGTCCCGGGCCGGCCGGAAGGCGGCGTTGCCGGTGCTGGTCACCGACGCCACCGGCGCGCCGATCAGCCGCGTGCGTGCGATCGCGCTCGGCGGCCAGCACGCCGTCGCGGTGCTGGACGACGGCCGGGTGCTCGCCTGGGGCCGCAACGACACCCACCAGCTCGGGAACGGCACCCGCACCGGCCACAGCGCGCCGACGTTCGTGCTCGGGCCGGACGGCAAGCACCCGCTGACCGGGGTGACCGCGGTCAGCGCGGCCGAGAAGCACACGCTGGGGCTGCTCAGCGACGGCACGGTCGTCGCCTGGGGCCGCAACACCGACGGCCAGCTGGGCGACGGTACGACGAGGCGGCGCGCGTTCCCGGTCCGGGTCCACGGCCTCGGTGACCGGCCGCGGCTCACGGGCGTGCGCGAGGTGGTCGCGGGCGAGTCCTACAGCGTGGCGCTGCTCGGCAACGGCACGATCGTCAGCTGGGGGGCGAACGGGCGCGGCCAGCTCGCCAGCGGAGACCGGATCGACCGGTGGCTGCCTGGCGCGGTGACCCTCGAGACCGACCTGCCGGCGCGACCGCGGGTGACCGCGATCGGCGCGGGGCGCCGGCACCTGCTGATCGCACTCGAATGACCTGACGGACGACCGATGGACGATGGGGGTGGCACATGACGGATGCACGCGCGCTGAGCCACGGCGCGAAGTCCAGCAGCTTCGGCGATCGCGGTGTGGTCAAGCGGCTGACCGCGCTGTCGCGGCTCACCGAGCTGACCGGCGAGCACCTGCTGGACGTCGGCTGCGCGGACGGCACGTACACGATGCGGCTCGCGGACGGGTTCCAGCGGGTCGACGCGATCGACATCGAGGAGGAGCGGCTCGCCGACTTCCGGCGCGCGATCGCCGGCACGCCGTTCGAGGAGCGGATCAGCGTCCACAACATGTCGGCGGACAAGCTGCTGTTCGACGACGGCACGTTCGACGCCGTCACCACGATCGAGGTGCTCGAGCACGTCGGTGACCTGGACGCGTCGCTGCGCGAGATCCACCGGGTGCTGGTGCCGGGCGGGCGGTTCCTGATCACGTCGCCGAACCGCTGGTTCCCGTTCGAGACGCACGGCGTGATGTTCAGGCGGGGCGGCAGGCGTCACCCGAGCTGGCACGCGCCGGGCCTGCCGTGGGTGCCGCCGCTGCACCGGCGGATGTCGGACGCGCGGGCGTTCACGGTGCACCGGCTGGGTGCGCGGATCCAGCGGATCGGCTTCGACCTGGTCGGCTCGGGCTACATCATGCCGCCGTTCGACCGGTCGCCGGTCGGCCGCAGGATCCGGCCGCTGACCGACGCGGTGGAGCGCTCGCCGCTGCAGTTCTTCGGGATGGCGCTGGTCCTGGCGTTCCGCAAGCGCTGACGGCTAGCGGCGGGAGGCCTCCGCCATCGCGGTGCCGAACGCGCTCGCCGCCGTGGTGCCCGGTCTCAGCTCGGTGACGCCGACCGCGAACTGCTGCGCCGAGTTCCAGTACACGATCGCCTTGACCCGCGGGACCAGGCCGAGCTGGTCCGGCACCCCGGACAGGATCGCGTTCCGGCGAGCCGGGGGGAGATCCTGGGTCACTCCCCACTCCGCGAGCATGATCGGCTTGGCCGGGTGCGTCGTGGTAGCCCAGGTGTAGAACCCCCGCCACCTCGGGTACTGCGGCATGGTCCGGTCGACGGACTGCGCGAGACCGGCCGACCACCCGCGTTCGGCGCCGATGTAGGGGTCCTCGGCGATCCAATCGACCACGTCGTCACCCGGGTACAGGTCGCCGAACCAGGGCTGCGAGCCCCAGTGCGGCGTGCCCACGTAGTTCATCACCGTGACGGCGTTCGTCACGCCACGAGTCCGCAACCGGGTCACCACGTGCCGGTACATCGCCCGGTAGTCCTGCGCCGTCATCCCGGAACCGGCCCGGGCCACGACCTCGTTCTCCGGCTCGTGGTGAACCACCAGGAAGAACTGTTCCCCGAACGTGGACTTCAGGTAGTCCGCCTCACGGTCGATGGCCGCGTCGACGTCGGCGTCGCCGGCGGCGACCTGCGCCCAGGTCCGGCCCATCTCCGGCTTCCAGTTCAACAGCAGGATCCGGTTCTTCCCCGGCTCCCGGGCCCGCTTGATCATGTCCGCCGTCGGGAACAGCTTCGGGCTCGAGTTGTAGTAGTGCGCGATGTCCACGGTCCGGCCCACCGTGCTCTCGAAGCGCGGCAGCGCCTCGTCCCACGACTCACCGGACAGCGGGTTCGCCGCCGCACCCCACCACACCCCGCACGACGGCACCAGGATCGCCGACACCGTACAGGTCGGGGTGGTCGCCGTCGGGGACGGCGAGGAAACCCGCGGAGGCGCCGTGGCCGGGTCGTCGCAGCCGGCGAGACCGAGCATCACCACGGCACCGGCGATCCGCATCAGCTGAGGCACTGGCGATCGGCGCCGGGCGGCGGATGGCGCCCGGCGAGCGGTCCTGGTCATCGCGCCCAATCGTACGGTGGCCGGACCGGCTCCGGAACGGATTCCCGGGGGCGGAGGACATGGAGAGGCGGCAGGACCCATGCCGGATCCTGCCGCCTCTGTCGGTAACGCGTCAGCCGCTCTACAGCGTGCGGGCCAGCGGTCCCGAGGTCGCGATCGCGTGGGCCGCGGACAGCGACGACGAGGACGAGTCCAGCCGCGTCATGCCGACCGTGTGGAACTCGCTCTGGTTCCAGTACACGATCGCCTTGATCTTCGGCCGCAGCCGCAGCCCGTCGTGCACGGTTCGCAGCACGTCGGCCTTGCTCATGCCGTTCCACGACTGCTCGTCGACGCCCCACTCGCCCAGCATGATCGGCTTGGCCGGGTGCTTCGTCGTCGACCAGGTGTAGAAGCCGGGCCAGGACGGGTTCGTGTAGGTGTCCTTGCGATCCACCGAGGAGGCGAACGTGTTCCACCAGTTCGCGTTGTCACCGAAGATGTACGGGTCCTCGGCGATCCAGTCGACCACGTCGTCACCGGGGTACAGGCTGTCGAACCAGGGCTGCGAGCCCCAGTGCGGCGTGCCCATGTAGTTCATCACCGTGACCGCGTTGGTCACGCCACGAGCCCGCAGCCGCAGCACCACGTGCCGGTACATCGCCCGGTAGTCCTGCGCCGTCATCCCCGAACCGGCCTGCGGATTGACCTCGTCCTCCGGCTCGTGATGAACCGCCAGGTAGAACTTCTCCCGGAAGGTGGACTTGAGGTAGTCCGCCTCGTTGTCGATCGCGGCGTCGACGTCGGCGTCACCGGCGGCGACCTGCGCCCAGGTCCGGCCCATCTCCGGCTTCCAGTTCAGCAGCAGGATCCGGTTCTTCCCCGGCTCCCGGGCCCGCTTGATCATGTCCGCCGTCGGGAACAACTTCGGGCTCGAGTTGTAGTAGTGCGCGATGTCCACGGTCCGGCCCACCGTGCTCTCGAAGCGCGGCAGCGCCTCGTCCCACGACTCACCGGACAGCGGGTTCGCCGCGGCACCCCACCACACCCCGCACGACGGCACCAGGATCGCCGACACCGTGCAGGTCGTCGACGTGGACGTCGGTGATGCCGTCGGGCTCGTGCTCGGCTGCGATGTCGTCGTCGAGCTGGTCGGCGCCGGGCTTCCTGTCGGCGTGCCGCTCGTCCGGGTCGCCGTCGGGGACACCGTCGGGGACGCCGTCGGCGACAATGCGGTGGTCGGCGCCGTCGTCGGGCTCGTTGTCGGGGTGCCAGCCGGCACGTAGCTGATCTCCAGCCGGGTCTGGGTGGCACCGGACTCGCGCGAGCCGAAGATCGCGCTGGTGCCACCGAAGGTCTGCACGACCACGAGGTCGAGCTGACCGGAGCGGGTGATCGCGGGGGTGACGTCGAAGCGGACCGACGGCGATACGCCGTCATCGGCCACGCTCGCGACCGCCGAGCCGACCCTGGGAGCGGTCTGGTAGGTGACCGCCTCGGTCCAGGCGCCGCCCGTCCTGGCGACCGTCAGGCGGCTGGGCTTGCCGGTCCCCAGCCGGGTCAGCACCAGGCTCGCGCGCCGCGCGAAGCCGGCCGGGGCCTCCGGTACGCCGTACCGCAGCAGGCTGCGCGCCTGGTCCTTCTTGACCACCAACCGCTGGGACCAGCCGTGCCGTTGCGTGGGCGAGGCCGACGAGACGTAGGCGTCCGCGATCGCGACCAGCCGGTCGGGCGCGGGCGTCTCACCGTGGGCGCTGTTCACCAGGAACCCGGTGCCGGCCAGCAGGGCGACACTCACGCCCAGGCCGGCCAGCTTCGGGCCGGTGGAGCCTCGCTGCTTCTTCGATTGTCGTGGTTTCGGCCTGTCGCTGAGGGGCTGTGCCTGCTTGCCCGCTCTGTGGCGGCCATGGGCACGCGATCTACCGTCCCGCACGGGCAGTTCCCTTCCTGCACGCCTGCGAGGTCAGCTGTCGGGCTCGGGCGGAAAGGTGCCCGGCCGCTCGCGCGGCTTCGCCCCGAGGAACGCCCGGCGTCCTAGGACACCGGGCTGCTCCGGAGAACCTGTGGGTCCCCCGCTTCCGCCCTCTGTTTCACTCGTAGTGGTCGATGCCGTGGTGGGCGGAACTCGGCGTGCCGCGGCCTCGATGTGTTGGACTGTGATGGACTTCGGCCCGGCGAGCTCGTGACTTGAGCCAGACCGCTCGGAACATAATCACAATTGGCTAACGAATTCAACACGAGTTCGCCGCGAGCCGGAGCGCGATCCGCCGCCCTCAGCACACGCAGTGCGACCGAGACCGGGCCGAGACCGCCGATTCCATGACTGCGCGTCGAGAACCGGCGGCCGAAGAGGTCGCTCTTACACGATCCAGGTGAACGACGACACTATCTGACGTACCGATTACCGGACATGTCGCGCGTGCCGCTCGGCGAGATCGTCCACGATCGCCCCGGCCGCCACCACCGCGGCCGCGATCTCACGCTCGTACGACGCGGCCTGCGCGACCGTCACCGTGACCGTCCCGGGATCGCGCAACGCGCCGTCGAGGGCGCTCTCGAAATCCGGCTGCGTCTCACACAGGGTGATCAGGTCCAGCCCGGCCATCCGCCGGCAGAACAGCTGCTGGTGGTCGTCGATGTGCTCGCGCAGCGCCGGGTCCCGCGGTACGACGATCGGCCGGCGCCCGCGGCGTCGTACCTCGAGCATGGTCGCGGGCCCACCGTGGCAGACCACGGCGCGGGCGGCGGCCATGTACCGCTGCAGCTCCTGGTAGGGCACCAGGTCGAGTCCGTCGGCCAGCCGCGGCGCCGCCGACCAGCCGTGCTGGACCAGCACCGTCGGCGCGGCAGCCTGCCGTCCGAGCCAGTCGTCCACCCAGCCGACCAGCCGCTCGAACCGGTGATGGTCGGTGCCCAGCAGCACCACCACGTCGTACGGCGTGGTCACAGCAGCCGCCCGACCAGTGTCGACCCGGCGTACAGGTGCTTCTGCTCGTCCCACTGGACCAGCATCCGGGTGGTGAACGGCCTGCACAGCCGGCCGCTGAGGGTCGGTTTGTCGATCCGGTCGAAGACCTCGATGTAGACCGTCGGGATGCCGCGCAGCCGGCCGAGCACGAAGAACGGCAGCGCGACCCCGGCGCCGGTGGACACGATCACGTCCGGGTGCTCGCGGCGCAGCACCCGGGCAGCGAGGATGCCGTTGCGGGCCAGGTTCTTCAGGTTCCGGGTGGTCGGGAAGTACGCCGGCACCATCCGCTCGCCGGCCAGCAGCGACTCGCTGTCGGCGGTCGGGAACGTCACCCAGCAGACGTCACGCGACGACCACCAGGAACGCATCGCGATCAGCTGGGCGAGGTGCCCGCCGCTGGAGCAGACCATCAGAACCCGCGGGTGTCTCGTCATCGTCATCGCACCTCGTTGACCATGCCCGCGCCAACGGTACGGTTCGTCGCCTCGTCGATCAGCACGAACCCGCCGGTGGACCGGTTGCGGCGGTAGGAGTCGCACAGCAGCGGTTGGGTGGTGCGCAACCGGATCCGGCCGACGTCGTTCAGCCCGAGCCGGCCGGCCTCGTGGTCGCGGTGCAGCGAGTTGACGTCGAGGCGGTACTGCAGTTCCTTGACCATCGCCCTCGCGGTGCGGGTGGTGTGCTTGATGGTGTACTTCTGGCCCGGCAGCAGCGGTTCCTCGGTCATCCAGCACACCATCGCGTCGACGTCCTGGGTCGCGGCCGGCGCGTTGTGGACCCGGCAGATCATGTCGCCGCGGGAGACGTCGATCTCGTCGGCCAGCCTGACCACCACCGACATCGGCGCGAACGCCTCGTCCAGCGGACCGTCCGCGGTGTCGATACCGGCGATCCTGGAGGTGAAACCCGACGGCAGCACCATCACCTCGTCACCCGTCTTCAGCACTCCGCCCGCGACCTGGCCGGCGTACCCGCGGTAGTCGCGGTGGCCGTTGGACTGCGGGCGGATCACGTACTGGACCGGGAACCGGACGTCGATCAGGTTCCGGTCGCTGGCGACGTGCACGTGCTCGAGGTGGTGCAGCAGGCTCGGCCCCTCGTACCAGGGCGTGTTCGGCGACCGGCTCACCACGTTGTCGCCGAGCAGCGCCGACACCGGGATGACCGCGAGGTCGGTGACGTCGAGCTTGGCCGCGAACCGGGTGAACTCCTCGCGGATCCGCTCGTAGACGTCCTCGGAGTAGCCGACCAGGTCCATCTTGTTCACGCACAGCACCAGGTGCGGGACGTGCAGCAGGGTGGCCAGGAACGCGTGCCGGCGGCTCTGCTCCAGCATGCCCTTGCGGGCGTCGACCAGCACCAGCGCGAGGTCCGCGGTGGACGCCCCGGTGACCATGTTGCGGGTGTACTGGATGTGCCCCGGGGTGTCGGCGATGATGAACTTGCGCCGCGGTGTCGCGAAGTACCGGTAGGCCACGTCGATGGTGATGCCCTGCTCGCGCTCGGCGCGCAACCCGTCCGTCAGCAGCGCCAGGTCGACGTAGTCGTCGCCGCGCTCGCGGCTGGCCCGCTCGACCGCCTCGATCTGGTCCGCGAACACGGTCTTGGTGTCGTACAGCAGGCGCCCGATCAGGGTGGACTTGCCGTCGTCGACCGAACCGGCGGTGGCGAATCTCAGGATGTCCATCAGAAGTACCCCTCGCGCTTGCGGTCTTCCATCGCCGCCTCGCTGAACCTGTCGTCGCCGCGGGTCGCGCCGCGCTCGGTGATCCGGGTGACGGCGATCTCGTCGATCACCTTCCCGACCGTGTCGGCGTCCGACCGCACCGCGGCGGTCAGCGAGGCGTCCCCGACGGTGCGGTACCGCACCCTGGCGGTGAAGACCGGTTCACCTTTGCGGGGCCGGCAGAACTCGTTCGCGGCGAACAGCATCCCGTTCCGCTCGAAGACCTCGCGCTCGTGCGCGTAGTAGATCGCCGGCAGCTCGAGGCGCTCCCGCTCGACGTACTGCCAGATGTCCAGCTCGGTCCAGTTCGACAGTGGGAACACCCGGATGCTCTCCCCCAGGTGGATCCGGCCGTTGTACAGGTTCCACAGCTCGGGCCGCTGGTTCTTCGGGTCCCACTGGCCGAACTCGTCGCGGAACGAGAACACCCGCTCCTTCGCGCGTGCCTTGTCCTCGTCGCGCCGGGCCCCGCCGAACACCGCGGTGAACCGGTGCTTCTCCAGCGCGTCCAGCAACACCGGCGTCTGGATCCTGTTCCGGGTACCGTCGGGCGGCTCGCGGACCAGGCCGCGCTCGATCGCGTCCTGGACGCCGGCCACGATCAGCTGTACGCCGAGCTCGCCGACCCGGCGGTCCCGGAACTCGAGCACCTCGGCGAAGTTGTGACCGGTGTCGACGTGCATCACCGGGAACGGCATCCGCGCGGGATGGAACGCCTTCTGCGCCAGCCGGAGCATCACGATCGAGTCCTTGCCGCCGGAGAACAGCAGCACCGGCCGTTCGAACTCGGCCGCCACCTCGCGCATGATGTAGATCGCCTCGGACTCCAGCAGCTGCAGCTGGCTGAGCTGGTAGCTCATGCGACCGCCTCCTCCTGCGCCGCGATCGCCGCGAGCAACCCGTCGGCGTACTCGGGCCGGCACACCAGCAGATCGGGCAGCCTGGGGTCCGGCCGGTTGTAGCGCAGCGGGCTGCCGTCGACCCGCGACGTGTATAGCCCGGCCGCGGCGCACACCGCCACCGGAGCGGCCGAGTCCCACTCGTACTGCCCGCCGGCGTGCACGTAGGCGTCCACCTCGCCGCGCAGCACCGCGGTCGCCTTCACTCCCGCGGACCCCATCGGCACCAGCTCCGCGCCGAGCGCACCGGCCAGCCCGTCCACCAGAGCGGGTGGCCTGGTCCGGCTCACCGCGATCCGGACCGGCCCAGGACGCCGCGCCGGTACGACGCCGGCCGGCACCGTCGAGTGCAACAACCCCGCGGCCGGCAGCGCCACGGCACCCGCGACCAGGGCCCCGTCGGACCACAGCGCCACGTGCACCGCCCAGTCCTTCCGGGCGGGCTCGCCGTACTCCCGGGTGCCGTCCAGCGGGTCGACGATCCAGACCCGCCGGGCGCCCAGCCGCGCCGGGTCGTCGGCCGCCTCCTCGCTCAGGACCGCGTCGGCGGGACGCAGCCGCGCCAGCCGCCCGGCGAGCATCCCCTGGGCGGCCGCGTCGCCGATCGCGCCCAGCTCGCGGCCGGCGCGGCCCGAGTCGCGCAGCTGGAGCAGCAGCGAACCGGCGTCCTCCGCGAGCCGGTTCGCCACAGCCGCGTCCGACACGCCGCCAGCCTCGAATGCGTCCACAGGTACCCCCATCGCCAGGCGTCAGTAGGCTCCCGAGCCGCCGAGCACGGCCCGCAGCGTCTTCCACAGGATCAGCAGGTCCAGCGCCATCGACCAGTTGTCGACGTACCGGAGGTCGAGGCGCATCGACTCCTCCCAGGACAGGTCGCTGCGACCGCTCACCTGCCACAGGCCGGTCAGGCCCGGCTTGACCAGCATCCGGCGAGTGTCGTCCGGACCGTACCGGGCGGCCTCGTGCGCCAGCGGCGGCCGCGGCCCGACCAGCGACATATCGCCGCGCAGCACGTTGAACAACTGCGGCAGCTCGTCCACCGAGAACCGGCGCATCCAGCGACCGGCCGGGGTCACCCGCGGGTCCGCGCGCAGCTTGAACAGCACCGTGTTGCCCTCGCTGAGCGGTGCCAGGTCGGTCAGCCGGTCCTCCGCGTCGACCACCATGGTCCGGAACTTCAGCATCCGGAACTCGGCCCCCGCACGACCGAGCCGGGGCTGCCGGAACAGCACCGGGCCGTGGCTGGTGAGCTTCACCGTGACCGTCAGCAGCAGCAACAGCGGTGCCGCGAGGACGACGAGCAGCAGCGCGACGCAGCGGTCGAAGACGCTCTTCAGCAGGTGCGGACCACCGCTGACGGACGGCCGTTCGAGGTGCAGCAGCGACAGGCCCGCGACCGGCCGGACCGAGATCCGCGGACCCGCGACCTCGACGATACCGGGCGAGACGATCAGGTCGACACCACGCTGCTCGAGTGCCCAGGACAGCCGGCGCAGCGACTGGCCGGCGAGTTCCGCGTCGGTGGCGACCGCGACCACGTCCGCCGCCTGTGCGTCGACCGCGGCCAGGATGTCCGCCTCTGGCAACTCAGGCTGTTCGGCGATCTTGCCGTACGCCCGCTCGCCGCGCGGCAGGCAGGTGCCGACCACGGTGTAGCCGTCGGACCGTCGCGCCGTGAGGTGCTCGATCAGCGTCGCCGCCTGGCCGTTGCGCCCGACCACCAGCACCCGCCGCATGCAGCGGCCGGCGTACCGGTGCCGGGAAAGATCGTGGCGCAGCCCCCAGCGCAGGACGATGCCGGTGAACACCGTCATCGGCATCGCCACGACGACGAACCCCCGGGCCACCTCGCTGTGGGTGGCGTACGACGCGATCGCGACCGTCGCGGTCAGGCTGACGCCGGCACGCAGCAGGGAGCGGAACTCGTCCGGGCCGGTGCCGAAGAACCGAGGCTCGTAGCCCCGGGCGAACCAGACGCACACCAGCCACACGACCGGCAGCACGCCGCCGAGCAGCAGGTACGCGGTACCGAAGTGCGCGCCGAACCGGGTCAGCAGGGCGAGTGACACCCCGATCACCGCGGCGACCAGATCGCTGCCCAGGGCCGCCCACCGGTAGGCCGCGACCCAGCGAGCCTCGGTCGCACGCGCCGATCGCGGCACGATCGCCGGCACCTCGTGCGGGAGGACCCAGACCGGTCGCCGGCGGTCCTCGACTGCCGACGACCCGAACCCGCCCTCCGCAGCGAGGTCTCCGGCCACGGAAAAGTCCGTCACAAAGCGTCACCCCCCCAGGCGATTCGGGAGAGGTGACCAACTACACCCCGTCACATCTACCGAAAAAAGGGCCGCCCCCACAGCCTCATTGCCCATGAGAATACTACGAGTGACAGGTTTCGAACAGACTCCCCTACGGAGCGTTTACAGAAGGGAAACTCGAGGGAAACGGGGTCAGCCGGCGATCAGGCCGTCGCCGCTGATCAGTTCCTTCATCTCCGCGAGCGTGGAGTCGCTCGGCGGCAGGATCGCGTCGGAGTCGTGCAGCACGTCGTCGGGCAGCTTCTCGCCCTTGCCGCGGACCAGGTCGAGCAGCGCGGCGAACGACTGCTCGAACGCGGCCTGGTCACTCGTCGACACCGCCGCCTCGAGCTTGGCGTCGACTTCGTTGAGCTCGGCGACACTCTCATCGGCCAGCTTCCACTGGCCTTCCCCCATGATGCGCACGATCATCGAACTTCTCCGTCCTGCGGCTGGGCCTGCGGGGTCTGCTGGGCCTGTGGCTGCGGCGCGGCCCGCGGGGTGTCCTGCGGGAGCTCCTTCGGCGCGGCGGCCGGGCCGCCGTCCAGCTGTGCCTTCAGCTGCTGCAGCTCGATCTCGACGTCGGAGGTGGACGCCATCCGGTCCAGCTCCAGGCTGATGTTGTCCTGGCCGCTGCCGGTCACGTCCTCCAGCGCGCCCGAGGCGAGGAGCTCGTCGATCGCACCCGCGCGAGCCTGCATCTGCGCGGTCTTGTCCTCCGCACGCTGCACCGCGAGGCCGACGTCGCTCATCTCCTCGGAGATGCCGGAGAACGCCTCGTTGATCCGGGTCTGCGCCTCGGCCGCGGTGTAGGTCGCCTTGATCGTCTCCTTGCGGGTCCGGAACGACTCCACCTTGGCCTGCAGCCGCTGCGAGGCGAGCGTCAGCTTCTCCTCCTCGCCCTGCAGCTGCGCGTGCTGGGCCTGCAGGCCCTCCAGCTGCTGGGCCAGGCCGGAGCGCCGGGTGAGCGCCTCGCGCGCGAGGTCCTCACGGCCCATCGAGAGCGCCTTCTGCGCCTGGCCGTGCAGCTTGTCCGACTGCGCCTGCAGCTGCGACGCCTGCAGCTCGACGCGCTTGCGGCTGGTCGCCACGTCCGCCACGCCACGACGCACCTTCTGCAGCAGCTCGAGCTGCTTCTGGTACGAGTAGTCAAGGGTTTCGCGAGGATCCTCGGCCTTGTCCAACGCCTTGTTGGCCTTGGCCCTGAAGATCGTCGACATCCGCTTGAAGATGCTCATCGAGATCAGTACCCCTTCTGTGCCGGGGTGCGACCCGGCTCGCGTACATCCACCCTATGTCCCTGCGGGTCACCAGACCATCGGGACGCCCCCGGATAAAGTGGAGCCGCCACCGGGGGCCACCCGGACCCCCGCAGGGTTTCCAGATGAGGTCGAAGCAGCCCGTGTTCCGTCGCAACAAGTCCGGCCAGGAGTCCGTTCAGGACACCGTCGCGCCCAAGCCCAAGACCGGCGGCAAGGGCCGGCCCACACCCACCCGCAAGGAGGCCGAGGCCGCCCGCAAGGCCGCGTACCGCAAGCCGCGCAACCGCCGCGAGGCCACGCGGCTGCAGCGGGAGAGGTCACGCGCCGAGCGGGTCCGCGTGCACGAGGCGATGAAGAGCGGTGACGACCGCTACCTGCCGGCGCCGGACAAGGGCCAGGTACGACGCCTGGCGCGGGACTACGTCGACGCGCGACGCTCCGTGATGGAGTACGCGCTGCCGGTCCTGCTGGTGGTCTCGTTCGGCGGCATCCTGCTGCAGCGGTTCTGGCCGTTCGTCGCCGCCGCGACCAACATCTTCTTCATGCTGATGATCCTGGCGATCGCGGTCGACTGGATCCTGCTCACCCGCGGGCTGAAGAAGAAGCTCGCCCAGCGCCTGCCCGGACAGGACACCAAGGGCGCCGGTTTCTACGCCGTCCGCCGCACCATGCAGATGCGCCGCTGGCGGCTGCCGAAGCCGATGGTCAGCCGCGGCACGAAGCTGTAGCCGCGTAGGCTCGCGCGCATGGAGTTCCGGCACCTCGGCGGCAGCGGCCTGAAGGTCAGCGAGATCGCGTACGGCAACTGGATCACGCACGGCTCCCAGGTGGAGAACGAGCAGGCCAAAGCGTGCGTCCGCGCCGCGCTGGAGGCCGGGATCACCACGTTCGACACCGCCGACGTCTACGCGAACACCGCGGCCGAGGCGGTGCTCGGCGACGCGCTGCGCGGGGAGCGGCGCGAGTCGCTCGAGATCATGACGAAGGTCTACTTCCCGACCGGGCCGCAGGGCCCGAACGACACCGGCCTGTCCCGCAAGCACATCCGCGAGTCGATCGACGGCTCGTTGCGCCGCCTCGGCACCGAGTACGTCGACGTCTACCAGGCGCACCGCTACGACACCGAGACGCCGCTCGAGGAGACCATGGAGGCGTTCGCCGACCTGGTCCGGGCCGGCAAGGTCTTGTACGTCGGGGTCTCGGAGTGGACCGCCGAACAGCTCCGGGAGGGGCACCGGCTGGCCCGCGAGCTGCACGTCCCGTTCGTGTCCAACCAGCCGCAGTACTCGATGCTGTGGCGGGTGATCGAGGACGAGGTGGTGCCGGCCTGCGAGGAGCTCGGCATCGGCCAGGTGGTGTTCTCGCCGATCGCGCAGGGCGTGCTCACCGGCAAGTACCTGCCCGGCCACCAGCCGCCGGAGGGATCCCGGGCGACCGATCCCGAGGGCGCGGTGTTCGTCAAGCGCTACCTCGCCGACGACGTGCTCACCCGCGTCCAGGCGCTGCGGCCGCTCGCCGGTGAGGCCGGGCTGACTCTGGCGCAGCTCGCGGTCGCCTGGGTGCTGCAGAACCGCAACGTGTCGGCGGCGATCGTCGGCGCGTCCCGGCCCGAGCAGCTCGCCGACACCACGAAGGCCTCCGGCGTCCGGCTGGATGAGGATCTGCTGAAGCGGATCGACGAGACGCTCGGCGCCGTCGTCGAGCGCGACCCGCGCAAGACCGCGCAGCACGCACCCAAGAGGAGGCTCGTATGAGCTGGACCTGGCGGTTCGAGAACTCGTCCGGCGAGGCCGTCGACGGCGGTGAGCTGGCCGGCGCCGAGTTCTCCGCCCAGGGCGACGCCGAGACCTGGCTCGGTGAGATCTGGCGCGACCTCGCCGACAACGGCGTCGACCAGGTCTGGCTGCTCGAGGACAGCCGCGAGGTGTACGGCCCGATGAGCCTGCACGCCGCACAGTAGGATCGGTCCGAACCACCACGCCCGCGACGCAGGGAAGCCGGTCCGAAGCCGGCGCTGACCCGCAATCGTAGGCCGCTCTTCACCCGAGGGGCGGCGAGCCGGAACGCTGCGCCGGGGGATGTCAGGCTCACCGACCCGTCGAGGTTCGCGGGTGGAGCCGGGTCACCGACCCGAGTCCGCCCTCGCGCGCTGGAACGCTCCAGTGTGGCGAGGGTTTCTCGTGTCCGGTCCGGAGCACCGCAGACCTCCCGCACGAAGGACACGAGATGACCCGCACCGCTGCCCGCCTCCTGCTCGGCCTGCTCGCCACCCTGGCGCTCGCCGGCACGACGGCCGTGACCGCCCAGGCGGAGGACGGCTACCGCTTCTGGGGGTACTTCCAGTGGAAGGCGGGCGCCTGGGCGTTCGCGCCCAAAGGCCCGGACCAGATCGTGCCGGCCGACGGCGCGGTCGAGGGCTGGCGGTTCGCCGTCGCCCCGCAGACCGTGACCCGGACCCCGCGCGCGAACGGCGACTTCGCGGCGATCTGCCATGACGCTCCCGCCGAGACCGGCAAGAAGCGCGTCGCCCTCGTGATCGACGCCGGTACGACGGAGGACGCGGCTGGTGCGACTCCCCCGGCCGCCAAGGGCGTCTGCGTGGTGACCGACCCGGCCGCGTCCGGCGCGAAGATCCTCGCGGCGGCCGTGCAGGTCCGGATCGAGAAGGGCCTAACCTGCGCGATCGACGGTTACCCCGCCAAGGGCTGCGGTGACCCGGTGAAGAACGTCGCGGTCCCGGAGAAGGACGCCCCGGTGCAGCTCGCGATCGCCGCGCCGGTCGGTTCCAGCGCCCCGGCGGCCACCCCGAGCGCCACAGCCACGCCGACGAGCGGCAGCGCCACCGGCTCGGCCGACTCCGGCGACGACTCGTCGGTGTGGAAGACCCTGATCCCGTCCGTGGCCGTCGGGCTGGTGATCGGGGTCGGCGCTGTGTTCCTGGCCCAGCGCCGTCGCCGTACCTCCACAGACGCCTGAGACCGTGCGCGCCGCCGACAACCCCGCTCTCCCCCGGGCCCTGCACCCGGGGGCGTGGTGGTTGTGGGCGATCGGGCTCGCGGTCGCGGCGAGCCGGACCCGGAACCCGGTCCTGCTGCTGCTGATCCTCGCCGTGACCGGTTTCGTGGTCGCGGCCCGCCGCGGTGACGCTCCCTGGGCGAACAGCTACGCCGCCTTCCTCAAGCTCGGCCTGGTGCTGATCGCGATCCGGGTGGTGCTGCAGGCACTGCTGTCGACCCGATCGCAGGGCAGCCACGTGCTGGTGACGCTGCCACGGATCCCGTTGCCCGACTGGGCCTCCGGGGTGAAGCTCGGTGGCGAGGTGACCTCCGAGGCCGTGCTCACCGCCGTGTACGACGGCCTGCAGCTGGCGGTGATGTTGTGCTGCATCGGCGCGGCGAACGCGCTGGCCAGCCCGCGGCGGCTGCTGAAGTCGTTGCCCGGGGCCTTGTACGAGGTCGGCGTCGCGTGTGTGGTCGCGCTGACCTTCGCGCCGCAGCTGGTCACCGACGCCCGCCGGATCCGCGCGGCCCGGCGGCTGCGCGGCCGCACCGACCGCGGTCTGGCCGCGCTGCGGACGACCGGGATGCCGGTCCTCGAAGGCGCTCTCGACCGGTCGGTCGAGCTGGCCGCGGCGATGGACGCGCGCGGGTACGGCCGCACCGGTCAGGTGCCCCCGCGGCAGCGCCGGATCACCGGCGCCCTGGTGCTGCTCGGCCTGATGGGGGTCGCGGTCGGCGTCTACGCCGCGCTGACCGACGCCCTCGGCGCCGTCGCGGCGGTGGCGACGCTGGCCGCCGGGCTGCTGGTTTCGTTCGCCGGGCTGGTCGCGGGTCACCGCCGGGTCGCGCGGACGCGGTACCGGCCGGATCCCTGGGCGGTTCCGGAGTGGCTGGTCACCGCCGCCGGGGCGGTCGTCGCCGCCGGCCTGGCCACGGCGTCGTACCTGGGTGTCGCGGGGCTGGTGCTGCCCGGGCCGCTGACCGTGCCGCCCGCGCCGTGGCTGCCCGTGGTCGCCGTACTCGCCGGGCTGCTGCCGGCTGTCGCCGCGCCGCCGCTGACGGCACGACGTACGGAGGTGGCGGTGCCGTGATCGAGTTCGACCGGGTCTCCGTCACGTACGACGGCGCCGCGGCGCCATCGTTGCGCGAGGCAACGTTCGTGGTGCCGGAGGGCGAGCTGGCGCTGGTGATCGGCCGTACCGGCTCGGGCAAGTCGACGCTGCTGCGGGCGATCAACGGGCTGGTGCCGCACTTCACCGGCGGCACGCTGTCCGGCCGGGTGCTGGTGGCCGGCCGGGACACCCGGCTGCACCGGCCGCGTGACCTGGCCGATGTGGTGGGTTTCGTCGGACAGGACCCGATGGCGGGGTTCGTGACGGACACGGTCGAGGACGAGCTCGCGTACGGGATGGAGTCGCTGGGGGTCGCGCCGGACGTGATGCGGCGCCGGGTCGAGGAGACGCTCGACCTGCTCGGGCTGGCGGACGTCCGGGACCGGCCGCTGACCGCGCTGTCCGGCGGGCAGCGCCAGCGCACCGCGATCGGCGCGGCCCTGACGCCGCACCCCGCCGTGCTGGTGCTGGACGAGCCGACGTCCGCACTCGACCCGCAGGCCGCCGAGGAGGTGCTGGCCGCGCTGCAGCGGCTGGTGCACGACCTCGGCGTCACGGTGGTGCTCGCCGAGCACCGGCTGGAGCGCGTGATCCAGTACGCCGACCGCGTGATCGAGGTGGCCGGCGGCTCGGAGCCGGTGCGCTCGGGTGATCCCGCGTTCCTGATGGCGACCGGGGCCGTGGCGCCGCCGGTCGTCCAGCTCGGCCGGCTCGCCGGCTGGTCCCCGCTTCCCCTGTCCGTCCGCGACGCGCGCCGCGCGGCCGCTCCGCTTCGCGAGCGCCTGGACGGCGTCATTCCGTTGCACCCGGCAACAACCCCGCGCTCGTCGGAGGACGCCGGCTCACCCACCGGCGGACCGGGCTCAGGTGCTGCTAACGGCCTGGGCTCGGGTGCCGGCGACAGCTTGCGCTCGAGCGCCGGCGACGGCGTGGGCTCGGGTACCGACTTCGGGGCCCGAGGTCGGCGAGGACGCTCCGTCCGCGGTTCTGGCCGCGTGGCCGAAGGCCCACTTGGCCGCGCGGCTGATGTGGTGGTGCGGTACGGGCGGACTGTCGCGCTGCGCGCGGTGTCGCTCGAGGTCGGCGCCGGTGAGGTCGTCGCGGTGATGGGGCGGAACGGGGCCGGGAAGTCCACGCTGCTGAACGCGCTGGTCGGACTGGTCCGGCCGGCGTCCGGCGTTGTCGAGACGTCGGGGCTGGCGCCGACCGTGACCAGGCCGAAGGATCTGGTGCGGGCGGTCGGGCTGGTACCGCAGGAGGCGGCCGACCTGCTGTACTCGGCGACCGTCGCCGCGGAGTGCGCACAGGCCGACGCGGACTTCCGGGTCGCCGCCGGGACGTGCCGCGGACTGCTGCGGCGGCTGGCTCCCGATGTGAGTGACGAGACCCATCCGCGCGACCTGTCCGAGGGCCAGCGACTGTGTCTCGCGCTCGCCGTGGTGCTGTGCGGCGCTCCCCCGCTCCTGCTGCTCGACGAACCGACGCGAGGGCTGGACTACGGCGCCAAGCACCGGCTGGTCGGGATCCTGCGTGAGCTCGCCGCGAACGGGCACGCCGTGATGCTGTCCACCCACGACGTCGAGCTGGTCGCGGAGGTCGCGACTCGCGTCGTGGTGCTCGCGGACGGCGAGATCGTTGCCGACGGCAACACGACGGACGTGATCGCCGGTTCGCCGGCGTTCGCGCCGCAGGTCGCCAAGATCCTCGCGCCGCTGCCGTTCCTGACCGTCGGCGAGGTCGCCGCCGCCCTCGGCGAGGCATCATGACCGAAGATCGTCGCGACGCTGAGCCAGGGGTCGTCGACGCCGCCGCCCACGACGCGCCGCACCGACCTGGCCGCGGTGCTCGGCGCGGCATGGCGGCCCGCCTCGTGGGCGTTCGGCCGCGGAGTGCGGTCGCGATGGTGGTGGCGTCCGTCGCGGGGCTGTTCGCGTTCGGCTGGCCGCTGCTGTGGCAGACGACCCAGGTCGGCGCGGTCGCGATCGGCCACACCACCGACGCGCCCTGGCTGTTCGTGCTACTGCTGCCGCTGCTGGTCGCCGTCGTACTGGCCGAGCTGGCCGAGGGCGGCATGGACGCCAAGGTGGTCGCGCTGCTCGGCATGCTCGCCGCGGTCGGCGCCGCGCTGCGCGCCCTCGGCCCCGGTACCGCGGGACTCGAACCGGGGTTCTTCCTGCTGGTGCTGGCGGGGCGGGCGTTCGGGGCCGGGTTCGGGTTCGTGCTCGGCGCGGTGTCGCTGCTCAGCGGGGCGATGATCAGCGGCGGCGTCGGACCCTGGATGCCGTTCCAGATGTTCGCCTGCGCCTGGGTCGGCAGCCTGGCCGGACTGTTGCCCAAGGCAACCGGCTGGGTCGAGACGGTGGTGCTGGCGGCGTACTCGGTGGTGTCCGGGATCTGCTACGGCCTGATCATGAACCTCTGGTTCTGGCCGTACGCGACCTTCGGCAGCGACTTCTCCTTCGTGCCGGGCGACGCGCTGGCGGACAACCTGCACCGCTACCTGCTGTTCTTCGCCGCCACCTCACTCGGCTGGGACGTGCCTCGCGGTGTGCTGTCCGCCCTCCTGGTCGTCACCCTCGGCCGCCCGGTGCTCGCCGCGTTCCGGCGGGCCGCGCGCAAGGCGGCGTTCGACGTACCCGTCAGCTTCGTCCCCGCGGAGGCCCACCATGGCTGATCTCGTCATCGGACCCGACGGTGTCCTCGTCGACGGCGTGCTGCTGCTCGGCCGCGGCCCCGCGACCAGCCGGCCCGGCTACCGCGTCGTCGCCGTCCCCACTCCCGCCGGCCTGCGGTACGACGTCACCGGGCCCGCGGGTGAGCAGTTCTCCTGGACCGACACGTCCGAACAGCCCGACCCCGAGCCCGCCTTCGAACCCGCCGGCGTCGATCCCCGGCACCAGCGCACACTGGTGCTCGGCGGCGCCCGTTCGGGGAAGTCGACGACGGCCGAGCGGATGCTCGCCGGCCGCGACGACGTGCTGTACGTCGCCACCGGCCACGACGGCTCCGACGACCCCGCCTGGGCCGAACGCATCGCCCTGCACCGCGCCCGCCGCCCCGCCACCTGGGGGCTGGCCGAGACCACCGACCTGGTGCCGCTGCTCGACACCGCCGGCCCACCACTCCTCATCGACTGCCTGACCCTGTGGCTCACCCGGGTGATGGACGAGCACACGGTGTGGACCGAGCCCGACCGGCTCCCCGAGGTCGAGCAGCGCATGGCCGAACTCGCCGACGCCTGGCGCCGTACTGCTCGTGAGATCGTTGCCGTCAGCAACGACGTCGGATCCGGCGTAGTACCCGCCACCGCCTCCGGCGTCCTCTTCCGCGACCTGATGGGCCGCCTCAACACCACCATCGCCGACGCCAGCGACCACGTCCTCTGGTGCCTGGCCGGCCGAACCCTCCCCCTCTGAGCCCATGCCATCCCCTGCACATCATTCGTCGCATCTTGTTCTGCGCGTAATCGGCCATCGCGGCGCGGCTGTCGTCGTCTTGAGTGATCGGCGCCGTGTGCCGGCGATCTGTGCCTGGCAAGACGTCGGGTGCTGGTCGTTGCGGGTTCTCGCGATACCGCGTGGGTTGTCGTACCTCGTGCGGCGCGAGCAGGCGCAACGCGGTGCGAACACCCGCAAGACCGGAGTCCGGGCGTGACAGCGTCGCGACGGTGCTGGAGGCGCGAGCAGCCGTGCGGCGGCGCCCGTCATCCGCGGTCACCGATGCCAGCGGGCAGCCGACAGGCAGCCTTGGTTGTCCACAGGCAGGTGAACAAGTGACCGATCGTCGGCATGAGGAAGAGGATGCGCCGCGCGGCGACGAAGCGCACGGCGGGGAACGGCAGCACGAGAAAGCGCGGCACGAGGAACCGCGGCGTGGGGAGGTGGGGCTGGATGGGAGTTGGGCGGATGGGGTGTGGCTGGCGGTCGGCACGCTGAGTGTGTTGCCGGCGCCGGTGTCGCGGGTGGTGAACCGGCGGGTCGCCGGGCGGGCGATGCTGCTGGCGCCGATTGTCGGGGCGGTGATCGGCGGGGCTGCGGCACTCGTCGTGGCGGCGGTGACCTGGCTGCGGCCGGACGTGCCCCTGCTGGCGGCGGTGCTCGGGGTGGCGGTGGTCGTCGCGCAGTCCGGGGCGTTGCACCTGGACGGGCTGGCCGACATGGCGGACGGGCTCGGTAGCCGGCGGGACCGGGAGACGATGCTGGCGATCATGCGCAAGGGTGACGTCGGGCCGTTCGGGGTGGCCGCGGTGGTGCTCACCCTGCTCGTCGACGTCGCCGCGCTGACGGCGTGCGTCACGGCCGGATTCGGCTGGCAGGC
>WNGB01004565.1_pt1 | contig 21029 bp, 20 predicted proteins | sample 5400681 | NCBI WGS metagenome assembly WNGB01 (sample SAMN13153367, study PRJNA577476) | soil metagenome | isolation source: 115 cm soil or saprolite under grassland replicate 2 | place: USA:California | collected 2016-06-15
AGGAGTGGACCGAGATCATGAACGGGGCGTACGAGAACCTCATCGCCCCCGTCTATCGCTACGAGGGCACGCTGGCCCGGCTGATGGGCGACGCGATCTTCGCGTTCTTCGGAGCGCCGATCGCCCACGAGGACGACCCGCAGCGGGCGGTCGCCGCCGGCGTGGAGATCGTCGAGGGGATCCGCGCGTACCGCGAGAGGATGAAGGCCGATCACGATCTGGACCTGAACGTCCGCGTGGGGATCAACACCGGCCCCGTCGTCGTGGGGGAGGTCGGCTCGGACCTTCGACTCGAGTACACGGCCATGGGCGACGCGGTGAACGTCGCAGCCCGTATGGAGCAGACGGCCGAGCCCGGCACCGTGCAGATCACGGCCGAGACACAACGCCTTGTCGCCCCCTATTTCGAGATCGCGTCGCGTGGCGCCGTCGAAGTGAAGGGCAAGGCTGAGCCGGTTCAGGTCTACCGCGTCGTGGCCAGGAACGCACGATTGGGGCCGATGTTCCGTGGCCGTGTGGCGCCGCTCGTCGGGCGCGAGCGCGAGATGACGGAGCTCCGGCGCGCCATCGACGAGACGCTCGACGGACGAGGCCAGGTGGTGTCCCTGATCGCGGAGGCTGGTCTGGGCAAAAGCCGGTTGATCGAAGAGGTCCAGGATCATTGGGATCGTCATCGACCTCAGACCCAAGACGACGTCTGGCACCTCAGTCGCATGTGGCAGTATTGGCAGTGCGTCTCGTACGACACGGCGCGACCGTACGCGCAGTATCGACGCAACGTGGCGAGGATCGCGGGCGTACACGACACGGACCCTCCCGAGGTCGTCCGGACCAAACTCGCGCGGATCATCCAGGACTCGGGCGAGTGGCTGGAACCGCACATGCGCGTCTGGCGATCGCTCTTCGGAGTGGGGGAGCCTGGTGAGGACCTGCTCGAGGGCGAGGAGTTCAAGCGCGCCATCACGGACCTGGTGGTCGGATCCACCCGATTCTTCGGCTCCGAACCGCGATTGCTGGTGTTCGAGGACCTGCATTGGTGTGACGAGGCCTACATGGACCTCCTCATCGAGACCGCCAAGCTCGTCGACGAGCTGCCCTGCCTGTTCCTGGTGTCGTTCCGACCCGACCGGCGTGCGCCGTCGTGGCGGCTGAAGCAGTGGCTCGAGACCGAGTACCCTCACCGGTCCGCCGAGATCGTGCTGTCTCCGCTCACCGACGAGGAGAGCGGCGTGCTGATCGACGAGCTGCTGCCCGAACGCGACCATTCCGACGCCGTTCGAACCCAGATCATCGAGCGGACGGAGGGCAACCCGCTATTCGTCGAGGAACTGGCAGCAGCCGTCATCGAACAGGGATCCGATCCCGAGAACGACCTCACGATTCCGACCACCTTGCAGGCGTTGATCACGGCGCGGCTCGACACGCTCGACGACGCTACCCGACGAACCTTGCAGCTCGCGTCGGTCATCGGGCGTTCCTTCCCCGAACCCGTCCTGCGGGCCGTCACGGCCGGTGGCGACGACCTCGACCAGCATCTACGAACCCTCGAGCGGGCGGGACTCATCACGGAGACGGCGCGGATCCCCCAGCGTGAGTACGCCTTCCACCACAGCCTGACCCAGGAATCGACGTATGGCACGATCCTGCTCCGCACCCGGCGAGCGCTTCACCGGCAGGTGGGCGAGGTCTTCGAGGAGCTGTACAGCGACCGGATCGAGGAGTTCGCGTCCCTGCTCGCTCGGCACTTCCAGGAGGCCGGCGACGACGACCGGACGCTCCGCTACGCCACCCTCGCGGGCGATCACGCGGCCAAGCTCTACGCGAATGCCGACGCGGTGACCCATTACACGAACGCGATCGACGCCGCTCGGCGGCTCGAGCGTTCAGAGGAGCAGCTCCGTCTGTTCCCGAGTCGCGGCCGGGCATTCGAGCTCGCGGGGCGCTACGACGACGCCGTTGCCAACGACGAGTCCTGGCGCGCGCTCGCCGAGGATGCGGGCGACGGGTCTGCCGTTCTGGGCGCCGATCTGGCGCTCGCCACCCTGTTCTCGACGCCCACCCCGAAGTTCGATGCCGAGCGCGGTCGAGCGCTCTCGGAACGCACGCTCGACCTCGCACGTCAGCTGGGCGATCGCGTGGCCGAGTCCAAGACCCTGTGGAACCTGATGATCCTCAACGTGTACGGCGGTGGAGACCTCCACGAGGCCGTAGACGCCGGGGAGCGATCGCTCGCCATCGCGCGTGAGCTGAACGCGCGCGAGCAGATGGCGTTCACGCTGAACGATCTGTGGCGTCCCTACGTCGCGATCGGTGGCTTGGGTGCTTCACGCGCAAGCCTGGAGGAGGCGCGGGGGCTCTGGCGCGAGCTCCGCAACCTCCCGATGTTGAGCGAAAACCTCGCGAGCTCGGCGGCGGTCGCCCGCCTCGCCGGAAACGACCAGCACGCGCTCGCCCTCGCCGAGGAGGCCCACGCGATCGCCCAGGACATCGGCAACCTGTGGGGCCAGGCGTACAGCCTGATGAACATCTACGGCATCTGCGTGGATCGCGGCGAGCTCGGGAGGGCCATGGCGATGATGCGGGAATGCATCGCGATCGCCGAGCCCGCCGGGTTCATCCCTCCGCAGGCGACCACCCGCGCCGAGCTCGCGTACGTCCACGCGTACCTCGGCGATCTCGAGGGGGCCCACGAGCTCGTGCGGGTCGCCCTCGACGTGGCGAGGGAGAGGATGCAGATCGCAGTCCCATGGGTGATGGGCGCGAAGTCGGAGCTCCACCTTCTTGGCGGCGAGCTCGACCAGGCCGAAGCCGCCGTCGGGGGGAGCCAGGTCGAGCTACTCCCGGATCCCCTTCGGTCCGCGGCCACCATCCACGTCGCGCTCGTCCGCGGCCGCATCGCCCTGGCGAGAGGTGAGCACGCTCGCGCCGTTGAGATCGCCGACACGATCCTCGACCAGTTGCGCCGGCTCGAGGTCCGGCACCTGGCAACGGACGCCCTCTTGCTCAAGGGAATGTCACTCGCCTCGGCAGGGATGGGCGACGAGGCCCAACGCGTGCTCGGCGAGGCCCGGTCGGAGGCGGAGACGCGCGGGCACCGGCGAGTTCTGTGGGAGATCGTTCGGGAGCTGAGCGAGATCCTTGACGTCCAGGGGAACGTGGAGGCGGCGAGAGAGCTCCGGGCCGAAGCCCGGCGCCTCGTCGACCAGATAGCTGCGAGCGTGGAAGAGGAAGAACTCAGATCGAGTTTCCTGGATCGGCCCGACGTGAAGGTGCTGTTCTCCGGGTATTAACCATGGAGCGTAGGCTCGGCCAACCGAAGGCTGCACGCTTACGAGGATGGGGGCTCGGCGAAAGGAGGATGCCATGGCGATGGCCACAGATCCCGTCTGCGGGATGCGCGTCGATACAGACGACGCGGCGTCGACGGCCGAGTACGAGAGGAAGATGTACTACTTCTGTTCTCAGGCCTGCCACGATGCGTTCGTGGCCGATCCGATCTCGTACATCGCTTGACCCTCCGTCGGGCATGGAGCGCGACCGGCTAAGCGAGGACGAACTCGCCGAGCGGGCGGGCACGAGCGTCGAACGCGTTCGAGAGCTGGCGGACCTCGGCATCCTTGAGCCTGAACGTGGGACGTTTCCCCGTCGCGACGTCATGCGAGCGCGGGTCGTCCTGGAATTGGAAGCAAAGGGAATAGACGCGGACGGGCTCGCCGAGGCGTTGGCGTCCGGACATCTGTCCCTCGGCTACGTTGAGAGCGCAGTGCGCCGCTTCCCTCGCCTGGATCAGACGTTCGCGCAGCTCAGCGAAGAAATGGGGATCCCCTTCGAGACCTTGCAGAGGTTCTATGTGGCCATCGGTCTGCCGCGCCCGCATTCCGACGAGCAGGTGCGAGAGGAAGATCACCCAATGATCAAGGCCATTCCCGTCCTCTTTGGAGCTGGCGTTGGCGAGGGCGACGTGCTGCGTGCAGTGCGCATTTGGGGGGACAGCGCGCGGCGCGTAGCTCAGTTCCAGACCCATTACTTCCACAACACGATCGAACAGCCGTTCCGACGCCGCGGCCTCCGCGACAACGAGGCGTTCGAAGCCGCCCTCCGCGAGGTCGGAGTCCGGATGGGCCACTCGGGCGAGCAGATGCTGGGCTGGTTGTTTCGACGTCACGCCGAGACCTTCTTTGCCGAGCACCAGTTCGATCACATTGAGACGGCGCTCGAAGAGGCGGGCATACGTCAGAGGCCAGCTCCGGGTGTCGAGGCGGTCGTGTTCGCCGACCTCTCCGGCTACACGAGGCTGACCGAGGAGGCCGGTGACGAGGTGGCAGCCCAAGTCTCGCTGACGCTCGCGCAGCTCGTGAGCGAGATCGCGGCGCGGCACCGCGGCGAGGTCGTGAAGATGCTCGGCGATGGGGTGCTCTTCCACTTCCGCGATCCGGGCGATGCAGTCCGAGCGTCCCTCGAGATCGTCGAGGACGTCCGCCCGCATGGTCTCCCACCGGCCCACATCGGCGTGAACGCGGGACCGATGATCTACGACGAGGGCGATTACTTCGGTCGCACGGTGAACATCGCTGCCCGGATCGCGTCGCAAGCCGGGGCCGGGCAAGTATTCGTCGGAGATGACCTCGTCCGCAGCGTCTCGCCGAAGGGTTTCCAGGTGATCGAGGTGGGGGAGTTCGAGCTGAAGGGCATCGCCCGACCCGTGAAGCTTTTCGAAGCCGTGCCGGATCATGCCGAGTAACGCCTTCTGCCCCTGACGAGGTGCTAGGTCATATGGGACTCGCTTCGCGCCTACTACGCATCCAGAAAGGTGAGGGTCGTGTTGCCGGACTCGTGGTCGCCCTGGCGTTCGTGGCGATGATGTCGTTCGCGGTCGGTGAGAGCGGGATCAACGCTCTGTTCTTCGATCGGGTCGGGGTACAGGCGCTCCCGATCATGTACCTGCTCCAGGGGGGTGCCTCGTTCGTCGTCATGCTCGCCCTCACCGGAACGCTGGGCAGGCTCGGCCCTCGTCGGGCGTACCTTTCTACGCCCCTCGCTCTCGGCGCAGTTCTCCTTGCCGAACGTGCGTTGATCCTCACGAACGTCCGGTGGATCTACTTCGTGCTTTGGGTCACCGCGGTGCTCGGGACGCTCCTGCTGGGGATATCGCTGTGGGGGGTCGCGGGCGCGGTCGTCGACACTCGGCAGGCGAAGCGATTGTTCCCGATCTTCGCGGCGGGCGGCATCCTCGGTTCGGTCATCGGGGGCGTCCTGACGAGGCCCTTGGCCCGGATGATCGGCGCCGAGAACCTGCTCCTGGTGTGGGCGGGCGGTTTGGGGGCGGCCTTCCTCCTCTCGCGCCTCGTTCTGGGGCCCAGGATGGCGTCGCCGGTGCGGCGCGTCGCGCGGAGGCGTCCGTCGGCGCTGCGCGACATGTTCGGAGCGTTTGTCTTCGTCCGCAGATCGCGGCTGCTCGTGTGGATGACGGTTGCGGCCGTCTTCTTCTCGATCCTGTTCTACTTGCTGTACCTGCCCTACGCGCGAGCCGCGAGCGAACGATTCCCGAAGGCAGACGAACTCGCCGGCTTCTTTGGGTTGTTCTGGGCCGGCGTCACCCTGGCGGCGTTCCTCGTCTCGATGCTCGTAACGAACCGCCTCTTTGCGTGGCTCGGTGTGGCCGCGATGGTGATCGTCCTACCCGTCCTGTACACGGCCGCCTTCGGCGTTCTGCTCCTCGCGTCGGGCTTCGTGACGCTCGTGGCGCTCCGCTTCGCGCTCGGCACGTGGCTTCAGGGGGTGGCATCGCCGGGCTGGGAGACGCTGACGAACGTCGTTCCCGAGTCGAGACGGGACCAGACGCGCGCATTCCTGAACGGTGGCCCGACGCAGGTCGGAACGGTCATCGCCGGCCTCGTCGCAATCATCGGGCAGAATGCACTGACCCTTCGCCAGTTCGCAGCGATCGGGCTCGCCGCCGCCGCCTTGACGGTCCTCGCGACGATCGGTATGCGCCGTTCCTATGCAGGCGCGCTCGCGGAAGCCCTCCGCGCCGGGCGACCACAGGTATTCGAGCGCCCCTTGACACGGCAGGCGCCCATCGCGCTGATGATGGATGCGGATTCGGCACGCGTCCTTTCCGAATCGATGCGGTCCTCGGACGTTCGCGAACGGCGGGTCGCGTTCCAGATCCTTGCCGACCTGCCGACTGAGCGCCGGCCACCGACGGTCGTGGACGGTGTCCACGACGATGACCCGATCGTTCGGCTGGCCGCCATCCGGGCCCTCGACGACTCCACGCCGGCCGGGCGCGATGCCGTTGTCTCGATGATCGAGGACTTCGACTCCACAGTCGCCGCGGCAGCCGCAGCACGGGCACTGGGCTTCATCGACGACGACCGTCCGGCGTCCCGGCTTCGGGAGCTGCTCGCGCATCCGGACGAGAGCGTTCGGCGCGCCACCATCGAACAACTTTCCCTCGCCCCAGCTACTTGGGCAGATCGGCTGGCCCTCGAGCTCTTGTCAGACCCCGCCCCCGAAGTCCGTGCGGCAGCGCTTGAGCGGCTTGCCGAGGCGGCGCCCGACCGCACGCTGGCACCGGCGCTCGCTGGTCTCGCGGACCCCGACCCAGGCGTTCGGATCGCCGCGGGACGGGCACTCGGCTCCGCAGGAGCGGATCGCCTGGAACATATCTTGAAGGCGCTCGAGGACTCGCGCACGGCGGAGGCCGCGGTCGAGGCTGTTCGCAGGACCGAGGTGAACGGCAAGGGTGATCGGGTGCGAGACTTCGTCCGGTCAGCGGCCGGGCGAGCCACCCGCGATCGCGCGCGCGCGATGATGATCCTGGCGGAGGACGACGCATCGGGACTCGTCCGCGACGCGATCCTGGACCGCGGGCGTCGCATCGCCCGGTCTGGGCTGTGGGCCGCCACCATGCTGGGAACCAGGCGAGAAGCGATGGAGACCGCGATCGAGAACCTCGATGGCGGCTCGGCGCAGCTAGCCACCGCGCTCGAGACGCTCGAGACGGCAAGCGATCCGGCGCTCCTCCGTCCGCTCCTAGCACTTTGGGAACCGGTGGGTCCGCCGCCGAGCGCGAGCCGCGAGTGGTTGTCCATCGCGCTGGCGGACGAGGATCCGTTCATCAGGCAGTGTGCGGATGTCATCCGTGCCAGGCGAGAAGGAGGTTCCATGCCGGGTTCCGTCACGGCACTCTCGGTAGTCGATCGCGTCCTGTTCCTCCGCAAGGTGCCCCTGTTCGCCGATCTGTCGCCAGCGGACCTCGAGCGTGTCGCGCAACTGGTCGAGGAGCGCGGCTACGCCGATGGCGAGGTCATCGCTGCCGAGGGTGAAGTCGGCGAGGAGCTCCATATCGTCATCGAGGGCACGATTCGTGTGGTTCAGGGCGGAGAGGGATCCGAGCGCGAGATTGCGAGGCGTAGCTCGGGGGAGGTCGTCGGGGAGATGTCGCTCATCGCGCAGGCTCCGAGGATTGCGTCGCTCATCGCCGATGGTCCCGTCCGGACGATCCGGCTCGGCCGTCACGAGTTCGAAAGCATGCTTCGCGAGCGATCTGGTGTCGCACTCGCCGTCATGCGCGTTCTCGTCCAGCGACTCGCCGAAGGGCGCCGCCCGGAAGCAGCGGGGTCGTAGACGCGACTCGACAACGCGGAAATGCGTTGGCGGAAGCGCCAGCCAGGGCGACGAGGATCGGTGCCGCTCAGCTGCTCGCCACAGCGGCCTGGCGGACCAGCCGTGCGGCTTCGCGGACACCTCCGGTCCAGGCTTCACCGTGTCCGGGGAGCACCAGGTCGGCGGGCACATCCTCGATCCGTGCCAAGGACTCGAGCGCTCGGACTGCGTCGGCCGTGAACGGAGCGATCCGCGGGCCCCGCGCACCCGTCGTCACGGCGTAGGTCGCGAACGCGTCGCCAATCAGGAGAACGTTACGCGTCGGGAGGTGGAGGACTGCGCTACCCGGCGTATGGCCGGGGGTGAGGATCACGCGTGGGCTCCCGGGCACGTCCAGGGTCGCACCGTCACCGAAGGTGGAGACCTCGCCAAGGTGCCGTGTGCGGAGCCCACCGCGCAGGAGGGTGAACCAGAGGAACCCCATGAGCGGAGCGATCTTCGTCGGGCCATAGCCCTTCGCGGGGTTCGGTACCTCGCCACGAGCCAGGGCTGCGTCCGCCTCGTGGATCGAGACGGGGACCTGCCGATCGACGCGGAGGCGCTCGGCAAAGCCAATGTGGTCGCTGTGCCCGTGCGTGAGGACAAGCGCGCGAACGTCCGCGATTGTTCGACCCATCGATGCGAGCTCGCGTGGGAGGGCGCCGTAGAGCCCGGAGACCCCGGCGTCGACGACGGTGACCTGCCCTGCCTCTTCGACGAGGTAGGCATTGATGATGCTCTTGTCCCCGATGCGGTGAATACCTGGAGCCATTTCCATGCGCGACCCCCATCGATGGACGCCATCGGGACGAGCAACAGCGCGTGGCGGGCGGACCGGTCCAGTTGCGCCGCCCCATTCTCCCGGCGGCGGGCGTTACCCACTCCCACGAGCGGCCTCGCCGCTACCCTAGGCCGCCGGCTCCGCCGAGAGCAAGCAGGCCGTGCCCACGGTCTGCCATCCACTCCAGCCATTTCCAGTTTGTGGAAGAGAAGAGGTGTGGGATCGGTTGTCAGAGGGAACGAGATACCCAAGCAATGAGTCCAGGGCCATGACACCGGGGGGCAGGGTGAGAACAAACGAGGAAGAGCTGTACGAAGGGCTGGGCATCATTGACGTTGGGCCAGGGATGAAGGAAGGCCGTAGCTACGCCGTGTCGTTCACGCTGTTCGTGGATGCAGTGAGCCCGCATGAGGCTTTCGAGCGGGCCATGCAGTTCCGCAACATCATCGGGACGGGTGACCCTGCTGAGGTCCGGAGTCTCCCTTTCAATTGGCACCTTCATGACGTTGAGGATCGCTGAAACCCGCACTCCCGAACTGCATCGTTCAATCCGCCCGCCTCTCATTGGGAGCAGCTGTAAGGGTGCAAGGCAATACCCACCACTCATGTCGCCTTCTAGTGTTGAGTCCACGCTGATCATGGTGTTGAATCGTCGATGGTGTTGACGGGCCGCGGCTAGGAGCTTGCTTAATGGGTACGCCATCAGAAGAGCTGTTCGGGGCCGGGCTGTGGAGTGAGCAGGCCGCAAAGGCCGCGCGCCGACGCCGCGGATTCGTTGTTCAGCGACGTCACGAAGATCGGACTCAATGGGTGACCATTCGGTCCTTTGCCAGCAAGTCCGAGGCGCAGACGGCTCTCGATGCCCTCATTGAGGATGGCAAGGACGCCGCGGCGTACCGCATCCGGAAGGAGGGTTAGCCGGTACAACTCGCTGGCGTGTTGTGTGAATGGCTGTTCGCTCGCCTCAATACGTGAATGACCAGAGGGTCGCTGGGGCGGAGTTCTCCGAGGTCTTCGGGCCCTCTTTGCGCACCGAGCTCGACTAAGCCCTGGAAGTAGACCTAGCTGGACGATGTGTGAACCGCCTTCCGCTCCTTCAGGCCCTCCAGAATCAAACGGCCGCGTAGGAACTCACGTCCATCGGCCCCGAGATGACAGGGGCACTTGCCGGCGGTCCGTCGAGCGGTCTTCTGAGCGGTCACTCAAGCGGTCAAGTCCCCTCGCCAGGTGCCAACGGCGGGGGGCCATCCGCCTATCCTGGTCTGAGCCCACGCCGGAAGAGAGCATCGTGATCCGCCGGAACCTGGAGAGAGGAGCCTGCGGGAATCGGCTCAGGACCGTGCGATCTCTCGAGGAGGAGAACTCTGGGCGTGTCTGGACTGGTCGTGAGACACGACGAGAGCACCGTAGGCCATGACCACATGGGTTTGGGACGGTTCTCGCGGCATCATGGTTGGGTCCCCCGCTTCGAATCGTCGGGATCGCGTCGAATCGTGTGGAGGACCATGCAGTCGGACCGACTGGATTCTTCTCCCTCGTTCCTTGGCCGGAAGGTCGTTTCGCCCTTATCCGTCAGCCGATCGACGGGCCAGAGGCTCCAGAAGCGGATGCCTTTGTTGGTCAAGGCAAACTGCCTCGGGTGATCATCCGAGGTTTCGCGGACCCCCTTACCGACATCGCTGTCGCGAGGATCACTCAGATGATCGCTTGGAACTCGAGGGCGACTCGTCTGCGTGGGAGGTCCCGCCATCGCTGGTCCCTCTGGACGGTCGTCCTCGTCGGTGCGACTTCCCGCTCGTCCTCCGGCCGGGTGGAGGAGACGTCGCGGTGCACCGCCTCGATGTCGTTCCCCCCCCATTTGGGTGACGGTGACGACTACCGGCTGACCCCCCTCGGGGACGGCAGGACGGTCCTCCTGTCGCACACGCGATACGGAGAGAAGCTGCTCGTCGTCGATGTGGTCGATGACGCCGTCACCGCCCGTACGGCTCTGGGTGGGGTGAGCCCACCGCGGTGGAGTTCTTGCCGAGGAGAAATGAGGTCTGGATCGGTCAGCACGACCAGCTTCTCCGGTTTGACCCCGCTCGGCTGACGGTCACGGACGCAGTCCGGCTGCGCAACGACAGATCCGGTAGTTTCATCAATGCTCTTCGTTGCGACGCCTCGGAGAGCCGGTGTGCGGTGTCTTATGCGATTCGCTCACGCGAGCCACGCGACTCTTGGGCTGCGCCGAGCGGGGGTCGGATCCTCCTCTTCGATGTGGATTCGTTCCGGGTAGTTGGCTCCGTCGAAGCTCCAGGCTGGGTGGACGATCCCAACCCCTTCTTCTCCTTTTCTTCTGACGACCCAGCAATCCCGCCGGTCTTCATTCGGGCCTTGGAGGTTGCCGCGTACCACTCCAGAAGACACCGGTCATATCATCGGCGCACTACGCAACCGGAGTCACGAACACCGTCAGCGCACACGCGTTCAGGTCTGCGGAGGTATTCGTATCTCCCGCTGAGGAAACACGTCCGAACACATTCACTCTGTGGTGTCCGGGGGCGACGTTGTCAAACGTCCACATCACCGTCCCACTCGTGCGGGTACTTACGGTGCCAGAAAACCGCCACCCCTCGAACGGCACCTCAGTTTCGGGTCGTCCATCCAACCCCATACTGATGTGACCCTCCTGGCGTATGTTCAACCTTGCCCACTCGGACGTGAAGTAGACCACGACGTGCGACTCCGCTGCGAGGTCGAAGAATTGTTCCATGGCGGTTTGGCCGTTGCGGCCCGCGGCCAGACAGGTGTTAGGGTCGGTTTGGGTGTAAACGTCGCTCGGCGACCCGCCGTGGCTCGAGGTGGTCTGGCCGAAGCCGAGCCCCGGAAACATCACTGCGAGCACCGCGACGATCGCGGCCACCACGGCGACAGCCGTTGAGGCCCTGGATGCTGACAGCCTTCTCATCGGTCTCCTCCGCTCCTGCGAATAGGGGCCGGCCTCCGAGGGTGCGGCGCATGTACCACTTGGGTTCCATCGGAGAGCCCGCCCGGGGCGCATTAACATTCTGCCCGCGGGCAACAGGATTCCCGATCCACCGGGGGGCGATCGCGGCCTAGGGTGACCGCGATCAGCAGTCATATGCCCACCTCTCTGATCGGACGACACATCTCTCGATGCACCGCAAGCAAGGCTTCCGTCGTTTGCCCGCCGCACTCCACAAAGCGCCTCGCCGCTCGCTTCCTCCGCGCGGGCGGCTACGTCTACTTGAATCCCCTCCTCAAGGCACCCCAAGGACCAATAGGTCTTCAGATGGATACGTGGGAACCACGAAACGTTTAGGTCCTGCCCCGAAGACCAACGCTGTGGCCGAACCGGTGAGCCCTTGAGCGGCGTGCAAGAAGTATCCCGGTGGTCAGAAGAGGCAATCCGGCTACTTCCAAACGGTGGCACGTTCAGTTGCCTGTTCGGGATTCCGGATCTCGGCAGGGGCGTAGGCTGGGACTCTGCTCAAGGCCGTAGGAGGCTTCGGCGTCGATGTTGGGCTCGGGCAGCCCAAAGTTCCCTCACCCTCCTAAACGAAACGCGGCCGCCGCGTATCCATCTCCCGAGGTGGACGAGCCCTCGAGTCTTGTTTCAGCGCGCCCCCCTGAGGTGGCGGACAAGCGCTCGTTCGAGTCGTTCTACGAGGCGGAGTCTCGAACGCTGTTTCGACGGCTGTGGCTCGTGACCGGGAACCGGGCCGAGGCCGAGGAGATCATGCAGGACGCGTTCCTGAAGCTATGGGAGCACTGGGATCGCACCCAGGACTTGGACGATCCAACCGCGTACCTGTACCGGACGGCGATGAACGTCTTCCGGCGTCGATACCAGCGAGCGATGATGGCCGCCAAGCGAGCGCTGGGTGCTGGGCCCGCGGTCGACGAGTTCGCCATCGCTGACGACCGCCACGTCGTCCGAAAGGCCCTCGCGCAGCTCTCACCGCGGCAGCGGGCCGCGCTCGTGCTTACGGAGATGCTGGGCTTCAGCACTCAACAGACGGCGCGCGCGCTCGGCATTCGCGCGGCGACCGTCCGAGCCCTGGCGTTCCAGGGCCGGGCGGCGCTCAAGAAGACCATGGAGAGCATCGATGAATGAGCTCGCCGAGATCCTCGAGCGCGAGTCCAGCACCGTCGATCTGCCGCCCGGCGCTTTCGAGCGGTTGCTCCGTCGCCGGGACCACAAGCAGCGCCGCCGGAGGATCGCATCCGCTGCCATAGCACTCATCCTCGCGACCGCCGCCATCGGAGCCGCGATCCGCGCCTTCAGCGGCGCCGAGCGCCAGCTCCCGGCGGGAACGGTAAAGGACATCAACCCCGGAACGGCGGGCTCGGACATCGGGCCGATCGCCACGGTCGACGGCACCATGTACTTCTCCGCCAACGACGGCAGGCACGGGCAGGAGCTCTGGAAGAGCGATGGGACCGACGCGGGAACCGTCTTGGTGAAGGAGATCAACCCGGGAACGGCGGGCTCGGGCATCGGGGTCATCGCCAACCTCGGGGGAACCGCCTACTTCGGTGCAGATGACGCCACACACGGCAACGAGCTGTGGAGAAGCGATGGGACCGAGGCGGGCACAGTCATGGTCAAAGACATCAACCCGGGAACGGCTGGCTCGGGCATCGGACCGCTGGCTACGCTCGGGAGGATCTTGTACTTCGTCGCTGACGACGGCACGCATGGGCAGGAGCTTTGGAGAAGCGATGGGACCGCGGCCGGCACCGTGATGGTGAAGGACATCGATCCCGGAGCGGGAGACTCGGGCATCGCGCATCCCGTCGCCCTTGGGAACACCTTGTACTTTCCTGCCGACGACGGCACGCACGGGGACGAGCTCTGGCGAAGCGACGGAACCGCGGCGGGAACCGTCCTGGTGAAGGACATCAACCCAGGAGCGGCCGGCTCGGGCACAGGGTTCCTCAAGGATGTGGGAGGGACCTTGTTCCTCGATGCCGATGACGGTACGCACGGGGACGAGCTGTGGCGAAGCGATGGGACCGCGGCGGGAACCGTCCTGGTAAAGGACATCAATCCCGGGCCCGGATCTTCCTCTCCCGGGCTCGTCGACTCCGGAGCGCTGTACTTCGGTGCCGATGACGGCACGCACGGTGGCGAGCTGTGGAAAAGCGATGGGACCGAGGCGGGCACCGTCATGGTGAAGGACATCGTGCCGGGGCCGGGCGGCTCGAACCCTTCGTTCCTTCGCGATGTCGGGGGCACCGTGTTCTTCGATGCCGACGATGCCAAGCACGGAAACGAGTTGTGGAAGAGCGATGGCACGAAGGCGGGGACCGTCCTCGTCAAGGACATCCGGCCGGGCAAGGGCTCGTCCAGGCCCGCCTGGCATCTCGTGATTGGACGGATCTTCTACTTCCGAGCGTACGACGGCGCGCACGGGATCGAGCCGTGGAGGAGCGACGGGACCAAAGCAGGAACCGTCCTCGTTGCGGATATCTACCCCGGCACCAGGGGTTCGTTTCCCAAGTTCTTCGCGGATCTTCGGGGAACCGCCTTCTTCAGCGCCAGGCGCCCTTCGACCGGCGGGGAGCTCTGGAGGGCTCCATGATGGGCCCGCCCCCGAGCCCCGGTTCGATCGTCTCGGCGGCACCCGTGCTGGCACTCGGTCCGAGGTTCTCCGTCGGAGAACATCAGGAAGGCCGGACTCGCGGAGCCCGACGGAGTGCGGCTCGGGCGGGTGGGTCACGGCTCGGTGCCAGGATGGCCACCGGTCAGCCGCTGCCACTGCTGGGCGAGGACGACGCCGAAAAGCAGGAGGAAGGAAGACTTGTCCAGTTCCGCGAAGACTGGTGTGGCTAACTGGTTATCCGGGCCCGCGGCCGCGGTTCCGGCCGGACGGGCTGGCTGCCATCTTCGTCGCAAACGCGCTGGTTAGCGCGCGATCCGTAGCGGAGGCGGACGGGAATCGAACCCGCCTGCCTGCTTCGCTGGCCAAACCGATTCGAGGTCTCCCTTGGAGCGCCTGAGCACCTGCGCTGACGCCTCAGCGGGCAATGCCCGGGCGAAGAGCGCAGACGCGAATCAACTGGTTCTGGCAGCCGGCCCGAGCGCTTTAGCCGTGACGGCCCGGTGTACGCCGCGGGGCCAATGCGGGGCCACTGGCCCGCGCGAACCTTGAACATGCCCCTGACCTGAGTAGTCCCAACGGGATTTGAACCCGTGTCTCCACCTTGAGAGTGTTCCCGAGGGCGATTCCGCTACTTGCGGCGTTGCCATGAGATGGTCATCTACCTGCGGATTTGCTTCTCTTCGCCACTCGTCCTCTTGCGTCATCGCGCAGTGCGTCGCGGGGCCAATGCGGGGCCAATCTGTTGCTGCCGTCATACAAGAAAGTGCCGCGACCGGCTGTGATGTCGCCTGATGGCCAAGATGGTCGCCAGTGCTCGCTAGCAGCCTTTGTTTAGGAGGTGTCCCAGTCCGCACTCGGGAGAGCCAGCCCCGCACGTCAGCGGCGCGATCCACTTCTGACCTGAAGGGCACAAAAACCTCGAATCGGCCAGTGAACAGGTCTTTCCTCGAGTTGTTCGACCTGCTCGGCCTGGGGGCTACGATTTGAGGATCCAGACTGCCCACCGGGCGAGATACCTGTTTCGTGAACATTGTCTGGCCGCACCGGAGCCCTATGGCTCATATCCGGATGAAGTCATCACGGGATTCCGGCTGTCCGCAGGGCCAGGTCAGGGCAGGGAACCGAATGAAATTCACCCCACAGGCCTGCGAGTCCGAGTAAGGAGACTACGCGCGTCGAGGACCTGCGCGATCTGGCGCGGCAGGTCCTCGGCACGCTCTGGGCGGCACGGCCAGTTCGACGTCTGCGAGGACGGTGTGCAGGAAGCCGTGAACGCCCGCGGGGCTGCGGTGTGCACGAAGGATGCCATATCCGCGTTCCGCTTAACCTGCCGGGAGGAAGAAGCGCTCGACCATCCAGTCCGCCACCTTCCGACCGATCTTCGCGCCGTCATCAGTGGCGTCACGGAAGTGGATCCCGCCCCAGATCCGCGCGTTGGCGATCTCGGGAACGACGTCCTTGAACCGTTGGTAGTAGTGCGTGGTATGGGTCACCATGCTGTCCAGGGAGAAAGCCACCTCCTGGGTCCCGAAGAACTCCGCGAGGCCCCGCACGAGGGCGGTGCTCGCGCATGCGTGAGCGGACGGGTATTCGGGGTGGTTCGGCGTGCCCAGCAGCGGAGCCCAGGACGCATCGGACTCGGTTCCCGGGTTGCCGTCGGTGTCGGCTCGCTGGATGGCGTGGACGGGACGCCAGAACAGGTAGTGGTACTTGGCGTCGAAGCAGGCGATCAATCCATCGGCACTCGCCATGTTCGCCATGACGATCATCCGGGCCGTCTGTCCGATGTTCAACCCCTGGCCGATGGCCAGGGCGTTCAGGCCGCGGGTCCACTGAATGAGGGCGAACTCCGACCAGAACCTGGCCACCTCGGTCTGCTCGGCGGTCCGGCTCTGACTGTCCAGGCGACCGAGCTCCTCCACCTCGTTCAAGTCCCGCGCGTACGCCCTCGACCCGAGCGGATCGGGCCCATTGGGGCGGAACTGCGAGGCAGCGTCAAGTGTGAAGGGTGTGATGAACCGCATGTTTACCCCGAGAGGGGGCGACGGGCCCGTCGGTTCGTACACACCGGGGCCCGAGGGAGGGGGAATCCAGGGCACCACGTCGTCGCGGCCATCGTCGGCCCTCAGCAGGAGGATCCCGGCCGCCGCCAGCTGGCCCACGGCGATGCCGTCGTCCTTGGCCTGCCCCTCGGGGATCCCAGCCAGGTAGGAGGAGTAGATGGTGTCGAGGCTCTCCTCCTGGTCGGGGAACAGACCAACGAGGGCATCGTGCGCGGCGGCAGCCGTGGCCGCCTCCGAGGAGGAGCCCTCGGGAGCGTCGACGTCGGTGGCGTATCGTGTGACCGTCGCGGGTCGACGTGCCCTTCCCGGGGCTTATTTGCTCAGTTGCCCGCGGATCGCTCCCGCCGGGAACACGGTGCTGTGGATGTTCACGTAGTACTCGGCCGGGTTCTGTCTGATGTCCTTGATGAGCTCCTCGCTCACCCCCGCGACGCAGTCGCTGGAGCTGCCGGTCCCCGAGAACGAAACCCCCACGAACAACGGGACCACCACGGGACCGGCCACCCCGACCGGCGCCTCGTGGATATGGGAGGCCACGACGGTGCCATCGATGTTCTCCCAGGTCAGGGAAAAGCAGACCTCACCCTTGCCCTGGTTGAGCGTGATGGACGCAGTCCCCGAAGCATCGGGATCGCCTGGGCCTGGCACCTCGGCACTTCCCGTCAGCGTCGTCGTGAATGGGCGCCCTTCGGCGCCGGCCGACCCGCCCAGAATCGCGAAGCTAGTGGTGAGAAGACCAACGAGCAAGAGCTTACCTACGCGCATAATGACCCCCTTCTCCGTGTGCTTGTTTCTTGTGGAACCTCCAGCCACCACTCGATAACGATACGCCTGAGCGGCGCGTCACGGATGCGCGCCCCAGGACCAGCCGCGAGGGGAGGGGTCGCCGTTCCGAGGAGCGGCGACCCCTCCATCTCACGCTTCACGCGAGCGATTCAGCCTCCGTGACCGCACGGCGTCACGTTCCCCGTTCCCGGGACGGCGCCGTGGCCGGGAGTGGTGATCCCGGTGCCCGTGGTCTCCGGGATGCTCTCGTGAGCGTTCATGGTGCCCTGGTTGCAAGCGGCCGCCGGGAGATCCTGCGTCGGCGATACTCCTGCCTGAGCGGGAGCCGCCAACGGCACGGTCGCGGACGCTGCCACGGCGATGGCAAGGATCCACTTCTTCATCACTGCTCCTCCTTCCCCTGGTGAGCGGGGACTCCCGATGTCGGGTCCCGCTCTCCGGTCCACGTGAACGACATCGCGTCAACCGACCTTCGAAACGAATGGCGACCCGCCGACCGTCGAGTACAGGGCGAGGACGGTGAGCATGGCGATGCCGATGCCGAGCCCGAAGTTCACGACCTCCGTGCGGTAGGTGGGCGTGTCGTGCTCCGGCCAGCCCGAGCGAACCAGGATGACCGCCGCCAAGACGAGTCCCACCTCGAAGATGGTGGACAGGATGTCGCCGAAGCCGGCCGTGGCGGGGCGTGTGGCGTCGGGACCTATCAGTGATCCATAGGTCCGGGTGAGCACCCAGGTGCCGGCGACCAGCGCGTTGCCGAGGGCGCCTCCCACCAGCAACGGCCTGGAGGGACGCACCACCACCAGCACTGCCCATACGAGCTGGGCAGTCGCCACAACCACGAAGAACCAGCCGTACAGCTGATACTCCTCGAAGTGTTGCTTGATCACGGCGAAGTGGATGAGGGCGGCCGACATCGAGAGCCAGGCTGCTCCGAGTCTGACGGGGCCAAGCGAGACGAGGGCGGAGTGAGAGTTGCCAGGCAGAGGACCCGACATGAACGGCCGCGCCACGAGCAGACCGGTGATCCCGGCGCCGGCCAAGACCATGGCCCTGCAGAGCTTCAAGAGAGGGTGTCCGTCCTGAGCCTCGAGGACCCCATACCAGGTAGCCAGAGCTCCGATGCCCACGCATATCAGGCAGAGCGTCAGGATGTCCGGTGCCCCGCTACCGGCATCGATCGTCGCCGCAGATCCCGTAGAGGAGAGAACTGCTCCTTCGGGCCGAGATGGCCATCCCTCCGTCGCGGACTCGCCCTGGTCGGCAGTGTTCGAGTTCATCCAGGTGGCGCCTCCCTCCGTCGTAGGGATCTCGCCGATCGAATGGGCTTCCTCCTGGGCTCCATGGGTCTACGGGCGAGACCTTGGGGTGGTTCAATCAGGGGATAGTCCAAAGACGCGGGGCGCCAGCGCCTCCGCTCACGCCGGCGGTGCTCGCCGAACCCTCGGCCCCGAACGTCGGTCGGCCGCACGAGACTCTCCTCAAGCTCAAGGCCAACCGGCCAGTGATACAACAGGGATGCGGAGCCGAGGCTGACTCCCCCCTATCAACCCGGGCGATCTGCGGGAACATTCGAATTGAGGAGGCCGCGATGGACTGGCACAACGGTTGGGGCTGGATGTGGATGGGACTGATGATGATCCTGTTCTGGGGCGGACTGATCGTGGTCGTGGTGTTGCTGCTTCGGGGCGGAGGATTCGGCGGTCGCAAGGACGAGACGGGCACGACGGCATCTGGACCGGATGCGTCGGAGATCCTTCGCGCGCGATTCGCCCGTGGCGAGATCGCCGAGGATGAGTACCGGAAGAGCTTGACCGTCCTCGACGAGACCAAACGCTGACGTAGCTCCGTCAAGGCCTCGGTGACGCTAGCGAGTTATTCCGCGCGATCGGGCCCTCGGACGATGCACCCAGCGCGACCGCTGCAGCCCCTCGATTTCGAATCCCGCCGCTCGAGTGACCTGCGCGCCCGCTGGCTCGGAGCACGCGGTTGGCCTACGCGACTGCTCGGCGATCGTTCGGGAACGAGTGGTCATCGACCTGTGGCGTCGAGCCGGGCGCTAATTCTCATCAGAGATGTCTCTCGGTTTCAGCTCCATGCCGCACTTCGGGCAACGACCCGGACCAAAGCTCACGACTTCCGGATGCATCGGGCACACGTACTCGGCGTCTCCGGTTCCTACGTCGCCAGCGCCATGCAAGCCGTGCCCTTGCACATGGTTCGCCGCTGGCTGCTGCTCGAGCGGCCGCCCCATCATGCGGAGCATGGCCGGGCCTCCCGTCCTCAGGAACCGCACCACGAGCACGGCCGTGAGCACCAGGAACGCGATGTTGAGGAACGTCGTGTAGTTCCACGTCACGCTCGCCTCTACGACCTTCGCGTTTCGCTGGTCGGGGATCAGGCCGAGGATCCCGAAGAGCGTCTCCACCACGAGCCCGGCTACCACCATCGTGGCGTAGAAGGTGACGAGCAGGTAGAGGCTCACGCGCGGCCCGTAGTACTTGCGATAGATGTTCAGGATCGGGAGCACGATGAGGTCCGCGAAGATGAACGACACCACTCCGCCAAAACTGATGCCGCTGTTCCACAGCACCGCCGCCAGCGGGACGTTCCCGATCGAGCAGACGAACGAGAGCATCGCGACGATCGGTCCCACGAGCGGGCCCCAGAGCTTCGCGAGCAACGGGTGATCCACGAGGAAGAAGGACTGCCAGAAGGACTCCGGGACCCACGCCGCGAGCGCACCGGCGATCAGAAGGCCGCCGGCGATGTCCTTCCAGATCGACGCCCAATCCATCACGTAGTAGTGGCTGATCGCCGTGAACCCGCGGGGCGAGGTGAGGCGCTCCAGGATCGACCCGCCCGCAACCGACATGTCCATCTCGGCGTGGCCCTCCATTGCCCCGACCAGCCCTCGGTCCGCCTGGACCCGCGCCTCGTCGACCCGCTCCGGCGTGAGGGTCAGGCGGAACACCACCGCGAGGAACGCGATCATGATCGGCCCACCCACGAACTCAGCCAGGGTGAACTGCCAACCCATCAGGAGCGCGAGGATGATGCCGAGCTCGATCACGAGGTTCGTCGAGGCGAACTCGAACGCCATCGCCGCACTGAAGTTGGCACCCTTACGGAAGATTGATCGGGCGAGCGCGACGGCGGCGTAGGAACATGAAGAGGAGGCCGCGCCGAGACCGCACGCGACCGCGATCGTGCGCGGCGAATCGTCTCGCAGGAGCCGCGTCATCTCCGACTTCGACACAATGGCCTGCACCGCGGCTGACAGGGCGAACCCAAGCACGAGCGCCCAGAGGATCTCCCACGTCATCCCGAACGCGATGTTCAGCGCATGGGCGAGGGCACCGAACACGCTCGCCGCAGCGAGGAATCCATGAGCGCGTCTCATCATCTGGTCAAAGCCTGTTGCACCTGCGAGACGATTTCGGTCGGTGCGACGTACATCGCACCACCGTGCTCGGGCGCTCCGTAGTCGCGGAGCCAAACGATCTTGCCGTCCCTGCCCACGAGGAAGAACGTGTGACCGGGCTCGCCCGTAGCCATCATCCAGCCCGTGGTCCCGTACTTCATCCACACTGTGTTCCCCGGGTCGGATAGCGTCGGAACGCTGATGCCCAACCATCCGCCCTCCTGCTCCCACGCGGCTACCTGATCCGGTGAGATCGCGAGCAGCTGTACGCGGAGGTCCTCGAACGCCTTGTCACGTTGCAGGTCGACCACCTGCTGCATGCAACCGCCTCACCCGGGTCCCATGCTGAAATACAGCAGCACGGGCTTGCCCGCGTAGTCCGACAGTGAGACGGATCCGCCGCTCGCCGACTCGAGCGTGAACACCGGTGCGGTATCGCCCACGGCGATCGGGCCCTCCTGCTGCCGGCTTGGTGTCGCAGCGTTGCGGGTGCAGGCCGCGGCCAGGACGGCGAACCCGATCGTCGTCGCGATCCATCCTCGAGATCTCATCCGCTCGCTCCCTTCGGGGGCTCGATTGTGATCGGTGCGTCGTAGTCGTAGTACCGATGGTCCATGAAGTGTCCCGGCGCCCGCATCTCCCCTCGGTGTACGAGGCCGCTCGAATCCATCCAGAGCCTGAACCACACTGGCAGGTCCGAGGTGCCACCGGCG
>WNGB01006017.1_pt1 | contig 21022 bp, 24 predicted proteins | sample 5400681 | NCBI WGS metagenome assembly WNGB01 (sample SAMN13153367, study PRJNA577476) | soil metagenome | isolation source: 115 cm soil or saprolite under grassland replicate 2 | place: USA:California | collected 2016-06-15
AGTCCCGCTGTCGATGTCTGCTGCGAACGCGGCGTAGGCACGTCCGACGTTGTAGGCCGGCGCTCCTTCCAGGCTGGTGAGCGCGGGCCATCTCTGCATCAGTGCCGTAGGGACAGCAAGCTCGGCGGGCTCGTCCGGCCCGTGCGCTCCCGCGACGGTCAAGGGAAAGATCTGGGGCTGCGCGGCGTCGGCGGTGATCCGGAGCGTTCCGTCGGTTCCGTTGATCTCCCACAGGAACCCGGTACCGCCGGCCACTGCCTCACGGACGTGGATGCTGGCCGTTGCCCCGGACGTGAGGGTGCCGATCACGGCGACTTGATCCGCCGCCGTCTTCGCGATCCGTTCCCCTGTCTCCTCGATGGTGATGAGCGGCCTGCGAAGATCCGACACGGCCGACAGGTCGGCGAACTCGCCCAGGACGTAGTTGAGGATGTCCAGGCTGTGGCCGACGGCGATCGTGAGCACGTTGGCCCCGTTTGTCTTGTCGAGCATGTAGGCGTTGGGCTGGCCCACGACGTCGCCCAGGACCGACAGCCCGACCATGGTCGTTGACAGGACATCGCCGACGTATCCGTCGCTGAGCAGCTCTTGGACGAACTCGATTGCCGGGGCCTGGCGGGCCTGCAACCCGACGACCGTGCGCGCCCCCTGCTCGGTGGCGAGCGCAGCCATCGCTCCCGCATCGTCGAGGTCGCGGCCCAGTGGCCACTCGCAGTAGACAGCCTTGCCCGCGGCAAGTGCGGCGGAGACGAGCTCTCGATGGTGCGGGACCTTGACCGTAACAGCGACCACGTCGATGTCCGGTTGGGTCACCATCTGCTCATGGTCTGAGAACACCGCGCTGACTCCGAACACTTCGCCTGCTGCGCGCGCGGATTCCGTGCTGTGCGCGCTAAGTGCCCGGATCTCATAGTTCGGCAGCGCGAGCAGTGCCGGGATGTGGGCGGTCGCGGCCCAGCCCCGGACAGGGCTGACCCCGATGATCCCGACACCCAGCGTCGACTCAGACATTGCTAAAACCCGAGAGGCTCCTCGACGAGAACCACGGTGATGCGTTCGGGGACGATCTCGCGATTGATGATGAGGACCTTGTTCACGGCGCTGTGGATGCCGTACGCAGCCTGGGCGCGCGCATCCTCCAACGGGAAGGAGTACTCGTTGATCCGGCGGAGGCCCTCGTCAAGGTCCGACACGATCTTCTGCGTCCCGACGACGAGGATGACTCGCCCGGCGCCGCTGACGTACGGGCCGAGCTGACTGCCGCCCATCGAGGCCGCCAGCACCGACCCGGACTCGGTGACAGCGTGGACGCTGCCGAGCATCACGTCCGGCGCGGCCGACATGCGGCGGATCTCGTCCGCCTGGGTCGCCCGGTCCAGGCTCCCGATCTGAGGGCGCAGCGGTTCGTAGCGGCCCGACTTCTCGATCTCATCGGAGATGCCGGATACCTCCAGCGACTGCGACGCGCCGTGGTAGACCTGCGATCCATCCGGGATGAGATCCAAGACGATTACTTGACGGATGGATCGAGATCGAACTGAAGGTCGGTGGACACTGGCCGCTCCTTCCGGGGCTGCTTCGCCCCCTGTATGCTTGCGCTTGCACATACCTTACGACCCAAGTAGGTGCACATGCAAATAGTTCCTGGGACCGATGTCGCCGGGCTCCTCGACCGGCTCGTGGAGGCTGAGGTGCCGGGCGGCCGCGGATTCGCGGCCTGGGGCTTGCTGCTGCGGGCCCACGCCACGCTCATGCGCCGGCTCGACACGGATCTGGAACGAGAGACGGGGCTAGCCCTGGCCGACTTCGACGTGCTCGCTCAACTGGCAGCGGCCCACGGCGAGTTGCGCATGACGGATCTGGCAGACCGCGCGCTTATCTCTCGGTCAGGTATGAGCCGTCGCGTTGCCCGCCTGGCCGATGAAGGCCTCGTCCGCCGAGATAGGGCGGGTACCGATGGCCGTGGTGTCGTGGTGGCGCTCACCGAGGCCGGCGTCCGCCGCCTCACTGAAACGGCGCCAGTCCACGCCCGGGGGATCTCGAAGCTGTTCGTCGCCGAGCTCAACGATCGAGAGCTGGCCCTTCTTGAGCGCGTTCTGAACAAGGTCATAGTCGACTGCTCCTTTGGCTGAGACCCACAGCCGACGTCCGGCGATCCGAAATGGATAGCCTTGTCGATTGGCAGAACCGTATCGTTTTGATACGGTTCCGGCTCGAAGCCAATTGCCACTAGCGTTACATTCTGATACGCTTCTGCCATGCCAGGACGAGTCTACATGGGGCTTCTTGAGGAGGCGACGGGGCGATACGGCTACGTCACCGCTGACGACGCGCGCGCTGCCGGCGTCGATCCTGCCCAGCTCAGGATCATGAACCACCGCGGACTTGTGGAGCATGTCGCTCGCGGCGTCTACCGCTTCCCCATAGTCCCGACCACCGCCCTTGACCAGTACATGGAAGCGGTCCTATGGCCTCGCACAACGGCGGTGCTGAGCCACGACACGGCGCTAGACCTCCACGGGCTGTGTGATGTAAATCCCGCAGACATCCACATCACCGTCCCAGCCGACTACCGCGTGCGGCGCGACGTGCCTCGGATGTATCAGTTGCACCGTCGCGACCTTGACCCCGCCGATGTCACCCTTCATGAGGGCATCCCCATCGTCACCGTCTACCGGGCAATTCGCGATGGCATTGAGGCGAAGCTTGGCGGCCACCTCATCGACCAAGCGATCGATACCGCGCGGCGTCGCGGGTTGCTCGCGCCGGAACAGTTGAATGCGCTCACCCACCAGCGAAGGGTGCGTCCAGAGCGACAGCCGCGGAGAAACGGCCGTCCCGTGGCGGCTGCTCAGGGATGACCCCGGATCGCAAGCCACCCTTCAACGTCCAGGTCTTACAGAGGTGGGTCGGCGAGCTGGCGCGCGAACAGGGGATTGCGCCGGGTCGTGTCCAGCGGTGGATCTCGTTCATGGTCGTCGCGGCGATGCTCGACCATGCCCGCGACGAGAACGAGGACCCTGTATTCGTCCTCAAGGGCGGCGCCGCCATGGAGCTGCGCCTCGGACTCCGTGCCAGGGCCACCAAGGACTACGACACGGCATACCGGGAGGCGATTGAGGGCATGCTCGAACGGCTCGATGCTTCCTTGCGGCACGGGTTCGGCGACTTCGCCGCGACACGCACCGAGCCCGAGCCAATCGCCGAGACCGGAGGCCAGTGCCTCGACATCAAGCTGAGCTACCGCGGCCGATCCTGGGGCACCGTCCAGCTTGAGGTCGCCGCGGCCGAGGGCGAGGCCGGCCGCGAGATCGATCGCGTACCCGGCAAGCCGCTCGACGCGCTGGGCATCGACGCGCCCGTCGATGTCCCCTGTGTCTCGATCCGCTACCAGATCGCTCAGAAGCTTCACGCCTGCACCGAGGTACCCGCTGACGGACGTGAGAACGACCGGTTCAGGGATCTCATCGACCTGCTCCTAATAGAGGAGCTCGTCGAGGAGGACGAGTGGCCCGCTGTGCGCGACGCATGCGAGGAGATCTTCCGGTTGCGGGCCAAGCACCCCTGGCCGCCAACCGTTACCGTCTTCGACACCTGGCCCGAGCCCTACGGTGCGCTCGCCGGGGAGCTTGGCTTCCCGCTGGCCGAAGTGCAGGCGGCTGCTGACGCGGTGGAGGCGATGATCCGACGCATCGCTGAGGCCGGAAGCTAGCGCGGGCTAGACGCAGGATTTCCCTGTCCAGCAAGGGGATTTCCCGTAACGACCTCGCTACAGGAAGGGCTGGCCGCATCGGATGCTCCTACGCTGAGGATGCGTCGACGAGACGCCGCAGGCTCCGCGTGAGGAGCAGGCAGGCCCGATGATCCCGGTCCGGAGAGTGGTTACCAGCCCCGGCGGCCGAACCGAGGCGTGCTCGGCGGGATGCTCATGAGCGTCATCGTCCACCCCGGCCGACTGCGCCAGGAGATGACCCGTCGTGGCTGGGCCGCCACGGACCTTGCGCATGCGGCACGGCTCAGCCAGGCGACCATCAGCGCCGCGGTCAACGGCCGGCCGATCTCCCAGCGCTCACTCGGGCTGATCGCTATGGCGCTCCAGCGCGCGCCGATCATCGGTGTCCTCATCATGAGCGACGCTCCGGACATCGAGCTGGGCTGATCGATCAGACGCTAGAGGGCTAGAGTTGGCCTCAGCGGCCTGCGGCGAATGATGTGCTCGGCAGGTACACGGTCGCGCCGCCGTCGACCATCAGGGTCGTTCCATTGACGTACGCGGCTTCGTCCGACGCCAGGAAGACCACGACATTCGCCACGTCCTCCGGCGCGCAGAGTCTCGGCATCGGATAGATTCTGGATGACGCCTCGATCTGCTCCGGCGTCGCGTGGTCCTGAGCGCCGGGCGTGAGAACCAGTCCCGGGGCGACGGCATTGCACCGGATCCCGCGCCCTCCGTACTGTGAAGCGACAGACCTGGCCAGGGATACGACGCCGGCCTTGGACGCGCCGTATGCGGCGCGGACGCCGCGTCCGACGAAGGCTTCGATCGACGCAGTGTTGATGATCGAGCCTCCACCGCGAGCCAGCATCTGCGGGATCGCGTACTTGCAGCCCAGGAACATGCCCTTGAGGTTGACCGCGACAATCCGGTCGAAGAGCGCCATGTCGATGCCGACGATGTCGGTGTCGACCGCGTTGGTCGAGGAGTCGGTCGCGTTGTTGTGCAAGACATCGAGACCGCCGAAGGACTCGACCGCCATTCCAATCATGCGGAGGACGCTCGGTTCGTCCGAGACGTCGACCTCGGCGGCCACGGCACTGCCGAGGTCGCCCGCCACGCGCTCGGCCTGAGCCCCGTTGATGTCCGCCACAACGACCGACGCACCTTCGCGCGCCATGAGCCGCGCGGTAGCCTCGCCGATGCCGCTGCCGGCGCCCGTCACGATCGCGACCTTGCCTTCAAGGCGTCCCATCAGTCGAGGGTATGCTATGCGTCCTCGGGTCTACTGGCCCACGCCCGCAAGCCTGCTTCGGGTGACCGATTCTTCGAGCCACTTTCGTATGATCGGGCCTTGACCAGGGAGTTCTGTCCAGGGAGTTCGTATGGTGCCCCCGGGGCGAACCGAACGAAAGGGGAGACATCGTGTAGGCGCAATTGTCCAGGTGGAGGCCACGTATTCGCTGGCGGGCTAGGCACCTGAAGTGGACGCTTCCTTCGCTTGGGATCCGATCCGTCGGCCTGTGGGAGACGGAGTGGCGGGCCCGAGATGTCAGCCAGAGGGCCCAGTCAGCCTCCGGGCACCGGTTTCCCTTCCCCCATCCCTCCCGTGGCCTCTCCGATTTCTCTCCTCATCGCTCGCCGACTGGATGCTGACAGCCTTCCCGACGGCTTGGAACGGAGCGAGGAACGGGTCGAGGACCGCCGGCCGAGTGCAAGTAGACGCCGACGTCCTACCCACCAGGCTCCTCCTTGGGACCAGGGCACTGGTTCGGGTTCTGGTTCGGGCACTGGAGCCGGGATCGGCGGTTGCGGTAGAGGCGTGGGATCCGGCCGGGGATCCGGGCGCTCCGCGCCGAACATGAGGTGAGCGCTGGTCAACACCCGATCCCCACCTTCCATGGACCCGCTTGCTTCTGGGAGCGCCACGCTCGTGCCGCACTGAGGGCATACCCGCTCTCCATCCGGAATGCGCGAACCGCGTTTCGGACAGATCTTCTCGCTCATGGGCCGATACCTCCCTTCAAGCTGGTTGTACAACGGCCTGCCTCGACGTCAGTCCCGCCAGTCGAACCTCCGAGGTGAGGCCCGAGTCGACCCCGGGTTCACGATGTTTGGCGAACCCAGCGGTGGGGCATCCGTAGGTCCAGTCGTCTGGTAGCGCGGATACCCCGCTCCCTACCGATTCGGTTCGAGTGGATCCGGTCCCTGGTCCTACTCCGCGGACTGGGGGTGGAGCACCAGTTTGGTCCCCACGTCCGTGGCCTCTGCATCCAGCACGGCTGAGTCGAGCGGCTGGGCCAGATCCTCAGCCACGAACACGTCCACGCCCGTGGCCTCCGTTGTCGTGTCGCCCTCCCGTGGACCCTCAACCGTCTGAATGGCGATCTCGGACTCCCCGGTCGGACCGGTCACCGGAGCGCCTCGCGGAGCCACGGCGGTGTGGGCGCCTCGATACGCGCGAGCTTGGACGGGACCGGGGCGAATCGGTCTTCGTCGTGCTGCTGCCAGGCCCGCCAGGCTCCGGTGATCTCCTCGAACGTCCGGGCCACGAAGTTCCACCACATCTTGATCTCGACGCCGAACGGCTCTCCGCCGAGGAGCAAGAGCCTGGCCGCGCCGACACGTTCCTCGATTCGCAGTTGTTCGTAGCCTGCCGGGACGAGCGCGAGGGACCCAGGCTCGACGATCGCGTCCTCCACCTTCACCGGATGGTCGAGAGGAACCACGCCGTGCTCGAACGTCGACTTCAAGGGGACGTTCACTTCTCCGCGGAAGCTGACGTCGAGACCGACTGTCGGATGGTCCACGCGAGCGGGGGAGCGGGCCTCTCCGAAGTCGCCGGCGATGACACGGACCTCTCCCGATCTGAGCTCCGCCAGCGGGAGATCGCCGTGGTGATCGAACCTCGACGGGCCGTGGCGGGTGGTCTCGGGAAGGGCGAGCCACATCTGTGCGCCCATGATCCCGCCCACCCCAATCCCGCTGGGCGCCTCGACGCCGAGCTCCGCGTGCGCGATGCCCCGCCCGGCCGTCATGAGGTTGAGCTCGCCAGGACGGATCAGCTGCTCGGTGCCCAGCGAGTCGCTGTGCAGGGCCGAGCCCCGGAACAGCCAGGTCGCCGTCGCCAGGCCGATGTGTGGGTGTGGACCGATCTCGAGCCTCGGGGGCTCGAGGATGTCGCCCGGGTGGATCAGGTCGACGAAGCACCAAGGCCCGACCGTCCGCCGTCGCTTGGTTGGCAGCACCCGCAGTACACCCATCTTGCCGACTTGGGCGCTCCGGCCTTCACGGACCTCGATCGCGCTGATGCCGAGTCCCGGGGTGACCTCGGTCACTTCCTCAAGCGGCCCGCTCATGGCTTCGGAGATTCTGGCAGGCAGAGCCGTTCATGGGGCCAGGCGTGTCGCCATGCCAGACTCGCCGCGGCGGGCAACCTCGGGCCACGGCCCGAGGTTCGGGCCCTGTTCGAGAGTCAGCAAGGGTTGGGAGGCCGCCCGGGCCTTCGTCGACGGCGCGCACGTCTGATCTCGCGAGACCCTACCCCACCGGTCTCTTAGACCGGTGGGGGGCCGCGAGGCCCTTCGATCTCAGGCGCGCAAGAGCCAAAGTCCCTGGTAGCGGAGGCGAGGGTTACGGCGTACGAACCGCGGTGAACCGGGCCCGGGAATGCCGGAGAGTGGTGGGTCCCCGAGGGAGGCCCGCGGTTCCCTTAAGTGCCTGCCGAGAGATGATCTCCCCATGAGATTCCGAATCCAGGTGGCCCGGGTCCAGTCGGTCGAGCGGGTCGTCAATGCAACCGACGAAGAAGCGGCGATCGCCAAAGTCGAGGCCGAACTTCAGAAGCCCTACGGACTCCTCGGCTCGTGGAAGACGGTCGACACGCAAATCGAAGTCGTGGGCGCCGAGCCCGTGGCCGGTATCTCCTCTGCCGATGTGGGGGAGGGACCGCTGCTGCAATCGGTAACAGCTGCAGCCAAACACCTCGGGATATCGTAGTCTTCAGGTGAGCCCCGGGGTGAGGCTGCGGCCGATCAGAGCGTCCGCTTAGCTCGAGTGCCGACGTCCCATGCGGTATCTGTATGCCAGCCCCGATAGAGCTTTTCGTCGATGAGCTTGAGAACATCGAACACGTCATCTTCCTGAAGGACCAGCTTCCCGTCCTGGATGAGACGATCGGCCTCCAGTCCTTGGCGGCGCATCTCGGTCTCGAGGGAAGGAGTTTCGAAGCGCACCTCCAGGACTCCTCGTTCAAACAATGACCGAGCCTGTCGAGCCACCCGAACGCCCTTCTCGCACGCCTGCTTGATCACCTCAGCCGACGCGTCATCCAGTGGAAGCGCCTGCGCGACCGCGTCCCCCCACACGGGCACCCGCGCCTTCATGGAGTCGATGTCCCGAAAGACTTTCTCGAAGGCGGCAGCCCGAAGGACCGCCACGGCAGAGGCCGTCACCACCATGTCGAAGGCGGGCTCGAACGCCAACAGCGGTCCCTCGACCCGGCGCAGCCGGTCGCCGAACGAGGCCAACAGCCGACCGGACAGCGCGGCCTTGTAGGGGTTCCACTGGGACAGGAAGGTGTGCGGGCCGCGGGATCATCGCCCACCACGGCGACGTAAAACAAGAAGGAGCGCTTTCCGAGATCGGCGGCGTCCATCTGGTCGAGGGACGAGGCGTCGCTGAGCACGCGCAGCGCTTGAGGGTCCATCTCCACCATGGGCCGTTCCGCCTCCTCCTCCGATTTCGGACGTCCCCGGCGGGGAGCGAGTTCATGGGCGACGAGTTGACCGGGCTCCGCGACGAGGTACTGCGACTCGGGATCGAAGCTCAGATCGTCCGAATACGGCACGGCCGTGCGTTGCGCGAGCGCCGCCAAGGTCTCCTCGCAGATCCTTCGGAGTTCGGCCTCCACATCGGTATGCATGGCCACGCGAAAGCCCTTCAGCTTCGTCGTGCGCTGGGCCAGGACCAGGGTGATGTCTCCGGATGCAGACAGCGCGGAGGGCGAGAAGGTCACCTCGGTCATGTCTTCTTGCTCCGGACCTCGACCCGGATGTCTGGGTTCAAGGGGACCGTTCGAATGGTCATGTCGCGCTTGACCGATGATCTCACCACGACGTATCCCTCCCACCCGTGGTCGGTCCGGATGTGCACCACCCGCCTGCCGAACAGGTACAGCGTGGGGTTGATCTGGGCCATCTCCGACCTCACATAGATCAGCCCGGTCACGAGAAGGAACAGAGCGTAGGCCACGAGATCCCGGTTGTTGGGCTTGGCCACGGTGAGGAACGGAAGAAGATACGTCGCGAGGTATCCCGCTACCTCTGGACCCACGTCGGTCACTTCAGCCACCGAAATCGGCTCGGCAGCCGTCTTCCTGGACACGATCAAGACAATCCACAACGTATCCAGGATGCCGATGCCGGCCAGGCCACCGCAGACCCACTCCACCCATGGGGTTGTGAACCGCAAGGCAAGCAGAACGAACAGCAGCGCGTAAGAACCGATGAAGAGGCGGGCACGACGGGCGAGGTCCGTCACGGCCTTCGCGCCTCGATACCCCAAACGGAAGAATCCACGGTGGATTGGCAGCATAGGTCGTGGGAGGGACGCTCGAGCTCTGAAGAGAAGGAGGGCTCATCCGGTAGTGTCCCGCGAGCGGCGGCCCCTCTGACGAGTCGTTCGACGATTGCTTTGGAAGCCCCCCGACGCGCGTGCCCCTGGCTTCGCGGTCGTTACCTGATCCGGGACCAGCTCAACCCTCTGGGTAGTACCCCGCCCTCGAGTTCGCCTCGATGAACTTCCTGAGCCCGTCACGGGCGATCAGGATCCGACGGCCGATGCGGACGTGTTCGATTTCCCCTCGGTTGATTAGTTCGTACGGGTCCCCCGCTACACGAACCGCTTGATGAATCCGAGCGCGGTATCGGCGACCTCGCGCCACCCGCCGTCGATCGTCAGCGCGTGCCCCCGGTTCGGGATCTTCACGATCTCCGTGACGCCTTCGTTGCGCTTCTCGCGCTTGTACGACGCGTTTGAGATCGCCCAGGGAACCGTGTGGTCGACCTCGCCGGAGATGATCAGCATGGGACCGCGCGCGGGATTCTTGGTGTCGACCTTCACCTCGGTCCAGGGATTCAGGTTGGCGGCCGCCGCCTGGAAGAGGGGCTTCCCCGGCGCGGGCACGGCGAACTTCTCGTACAGCTGCTTCGCTTCGTCCTCGCCGACCGCGTTGGCGAACGAGTAGTGGAACTGGTCGTAGGTGAGCGGGACGGCTCGGTTGCGATTTCCCGGGTTGCGTAGGGCGGGAGACGCCGATCTGAGCGCGGAGATCGGTAGTGGCAGCACGCCCCGGAAGGGCGCAGGGGAGATGGCCACCGAGGCCGCCGACAGACCGCGACCGGCCAGGATCTCCGTCAGAAGCCCGCCGAACGAATGCCCGATGACCGCCGGCTTCCTGGCGAGCCCACTGATCAATTCGTCGAAGTGGTTGGCGACCTGTCCAACCGATTTCTTCGCGAAGACATCCGGATGGGCCTTCGCCTCCTGAACGGTGTCCGGATCGTCGGGCCAACCGGGCGTGAGGGCCGCGAACCCCGCACCCTCGAACAGCTTGGCCCAACGATCCCAACTGCTCGGCAGCAGCCACAGTCCGTGGACGAACACGACGGGCGTCCTACCCGAAGTGTTCGCCTTGTCCACCTGGGCGCGTTCCTGCTTCGTGACAGTCGTCATGGCTCCCCTCCCGCTCCTCGGGTGCGGCCGGACCGCCCCTCTCAGCGGGGAGGATGGACGTGGACCCCCAACCGCGCAAACGCCGAGCGTGCGTGAGGGGTCACGGCCCGGACTCGATGCCCGAATGCTTCTGTTTGCTCCTCACGGCTTGACAGCCTCCCCGTTACCCAGGCAAACTCCCAACACATACCCACTCATTCGGACTCATTCGGACTCCGACCGAGGAGGATGGCCGTGTACACGGAGGAGCGACGCCAGGAGATCGCCCTGGTCGTTCGCCAAGACGGTCGCGCTGACGTCTCGGAACTGGCCGGCCGCTTCGAGGTAACCCCTGAGACCATCCGCCGGGACCTGACCGATCTGGAACGCCAGGGGATCCTCCGGCGCGTCCACGGCGGAGCCATCCCCATCGAGCGGTTTCGGGCCGAACCCGCCATCGCCGAAAAGGCGGGAGTCATGGCGAGGGAGAAGGCCCGGATTGCGTCCGCCGCCCTGGCGTTCGTTCCGGACCGCGGGACGGTGCTCCTGGATGCCGGCACCACCACCCTGGCGCTCGCCCGAGTCTTCCCCGACCGTGAGCTCACGGTGTTCACGAACTCCATGCCGGTTGGCCTGGAGCTGACCGCTCGCCCGAACCAGCAGCTGTATCTGATCGGGGGCCGGGTTCGGGGCCGGACGCTCGCGGACGTGGACGACTGGGCGCTTCGGCAGCTCGCCCACCTTAGGGTCGACGTGGCGTTCATCGGGACGAACGGCCTCACGGTGGAACGCGGGCTCTCCACTCCGGATCCCGCGGAAGCGGCCGTCAAGCGCGAGATGTGCCGGGCCGCTCGGCAAGTCGTGGTGCTGGCCGACCACACCAAGCTGGGCGAGGACGACGCCGTCCGGTTCGCCTCCATCGAGCAGGTCGACGCTCTGGTCACGGACTCGGGTCTGTCCCAGGCGTACCGGCAGTCGCTCGAGGAAGCCGGCGTGGAGGTGGTCGTGGCTTGACCCAACGAGAAACTGCTTTCCGCATTCGTCGTGGCCTGAGGGGGTGGTCGCTGAGGATCTGATCACCCGCCGCCAGGCAGGAGTGGCGCCCTGCGATAGCCGCACGGACGGTGCGGCAACGAGTGAAGGGGGTGTGCGATATGTCGATGTCACTACCGGTCCCCGTCCCGATGGCGACCGGAGGTTGGCGGGCCCGGGTCCAGAGGTTCGGGGGCTTCCTCGCCGGGATGGTGATCCCCAATATCGGCGCGATCCTGGCGTGGGGCCTCCTCACGGCCTTCGTGATCCCGACGGGATGGACCCCGAACGCCAAGCTTGCCCAGATGGTCGGGCCGCTGATCACGTTCCTGCTGCCCATCCTCATCGGGTACACCGGCGGCTATCTCGTCTACGGACAACGCGGCGCAGTGGTCGGAGCGATCGGCACCGCGGGGATCGCCGTTGGGTCCAGCGTGCCGCAGTTCATCGGGGCCATGATCATGGGGCCCCTGGGCGGTCTGGTCATCAAGGAGTTCGACAACAGGACGCAGGAGCACGTCCCCTCGGGGTTCGAGATGCTCGTGAACAACTTCTCGGCGGGGATCCTCGGTGCAGGGTTGGCGATCCTCGCGTTCTGGGCCATCGGTCCGGCGGTCACGCATGCCTCGAACGCCCTGGGGGACGCGGTCAACTACCTGGTCAAGCACACGCTCCTGCCGCTGGTGTCCATCATCGTCGAGCCGGCCAAGGTCCTGTTCCTCAACAACGCCATCAACCACGGGGTCCTCGCGCCGCTCGGCGTGGCAAAGGTCGCGAAGCATGGGAAGGCGATCGAGTTCATGATCGAGTCGAACCCGGGTCCAGGGCTCGGGCTCCTGACCGCGTACTGGTTCTTCGGTCCTCGCTCGATCCGTCCCTCGGCGCCCGGAGCGATCATCATCCACTTCTTCGGCGGCATCCACGAGGTGTACTTCCCGTACGTGCTGATGCGGCCGATCCTGATCGTGGGCATGATCGCGGGCGGAATGGCAGGGGTCCTCACGTTCCTGGTGACACACGCCGGCCTGGTCGCCACGCCCTCGCCTGGGAGCATCTTCGCCTACCTCGCGGAGACACCCAAGGGGGGCTACTTCGGCGTTCTCGCCGGGGTTGCCGTCGGTGCAATCGTTTCCTTCCTCGTGAACAGCTTCCTCCTGAAGCTCACGGTTCGCGAGGATGAGTACGCGGAGGAGGAGGTCGCAAGGGCCGAAACGGCACCCGCTCCGGCCACAGCGTGATGCCTACCATCCATGGAAGCGACATCAAGAAGGTCATCGTGGCCTGCGAGGCCGGGATGGGGAGCAGCGTGCTGCTGGTATCTCAACTCCGCCAGCGCTTGAAGGGCACCGGGGTGGAGGTGGAACATTCACCGGTCCGAGGGCTCCCTCCCGATGCCGACGTGATCGTCACCCACCGCGGGCTCGAAGCGACCGCCCGGAGTGTGGCTCCCGACACGGTGGTCGTACCCTTCGCCATGTTCCTGGGCGATCCGGCATTCGACCGGCTCGTCAAAGCGATCAAGGAGGGAGTAACTCTCGAGGGGTAGCCCATGGGTGAGCTGCTTCCGCACGACGCGGTCCGTCTCGGCTTACGGGCCTCGGATCGGTTCGATGCCGTCCGCCAGTCCGGAAGCGTGCTGGTGGAGATCGGAGCGGTAGAGGCCCCGTACGTCGACGCCATGCTCGAGCGGGAGCGGCAGATCTCTACGTCGTTGGGCGAAGGGTTCGCCATCCCCCATGGCACCGACGAGAGCAGGCGATGGATCCGAGAGACCAAGCTGGCGTTCCTCCAGTTCCCGGACGGGGTCGAATGGGACGACGACACCGTGACCGTGTGCGTGGGGATCGCCGCCGTGGGAGACGAACACGTCGGCGTCTTGGCCCGGCTGGCTCAGGTCCTGGTGGTCCCGGAGCAGGCTGCCCTCCTTCGAGGGGCTGAGCGGATCGAGGACGTGCTGGCGATCCTGACCTCCCCCCTCGAAGAGGAGACTACGGCATGAGGGTGGCCAAGCTTTACGCGCCGGGAGATCTTCGGGTGGAGGACGCCCCCGTTCCCGACGCCGGGCCAGGTGAGCTCACCATCCGGGTGCGTTCATGTTCGACATGTGGAACGGATGCCAAGATCTTCCACCACGGACACCACCACATCTCCCTTCCCCGCGTCCTCGGCCACGAGATCGCCGGGAAAGTCGCTGAAGTGGGCTCGGGAGTCAACGAATGGTCCCCGGGCGACCGGGTCCAGATCATCGCCGCCATCCCCTGCGGTGTCTGCCACTACTGCCGGCGAGGGCTGGAGACCGTGTGCGAGGACCTGGAGTCCATGGGCTACCAGTACGACGGTGGCTTCGCGGAGTTCATGCGCGTCCCTCGCAGGGTGCTCGACCGCGACGGAGTGAACCGGATCCCAGATCAAGTCCCGTTCGAGTCTGCGAGCCTCACGGAACCGCTCGCCTGTGTCCTGAACGGTCAGGAGATCGCCGGCGTGGGCGAAGGAGACGTCGTCGTCATCCTCGGTGCGGGACCGATCGGTTGCCTTCATATCCGTCTGGCCCGGGCCCGTGGTGCCGAGACGGTCATCCTCGCGGACATCAATCGAGGGCGCCTGGACCTGGCTGCTCGCGCCCAGCCCGATGCTTTGATCGAAAGCGGGAACCAGGATCCGGTCGACGCGGTTCGCAAGCTGACGGACGGTCGGGGTGCGAACGTCGTAATCACCGCAACCGGCGCGGGCCAGGCCCAAGAGCAGGCCCTGGAGATGGCGGCGCGCCGGGGTCGTATCTCGCTGTTCGGGGGGCTGCCCCGGGACAACCCGATCATCCGGTTCGACTCGAATCTCGTCCATTACCAGGAGCTCTTCGTCCTGGGCGCGTACGGTTCCGCCCCCCACCACAATCGGGAGGCGCTTGCACTGATCTCGTCCGGAGCGGTTCCGGTCGAGGACCTGATCACCCACCGGCTGCCCCTGGACGGGGTCCATCAGGCGATCGACACGGTGACGAAGGGCGAAGGACTGAAGGTGGTCATCGAGCCATGACATTGGTCTGGAGCCACCCACCACGGCGGTCGAGACGCGGGCAGCCGGTGCAGTGATCGTCACCCTCACCGCGAATCCCTCAGTCGACCGGACCCTGGAGATCCCTTCCCTCGGCCGGGGGGAAGTCATTCGGGCCACGGCGGCGCGGGTCCACCCGGGCGGGAAGGGCGTGAATGTGGCCCGAGCGCTGGTCGCCAACGGCATCCCGGCCCGAGCGGTGCTTCCGGCCGGAGGCCGGGAGGGAGAGCAGCTGCTCGACCTGCTGTCGAGCCGCGGCGTGGAGGTGGTTCCCGTCCCCATCGCGGAATCGGTTCGCGAGAACGTGACCGTGGTGGAGCCCGATGGAACGGTCACGAAGTTGAACGCCCCCGGACCGCAGCTCGCGCCGAGCGAGGCCGAGCGCCTCATCCAGGTCACGGTCGATGCATCGGGTGGGGCCGATTGGGTGGCGCTGTGCGGAACGCTTCCCCCCGGCGCCCCCGAAGACCTGTACGGCACGTTGGTGACCGAGCTGCACCTGATCGGGGTTCGTGTAGCCGTCGACACCTCTGGAACCGCTCTGGTCAAGGCGATCGAGGCCGGACCAGACTTGATCAAGCCGAATCGAGAAGAGCTGGCCGAGGCCATCGCCGATCCGATCCAAGACCTCGGCGATGTCGTGAACGGTGCCAGGAAGCTTCTCGATCAGGGCGTCGGCCACGTCCTGGTGTCTCTCGGAAGGGAAGGTGTCGTGTCCGTTTCTGACTCGGCCGTCCTCAGGGCGTGGACCGTCCCGGTCGTTCCGCGGTCCACAGTCGGCGCGGGCGACGCCACGCTGGCGGGTTTCCTGGCCACGAGGGACGTGCAGCAGGCACTTCGCACCGCCGTCGCGTGGGGCGCGGCGGCCGTCAAACTGCCCGGCACGGGGATGCCGGGCCCGGCGGACATCGACCTCGACGAGGTGACGATCGAGGACCTCGATGCCGCGCGAGCCCTCGATACGGGAAGGGGAATCGAGTGACCAACATGGAGAAGCTCGGCGATCCGTCGTGGGTGACGTTGAATGCCTGAGGCGACAGTCGCGCTGCTGAACGCCAGCGGCCTGCATGCCCGACCGGCCAAGATATTCGCGAGAGCCGCGGCAGCGACCACGGCGGACGTGACCGTATCGAAGGATGGACGAGAGGTGAACGGCAAGTCCGTCCTCTCGGTCCTCACCCTAGACTGCCACGAGGGTGACCAGATCGTGATCCGCACCGAGGGCGAGGGAGCCGACCAGGCCCTGACGGAGCTCGTACGGCTGGTCGAGTCGGGCTTGGGCGAGGCCGGGGAGGGCTGACCGGGAGATGAACGCGAGGCTCACTGGGCGGGCGGCCGCGCCCGGCGCTGCCCTGGCCCCCGCCTTCGTGGTGATCCAGCAGGCGCCGATCGAGAACGACCTTCGCCGGACTCGGTCTGGAACCGTCGAAGACGAGACCGCCAGGTTGCAGGCGGCACTCGAACGAGCCGAGGAGGAGCTGCGAGAGCTGGCTCGCACCGTCGAAGCCACCGCGGGGGAGGAGGAAGCCGGGATCTTCGAGGCCCAGGCGGAGTTCGCCGCGGACCCGGAGCTCGAGAGGGCGGCTGAGGAGGCGATCCGGGGTGGGGCGTCCTCCGAGCGAGCGGTGTTCGACGCCTTCGGGACGTTCCGGGAACTGCTGGCCGCCTCGGAGAGCGAGTACCTCGCGGGGCGGGTGGCCGATCTCGACGACGTGCGGGATCGCGTGGTGAAGGTCCTGCTCGGGCGGAGTACGGCCGGGGAGGTCCCGGACGTGAGGTCGGTGATCGTCGCCCACGAGCTCACGCCTTCACAGACAGCGGGCATCCCGATGGAGGTGATCGCCGGCATCGTCACCGAGACTGGATCGCCCACGAGCCATGCGGCCATCTTGGCCCGCGCCTTGGCCATCCCCGCCGTGGTGTCGTGCGCCGGTTTACTCGACACGGTCGGCGACGGAGCCCACCAGCTTGCCGTCGACGGGCGGACCGGCGCCGTGATCGTGGACCCCGATGCCGCGGAGCGGGATGCGATCTGGAACCGGATGGAGGAGGAAGGGCGCCGTCGCGACGAGCTGGTGACCCTGCGCGACGAGCCGGGCCGAACGGCGGACCGCCATCGGGTCGAGTTGGCGGCGAACATCGGCGCGATCCAGCACCTTCCTGCGGCAGTGGAAGCCGGCGGCGAGGGGAGCGGCCTCGTTCGAACCGAGTTCCTGTTCCTGGACCGGAAGACCGCGCCATCGGTCGAAGAACAGGTGACGTTCTACGCCGAGGTCCTGCGGTCGTTCCCGGGATACCGGGTGGTCTTCCGGACGCTGGACGTGGGAGCCGACAAACCGCTGCCGTTCGTGGAGCGAGAATCCGAGGAGAACCCGGCGATGGGGCTCCGGGGCATCAGGCTCAGCCTGCAACGGCCCGATCTGTTTCGGGCTCAGCTCCGTGCGCTGCTCAAAGCACGGGCCCAGGCTTCGGCTGAAGGCTCAGGCCGCCTCGCCATCATGTTCCCTCTCGTATCGACGGTTCGGGAGCTGCTCGACGCCCGGGCGGTGCTCCGCGATGTCGCCGAGGAGGAGCGAGCCGACCTGACCAGCCTCGAGGTCGGGGTGATGATCGAGGTGCCCTCGGCCGCTCTCGACGCCGAGAGGTTCGCCGCGCATGCCGACTTCTTCTCGATCGGTACGAACGACCTGCTCCAATACCTGTTCGCCGCGGACCGACTCAACGGGGCCGTGGCCGACCTCGGCGACGTGCTCGAGCCGACCGTGCTCTCCCTCATCCGCCATGTGGTCGATGCCGGGCATGGGACCGGAGCGTGGGTCGGCGTGTGCGGCGAGGCTGCCGGGGACCCAACCGTCGCGGCCGCCCTGGTCGGGCTCGGCGTCGATGAGCTGTCGATGACGAAGGTGGCCATCCCGGAGGTGAAGGATGCCCTTCGGCGCGTGACCCTGGACGAATGCCGACAGGCGGTCGAGGCCGCGATCGCGGGCGCCCAGACCCCGGCCGAAGTCCGGAGGATTCTCGAGGGGAAGCTCGGTTCAGTGCTCACCTGATTGACCGGCTTGCGGGCCCTAATGCGTTACCAGACTGCCCGTATCGCGTTACCTCGGGGTACCAGATAGGGCCCATGAGCAGGATTTGTCCCAGTCCTACGAGGGCCGGGGGCGGATGACTTCATGGTCGGAAACGTGGCCGAGTACTGGCGAACCCATCCACCTTGGAGCCTCGTCACAAGTCTAGCCAACGACGCTGGCCCGGTCGCGGCAGCTCAGCAGGTTCTGAGCGCTTCAAGGCGTGTTGGCAGGCTGTGGAGGGGACCGGCTGGGCTGGCCTGACCCCTGCTAGTTGATCCAGGTCGTTTGAGAGTCTTGCGGCCCACGTTGTGGGCAGGAAGGCTCGACATCAACATGGCTACGAGGAAGAAGCACACGCCGGAGCAGGTCGTGCGCAAGCTGGCGACCGCTGATCGGATGCTGAACAACGCCAACGACGCCAAACGGCTCAAGGACCTGGAGCGGGAGAACGCCACGCTCAAGCGGCTGCTGGCCGACGCGGAGCTGGAGAAGGCCGCACTCAGGGAGATATCCCGGGGAAACTTCTGAGCCCGGAACGGCGGCGGGCGGCTGTGCACCACCTGATGAGGACGATGAGGGTGAAGATCCGTGCGGGCACTCGTCCGAGCCGGTTAGCGGCAGAGTGCTCGATCAGACCAAAGTCCCCCCGAGGCCGAGGAGTTGCCGCTCCACGAGGTCAAGGGCCCGCATGCTGTGTTCCGCGCGAGCGAAGACGAGTGCGCCTTCGGTCGAGGCGAAGAGCATCCACGCGAAGTCGGCCGCCTTCGACGGGTCAACGCCAGCGGCTTCAAGCAGTTCCGTAAGGTCCTCGATCCAGACCTCGAAGGCCTTTCTCGCCGCAGCCCTAACCGTCTCCGACTCGCCGCTCATTGTGACGCCCGCAGTTGCACAGCCGGCCGCGAACTCGCTCTTGGTCAGGACGCCCCGCCACAGATTGATGAATCCGGTGACGATGCCGGAGACATCGGAGCCGCGGAGCGCTCGCAGCGGGACTCGGCCGTCGGTCGCCATGTACTCCATGGCGGCGCCCACGATCTCGTCCTTCCCGCCGGGGAAGTGGTGGTAAACCGAGCCCCGGGGCGCGCCGCTTCGCTCGACCGTCGAGCTCGGCCTGTCTCTGGTGCCCCCGGCCGGGCACGTCCTACATCTGTGCACGGACGACTTGGGGTTTCGCGTCGTCGGTTGACTATCGCGGGAAGTTTTGAGATTCCGAGATCGCCCTGGGCACGCTAACCCGGCCAGGGGGCGCTACGGCGGTGCACGACTACTCGAATCGGTCGCAATGAGGACGACTGAAGCGATCTATCTGATTTCTATCTGATTTCTATCTGTCGGAGGGGGAGTTCCTAGGGACTGGAAGCGCGCGCTATCTCTGGGGTGTTTCCGAGTGGCGGACTCTTTATCCGTAGGTTCAGGGTTCGATTCCCTGGCGACCCACCGCATAAGCCCTGGTCAGAGAACCGTTCACCGTCGATCCAACCAGAATTACCCCACAAGAAACCCACGCGCGAACGGGAACCACTGGGAAATGACGCGAACTATCGAGAAGTCCGAACCTACGGACACCTGATCCGTAGGTTCAGGGTTCGATTCCCTGGCGACCCACCCCTGACCAGGAGTTTCGCCATGGCTTCGATGATCGTTCGTTGGCCATTGACGCGGAAGCGTCGCGCAACTTGACGCGGGACCTTGCAAGCACCGTCGCACCGCCATCATCCCGAGTCGCGTTTGCGCTGCTCAACGCAGTCCTAGTTGCGAGAACGGCCGTCCGCGAGGCGCCAACGAAGCGGAACTTTCGTTGACAGGCAAGCTGGGAGTCGAAGAACGGGAGATGCTTTGACGACCTGGACCAGAAACGCCGCTAACCCGTCGGTCAGCAACCGGTCGCGCCCAGGAAACAGGGCATCTGATCGATAACGAGACTTACCCACGCCCAGGCGATGACCGAAAGGCAACTTTGAGCACAAACGAAACCGGACTCGCGACGTGAGGTGGTTACTCTGCTGCCCTTCTTGCTCGTGTCCTGATGCAAGTCGCACAGGCGATACGAAAGGTACGTTTCGCTATCTTCGCTCGACGGACGAGCTAGCGACAGTATTAAGTAGCAGAAACCGACGACGACCAGACTGGCTCAGACCGTTATTGCGATCTTTCCTCGCACCTGCCCCGCTTCGAGGCGGCGCATGGCCTCAGGTACCTCGGCGAGCGGGTAGGCCTTGTCGATGAATGGGGTGAGCTGAACCGCCTCGATGAATTGGCCAAGCGTTTCCAAGTCGGCGCGGTTCTCCCTAGCGATGAACATCGTGAAGCGTTGACGCACGAACAACGAAAGCGCGAGGGTACCGATCTGCCGGTTCATACCGCCGGTCAACTTGCCGCCTTCCTCGCCTCCGAGCAGTACGAGCGTCCCCTTAGGAGCAAGCGCCCGCCGGAGCAGCAAGAGCCGTCTGTTCCCACCGATATCGACGATGAGGTCGTAGCGGCGGGCACCGTCGGCGAAGTCCTCCTGCGTGTAGTCGATGATGTGGTCGGCCCCAATCGATCGAACGAGGTCGACCTTTGCCGTACAACGGGACACGTTTCGCGTCTCTCAGTCCATGGCAATCGAAGCGTTGAATCACGTTCTTCACGTGGGGGCTGCATCTCAGCGTCCGAGGCTCCAGGATCCCGAGCCCGTCGCGACAGGAACGGGTCACGTTCGAGCGGATGGGTGGCGAACGTTGCCCAACACACGAGCAGGCCGAGTTGCTTGGTTAGAGGTCGACCGATCCATCGATCGATCGACGCGGAACGGGTGGACTCTGTCGCGCAGGCGGTTGCCACTCGAGTTCGAGTCGTCGAGAACCTCGGATCGGAACTCCTAACCGAAGCCGCGTAATCATGTTTGCCCGGCCGCTCCCCACAAGGGATCCTCGATGGTGAAGGTCGGGCTGGCGTGGCCGAGGCGTTCGCTCACGACTTTCACGGGTTCGCCGGCTTCGATGAGGAGCGTGCCGTGAGTGTGGCGGAGACTCGTGAAGGCTGATGATCGGCATGGCGCGCGCCGCACGATCCGATCGAAGGCCTGGGACAGCGCGTGCGGATGCACCTCGTTGCCGTTGGCGTCGGCGAAGACGAGGCCCGGATCGTCGACACCGGTCGCGGCGTAGGTGGCGCGCTCTAGTCGGTCGGATGCGAGTCGAGCGGCGAGCGCTTCGGCTTCGGCGCGGTCGGTGCCGGCGGGTGTCAGCTGCGTCGCTCTCGCCCGGTCACGGGGTCGAGTCCTTCGTAGATGACGGCGTACGAGCGGCCGCGACGCGTCAGCTCGGCGGCTCGGTGCTAGTGACGTCCGTCGCCGGCCGCCATCCTGGCCGCGAGCTGGGCACGATTCTTCACCCCGAGCTTCCCCAGGATGTTCGAGACATGTCGCTCGACCGTCTTGCGCGACAGGAACAGCGTG
>WNGB01007925.1_pt1 | contig 21008 bp, 17 predicted proteins | sample 5400681 | NCBI WGS metagenome assembly WNGB01 (sample SAMN13153367, study PRJNA577476) | soil metagenome | isolation source: 115 cm soil or saprolite under grassland replicate 2 | place: USA:California | collected 2016-06-15
GGGGCCCCGCACGGTGGGCAGATCATCAACGGCACGGTATGCGACCTCGGCGCTGCGTGCGGCGCAGCACACGTTCACCCTCGTCACGGCCGAACCCACGAACCTGCACCTGCACGGCGAGGACTTCGGCGACGACCTGCCCGCCGGGTCGATCGCGTTGCCCAGGCTGCGCGACCTGCTGCTGGCACCGTCGACGTCGCTGGCGACGCGCGACGCGGTGTGGCGGGAGTTGATCGAACGGGCCCGCGCGGACCGGTCGACCTGGGTGGTGATGGCCGTCGGGATGGCCATGCCCGGGCTTCGCCGGTGCCTGCGCGAGCTGAAACTCGCCTTCCGGGGCGAGGCCACCGACCTGGAGTCGGAGATCGCCAGGGGCTTCCTGGAAGCCCTCAACACCATCGACGTGACCGAGTGGGCGCTGTGCGCCCGGCTGGTGCGCGCCGCGCACAAGGCCGGCGTACGGCTGGTCTACGCCGAGGCCGCGTTCGACGGCGCCCGCTGGGAGGAGTTCGATTCCCGGGCTCCGGTCCCGCCGTGGGGGCATCCGGACTTCCTGCTGCTCGGCGCGGTCGACGCCGGGGTCATCAGCGACGAGGAGGCGAAACTGATCGCCACCACCCGGCTGGAAGACGTGCCCGTCGACCAGATCGCCGCCCTGTTCGGCGAACGCACCAACACCGTGGTGCAGCGGCGCCGCCGCGCGGAAAACCGCCTCGCCGAGGCCTTGGCCGAAGGCAAGGTCACCGCCCTGGAACCCATCCCGAGTCTCGCCCTGCTCGCCCGCCCGTGTCCCGTCTCAGTGAAGTTGCCCCTCGATGACCGCCGTTGACCTGCTCCGGAGCAGGTTGACTGAGACGGACATGGCCCGGGCTGTCTCACTTAACTTGCCCGTGAAGCGCGTTTGACCCCGGCTGTCTCATCGAATCTGCCCCGAATCGCCGCTCCAGTCGTTGCCGAGGAATCCGGTGTTTTCACAGGTGAACGGCTCGCCGCGCGGCTCTGGCGCTCCAACATCGAACGGGTCGGGGTGTCCTTTCTCAGGGAGGTTGGCAGATGATCAAGCCGGGACCTGCAGCGGGACAGCTTGAGTGAGACGCGATCGATCCCGGCGTCTCATCGAATCTGGTCCGCCGGGTCGGTTCTCTCCGCGCCGTCTCACTCAATCTGGTCCGTGAGGCCAAGAACGCCGTCCTCGTCGATGTGGGCCGCGAGCTGGGCAAACAAGGCTGCGGGCACTGCCCGAGTCGCAGTCGTCTCACTGAAGTTGGCATCTCCGGGGAGGTCTGACCGTCTTCAGTGAGACGGGGGCCAGGCCGCGTGAGACAGGACACGGGGCAACTTCAGTGAGACAAACGGCCAGGTCGGAGCAACTTTATTGAGACACGAGCAACTTCATTGAGACGGGACAGCCCGCAGCAGCGCCACCCCACACCGGTGTCCGCCGCGGTGTGAGTCCGTGTCAGCCCGTGTGACACGGCTGGCCGGTCATCGCGGGCTCACACGCCGGCCTTTCCCGGTTGCGGGATCACCCGGCACCGGCCCGGTGAACCCGTGTCGCCCGCGGGAGAGCGGACCGGCCGCGCCGGTCACGTCTGCACCGCGACTGGACCTGGATGGAGGGAGGAGAGCTCCCCGGTCCGCCTTCCCGCGGCGACACCTGTCAGCCGGCCGCGGCCGAACCCCGGTGCCGCGGCGTGTGGAGGTGGAGGACCATCCATGCACCGATTCCTCGTCCGGCTGGCGACCGGCGCGGTACTCACCGCCGCAACGGTCGCCGCCGCACTCATCGCCCCAGCGCCGGCCGTCGCGGCCGACCCCACCTATCTCGCGGTCAACACCATTCCCCAGGTCCTCGATGAGGCCACCAAGTGGCTGATGGGCATCCTCGCCGCTGTCGCGACCCTGTTTTTGACCATCGGCGGGGTTCGCTACGTGACGGCCGGCGGTGACCCAGGCGAAATCGAGAAGGCCAAGGGCGCCTTCAAGTCCGCCGGCATCGGCTACGCCCTCGCCGCCCTGGCCCCGATCGTCGTGGGCATCCTCAAGTCGATCCTCGGGGTCCAGTAGCGATGGGCGGCTGGATCAAGGACCTCATCGCCGGCCTGATCGACGCGGTCCTCAACACGCTGACCTCCGCCACCATGACCGCGTTGAACTGGGTGCTGGGGCTGCTGTCCTCCACGGTGTTCACCAGCCCGGACGTCACCACCCTGCCGCAGGTCAAGTTCGTGGCCGGCGACGCCCAGCTCGCGGCGAACGCCTGCATGCTGCTGGTCGTCATGGTCGCCGGGATCATCGCAATGACCCACGGCAGCGTCCAGGACCGCTACACCATCAAAGAGCTGCTGCCCCGGCTGGTCATCGGATTCGCCGCGGCGAACCTGTCAGCCCCGATCGTCTCCGGCGTGATCAACGCAGGCAACGCGCTGACCCAGTCGATGGCCGGTCACCGGTTCAACTCCGCCGACGCGTTCAACCAGATCAAGCGGGTCATCACCGACACCACCACCGACCCGTCGATGTTCCTCGTCGCCCTGGTGCTGAAGGAGCTGGCGCTGTGGATGCTGGTCCTGCTGGTGATCACCTGGCTGGGCCGGCTGTCGGTGCTGCTCGTCGTCGCCGGGGTCGCGCCGGTGGCGTTGATGTGCCACGCCCTGCCGCAGACCGAACCGGTCGCCCGGATCTGGTGGCGGTCGCTGATCGCCTGCCTAGCGGTCCAGGTGCTGCAGGCGGTCACCCTCTACATGGCGGTGGCCACCCTGCTCACCCCGGGGGCGAACCTGCCCGCCCTGGGTCTGCCCAACGACCCGACCGGCCTGATCAACCTGCTGATCGCCTGCTTCCTGCTGTGGCTGGTCATCCGCATCCCCAAGTGGGTCGCCCGCAACTTCGGCGGACCCGCCGGGCGCGGCGCCAACATTCTCGGCTACATCGTGCGGGTCGTGCTGGTCCAACAGGCGCTCGGCGCGATCGGGCTGCGCGGCGGCAAGCTGTTCGGCCGCGGCCGCGGCCGGGCCGGCGCCGGCGCTGGCGCGCGGGGGGTTCGCCAACCAGCCACCCACCTGCACAGCCACCAGCACGCCAACAACCATCTGCACCAGCACCTGCACGTCCACCCACCGCGTCCGGGCCGCCCACCGGCCAGCCCGACACCCGCCACCCCGATGCCCGGTGGCCCCACCCCGGCCGGGTCCCGGCCGGCGCGCTGCCCGCCGGCCCGTCCCCGGGCCCAGCCAGCCCGCCATCGCCGCCGCCCGGTCCGCGGGTCACCCCACCCGGGGCGATCCCGCAGCGCCGGCCACGGTGGCAGGCGGCCGGGGCCCGGCGGTCCGGAACAGGCTGGCCGACCCCACCGCCGGCGGCGCCGACCACGACGGCGGGCCGGCCGTCGGGTACCGGGTGGCCCGCCGGGGCCTCGCCACGGCCGGCCCGCGGCGGTTCGGGGGTGCGTCGTGGACGCTGACTACGGCCTGCAGACCCAGGTACCCGCCGATGTCAACGCGCCGGACCGGGTGCTCTACAGCCTGACCGCCCGGCAGGTGGCCATCCTCGCCGCGACCGGGGCGCTGCTGTGGGCCGCCTACCGCACCCTGACCCCAATGGTGCCCCCGGCCGTGGTGGCCATCGCCGCGGTACCCATCGCGGCGATGGCCGCCGGGTTGGCGTTGGGCCGCCGAGACGGGATCAGCATGGACCGCTGGGTCGCCGCCGCCCTGGCCGCGGCCCGCGCGCCGCGGCTGCTGGTCGCCGCCGCCCATCCCGTACCGCCGGCACCGGCCTGGGCTCCCGACATGCGCGCGGCCGACCCGACCGGCACGGGCGCGGCGAGCATGACCCGCAACCGGCGGAGCACCGCCCGAAACGGCAAGGGCGCCGCCGCGCCGGTGCCGAGGCTGGCGCCGCTGCGGCTGCCCGCCGACCGGATCACCCCTGCCGGCGTCGTCGACCTGGACGGGCAAGGCCGGGTCGCGTTGACCGCGGCGTCGACGGTCAACTTCGACCTACGCAGCCCGGACGAGCAGGCGGCGCTGATCGAGGCCGCCGGGCGGTGGCTGAACTCCCTGTCGGCCCCGACGCAGATCGTGGTCTCCACCCGCCGGGTCGACATGGACGCCCACGCCGACCTGGTCGAGCAGCGCCTGGACTGGCTACCCCACCCGGCCCTGGCCGACGCCGCGGCCGGCTACGCCGAGTTCCTCCGCCAGCTCGGCGACGAGCGCGACCCCCTGGATCGGCACATCGTGGTCGCGCACCGGGTCGGCCCGCACGCCGATGCGGCAGTGGCCCGCCGCCACGCCGAACACACCGCCCGCGCCCTGTCCGGGCTCGGCGCCCCCACCCGGGTCCTCGACGGCGGGCAGGTCACCGACGTGCTGGCCGCGGCCTGCAACCCGTGGCAGAACACCGGATTCGGCCGCCCCACCCCCGACGCCACCATCACCGGGCCTCCAGCCGGGATCCACGAAACGGACTGGTCATGATCGGCCTCCTGCGCCGGCGACCCCGCACCACCGACGAACCCGGCGACAACCTCCTCACCGGAGGTGTCGCGGCGGCGGTGGGGCCGGACTGCGTCGAGGTCGGGCCGCGGCGGCTGCGGCTGGGCCCGGGCTACGCGGCCACCTTCGCGGTGACCGGCTACCCCGCCACCGTGGGCGGGGTGTTCCTGGAGACCATCTTCTCCTGGCCCGGCCGCCTCGACGTGGCCATCCACATCGACCCGATCCCCGCCGACGTGGCCGCCGGCCAGCTGCGCAGGCAGCGGGCCAAGTTCGAATCCTCGCGCCGCATTGACGCCGACAAGGGACGCCTGGGCGACCCGCAGGTCGACGCGGCCGCCGAGGACGCCGCCGATTTGGCCGATCGCATCGCCCGCGGCGCGGCCAAGCTGTTCCGCACCGGCGTGTACGTCACCGTCCACGCCGCCACCGAAGACTCTCTGGTCGAGGCGTGCGCCCAGGTCCGGGCCGCGGCGGCGTCGATGCTGCTGGACCTGCAACCGGTCACCTGGCGACACCTGCACGGCTGGACCACCACCCTCCCGCTGGGAGTGGACGCGATCCGGATGTGCCGCACCCTCGACACCGGCGCCCTCGCGGCGGCGTTCCCGTTCGCCTCCCCCGACCTGCCCGCCCCGCTGCCCGGCGACCCACCCCCGCTGGGCGGCGTGCTGTACGGGGTGAACATCGCATCGGCCGGCGTCGTCGTCTGGGACCGGTGGTCGTGCGACAACCACAACTCCGTCATCCTCGCCCGCTCCGGTGCCGGCAAGTCCGTGCACGTCAAGCTGGAGGTGCTGCGCAACATGTACATGAACGTCGTGGTCGCCGTCGTCGACCCCGAAGACGAGTACGTCCGCCTCGCCCAACGCGTCGGCGGCACCGTCGTGCAGCTCGGCGCCCCCGGGGTACGGCTCAACCCGCTGGACATCCCCACCGGCGACCGCCGCCCCGACGCGCTGACCCGCCGGGCGCTGTTCCTGCACACCGTGGTGGCGGTCCTGGTCGGCCAGCAGCTGCCGCCGCTGGAAACCGCCGCCCTGGACCAGGCGATCCTGTCCACCTACCACGCCGCGGGAATCACCGCCGATCCGGCCACCTGGGACACCCCGGCCCCGCTGCTACGTGACCTGAACGCCACCCTGGCCGCCGACGACGAGGATCCGGCCGCCCGTACCCTGGCCGCCCGGCTGCGGCCCTGGACCGAAGGCAGCTTCAAGGACCTCTTCGACGGGCCCACCACCACCCGACCCGACGGGCACCTGGTGGTGTGGTCGCTGCGGCACCTGGCCGACGAGCTGAAAACCATCGGCACCCTGCTCGCACTCGATCACATCTGGCGGCAGATCGACAGCCCGCCGCCCAGCCGTCGCCGGCCCGGATCCTCACCGCAGGTGCGGCGGCTGGTGGTGGTGGACGAGGCGTGGATGATGCTGCGCGACGGCGCCGCCGCGACCTGGATGTTCAAGATGGCCAAGGCGGCGAGAAAGCGCAACGCCGGCCTGGCGGTGATCACGCAGGACGCCGCCGACGTGTTGAGCACGCAGCTGGGCCAGGCCGTGGTCGCCAACGCGGCAACCCAGGTGTTGATGCGCCAGGCCCCGCAGGCCATCGACGCGGTCGCGGAGGACGACGACGCCGACCTGTTCTGACCCGGTGGAGGGGAAGCCATGCTGCTGCACACACCGCCGTCACCGACGCCCGGGCCGATGCCATCACCGTCGCCGTCGGTGACGCCGCTGCCGGCGCCGCCCGGGCTCGGGCGACTGCTTCACCATCTGATCGGGTCGTTGCCGTCGTGGCCGTGGCTTGCCGGCATCGCCCTGGTGGTCGCGGCCGGATGGGTGGCCGGCTACAGCTGGCTGCTGACCTGGCGCCACCAGCTGCTGGTGCGCCACGCCCGGCAGGTGGACATCGTGCCGCCACCCGAGGTGGATCCGGCCGGCGCGGCCCAGTTCTGGGCCACCGTGTACGGCACGCTGCACCGCACCTGGTGGCGCCGCCTGCTGTACGGCAGCCCGCATGTGGCCTACGAATACCGGTGGGCCGGGCGGGCGCTGACCATCACCATCTGGGTACCCGGCACCGTCGCCGCCGCCGCGGTCGCCGCAGCCGCCCGCGCCGCCTGGCCCGCGGCCACCGTCACCGTCCACGACGACCCGACCAGCCCGCTACCGGCGGCGGTGACCGGGGCCGCCGGCGGGGCGCTGCTGCCGGTGCTGGCCGAGGCGTACCCGCTGCGCGTCGAGCACGACACCGACCCGCTGCGGCAACTCGTCGCCGCCGGCACCGGGCTGCGCCACCACGAACACGCCACCATCCAAGTTCTGGCCCGGCCCGCCGCACCACGCCGGGTCGCCCGGCTGCGCCGCACCCCCGCCCAGCTGCGCGACCCCGCCGCCAGCCGGGGTCTGGACGCCACGGCGCCGCTGCGGTGGCTCCTCGACGCGATCACCCCCGGCCCGTCCGGGGCGGGATCTGCAGGCACGGTACGGACTGCCCTGCGGCCGGATCCGGCCCGGGACAAGGAGATCCGCGTCGCGGTCGATAAGGGACGGCCGGGCCGCATTGGGAAACGTCCATCCGCTACGCCGCCGCCACCGCAAGCCCCCGCGGCGATGACAGCCACACGCTCGCCGAGCGCATGTCCGGGCTGGCTGGAGCGATTGCGGCCAGCTTCGCCGTCTACACCGCCGCCAACCGGTTGCACCGGGTACGGCTGCCTCGCCCGGTCCAGACGCTCGCCACGCGGCGGCTGCGCCACGGATTCGTGTTGTCCACCCCGGAACTGGCCGCCATCGCCGGGCTGCCCACCGATGTGGCCGTACCCGGGCTGGCCCGGGCCAGGGCCAAGGCTGTGCCGGCACCGATCCAGGTCCCCTCCGGCGGCCGCGGCACGGTCGTTCTGGGCCGATCCCTGGCCGGCGGGCACGCCGTCGCGCTACCGGTGCCCGACTTCCGCTACCACTTCCACATCGAAGGCTCCACCGGCTCGGGCAAAACCAACGAGCTACTGCACGTCAGCCTGGCCACCATCAAAGCCGGCCGCGGCCTGGTCGTAGTGGACCCGAAAGGCGACCTGGTCACCGACATCCTCGACCGGCTGCCGTTCGAGGCCGCCGACAAGATCGTGCTACTGGACCCCGACCAGGACCCACCCCCCGCCTTCAACCCCCTCGAAGGTGACGACGACGACCTCGTCGTGGACAACATCGTCTCCATCTTCGGCCAGATCTTCTCCCAGCACTGGGGGCCGCGTATCGACGACATCCTCCGCTCCGCCCTGCTGACCCTGATGGGGCGGGCCAACCCGATGCTCACCCTCGTGCCGCCGTTGCTGCAGGACAAGCAACTACGCGCCCGCCTGACCGCCAACCTCAACGACCCCGCCGGCCTGGGCGGGTTCTGGACCTGGTACGACAACCTCCCCGAAGGCATCCGCGCGCAAGCCAACGGCCCCGTCCTGGCCCGGCTACGCAAAATGCTGACCCGCCGGTTCGTCCGCCGTGTCGTCGGGCAGCCCCACTCCTCGTTCACCATGAGCGACATCCTCGACGGCGGGATCCTGCTGTGCCGGCTACCCAAAGGCATCCTCGGTGACGACACCAGCAAACTCCTCGGCTCGTTCGTCGTCGCGTCGGTGTGGCAGGCCGCCACCGCCCGCAGCGCCCAACCCGAGGCGACCCGCCGCGACGCGGTCCTGGTCATCGACGAGTGCCAGAACTTCCTGAACCTGCCCCGCTCCATCGACGAGATCTGCGCCGAGGCCCGCGGCTACCACCTCAGCTTGGTGTTGGCGCATCAGAACCTGGTCCAGCTACCCCGCGAAACCGCCGCGGCGATCTCCGCCAACTGCCGCAACAAGATCTACTTCACCTGCTCCCCGGAGGACGCCCGGGTCCTGGCCCGGCACACCCTGCCCGAGCTCGACGAGCACGACCTGTCCCACCTCGACGCCTACACCGCCGCCGCACGCCTGGTCATCGACGGTGCCGAAACCCCCGCATTCACCATGGCGACGAGGCCGCCACCGCCGATCGTCGGCGCCGCCGACGTGATCCGCGCCCGCTGCGCCCAGCTCACCGCGGCCCGCCTGCCAATCAGCCAGCCCGCCAACGCCCAGCAGGCCGGGCTGCCCCCCGACGCCGACCGGCCAGGGCGACGGTCCCAGCGTGGGCGCGGCCGCAGGCTCCAGCCGGTACCACCGCCGGTCGACAGCTGACGGTGCCTGGCCCCTCTGGCCAGACGGTGGGGCCGGCAGCAGGGCCGGCACAACGGGTGGCAGCAGGGGCAGCGGCGTACTGCCGCCCCTACTGCCACCCCGGCCGGCACGACAGCCCAGGAAGGAGCCGCTGATGACGACACGACGCCGGCCCCGACTTCCCCCTTCGGGGGATAACTCGTCCATCGGGGACACCAACTCCGCTGTCGCTGGCCGGGCGTCGTCCTCGTCCATCCCAGGGTCCCCACCCACCACCCAGTCCTCCGCCTCGGCCCGCTCCACCGTCAGTTCCGCTGTGCTGCCGGCTCAGGCCCACCTCACCGACCGGGACCGGCAGATCGCCGACTGGCTGGACCGCCACGGCGTCCTGACCACCGCCCAGATCACCGCAGCGTTCTTCGCAAGCCCCATCACCGCCGCCCACCGGCTGGCCAAACTGCGCGCGCTCGGTCTAGTCGACCGGTTCCACCGGCCACTGCCCGGCGGCGGGTTCGGCCCCTGGCACTGGGTCATCGGCCCACTCGGCGCCGAAATCACCGCCGCCGCCCGCGACGAAGCACCACCCACCGCGCCGGCGCTGCGCCGCCGCCACGCCCGCCTCGCCGACAGCAGCCACCTGGCCCACCGGCTGGGCACCAACCAGTTCTTCATCGACCTGCACACCCACGCCCGACACAGCGAAGGCGGCGCCCAGCTGCGGCTGTGGTGGTCCGAACGCGACTGCGCCACGCGGTTCCAGCACCCGATCCGGGCCGACGGACACGCCCTGTGGCACGAGGCCGGCACCACCATCGGTCTGTTCCTCGAATACGACACCGCCGGGGCGGAAAACCTCGCCCGGCTCGTGGAGAAACTCGACGCCTACGACCAGCTAGCCCGTGACGGTGGACCGGCCTACCCGGTGCTGTTCTGGCTACACGCCGCCGACCGGGAGACCCACCTGCACCAGATGCTCACCGACCGGGGCCCCGGCCTGGTACCCGTCGCCACCGGCGTCCACACCCCCGGCGCCAACCCAGCCGGCCGGGTGTGGCGGCTAGCCGGCGACCCACGACCCGGACGGCGGCGCCTGGCCGAGCTCCCCAGCCGCCACGGCGGACCCGATATCGTCTACAACCCTCACTACGACAGCCTCGGACTCGCCGAGTAGCCCCGCCTCCGGCCGCGAGCCGACTCGGGCCCGCCCTATCACAGCGGCTCACACGCAATCACACGAACTCACACCGACTCACAACCCCAGGTCAGGGCCCATCGTGGATCCAACGACCGGGGTTGGGGTGTGACAGCCGACCGGGCTACGGTGAAGGCTCACACCGTTCACCCCTTTGACAAGCGCACCACCCCGCAAGCCCGCCCAGGCGAACCCCGGGCACGCCAGACGCCGCACCGCCCACCCGCCCTTTCGGCCGGTCGGCCGCGACCACACCCCGCGCAGCCTCCTATCGCCACCACCGCGGACCTGCCTCACCGCACCACCGCACCACCGCGCTCACCGCACTCACCGCACCAGCAACGGGCTGCACACAACTCACGCCGCAGCCACCCACTAACCAGCTCGGCAACCCCTGGCCGGCAGCGGCTCGCGTATCAGTACGCCGCCCGCAACCCCAGCTGGGCCAGCTCCACCCTGCTGCACGGCGAAGCCGAACTCGCCGAGTGTCGCCGCAGGAAACCGGCCGACCACCCGGTCGCCGCTGGACTACCCAACCCCGCACACCGGCTCCACCACGCCGACGGCCATCCTCGGCCACACCGACCTGGACATCGCCGTGTCCCGCCAGCACGACCGAAGCCGCCGACTTGTCCACGGCTGACCACCGCGTCTGACCAGACACCGCAACCCCTACCGAAGCCCGCGAGCCGACCAATCCCGACCGGGGTCGCTCGGCCCGTTCTGCATGCCCAGCCCACATCGCCCACGAGCAACGCATCCAGGACGAGACCACGCACGCTCCACAGCTCACCCGACACACCGCCCGGACCGCCCGCACGGCCGTTTCGGTCCGATATCTGGCCGTCCAGACCGCGTCGGACATCACCTCGCGTGCCCGGCACGAGTGGCGCGAACCACGCCGACGCTCCCTCGCCCGTGCTGCTGCTTCGGCTGGGCCACCATGTGCCGCTTCAACCTGGATTTGTCGGCGGTGCCGGCGGGATCCGCCGGCCGGCCGCGACCCGTGCCCCCGCCCCAGTTCCCGCCGCCGAAGCCGCGGCGATTCGCCCCGCCTTTGATGAGGAGGCCCGATGTCCCTGCTCCACACCTTCTACCCGCAGCACCTGCTGCCAACAGGCGAACAATGCCCGGTCTGCGCCGACCCGATCAACCTGGTCGTGTGTCTGCCGCCGGTGGCCGGGGCGGCACCTGCTCGCCCTGGCCGGCGACCTTGTCGACCGGCTGCGGCTGCATGTGGCCGCAGCCGCCGGTCTGCTGGACACCCGCCACTTCATGCTGTGGCGCCGCCCCGACCCCACCGAGGCCCGGCTGCTGGTGCTGCCGGCACCCGACCCGCAGCACCCCGGTCTGACCTGGTGCGCCGGCGGCCCGGTCGGCCTGCTCGACCTGGCCACCACCGCGCACCGGCTGCGCGAGTGCGCCCCACCCGATCTGGATGACTGGCACGCCACCGTGGCCGGTACCGCACCGGCCCGGCCGTGGTGGCACTACCTGGACGCGCACAACGCCGACCCCGACCGCTACCCCGCGGCACAGGCGATCGCCGACTTCGAGGCTCAGCCCCGCATCACGGCGATGGTCGCCGCACCAGCGACCAAAGCAGGTGAGCGGTTCACGCCGGACATGTACGGACCCGGCCTGGAAGCCCTGCACACCGGCGACCCCGGCGTCTACGCCGACTACCAGGCCGGGCTACTGACCTTCGGCGACGGCCTGCTCACCCTGGACGGGCAACTGCTCATCCCGTCGTTTAGCCCGGTGCTGGTCGAACAGACCCTCGCCGAGCGGCAGGTCTTCCACGACCGGGCCCGCAACTACGTCGCCGCCCTCGACCCGACCACCCTGCTGGTCGCCGTCACCTGCCTGCCATGACCCACGCCCAGCCAGCCGACGGGCAGCAGATGGACACACCGATGAGCTCCGACCCGATGAGCACCGACACCGAACATCAGCAAACCCCCAACCAGGCCGAGGAGTTCTGGCTGTACGCGGGGCGACGCCTGGGCCGAGCTGGCAAACCCATCGACGCGTGGGTACCCGGCGAGGACGCCACCGGCCAACCGCTGTTCTACGCCGTCGACAAGGGCCCGGCCCCGGTCGTGGGCGCGCTGTACCGGGTGACCGTCACCCGCGACGGCGAGGAGTGCATCCTGCACGGCAGGCCCGAGTTCTCCCGCGGCCAGGTCGCCGACCTCGACACCCGCGTGGAGTGGGCCGCCCGGGACATGGCCACCCGCGCCCGGCTGTCGGCACTGCGCCGCGAACGCGCCGCGGCCAAACGCAACCACGCACGCAATGACCTGGACGAGCTGATCGAACCGCTGCGGGCGGTCGCGGCGAAGCTGCGCGTCGGCGCCGACCGCGACGCCTTCCTGGCCTACGTCCTGCGCCGGCTGACCTCCTCCTGGTAGCCGGGGGTACAACCCCGTCGACCCGCCAGCACGACAAGCTCCAGACACAGCACGTGCGCGGCGAGCCAGCCAGCCCGCCCCTGTAGGCGCCTGGGCCCCAACCCAACCGCGGAACCCCAGCAACAGCCACGCGTCCGTGCCCTGTTCGCGGCACGGGCATCGCGTTCGGCCACCACGGCCGCATCCCGCACGGGCAACCCACGCGGCGTGGCCACCAGGCCGCACCGCGTCGCCCTTACCGCTCTTGGAAGGAGACGACGGTGGACACCATCGCCACCAACCTCAACCAGGCCGACGACCCCGTCGCCGACCCTGCCCCGGCCGACAGCCAGACGCTGCTCACCGCCGCCGAAGCTGTGTCGGTGGGGCTCGACGGGCTGCGCGGCCGGCAACTCGACCTCGCCACCCACACCTGGGCACTGCACGATCACCAGGAGACAGACGACGGCAGGGACGGGGACGGCATCGACGACGGCGGGGCGGCGCCAGATGTCGCGGACGGCTCGCATGACACCGGCGACCGGAACCGGCGATGAGCGACCTCGCCGTCCCGCCGGTACCTGTCCGGCTGGCGCACCGGCCCACCGTGGCGGGCCTGGTCGTGCCGTGGATCACCCCACGGGCCGGTGACGGCCGGTACCTGTTCGGTGTGCTCGATCCGGCCCGGCAGCACGCCGCGCTGATCCAGCGGCTGTGTCAGGTGTGCGGTCGGCCGCTGGGCCGACGGCTCGTGCTGCTGATGCGCACACAGGATCTACCGCGCCAATGCACCGCCGAGCCCGGCTGCGACCCTCAATGTTGTGCCTACGTCCAGGCCGCCTGCCCGATGGTGGCCGGTCGGATGAGCCACTACCGGTCCACCCCGCCGCGGCTGGGGCCGGACATGGTCCACGCGCCGGACACCGTAGCCCGGCTGGGCAAGCCCGCACCTGTGTGGTTCGCGGTGTGGCTGGCCGACTACCGGGTCGTCGTCGACTCGCGCGACGGGGGTTTGGTCGCTTCCTACGCGCACACCCGGCCGCTGCGCATCCGCCCGGTCGGGGGATGGCTACCGGCCGGCGCCTGACCGCCCGCTGCGCCAACGCTTCACTCTCTCCGCTGCGCCGCTGACCGCGCGCAGCGTCACCGCACCCTTTCTGGCCGTTGCCCGGCCGCATCCGCGCATCCGCGCACGCTCCCGGGCACGGCCAGTTGGCCGTGCCCGGGCTCCGCCTCCACCACGGAAGGGAGCCCCGCCATGGGCCACCACCCGACACACCACACCTCGACGTCAATCGATGCCTACAGCTATGCCCCCGTGGTCGCCACCGACAGCCCGGGCAAGCCGGGGCGAGGCACCGCCACGACCGGCGGCGCCCGGCCCACCGATCTGCTGCGCCGCGCCCAACACGGGGACCGGGTCGCCTTCGAGCATCTCTACCGCCGCTACGTCAACAACGTCGAGCGCTATGTCCTCGTCCGGATGCGCGACCGAGACCGCGACGCGGTACCCGACCTGGTCCAGGACACCTTCTGCATCGCCCTGGCTGAACTCCACACCGCTGACCCGGACGTGCTGGGTTGGCTGATCGGGCTGGCGGCCAAAGCCTGCACCCGACACGAATGGGCTCTGAGAAGGTACCTGCGGACGGTGTTGACCCTCGGCGCGGCCGCCGAGCGGGCCGCCACGCACCAGGAACCGGCGACCGTCACGCCCGCGTTGGTGTCCGGCCGGGTGCCGTTCGCGCACGCGCTGGCCAGGCTCGCACCCGACGAGCGGCGGGCGATCCAACTGCGCTACTTGGACGGGTTGGCCCGGGCGATGACCGCACGGTTGATGGGCACCACACCCGACACGGTCCGAACCCTGGAGCGGCGGGCGTTGCACCAACTGCGCGGCAGCCTTACCGGCCCCGACACCGAGCAAGCCGTCTCACCGGCGCAGCCAGTAGCGCGAGACCTTCGCCGCTAGGTCGCCGCCCGGCCAGGTCACCTGGGTGGACCCCCACAGCCCCGGCATCACCGTCGAGTGCGGAAACCACCCACCAGCCGGGCGCCTGGCACACCGAACCGGCCACCACGCCGGCACCCACACCGCTCCCGGCCACAACATCTGTGCGGCGACGGCGGGAATGTGCCCTCGGCGTCCGCACCGGTCGGTCGAGCCCACGCCGTCTGGTCGGCGCTGGGTTCGTCTCGCGGCTGCCGGTTCACCGCCGCGGGCCTGCGCCAGCAACCCGTTCATCGCACTGCGTCATCACGCCCTGCCGGTTCACGGTGCTGGTGCGCTCGATCACGTCCCTGAGTCGACACGTTCAAAGGAGTCTCGACAATGACCGCAACACCTGCCTCCACGACATCAACCGCCTGGCCCGCTCTCGCCGCCCGGCTACGGTCGCTCGCCGGCTGGGCCAACCAGGTCGACGCAACACGGCTGCTGCACACCACCGCCACCGCGGTTGCCGTGTTCGCCATGGTCGACGCGGCGACCAGCCTGTACACCTTCGCGGTGCGCCACGAGTCGGGCCGGGTTGGTGCCATCATGCTCATCGTTGCGGTGCTTGGCCTCTACACCGTCATCACCGCCTGCGCGTGGCGCGCCCGCCTGCACGGCGGGCGGCTGCCCCGCCTGTCCTGGCTGCTGTGGTGGATCGCCGTCGGCGTCGGTCTGGCCGCTACCGCTGCCGCCGCCGGATCCGACAGTTGGGTCGCGCGGGGCATCAGTGCGGTACCGATGGCGGCCCTCGCCGCCCTCACCGTACTGGCCACCCGCCCCCGCCAACCGTGAGACCGCATTCCCCCAACGCACCCGGGCGCGCCCGTGCGGGCCGAACCTGACGACGCAACGCACCTCGCGAGCCGGCAAGGTCCACTGTGGACGGTGGTGCCGTGTGGCGGGACGGACCCGACGTCGCGTGGGCGCACTGCTTTGTCTGCCCCTTATCCGGCACCGCATCCAGACCCGGACGCCAATCAACGCGGGGCGCGGACGCGGTGCACCACACACCACGGAGGTTCATCAACTGTGAGCGACCTGGTACCAACCGCCCCCGGGACTCGGGTGTCCGCCCTGGTGTACGACGCCGGAACTGTCCTCACGCCCGGCGTCGTGCTGGGCCCACAGCCATCCCGCCGCGCGGGCAGGTTCGTGCTGCGCGTGCTGGTACGCCGCCGCTCGGGCGAGTTCCACATCGAGGAGTACCTGGTACCCGGTTGGGCTCCTGCGGCGCGCATCCACCACGATTACGTCGGTGTCCCCGGTGACGAGCTGCGCCAGACCTGGGAGGGCCTGGCCCTGTGGGACCTGCTGGAGATCGAGGCCGGTCTGCGCGGGCCGCACGGTGGCGACGCCGTGCGACTGACCACGGCGTGGTATGAGGCCAACGCTGGCGACATCGGTGTGCTGGACGGGTTCGTCGGCCAGCCACCACCTCGCGGGCAGGGCCGCATCACGTTCAACGCCAGCACCTTTCGCGGGCCTACCCGCCGAGGCCGGATCCTAGTTCAGGCGTCCGGTGGCCCGGGCAGCATCACCACCCCGCTGTCGGATCTGGCCAAGACTGGTCAGACGGCGACGCTGCCGGTGTGGCGATGGCAGCCCGGCGCCCCGGGATCTGGACGCGGCCAGGAGTACACCGTCACGGTTCCGGTGTGGGATTGGACGCCCGGAGTGTCATCATGAGCAGCCACATCATCGCGCCGGCCGGGTCGCGGCGCACCTACACGCTGACCGCGCACTTGGTGGTCAACTGCGAGGCGGACCTTCGCGATCCGTTCACCCGCTTCGCGGTGTTCCGCGCCGTCGCCGAAGCGTTGCAGGCTGCGCCGCTGGTCGTGGACACGCCCTACGGGGCCGTTAGCGGCCGCATCGGGCTCGTCACCGCCGTGTCCTGACCCCCGCCAGCGCGAGGGGCCCGGATCACCGCACACCGCCCTCGGGACACGGGCGCCGGCGCCGTGCAGGGTCCCGCCCGCATCCGGTCACGACGGACGCGAGCCTGCGCAGTCACAGTCCGCCCCCGGCGGCGCCGCCGGGCTCCAGCCCCGTGGCGGATGCCCTGCCGCACCGGACAGGGCCCCCACCGGTTTCCCGCACCATCGCCGGCCACGTCGGATGTGATCGGCGCACCGGGGCCGGCATCGCCATACACCAACCCGACCGCGAAGCCTTGCCGCGACCGGGTTGGTCGCGGGCCGCGGTCATTCCACGGAAATCCCCCGGGCGTAGCAGCGCCCGGGGCTTGCCCCACGGGTCACACCATGGAAGGAGCCAAGACCCGATGACCACCACCCTACCCGCGGCCGACCGCAACGCGGCCTTCACCGCCGAACGCCGCGGCCAGTTGCAGGCCGCCGCCGACCGCCGGGCCGACATCGAGGCTCGGATCGCTGACGGCAGGCTCGTGCCGATCGGCGACGGCCGCTACCGGGTCAACGACCCCGGCAGCTTCGACAACGGCGAAGTCTGGACCCTCACCAATGGGGAGGTGCTGCCCCAGCACGGGCTGGACACCAGCACCGGGCAGGTCGCCCTCTACACCCGGGTGCCGGCCTGGCATGAACTGGGCACCGTCATCCCCGACGGCACCAGCGACATCGACCAGGTCCTCACACTTGGTGGGATCGCCTTCGAGGTGGCCCGCCGCCCGGTTCTTTACCAGAACACCCTGGGCGGGCCGGCCAAGGTGCTCGCCGACCAGTTCGTCACCGTCCGGCAGGACACCGAAGCCGGACTCGGCGTCGTCGGCGCCCGCTACGAGGTGTTCCAGAACCGGCACATCTTCGAGTTCCTCCAGGACCTGGTGGCCAACCACGAAGTGGTGTGGGAGTCCGCCGGCGCGCTGCGCGAGGGGCGGCGGGTGTTCGTGTGCCTGCGCCTGCCCGACACCGTCACCATCGACGCGGCCGGCGTCAACGACCAGATCGTGCCGTACATCGCCGCGATCAACTCCCATGATGGGTCCAGCCAGGCCCAGGTGGTCGCCACCCCGTGGCGGATCGAGTGCGGCAACACCGAACGGTTCGCGCTGCGCGACGCCTACACCCGCTGGGGGGTGCGGCACACCCGCAACGCCCGCGACCGCATCGCCGAGGCCCGCCGCACCCTGGGCCTGTCGATCACGTACTTCCAGGCGTTCGCGGCCGAGGAGGAAACCCTCGCCCACACCGAACTGACCATCACCGAGTTCCAGCAGCTGCTGGAACAGCTGTGGCCCGCCCCGGAGGATGACGCGCCGAAGCGGACCAAGACCCACCACACCAACCGCCTCGACACGCTGACCGGGCTGTACGCGGCCAACAGCGCCCAGCTGGGCCAAACGGCGTACGCGGCGGAACGGACCATCACCGAGTACGCCGACTGGAAACAGCCGATCCGCCCGACCGGGTCGCTGCGAGGCCGCAACCTCGCCGCCCGCGCGACCGCCGTCCTGGAAGGCAGCAACGACGACATCAAGAGCCGCACGCACCGGCAGCTGCTGACCCTGACCCGCCGGTAACCCACCACCCGCCGCCCCGGCACCGTCACTACCCCGCTTGGCCAATCTTGCCCCGGCGCGGTGCCGTGGCAGTGCCTCACATACCCGAGGAGGACCGACCGATGACCTACCACGGCCAGGAAAACGCCACCCAGGACCTGGTGCGCCGCTACCTGAAGGAAAACTACCGCGACCCGGACGGCACCCCACTGTCCGACGCGCGGCTCACCGAGCTGCTCACCGACCACGCCAGCATCGTCGAACGTGGCGTGCAGCAGCTGTCGTACGCCTACTACGTCGGCGACAAGGTCGCCGAGGCGGCCGGCCTGGACTGGTCTGGCGACGACAACGACACCGGCGACGAAGCCGACGACGGCCAGGCGTGACAACATCCACCACCGATGCCCGTAGCGGGCCTGTGTCTGCGTAGGGCTCTCTACAGGGCACGCCGGTGCGGACGCGGCATCACCGTCGCCGGTGAGGCCGCGACTCACGCCGAGTCACCCCGCACGTCGCCGTGGCGTGCTCGCGACTGACCGTGTGTCGCTGCGACCCAGATCGACCTCGCGCCCGCCACTTACCGAATCCTCGGCATCGCCGCACACGTGCCAGGCCGCACGGCCACGCCCACCTCTTGTCGAGCAGCCATGGTGCAGCAGCACAGCCGGGACTTCAGCACCGACGAGCCGGGCCAAGGCGCAGCGGCGCATCTGGCGCGGCACCGGCTGCGGCCGGCCGGGCCGCCGCGTGCGGCGCACCCGGCTCACACCCACTCGGTTCCCGATCACCACCTGACCGTCCGCGGTAACGGCGGGCACCCCCGGTGCCCGCGCCCGCGGGACGCCCACGCCCACCCAGGGCCCCCAGCGTCCCGCACCGGGGCGCGGGGGCCTGCACACATCTGCAGGAAGGAACCCATGAGCCCGAACACCACCCACCACCGCCGCCGGGCAGGTGGCGCATGAACCTCACCCGTCCCACCAGCACCGGGTACAGCCGGGCCGCCGAACACGCCGCTTGGGTGTTCTACGCCATCGCCGCGGCCGGCTCCACGATCGGGCAGATCTGGGTCGGCGTGCAGATCCCGCCCTGGCCCGCGCAGCTGGACTGGTGGTGGCGCGCGGCGATGGTGGCCCCGTTCGCCGCCGTCATCGACCTCGGCGGCGTGGTCACCTCGGCGTTCGCTGACGCCCGCCGGCGCCTGGGCGAAGCCGCCTACGGGTGGCGCATCCTGTCCGCCGGCTCGGTCACCACCGGGGTCGCCATCAACGTCCTCGGCCATGGCGACGTGCCGTACCTGGCCGCCGTGTTCGGCGGCCTAGGCGTCTTCGCCTACACGGTGTGGCTGCTGCACGCCGCCGCCCGCCGCCGCGACGCGTTGCGCGCCGCGGGCAAGCTCGCCGACACCGCCCCCGTCTACGGGCTGGCCCAGTGGCGGCGCGAACCCGCCGCCACCCGCCGCGCCCGGTCCCTGGCCCTGGCCCACGGCTACAGCCTGCACGAATCCCTCGACCTCGCCCGCACGCAGCTGCGCGACGAACAGCGCCGCGCCGCCCTCGCTAAGCACGTCGAGACCCTGATCCGGTCCCGCCACCAGGACCCGGTCCGAGCCGCCATCGCCGCCACCACCCTAGACATCGACGCGGTTGCCACGCAGCTGACCGCCCACGCGGACGTGGCCGGTTGGGCCCGGGTCATCGGCGCGGACCTGCTACCCCCGCAGCCGCCGGCCCCCGCCCTGGGGGCGCGCACCCCCGGCGGTGGTGAACTCGCCGTCGCCACGGTACGACCGTCGATCACGGCGCCGATGCCCCGCACCGACGTGCTGCGTCGCGTGCCGACCAACCAGGACGCCTACGACCGGTGGCGAAAGCTGTGGGCGGAACTGGCCGCCGACCCCGACATCGACTCCAAACAATTCGCTGACCGACACGGCATCTCGCTGCGCCAGGTCCAGTGGATCCGCAGCGTCGGCGCCACCGGGCTGCTCAACTCGCCGATCCCACCCGCCGTGCTGCTCGCCCAGCAACTCGCCAGCGCCAACGGCCACCTACCACACCAACCCGACGCCTCATGACCCAAACCACCGGCGGACCCTGAACCTAATGGCCGCCCTGCGGACCCGGCACCGCACATGCCGCGCCGACCTGGCCGCCGCTGGTCGACGGGTGGCAACGCCGCCACCTACCCACGTGGCCGCCGCGCCGCTGGACTCGGTGCCGGGCCACCAGTTCGGCCTCGGCAGCGGCTGAGCACACGCGATCCGCGCCGGCCAGATGCCCGCCCCGGCGGCGCACCCCGCAGGCAAGCGGCAACACGTCGGACCGGCCGCACGCGCTGCCCGTTGCCTCGCAACGTCCTCACGCCACGCCCACCCGAGCCGAAACGGCGACGGCACCCGACGCCCGAGCAGCACCACACGCCACACCATCCCACCCCGGAGAAAGCCATGACGAACACCACCGGCTACACCCGCCTACCCAAGACCACCCGCGAGGACGTCCTCGCCGCCGCCCACAAGCAGGCCGAACGGGCAGCCGAGCGCTACGCGCAGCTGCTGGCCGCCGAAGCCGGCATCGCCGCCCGCGCCGTCTTCCCGAACCTGGCCCGGCTCGTATTCCGGCTCACCGACGACGTGTCCGGGCCGTCAGCCACCCTCATCGCCGCATACACCGCCCACGGGCGGCAGCTGTGGCACATCGACACCAGCGAGGAATGGCCCGACGAGGCCCTCGTCACCGACCACCTCGCCGCCGCAGCGGAATGGTGCGACGACTACTTCGAGGCCATCGACACCAACGACATCGGCCAGCAGGACGGTGACGAGCTGTACGTCCTCGACCTCCACAAATAGGGCCTGCCCTGTCCGGAGGTCCAGCCCACCCAGGCCCACCGATACGACCGTCCCCTGCCGGCGCACCTCCCGCTCGATCCCCGCGACCCTGGCGGCGGGCACCAGCCGGCGCGGCGCGGCATCCACCCCTACCCGGCCAGCGAACCACCGTGAAGGAGGCACCGATGGCCCGAACCACTGCCGCCCAGTTCGCCAGACGGCTGCGCCGGCTCGGCGCCACCGTCACCGTCCAAGACAGCCACGACGTAATCGCCCGCCACCGAGGTGTCGAGGTGACCGCCCGATTCTGCCACGACATCGACACGTTCAACGTCGCGTGGCGCTGCGACATGTCACCCACCGACGCCATCCCGATCCACAGCATGGCCGGCGTCCGCCGCGTCCTCGGCCTG
>WNGB01004575.1_pt1 | contig 21007 bp, 13 predicted proteins | sample 5400681 | NCBI WGS metagenome assembly WNGB01 (sample SAMN13153367, study PRJNA577476) | soil metagenome | isolation source: 115 cm soil or saprolite under grassland replicate 2 | place: USA:California | collected 2016-06-15
ACGGGGTCGCCTTCCTCCTCATCATGGACTTGACCGAATACACCATCATCGAGCGGTCCTACAAGGGGACCGGGTTCGATTACTGGCTTGGCAAAAAGAACGATGACCTGTTCCAGAAAAAGGCAAGGCTTGAAGTCTCGGGCATCTTGGCCGGCGAAGAAAAGGAGATCAAGGACAGGGTTCGGCAGAAAAAGAAACAGACGGACCCGTCGGACGGCAAACGGCCAGCGTACATCGTCGTCGTTGAGTTTAGCGCCCCGACGGCAAGGGTGGTAAAGAAATGAGCCAGATTACTGACCTGCACCACCGAGCGATGGAGGCCGCCGAGGCCGCCGAGGTGGCCCGGCTCCAGAATCTCGACGATGCCACGGATTTGTGGCGAGCTGCCTTCGAGGCCGAGAAACAGGCCGCCATTCTTTGTGCGGCCGACACCGCCCTGGAGCCAACGCGCTCGGTCCTTTACCGGAGCGCGGCCGCTCTGGCGCTGCGCTGCAAGGAGTTCCGCGAGGCGGAGCGGCTCATCGCGGGCGGGCTGTCGGGCGACCCGCCTGAAGACATCGCCTGCGAGCTTCGGGATTTGCTCGAACAGGTGGCTTTCGAGTGGCACCTGAGCCTCCGCGGTATAACGCTTTCCCCGGAAGAAATGCAGCTCGCCATTGCCGGCAAGGCCGTCGGCTTTGGAATGGCCGTGAGCGAGGAGTTCGTCGGCCGTATCCAGACCCTGGAGCGGCTGATCTACCGGACAGCGGAGAGGAAACTCGGCAACCCCTACCGCGAGAAGGCCGTCCCGGACAAGGCGGTGCGGCAGCGCCTGGAGGTGTGCGTCTCCCTGCCAAGGGCGGGCAGTTTTGCGGTGTCTCTTCGTCTGGGCAGGCCGACCGAGCAGGGCACGTTGGCTTTCCCGGACGTGCCGGACATGTTGCAACCCGCCGACGTGATGCGGGACGTCACCAATGGCTTGGACCTGCTCAACCAAGGCGCCGCAGACAAGGTCCGTGCCCAGATACCAAATGAAGCCTACTACCGCAATTTCGTCGGCCTCGCGAAAAAGCTCGCTCCCGACGGATCGGAAATCCGCCTGGTTGGGATCACGTTGGTCCGTGGCCGGGAACATCGGCAAGTGCAATTGACACGGGTGGCTGCCACTTTCGCGGAGTTCCAACCCCCGAGCGCGGGTGGCATCCCCGTCACGGTCAAGGGTACGCTGAAGTATGCGGACGACACGAAGAAGAAAGGTGGGGGTGAAATCAGGCTCCTCAGCAGTGGTGGAAAGGCGCACCAAATCGTCGTCCCCGAGGGAATGATGAACGACATCGTCAAACCCCTCTGGGGTTCGCTCGTGGTCGTCCAAGGGGTTCAGGTGGGGAGCGCGATTCGCTTGAATGACATTCAAGCAGCCGAATCCTAACAGCGCTGTTGAGAGGAAGTGGTGGAAGATGATCGACGAGAAGCGACAGAAGGACGACCAAGGAAGTGGGACGCCATCACCTCAGGATAGCGCCCGTAAAGGAGCCAGGACTGAAGCATAAAGGAACCATAACGGGGTCGAGACTCGTTACACGATCTTCAATGGCGCAATGAGTCCCGACCGGCTTGTCTCGGCTCGTTACGAGCCCGCGTAGAACCCCTTCCCCTCTTTGGCGAGTCGCCGCATCTGCTCCGTCGGCTGGAAGCGCACGCCGAGTTTCTCGTAGCGCGCCAGCTTCTCCAGCACTTGGCCGAGCCCCAAACTGTCCGCCCAGCGCAGTAGCCCGCCGCGGAACGCAGGAAAACCGATGCCCAGGATCAGGCCCATGTCCACGTCGCCCGGCTGCCGCACGATCCCCTCCATCAGCACGCGGCTCGCCTCCGTCACCATCGGCAGGAATAGACGATCCGTAATCTCCTCCTGACCAATCTGGCGTCGATCGGTGCGGCAGCGCTCCAGAATGGCGGCGAAAGCTGGGTCGTCCGCTCCGCGCGAACCCTTCGCGTAACTGTAGAAGCCGGCCCCGGTCTTCTGCCCCAGCCGGCCGGCGCTCACCAGCTCTTGCAGAATGCGCGTCGTCTTGGCCCGATCGGCGAAGGCGGTATTGACCACGTTGCCGGCGTACAGCGACGTGTCCAGCCCGACCAGGTCGTTGAGCGTGATCGGCCCCATCGGCATGCCGAAGTCCGTCGCCGCCTTGTCGATGGGGCGCGGGTCGGCCCCCTCCTCCAGCAGCACCAGCGACTCGTTGATGTAGGGAAACAGGATACGGTTGACGAGGAATCCCGGACAATCGCGCACCACAATGGGCGTTTTGCCGATCTGCTTCGCCAGCGCCACCAGGGTCGCCGTGGTGATATCGGAGGTCTTCTCGCCGCGGATCACCTCGACCAGCTGCATGCGATCGACCGGGTTGAAGAAGTGCATGCCCGCGAAGTTTTCGGGCCGCTTCCACGCCTGCGCCATGCGCGTGATCGAGATCGTTGAGGTGTTCGACGCCAGGATCGCGTCGTCGGACAGGATCGGCTGCAGGTCGCGGTAGACCTGCGTCTTGACGCCCTCGTTCTCGATGACCGCCTCGATGACGAGGTCGCGGTCGCTCATCAGGGCCAGCTGCATCGTCGTATTGAGCCGGCCCATCGACGCCAGCATGTCCTGCGGCGTCATGCGGCCGATCTCGATGCGCGACTGCATCACCTTCGTGATGTTGCCGACACCTTTTTCCAGTGCCTTCGGAGCGCTGTCGAGCAGCAGCACCGGGACGCCGCGGCGGATGTGAGCCCCCGCGATGCCCGCGCCCATCAGGCCGGCGCCCAGCACGCCGACACGCTCGACCTTGCGCGGCTGCACCGACCGATCCGCCACGCCGGGATCCTTCGCCAGCCGCGGCCCCTCGAAAAAGACCGCGATCAGGTTGCGCGAGATCGGACTGCCGATCAGCGGCACGAACAACTCCGTCTCGACCTTTAATCCCTCATCCAGCGGCAGGTTGCAGCCGCGGGCGATGGCATCGAGAGCGGCCAGCGGCGCCGGCAATTGTCCTTTCGTCTTCATCAGGAGCATGCCGCGAGCCACGGCCACCATGAATGAGAGCTGGTCTTCGCTCAGCCCGACCGGCTGCTGCTTGCGCTTGCGGGCCTCGTGCCAGGAACCGGACTGCCTGGCCCACTCCAACACGCGGAAACCCTCTTCCATGAGGCGTTCGCTCGGCACCGCGTCGAAGACGATGCCCAGGTCGCGCGCCCGCTGCGGCTTGACCGCCTCGCCGGCGCAGACCAACTCGGCGGCGAGGGCGGGGCCGACCAGGCGCGTCAGCCGTTGCGTCCCGCCCCAGCCAGGGAACAGGCCGACCTTGACTTCCGGCAGGCCGATCTCGACCTTCGGGTGCGAGCCTGCCAGACGAAAATCAAAAGCCAGCGCGATCTCCATGCCGCCGCCCAGGCAGGCGCCGTCGATCAGCGCCACGGTCGGGTACGGCAGCGCCTCGAAGCGCGCAATGATGTCGAGACCGCGCTTGATCGAGGCGCGCGTCTGCGCCGGCTCCGGTTTGGCGGCGCCCAGCTCATTAAGGTCGGCGCCGGCGATGAACATGCCCGGCTTGCCGCTGCGCAGGATCAGGCCGCGCACATCCTTGCGAGCCTCCAACTGGCCGAGGACGCCCTCGAACTCCGCGAGGACCGCCTGGCCGAGCGTGTTGGCACGGCTGTTGGGCTGATCGAAGGTGAGGACGCCGATGCCGTCCTGGATCGCGAGGTGCAGGGCCGCTGGCGATGTTGCTGTCATGGGTGCGTCATCCTTTCCTGAAGAGGCGGTTGCCCGCAGGACTCGGCGTCACCTGCTCGGGCCGCAACCGTGGCGCTTGTGCGAAGGGATTGTAAAGCGGATCGCCCACCAGCACCGTCATCCAGCTGGTGAGCAGCAATGTACGACTATAGCACTCTACAAGAGTGTATTTGCCGGTGACGAGAAAGCCGAAGAACTCGGCGGGCTTGGGGAAGCCGATCGTGTACGGCTCGGCGACCGGCCCGAGCGTGGCGATCACGCCGTTGTCGAGCAGGTTCTTGCACCATTGCTTCGTCTTCGGATCGCGCAGCGTCACCGCCTCCGAACTGGCGATGTGATACGCGACCGCCCCCGGCACGAAGCGGCAGGAATCGACGTAATTGCCCAGCGAGTACCAGCCACAATACAGGGCGCAGTCGGTGCAACTTCCCGGCGCGAACAGGGCGGGCTTGTCGTCGAGCGTGACCGGCAACTTGGCCTCCTTCTCCAGCAAACGGGCCATCTCGCGCAGCGACTCGTCATAGCCGCCATAGCCGGTCCCTGTTGGGTCGGTCTTTGGATCCCACTTGAAGCCGCGGGCATCGACGTACACCTTGCCGGTCAGCCCTTTCTGCTCGACTTCGATGGCCCGATCGACGAGTTGCATCGCCAGTTCAGGCGACGGGCCGTCGAGTCGTGCGGTCATCAACATTGGTGGCTTGGCGTCGCGCTCTTTCTGCGGCACCTGGAAGTAGAGCAAGTTTGGCTGCCAGCGGCGCAGCGGATAGGCGTCCCACCACAATAACATCAACTCGCTGTCAACGCATGCCTCGCTCTCGGCGTGCGTGAGCACGCGCTGACGCTCCTGCAGCGGCTTGAGGCGAGCCAGGATAGCGTCGCGCTCCTTGCGCCGCTCCTTGAGCGTGACGGCCGCCGCTCCAGCCGGATCGCCCTTCGCCTTTGGTTCGAGATCGGTAATCTCTTTTTGCAGGCGGCGCTCGTCGGCCTGAAACTGCTCCAGATCCGGTCGCAACTTCGCTAGCTGCTCCTTCTCCTGGGCGTTGGGCTCCGGTCTGCCGACGCGCAGCGGGACGCCGTAAACGCTCAGCAGCACCTTGACCTTGGCGCGACGTTCCTTGAGCGCGGCTCGGAGTGGGGCGGCCAGGCGCGTGTCGTAATCACTCCGGCTGATGTCCTCGCCGGCGGGCAGGTCCAGCACCACGACGTTCTCTTTCGGGACGGCGCGCTTGACGCAGTAATGATCGGCGACCCGCTGCGACGCGGGGACGTTCTTATTGACGAGAATGACGATCTCCTTCGGCTCCAGGGCGTGGGCGGGAGCGGCGGCGAGGAGACCGAGAAGGGAGAGCACTCGACAAGTCCAGCGCATGCGGGGGGATCCTCGGCATTGGTTCGTAGTCCCGCCTTTAGGCGGTTTCGCGTCATCCGCCTAAAGGCGGGACTACGAACCAAGAGGCCATGATCGTTATTTCAGCTCTTTGATATAGATATTGCGGAACTGCACCAGGCTGGGCGGGCCGGTCCACTGCCCCGTCTTGGTGTTGAAACTGCCGTGATGCTGCAGGGCGAGCGGCCCTTCCTCCGCGACGCCGGGCAACTGGGCGTTGCTGATCACTTCCTTGCCGTTCAGCGTCACCCACAGCCGATCGCCCTTCATGGTGATCTCGAAGGTGTTCCATTCGCCACGCGGGTTGTCGGCCTTCACCTTCGGCGTGACCCCGGCGCGTACCTTCGGCGGCATGTTCGTGTCGGTGCGGTAACCGTAGACCTCGCCCGAGCCGACCGGCCACATCCAGATATTGACCTGGGCCTTCGACTGGCCGCGCAGGTAAATGCCCGAATCGACGTCCTCGATCTCGACGCGGATGTCCTTGCCGTCGTCGCCCTTCTTGTGGCTGCCGTCGGGCAGGATGATCGGCACCTTGTTCTTGAAGCCGGGATCGGTCTTCAGCCGCCAGTCGATCCGCAGCACGAAGTCGCGATACTTCTTCTCGCTCCACAGGTTCTTGTCGCCCTTGGCCTCGCTCTTGGCATCGTAGTCGATGACGCCCTTCATGATCTTCCAGTGGCCGTTGTCACCCTTGGGCACCTTCCAGCCGGTGAAGTCCTTGCCGTTGAACAGGTTGACGAAGCCCTCCGGCGGGTCGCCGGCGGTGGTGCGCGCTGCCGGGACCGCAAGTAGCGCGACGGCGAGGGCAGCGGCGAGAGAAAGGCGTGGCATGGTGTACCTCCCCTGAGAAGACGTCAGCAATCACCTCAAGGGCAAGGGTACGGAGCGGCGGCGCAAAAAGAAGCCTCCCCGTTGAGCCGCGGTTCGGAGAACCGCGCGGGCCAATACCCGCGCGGTTCTCCGAACCGCGGCTCAACGGGGAGGTCGTTGAAAGAGCGCCCGTTAACGCCGCATCGCGGCCAGTGTCAGGTACAGCCGCCCCAGATGATGCCAGGCGCCGGCCTCGGGCAGCCGAGCGACCGCTTCGGTCAGGAAAGTGTGCGCTGCCGTTGCCTCGTCGGAGAACAGGGCCGACATGCCGCGGTTGAACAGCACCGGCACACTCACCGGCAGCGCTTGCCACAGCGCCCGCGCTTCTGCGCCCTCGCCCGCATGCCAGGCCATAGCCGCCTTCTCATTGGCGAGCGTCGTTCGCCACTCCGCCGGGACGGACTTCTCCAGGGCCCGCAGCAGTTCGGCCGCCTGCTGGAACTGGCGCGCCAGCCGCAAGGTTCCCACCGCGAGGAGGGCCTGCGGATACTGCCCCTTTCGCCCCGCTTGCTCGGCCCACTCCTCCAGCGCCGGCACCGCGATCGGCCGAACGGCCGTCGGGCGCAATTCGGCAAGGTTCGCCTGCTGCATCAAGAGATGGAGGTTGCGCACCAGTTGCGGGAAGTTGCCCAGGCTAAAGGCGAGGGCCGTGGCCGGCTCATGAGCGGCGACCAGCTGCGGCCAGTGCGGCGGCGCCTGCCACGAGCGCGTCTCGATCGCCGGACACAAACAGCGGGCTGCGGCGACGGCCTCATCCCACGCCGGTTTCGGGTCGATCGGCTGCACGGGACCGGCCTCAAACGGCTGCACATCGCTGGTGGGGTCGATGACGGCCAATCCGGCCGTGTGGGCCTCAGCTTGCCGCGCCAGGTATCCGGCCAGCAAGGTTCCGAGCGATGGCTGAACAGGTGTTCGGTGAGTGACCGGATCGTTTGGCTGAGTCATGGCTTCTGTCCTTCCCAGGGTGGAACCCCGTTTGTCTTCCTTCTGTAGACCAAACGCTCCCGGAGGAGAAACTTGCGCCCCGGGCGGAGGCCATCTTCATGATGGCAGGGCGCCCGCGGGGAAGCAAGCGGGAAGTCACCCTGTCACCGTGTCGCCTTGTCACCCGTGACGGGCGCCCCCAGGTGCGCCGCGCGCCCCGTTGCGCCGTCCGGTATCTCCTGGACAGCACCGAGCTGCGGCTGGGTCTCGATCACGGGCGGCAGCATCAGGCTCGGCAGAACCGCCGGAGTTGGCAACGACGTCGCCGAGTTCGCCGGTGCCGGCCCTTGCACGGCAAGCGGAGGAGCCGGCTCGGGCCCGTTGGCCTTCTGCGCTGGAGGAGGCGCCATCAGCGCCGGCAAGGTCGGAGCGTGGTCCGCCGGCAGATCGGGCAGGCCGGACGCCTTCGCCTGCGGGTAGAGCGATGTCGCTGCGGCCCGCTCGCGCAGCACCAACGCCTGCGTCCTGTCGTGCTCATGCTCGACCGCCCGCACCTGGGCGCACGCCGGCAACGGCCCCTCGCTGATCGCCACGTTGTCGTACTTCTGCAGCGTCCCCTTCGCGAACTGGAAGCCCGCCAGAGCGACGTTGTAGTTCACCACCGCTCCGTACTCGTTGGTCAGGGCATTCGCCCAATCGTTCTGCGCGTCCAGCAAGAAGTCGATGGTGACCTTGCCCACCGCCCACTTGCGGAAGCGCACCTCGACCTCCTCAGCATAAGCCTGCCGAGCCTGCCTATACGCCTCAATCGACTTGTGATATTCCTGCAACACGCTGAACTCCTTCGCCAGGAAACTGCGGGCCTTGATTTCCTGTTCCTTCAACAGAGCGTACGCCTGGGCGAGCTGCAGTTTCGCCTGGCGGACCAGTGAATACTCCAGCCGAAAGCCCAGCGGCATGTTGAACGTCAGGCCGACGGTCCAGTCATCGAAGTGATTCGACGCCAGGGCCCGCAGGCTGTTGGTCGGCCGAAACGTGCCGGTCGAGTCGAGGAACTGGCTATCGCCAGCCAACGTTGAGCCCAGGCCGGTGATGGCGTACGACGACGTGAAGCGCAGATCCGGTAACAGGAAGTTCTGCTGAGCCAGCAGGTTGAACTGCTTGATCTTGAGATCCTCACGAGCCAGCACCAATTCTGGCCGCTGCGTGAGTGCTTCCTCAAGGGCAGCCTGCCAGTCCGGCCGATAAGGGGCCAGCGTCGGAGCATCGGCCGGCACCAGGCGCTTGCCGTCCTCGGCAGGCATCCCCAGCAACTGCCGCAACACGCGCTCGACCTCCAGGATCTGGCCCAGTGCCGCCAGACGCTTGGCCCGGCTATCCTCGTACTTCGCCCGCGTCAGGGCGTATTCGTCCTGGGCGATCTTGCCCTCGTCGACCTTGGCCTTACCTATCTTCCAGGCCGCGTAGTTCAGGCGCAGGAGCTGGTCCTTGCTGTAGAGGTTGACGTAACTTCCATAGAGGAACCAGTAAGCGGACTCGACGTTCAGCAACTGGAAGTTGATCTGTCGCTCAAACTCGGCACGCGACTGGTTGAAGCGCAACCGGGTGATCAGGATGCCCTCGGTCCCGGCGGTGCGGCGGCCATTCACGTTCTGGAAGAGGAAGCTGTTGGGAAAGGTCGCCAGGATCTGGTTGATGTCCACACCGTAGCCGCGCAGCAACGGCTGTTCAAATTGGAGTGCGACCTGGCTGGTGTACGAAGGGCTGAGCACGGCGAAGGTGCCACCCGGCGGTTTGGCCAGGATGCGGTAGTTCTCGGTGAAAGTGATACCGGCGACGCCGCCGGTCGGCAAGGGCTTGGCAAGGGTCGCATTGAGCGCCCCTGCCTGACCGTTCGACAGCGACGACAAACCCTGGACCGGTTCGTCGGTCGTGGTCCAGCTCATGCTGGTGGTGAACTGGGTGTCGAAGCGTGCCAGCTGACCCTGGATGCCCGCCGCGACGAGGGCGGGATTCAGGGACAGGACGCGGATGCTGTCGGAGCCGACCACGCCGTTGCCGGTAAAGCCCACCAGGTCGTCGTTGCTGACCCCGACGGGCGAGTTCACCCCGCCGGTCACCGCGGTCAACGCGGCTCGCGTGTTCGTCGAGCCGATGGTGCCTTGCTCCAGCGCGATGGCGATGGCTTCCTGCAGGGTGATGAAGCGCGGCGGCCGCTCCGGGTCGAGCACCGTGGTCGGTTCCGGCCCGCTGGCGTCCACCTGCGCGATGACGTTCTCCGGATGCGTCTCCAGTTCCGCCGGGATGTTTAGCCGGCGGTGAAACTCCTCATAATCGCATTCGCGCACGAAGCAGGTGTTGGAGCAACCGGCGAGAAAAAGGAACAAGGCGAGGGGGAGTAGGAGAAAGGGAAAGAGGCGACCGCGATTCTCTTGTTTGTGTCTTTTTCCCATGTCCTTCGTCCTTGCGAAGCGCACCATAACTCACCCCCGCTCGCTTCGCTCCGGGGGTCAGAACCCGAGCGGCAGCGCGGGACTCTGCTATTCCCTCGCTGGCGCTCGGGCTCTGACAAAGCGTTTGTCAGAGCCCGAGCGCCAGCGAGGGGTAGCGGACTCCCTCCCTGACACTCCCGCTCTGACACTCCCGCTCTGACCCCCTGACCCCTGGAGCGAAATGGCCGCACGAACGCATTACGACAACTCGGTATGGCGGCCTCATAGCGGAAGCGTGCTGGGGTGTCAACGCCACTGAGCAGAGCGTACAGCAGCGCTAACGCCAGGCAACGCTCCGAAGACGTCAACGAAGGGCAATGGCTGAGGCAGCCCCCGGAGTGCGTCAGCGTGACATGCTCATTACTTGACGCAAGTCTTTATAAATCTGGCAGTTACCAATCCAGCGGCGCATCAACCGGGGCGGGATGAAGGATGTTGCCGCGCCAACTTTGCCAGGCAGCGCAAATGGCACGAGAAATGGATAGAACCAAAGGCGTGCAAGACAGGAAGCAATCTGCTGTGTCGAAAACCCCTCCCCCCAACCCCCTCCCCTACAAGGAGAGGGGGAGAAGAAGAGAGACTGTTTGGCTTGCTCCCCCTCTCCGTTGCGGGGAGGGGGTTGGGGGGAGGGGTTTTCGACACAGCAGAAGCAATCCCCTTCGATTCGCCCAGCCACAGCCCCTGGAACCGGCTCTTCTCCCTGAGCGCAGTGACCTGCGCCATTCCCACCACCAGAGCCGGCGGACTCCACCTGACGGGCGCGAACCCGCGCCCGTCAGGGAGTCCTTTTATCGCCGTTTCACGTCTCATCGACCTCCTGCGGCACCAGCGGTGGAGCGGCCAGCAGCACCTTGCAATGAGCGTGATTGAGGATGTAGACGGCGGCGGTATCCCACGGCCAGGCCACGCCAGCCGGCCGCTCCCGCGGCAGCGCCAGCACGATCACGTCATACTCGCCTTCGCGCGCGGCACGCACGACCCCTTCGCCAGCCGCGCGGTCCATCGGACAAACGTGAAGCTCGCGGCCCACCTTCCCCGCTCGCTCCTCCTCTTGCCGGATAACATCGGGTGCTTGCATCGAGGTGCCCCCGTCATTCACCAGCGGCACCACCCCGAGCGCCACCTGTGGATCGAGCATGGTCAGCAGCGCCTCGAAGACGTCCCGACTCTCCGGAGTGCCGGTGTGCGCCAGCAACACCTTATCGACCCCGACGCCGGCAGCGCGTAACTCGGCCACCGTCCGCGCCTGCCGCTCCGTCACCTTGGGAATGTGGCTGCCGCCGGCCAGATCCAGGTAAACGTCGCGGTGACGGCTGAGGATGCGCACCGTTAACGGCGCCGGCTCGCCGGGATGCAGCGTAAACCAGTAGAGCGCGAGCTGCTCCAGTTGCTCGTCGGCGGTGTACTTGTTCGACGCCCCCATGATGAGTTCCTGAGCCCGGAGATCCTTGGCGATCCGCAGGACGGTGTGGAGCGGGTTATTCGTCGGCACGATGAGCGGCCTGACCTGCTTGCCCATCTTCTCCGCATGCTTGACGACCGCTGTCATCAGTTCCTGGTCGTAGGGGTCCAGTTCGACCTCCGGCGACGGCGCCTCGCCCGCAGGCGTGACCTTGGCCGTCATGACGACGACATCGGTCGTCTCGGGATCGGTCTCGGCGAGGGCCTTCTCCAGCATGAAGAGGTTTTGCGGCGAGCGGATCGCCACCAGCTTGCAATAGGGTCGAGTGAGCCGCAGGCTGGCGCGCGTGATCTCCTCCGCGGTCGCCTGGTTGAACTGCTCCAGGTGCTGGTGCGTCTTCCCCTTGCGGCGCTTCTCGTGGTAATACTCCGAGAACAGGAAGGTGAGGAAGAACACCCCCGTAAACACGAGGCCGCTCTTGGTGGCGACCTCCTTCGTGAGCAGGTTCATGATGGCGGTCAGCAGCAGAATCATCAGCACCGCGATCAGGCCAAACGGAATCTCCACCGAACCGACGCGGAGGTTGAACGGCACCTTGTACTCGCGCGGTCGTTTATCCTTGAAGCGCAGCACCACCATCGCCAGCGCTTGAAAGACGAAACTCCAGACGACTCCGAAGGCGTACGCCTCACCCAGGAGCAACACGTCGCCCTGGCTGTAGATGATGATAAATAGTTGTAAGCCGACGATCGTGTACAGGATGCGCGAGGAGGTGCCGTAACGCGGGTGCGGCTTGCGGAACCAGTCGGGCAAGACGCCATCCTCGGCGACGCGGTTAAGGACGCCATTCGAGCCGATAATGGCAGTGTTGACCGCTCCCGAAAGGATCAAAAAGCCGACGATCACAACGAACGCATTGAGGAACAGTTTCAGCCCGTTGGGGCCGATGACGTGCATGGCCAGGCCGCTGATGAGGTTCTGATCGTAGTCTTTCATGCGCACGCCGTCGGGGATGATCAGCACCGCCAGGAAACTGATGCCCGCGGTCAGCGCCAAACTGTAGACGAAGACGATGAACGCCGCCTTGCGGAAGTTGGGGAGCTTGGGCGATTCGACCTCGCGATAGACCTGGGCTAACGTCTCCTCGCCGCTCATCGCCAGGATGCTATGCCCAAAGGCGATGAAGACGCCGAGCACGCCGATGATCGACAGCCAGTTGACCTGGTTCGGGTCGCGCAGTTCGGCAGCTGTCCTGGTGTGACCCAGGAAACCGAGCGGATCCTCCTGCTGGCCAGTCACCTCGTTGAGTTTGGGGATCGGTTTCCCCTCGGCATCGAGCTTGCGAATGAAGCGGCCCTGCGCGTCCTTTTTCCAGACTTCCTTCTCCTTGCCGGTTACGGGGTCGCGTTCCTTGAAGACCTCGTTCTCCCACTTTTCCGATAGATCCGGGGCGAGGGGAACGGTGTTGCCCGGGGCGGGGCCGCGGATGGCGAGGGTGAGCAGACACCAGGAGATCATGATGGCGGCCATGATGGTCGTGGCGACCATGATCTTGAGGGCTTTCTCGCTGGACTCGTGGATGCCGATGAGGTTGAGGCGGAAGAAGTACAGCACGATCAGGCAGGCGATGATGACCGCACCCCAGTTCTTGACCAGCTTGCGAGTTTCCGGATCGACAATCTGCAATTCCGGCTTGATGACGGCGAGGGTGTCGAGGAACAGGCCCATGAGGTACTGGCCGGCGCTGACGCCGCTGATCGGCCCGGTCAGGAGGTAGTCGAAGATCAGGGCGGAGACGGCGAGTTTGGCGGAGAAGGCGCCCAGGGCTTCGCGCACGACACGATAGACACCGCCGCGGATGAACAGCGAGCAGCTCTCGATATACACCGAGCGGACGGCGTAGCTGAAGATCATGACGGCGAGGATGAACCACGGGGCCGCGGGGCCGATGGCCTGTTCGACGATGCCGCCGATGTAGTAGGCGGTGCTGGCGAGGTCGCAGAGGACAACCGCGGCGGTGCGCCAGTAGGAGATGAAGGTGAACATCACGCTACTGACGATGATGACCTGAGCGGTGCGCTTGAGGCGGTAACTGCCGGAAGGGGTGGCGGGTTCGCCGGAGGTTGTCATGGGAGTTGGGTCGGAGACGGGCACGGCGTCCGTGCAGTAGACGGGGAGGCCCTTTCAACGCGGCCGCGGCACAGTGTCGCGGCCTGCCGACGGGGTTAGCTGACGGGCTTGGGGGTGAAAGTCCCCTGGTCTGCGACTGCAGACGTTCGCCCCGGAGGCGGCGTTGCCGGCTCGATGGTTCCCCCGTTCTCGCCCCAAGTGGTGCGAGATTAGGCTGCACTGCAAGACGATTGTAGCGACGTGCGGCAGACGGACAAGCGCGGAGTGAAGACCCCTCCCCCCAACCCCCTCCCCTGCAAGGAGAGGGGGAGCCAGACAAACGCCTCTCTTCTTCTCCCCCTCTCCGTTGCGGGGAGGGGGTTGGGGGGAGGGGTCTTCACTCCCCCGCCACCCGCCACACGTCAGTCCAGTTCACGGATAAACAGATTCGCAAACTGGATCGGGTCGCCGTGGTGCTGCAGGGCGAGCCGCCCGCGCCGCGCCACGCCCGGCAACTGGGCGTTCTCGATCACCGTCTGGCCGTTGAGAACCACCGTCAATCGATCGCCCTTCATTGTGATGTGGAAACGATTCCACTGGCCGATGGGTTTGTCCGCGACCTTCTTCGGCGTCACGCCGGCGCGCACCTCCGGCGGCATGCTCTTGTCGGTGCGGTAACCGTAGACCTCGCCCGAGCCGATCGGCCAGCACCACATGTTCACCTGGCTCTTGCTGCTGCCGCGCAAATAAATGCCGCTGTCGCCCGCGTCGAGAACCGCGACCTCCTTCACCTTGCCGTTCTCCATCGCGTAATCGCCATTCGGCAGGATGACGGGCCGCATCATCTTCTTCGGCTTGGCGGTCCAGCGCCAGTCGCAGATGAGTTCAAAATCGCCGTACTCCTTCTCGGTCCACAGATCCTTGTCCTTCGCCTCGCTCTTGCCGTCGTAGGTCAACCGCCAATCGTCCGGGCGCCAGTGGCCCTTGTGGCCGGGGTCAGCTTTCCAGCCGCGCAGATCGAGGCCGGTGTACAGGGGCCGGAAGTCCTTGGCGACATTGGCGATCTCTTCCGGACGTGGATTGGAGCTGGGCAGTTCCTTGATCTTGAGGTTCTTGAAGCGGCACTCGGAGCCTTCGGACTCCAGGGCGAGATAGCCCTTGCGCGGGTTGCACTTGCTGACGCCCGAGACGATCTTGCCGTTGACCGCCAACTTGATGACGCCGTCCTTCGCCTCGACGCGGTAGTGGTTCCACTCGTTGGCGCCCTTCGCCCGATTCTCCGCCGGCAGGCAGCGCTCCCAGCCGAGCGGGTGCGGCCGGTCGGGGACGCACTTCGCGCCCCAGATGCTGAACAGGTCGCCGTGACTGGTGGCCGTCACCGCGCCCGTTTTCTTGTCCCGGTACTCAAGGTTGACGAGCACCTGCACCTCGATGCCGCGCGTGTAGCCGCTGCCGACCGCCGGCAGCGGATCGCCCCAGACGAACAGGCCGGAGTTGCCGACGGCCCCGGGTTTGGGCGGCACGTGCATCCAGTCAAATTCGAGGATGAAGTTTTCATACTGCCGGTCGGTGCGGAGGAAGCCGGTCGGCCTGCCGGTGGTGATGATCATGCCGTCCTTGACGAAAAACGTCTCGGGAGCACAGTTGACGTTGACCCAGCCGTTCAGATCCTTGCCGTTGAACATGGGGATGAAGCCGTCGTCGCCGCCGCGCGCTTGCGGCGCGAGCGCCAGGGCGGCAAGGACGCCCAGCGCCGCGAACCGTCTGCCGATCATGGTGTCTCCTTTGAATGTTTGACGGTCCCAATTGGCGGTAAAGCGATGCCGGGGAATGCCACTGCAGCCAATGGGATGCCGTGCTGTCGAAATGATATGCAGCGCCGGTGACAGCCTCAACCGCCCCGGCGCGAGATCGCCAGGAGGGTCACGATCGCCGGCGCCGCGCGCTCCCATTCGTCTGCCGCTTGCGGCCGCGTAGCCCCGCGTCACGCAGTAGTTTGTCCGCCCAGCGCGCATCCTCTCCTTGCAGCGCCGGGTCCGGGGCTGCGCGGTAGTTGATGGTTTGCTCGTAGCGACCGTTGCGGTAGCACTGCTCGATGAGCGGCTGCAGTTCCAGGACAACGTCGGCATCGGTCTGGCGGAGCGGGATGTTGATCGGTGGTAAGCGTTGCCTCAGCGGGACGGAGTAGACCTCGATTTCGACCGGCTTCCAGCCGCGCCGGACGCAGACCTGATACGGGGTCTGATAGGCTTCGGGAAGCCGTTGGAGTGGTACTGGCAAGACGCGTGTGCCGGCCCGAAGCAAGTCGATCTCGACCAGGGTGACGTGACCGTCGCGCAACTCCTGCTGCTTCTGGCGATACTTGTCCTGTCCTTCGCCCGCCACCTTGTTCGCGAGGCTCAGCACCTCGATCACCGTTACCACGCGCATGCCGGAGTCGGCATCGCGGATCTCGATGTATCCCTGCGTGACGGGTTCATCGAGTTGCAAGACGAGCGGTCCGCCGGCAGGGACTTCGGCGGCCTTCTTCACTTTGCCTTTCTTCGCGCGCTGCGGACCGAGGACACGCAGGTCGGGGACGACCGTCCGCTCATCCCCCGTCGGCGATTCGACGAAGACCCGTTCTTCGATGCGCGCACAGAGTTCGGATGGCAGGATCCCCGTCAGCTGATCGCAGGCATAGGTAATGAGGCGGTGATGGATATCGCCCCAATGGCGCTCCAAATAGGGGTCCATACCGGGAAAGGGACTTGGCATCGTTCGCGCTCCTTTCTGGCACAGCAGGCCCACGGAACTCGCTCCGTAGGTCTGCTGTGCGACCGTCACTTCGCCGAGAACCGGTACACCGTCGTCTGGGTGTACGTCTTCCCCGGTCGCAGAATGATCGAGGGGAAGTTCGCATGGTGGACAGCATCGGGATAGTGCTGCGTCTCCAGGCAGAACCCGTAATGCTTGCGGTAGACCACGCCATCAAGGCCCTTTTCCTTGCCGTTCAAGAAATTGCCGGTGTACAGCTGGATGGCCGGCTCGGTCGTGTGGACCTCCATCGCGCGCCCGGTCTTCGGCTCGTAGACGCGCGCCGCCAGCACCAGTCCCTTGCCGCCGCCGCGAATGACATAGTTGTGGTCGTACCCGCCGGGGTCGCCCTTGACCTGCTCGATACGTGCCCCGAGGGTCATCGGCGTATTGAAGTCCAGCGGCGTGTCCTTCACCGGCTTGATCTCGCCCGTCGGGATCAGCGCGTTGTCCGTGGGCGTGTACGAGTCGGCGGCGATCATCAACTCGTGGTCGAGGACCGTGCCGGCCTTGGGAGTCGCGAGATTGAAATAGTTATGCTGTGTCAAATTAACCGGTGTCGCCTTGTCGGTCGTCGCGGTGTACTCAATCTTGAGTTCGTTGCGATTGGTGATCGTGTAGACAACCGTGGTGGTGAGGTTGCCGGGGAAACCTTCCTCGCCGTCGGGGCTGAGGTAACTGAGTTTGAGGGCGACCCCGTCGGCGTTCTCGCTCGGCTCGGCCTTCCAGACGACGCGGTCGAAGCCTTTCTCGCCGCCGTGCAGGGTGTTGGGGCCGTTGTTGGCGGCCAGCTTGTACTCCTTGCCGTCGAGCGTGAAACTGGCCTTCGCGATGCGATTGCCGACACGGCCGATGATCGCTCCGAAGTAGGGATGCCGCACGAGGTAGTCCTTCAGGTTGTCGAAGCCGAGGACGACGTTCTCGATCTTACCGTTGCGGTCGGCGGTGTGCAGTTCCGTGACGATGCCGCCGTAGTTGGTGATCTTCGTCATCATCCCGTTGGCGTTGGTGAGCGTGTAGAGATCGACCGCCGGCCCCTCCGCGGTCTTGCCGAATGCCTGTTTCTGGATGCCCGCTTTCATCTTTTTCCCCTTGGTTCCTGCCCCCGCCTCGACCAGCATCCCGAGGATGGCGAGGAGGGGGACGGCCGCGAACACGGCACAGCGTCGCATGAGTCAACTCCTTGGAAGTGAGGTGCCACGAGCCCGTATCGGTGGCGTGATTATACGCAACACCGTCCGGAATGACACAAGGGCCGCCGTGCGAGCGAGGAGCTTCCTCGCTCGCACGGCGGCCCTTGTGCCGGTCGCTCGCTTTGGGTGAAGCAAGATCTCAGTGTCGATGCGAGAACCCCTCCCCCCAACCCCCTCCCCGAGACGGAGAGGGGGAGCAAGCCAAGCAGTATCTCTTCTTCTCCCCCTCTCCTTGCAGGGGAGGGGGTTGGGGGGAGGGGTTCTCGCACGGGCGCTCAGCGGCGCCGGAATTTCGCCTGTCTGCCATCCGGTGCCTCCAGAATGAGCGTGTCGCCGACAATCGACGCCTGCACCCAGTCCGGCAGGTCTCGCCGTCCGTGGCCGCTCAGGTGAATGCGAGCCCGTGTCCTCCCAGTAAGTGGAAAGGTGCCGACCGCGTGCCCGAAGTCCCCCCGGATGCGCACGACGCCGTCCTCGGTAAATTCACAGCAGAGGCTTGGCGTGTCCTCGGACTCCCAGCGGCCGATGAAGGTGCCCTCGGTGAATCCCGCGGAACAGGATGTCTGCCACACCGCCAGGCAACCGACCAGTGCCAATTGTGCCATACGCATGAGATACCCTCCGAGTGCCCCGCTCGCGGGTTAGCATCGCTCAGAGCGCTAACCCGCAAGCGGGAACTTGGATCACGCCGCCTGTCGCGCTTCGGTGGGGGCGACGACAGACTCCGCCGGAGCCTGTCGGGTGCGTAGCTCCAACCGCAGCGCGGCCGCCAGGACGATCACGTAGAAAGCGGCAGCCAGGGCGAAGTTACCCGCTTCCGTCCACCACGCCGCGAGCACCCCGCCGAGCACGAAGCCGGCCAGGTTGCCAACATGGGTGAGGGCCGTCGCCAGCCCCATCAACTGGCCGCGTTCTTCGGGCCCTCCGCGCCCCGCGATGACCGCGAACTGAAGCGTGCTCGTCGCACCAACGCCGGCACCGACGCCCACGCGCGCGAGCAACACGACCCACCAGAGCGGCCACACAACAAGCAGGAGCATCGAAGCCGCAAGCAGGGCGGCGCCGACGGGCGTGAGGAAGGGCACTCGGCCATCGTGGAGGCGACCCCACCACGCCGAACTCAGGAAACTCGCCAGACCGGTCACCGCCATCGCGATGGCGGTGAAGCCGACGCCTGTATTCCACCACGCCGGGACCGCTCCGCTCGCAGCGACCCACTCGGCGATGACCTTGCCTGCGTAGATGGCAAAGACACCCTGAGCGACGGTGAAGGCAAATTGCCCCGCCACCAGGATCGCGAACGCCTGCCGCAGCAGCGGCTGAGCGAGGGCACGACGGCCCGATCGAAGCAACGCGGTGAATGGATTCGGCGACGCAGTCGGCACGAACCCATCCTGGCGGAGGAGCCGCAGCGACAGCACCGCCGTGAGGACGATCAATGTCCCGAGCAGCGCGTACGTCGCGCGGAATCCGAGTGCGGCAGCCAGCACACCTCCCAGCAACGGGCCGAAGATCTGTCCCATCGGCGTCGCGGATTGCAGCCGTGCGATCGCCTCGCCGTGCCGTGCCTTCGGGGTGACGACGGCCAGCAAGCCAAGGCTCGCCGCCAGCACGCCCGAGAGTATTCCCTGCAACATTCGGACCGCAACCATCTGCGCCGGGGATTGTGCCACTCCCATGAGGAGCTGCGTCGCTCCCAGTCCGAAACAGGCACGCACGACCTGCCGCTTCGGCCCGGTGCGGTCCGCGACCCAACCCCAGAGCGGCGTGAACAGGATCGTCGTGAAGAATGGCCCCGCGAGGATCAGGCCGGTGTAGATCGCCCGTGCGGACTCGTCGGCCACGCGGAGCACGGGATCGTCGGCCAGGAAAAAGGGCACGAACGTCAGGCCGAGATTCATGGCCAGCGTCGTCAGGAATTGCACCAGCCAGAGGACACGCAGCGTGCGCTGCCAGGGTTCCACGGAGTTTTCACCTCCTGCATGTCAGGCTACCGGCAATCGAGCCAGCCGCTCGGCCTCGCAGAGCGTGGCGCCCGTCAGCGGATCGAGACACTCGATGAAGCCGTTGGCCACGGGCGCAGTGACCACGTTGCGGGCCGCGGGGTAGCCGGGGTGGAAGATGCCCGGGGCGGCCATCACGCCCGTGGCGAGCGCCAGGAAAAGAACCTTGGGATCGGCGAGGCGCCGCACCAGCGAAGCGAGCGATGCGCCCGGTGCAGGCGGGGTAGCGCCATCCAGCGCGGCGATGTGTCGCAGGGTCGCCCGCGCTTCGGAGACGAGGTGGGTACGGCGTTCGGCCACGAGCGGATGCTGTCGCAGCCGCAGCAGATCCTCGGCGTGCCGGCGGAACACCCGCACACAGCGACGCACCAGTCGCGAACTGTCGATGACGTCCTCGACCCCCGCCACGTGCAGCGCCTCGCAGTAGCTCACCAGGTGGATCGCATGAGGTTCCGCGAGGAGTTGCAGGAAGGTCGAACGCGCCAGCTGATGACGGGCGGCGTCGAGGTCCGGCGGAAAGCTGTCGATGCCCGTGCGGGTCTCGCGCCACAGGCGAGCGCCGGAGCCTGCGAGCAGCTCACCGGCGAGATCCAGGCCAGCGAGCATCTTCGCCAGGTCGCCGTGGTCGCTCACCTCGCGCGGCTTGTTGAACTGCATTTGCAGAACCAGATCCTTCGCCCCGTTGGCGAGCATCACCGCCGCGATCAGGGCGTAATCGGCGACGACAACGGTGTCGTGCGCCCAGCGCGAGGAGAAATGGTTCGGGTCGTTCATCTCGACCGGGATGCCGCGCCGCGCCAGTTCTTTCACCGTGGCGAGGTGTTCGCGGATCGACTCCCGCACCGGCGTCGGGCCGCGGCCGTCGAGTTCGTTGAACCAGAACAGCGGCACTGCCTGATGCGAACCGACCAGCATGCCGGCGCGAATGCACGTCTCGATGAACGGCACCAGATCGACCACGTGAGCGTACGGCTTCATGCCGGGGTAGTTGCCGCGACGCGATGCCTCGAACAACTCGACGAGGTGCTCGAACGTGCTGTACGGCACGCCGCCGTCGTTCTTGCGCCCGACGAAAGCGTCAGGGTCGCCGAAGTGCCGCTGCGATAGATCGGACGAGCCGAGCGAAATCTCATCGACCACCCGCGCCTCGGACAGGGCCGCGATTCCCTCGACCGTCGGCGCGATCGTCGGCGCCGGGATCCCGAAGTGGGTGCGAAGGAGTGGCATTCCCATTTCGCGGATGCGCTCGACGTACGACTTGCGAGCGCGGGCAGACGGCACCGGCAGGGGCGGCTCGTTGCGATAGTCGTCGTTGCCGGCAACCTCACTTGCGAGGTCGTCTAACTCCGAGAAGCGCGGCGGGAATAACTCGGGCCGGAGTTCGTCGAGGATGTCGGTCCGGAGCCGTGGGGGCACGCCGAAGAAGTCGAGGACGCGGGCACAGGACCGCATCAGGTCGCGATCCTGCGGCATGGTCCAGACCTCGCAGGGCAACTCCGCCCGCACACTCTCCACCGCCTGCATGGCAGGGGGCAAGCCAGCGAGGGCCACGCGCCGGGGCTTACCGTCGGCCCGCCGTAGTAGTCCCTCGGCGGCGAGGCGGTGGAGGCAGTGGCGAAACTCGCGGACTGCCACTTCAGGACTGAGGCGATAACTGAAGCCAAGCCAGGTGGGATCCACACCCTGGACCCGGCCAAACACTTCGTCCAGGGGGCTGCCCGGCGGGAGCACATGCGCGGCGACGCCGGCTTTCTGGGCAATTCGGGCAACGCGGAAAAGCCCCTGGGTGTGTGGGTCGTCGCCCAACGTGGCTAGGACGCAAGTTTGACGCACTGCAACTCTCCCCGCAAGTAACGTCGCAGGTATCCAAGGCCAAAGTCCCCCAGGTTACGTCCCGTCGCCCGGGGGTCAAGGCCAGTCTCGCGCTCGTACAGGTCGATCACGCGTGTGATCGGCTCGCAGGCGAGGTCCAGCCGCCGCGCCAGCGCCTCGAACGGGACCAGGCCGGTCGGCACGTCCTCGTCCGCGTAGCGGGCCTGGGGGCAAGAATTCGTCATGAAGTTGGGCGTGCGGCCCA
>WNGB01004577.1_pt1 | contig 21004 bp, 18 predicted proteins | sample 5400681 | NCBI WGS metagenome assembly WNGB01 (sample SAMN13153367, study PRJNA577476) | soil metagenome | isolation source: 115 cm soil or saprolite under grassland replicate 2 | place: USA:California | collected 2016-06-15
GCGCCGACGACAAGCCGATCCTGCTCGACATCGGCGCGGTGTGGTGCCACTGGTGCCACGTGATGGACGGCGAGTCGTACGAGGACGCCGCGACCGCGGAGGTGCTGAATCGCGAGTTCATCTGCGTCAAGGTCGACCGGGACGAGCGGCCCGACGTGGATGTCCGCTACCAGCGCGCCGTCCAGGCGTTGTCCGGACAGGGCGGCTGGCCCCTCACGGCGTTTCTCACCCCCGGCGGGGAGGTGTTCTTCGGCGGGACGTATTTCCCGCCGGAGCACAACCATTACGGCCGGCCCGGATTCCGCTCGGTCTTGCTCGAGATCGCCCGCGCCTACCGTGAGGACCGCGAGCAGGTTACGAAGAACGCGCAGGCGATCCGCCAGCACGTCACGGACGCGCTGGACGAAGCGAAGCCCGGCGACGTCAGCGCGCAGCTTGTCGAGCAGGGCGCCGACCAGATGGCCCGGCTGTTCGACATCCGCTACGGCGGATTCGGGACCGCGCCCAAGTTCCCCCACCCCGCTGCTTGCGAATTCCTGCTCGCCCGCTGGCACGACACCAGGCTCGACTGGCAGCGCGAGGTGGTCGAGAAGACGCTCACCGGGATGGCGCGCGGCGGGGTCCGCGACCACGTCGGCGGCGGGTTCCATCGCTACGCGGTGGACGAGCGCTGGATCGTCCCCCACTTCGAGAAGATGTCCTACGACAACTCCGAGCTGCTCAAAGCCTACCTCTCGGCTTACCAGGCGCTCGGCACGCCGCTGTTTCGTGACGTGGCCGCGGGGATCGTGGACTGGGTGCTCGAGGCGTTGACGGACCGCTCAGAGGGCGCGTTCTCCGCGTCGCAAGACGCCGACGTGACCGCGGGGGACGACGGCGACTACTGGACCTGGACGCTCAACGAGCTGCGAGAAGCGTTGAACGACGAAACGGCGCTGAACGTGATGCGTCGAGTATTCGACGTGGAAGAGCGGGGTGAGATGCACCACAACCCCGCGAAGAACGTCCTGTGGTGGAAGCAGGATCCGGCGGGCGATGATGAATGGCCCGCGCTGAGTGCCGCGATTCGCAAGTTGAAAGCGGCGCGCGACCGGCGACGGGCGCCGTTCGTGGACAGGACGGCGTACGTCAACTGGAACGCGATGCTGGCCTCGGCATTCCTCCAGGCGGGCGCGGCACTCGACCGGCCCGAGTGCAACACGCTCGCCTTGAAGGTCCTCGAGCGGATCTGGAAGGAGACGTGGGATCCTAAGGGACATGGCGGGGGACGGGGGATGGGGCACGTGATCGGGCGCGATGAGCCCCGGGGCCTGCTGGACGACAACGTCCAGGCGGCGGCCGCATTCCTCGACGCCTACGAGGCGACCGGGACGACCCCGTGGCTCGACCGCGCAGTGGAGGTGATGGCGTACTGTGACGCGGCGCACGGGGATGCCGCCGGCGGCTACTTCGATGTGGCCGGCGAGCGGGGTGGTGGCGCCGCGGTCGCCTATCTCGAGACCCGCGCCAAGCCGATCCAGGATGCTCCCACGCCGTCCCCCAACGGCGTCGCCGCCCTCGTACTCGCCCGGCTCTGGGCTCTCACCGGCCAGGTCGAGTGGCGGGCCCGGCTGGACCGCCAGTTGGCGGCGTTCGCGGGCGGCGCGGGTGAGCTGGGACTCTATGGGGCCACGCTGCTCCGCGCCGCGGATTGGGCGGTGCACCCCGTCACGCGAATCGAGGTTGCGGGGCCCGCGGGCGAAGGGCCGGCGTGCGCGATGCACCTCCTCGCGCTACAGGCCTACCGGCCGAGGAAGGTCGTGGTGCGAACGGTCGCGGAGGCGCCGGCCGCGACGGTGTGCGTCGGCACTACCTGCTCCCTCCCGGTCGCGTCCCCCGAGCGCCTCGCCCAGCTGCTCTCGTGAACCGGCGCGTGCTGGGCCGCACGGGCCTGCAGGTGAGCGAGATCGGGTTCGGGGGGTGGGGGATCGGCGGCAACGCCTACGGCAACTCGTACGGCCCGACCATCGACGCCGAATCGAAGCGCGCCATCCAACGCGCCTACGAGCTGGGATGCAACTTTTTTGACACCGCGGACGTGTACGGCCACGGCCACTCCGAGGAGCTGATCGGGGAGGCGTTGCTCGATGTGCGTGACAAGGTGATCATCGCCACCAAGGTCGGCGGGAACTTCTACAATCGCGACATCCACCCCTTGATGCGCGATCGGATCGGCCAGGCGGTCGGCCGCCCGCTCGACGAGATCGAGAGCGGCGCGGCGCTGCCGGTGACGCACGACACCAGCTTCACGCCGTCGTACGTGCGCTTCGCGGTGGAGCGGTCGCTCGCGCGCCTGCGCACCGCGTACATCGATCTGCTGCAGCTCCACAACCCGCCGATCAACCTCATCTCGGCGATGGAGACCTACGAGGTGCTCGAGCAGCTTAAGCGGGAGGGGCTGATCCGGTTCTACGGCGTGTCGGTGCACCCGCCGGAGGAGGGGATCGCGGCGGTCAACGCCACGATGCCCGACACGGTGCAAATCGTGTACAGCCTGGCGCGGCGCGAGGCCGAGGATGTGTTTCTCCCCGCCGCGCAGGCCGCCAACGTGGGGGTGATCGCGCGCGAGCCGCTCGCCAACGGGTTCCTGGCGGGCCGCTACGCGCCCGACAGCACGTGGGAGCGCGGCGACATCCGCGCCCGCATGCCGCGGCCCTACATCGCCCAGCTCGCCGCCCTGGGCCAACGCGTGAAGGAGCTGGCCGACAAGTCGGGCATGGCCGCGGCCCAGCTCGCCCTCAAGTTCGTGCTGGACCGCAGCGACATCGCCGTCGCCATCGTCGGGATGAAGACCGTCGCGCAGGTAGACGAGAACCTCAACACGGGACTCTAGATGCCGAACAAGAAAGCGGTGTTCCAAACCTCCCGGGGCGCCATCGAAGTGGAGCTGTTCTCCGACGAGGTGCCGAACACGGTGGCGAACTTCGAGAAGCTCGCCAACGCCGGCTTCTACGACGGGACCAAGTTCCACCGCGTGATCCCCAACTTCATGATCCAGGGGGGCGACCCCTACTCCAAGACCGGCAAGGGCCGGGTCGGGACGGGAGGGCCGGGGTATACGATCAAGTGCGAGACGGCGCGCAACACGCACAAACACGTCGGCGGCACCCTGTCCATGGCGCACGCGGGGAAGGACACCGGCGGCAGCCAGTTCTTCATTTGTCACTCGGCCCAACCGCATCTGGACGGCGTCCACACCGTCTTTGGCCAGGTCACCAAAGGTCAGGATGTGGTGAACAAGATTGCCCAGAACGACGAAGTCACGTCGATTAGAGTCAGCTAACTCCCGGGAGCGCCCCATGTACGCTGTCCCACTGATGCTCGTCGCCGCCCTCACGCAGGAGAGCGGGGCATTCGTCGTCCGGCTCGGCACCGACACGCTGTCACTCGAGCAGTACACGCGCACGGCGACACAGCTGCGAGGGGAGTACGTGATCCGCGCGCCCCGCAGCGTCCATCGCATCTACACGGCCGACTTGAATCCCGACGGGTCGATTCGCCGGTTCGAGCTGATCACGCACAACATCGACGGCGGTCCCGGGCCCGCCGAGACCAGGGGCACGGTCGCGTTCGTGGGGGACAGCGCGATTGCCACCAATCCGCGGGGGGACAGCATCGTCACGACACGCGTTGCGGTGCCCAAAGGCACGATCCCGTATACGTTCCACATCTACGGGCTCATGGAGCAGATCGGGCGTCTGGCGCGCGCTGTGGGACGCGACAGCGTCCCGATCACGGCCCTCACGAGCGCCAGCGCGACGAGTGGCGGTTACGTGCGACGGCGCGGCGGTGACACGCTCGTCTTGGCCTTCACCCAGGGTCAGTTCGCGGGCGTCGGTCCGTTCACGTTCAGGCTGGACCGCAACGGCCGCCTGGTGTGGCTCACCGGAAAGGGCAGCACGATCCAGGTGGATGTCGAGCGCGTGGCCTCGGTGCCCATGGCCGCGGCGGGCCCCATGTTCGCGAACCGTCCGCTCGGCCCGTTGTCTCCGCGCGACACCGCTCGGGCCGCCGTCGGCGGCGCCAGCGTGTGGGTAGACTATAGCCGCCCCATGAAACGAGGGCGCGAGATCTTCGGCGTGCTCGAGCCGTGGAACAAAGTGTGGCGCACGGGCGCCAATGCCGCTACGCAGATCAGCACGTCGGCCGACCTCGTCATCGGCGGCGCCCGCGTACCGGCCGGCATCTACTCCGTCTGGACGCTGCCGTCGCCCACGGGCTGGAAGCTCATCATCAACAAGCAGCACGGTCAGTGGGGAACGCAATACGCCGCCGACAGCGACTTCGTGCGCGTGGACATGAAAGTCGAGACCCTCGCCCAGCCCGTCGAGCAGTTCACGATCGCGTTCGAGCCGGCAGCGGCTCCCGCGACGATCACGTTCACGTGGGATCGGACGAAGGTCAGCGCGCCGGTGGCGAAGAAGCCGTAGTGCATCTCGACTTCGCCGTCGTCGCCGACTACGCGCTGGTCGATCAGTCGGGGAAGATGTCGGTCATCGGCATCTTCCAGCACATCTGGGTGCAGCAGTTTCCGGCGATGCACCCGCGGCTGCACCTCGTGCTCCGCCTCAAGGGCAAACGCACCGAGATCGGAGAGCACGGGGTGCGGATCCGCCTGCTGGACGAGGGCGACGTGGAGCTGCTGGGCGGCTCGGGGACCGTGAACTTCGCCGAGCCCCCCGCCGGCGTGATGGAGATCGAGGCCGCGGCCGTCCTGGTGTTCGACGTCCCCTTTCCCCACCCCGGCCAGTACCGCTTCGAGATCACCGTGGACGATGAGCGCAAGGCCACCGTACCCATCACGGTATCGCAACTGCCGCAATCACCCGCGGCTCCGCCCCCGTCTCCGGTCAATTGACGCGCGTCTGAAGCCGCCGCAGTCCCGCGAGCGCCGGCCGGTACCCGGGGGTCTTCTCCAGCGCGGCGCCGTACTCCGCCACCGCCTTGAGCAAATCGCCCTGGTGCTCGTACACGCGGGCCAGGTTGACGTGCGGAAAGTGCGGCGCCTCGTAGCGCTGCGCGCCCTTCGCGCGCTCGAGCCACGGAATCGCCTCGGCCCAGCGACCCAACTCGATCAGGTAGCAGCCGATGTCGTTGTACGGATTGCCGAAACTGGGGTCCACGGCGATCGCCCGCTTGCACTCCGCGATCGCGTCCTCGTAACGCCGAGAAAACGAGTACACCCAGCCGAGAAACGTGTGCGCTTCGGCGGTCGGATGCTCGGCGATCGACGCCTGGTACAACTTGGCGGCGCCGTCCCAGTCCCCAGTCCCCTGGCACTCGTAGGCGCGCTCGAATAGCTTTAGCGCCCGACTTGGATCACCCACACCCGAAGCTTAGCGCCTACATGCGGTTGCCGCTCCTGGTCGTGGCGGCGGCGCTCGCGTTGGGCTTCGATCTGGGCGGTCACCGGCTCCTCGACCCCGACGAGGGCCGCAACGCCGAAGTGGCGCGCGAGATGGCCGAGTCCAACGATTATCTCCTTCCGCACCTCGACGGGCTCCCCTACCTCGACAAGCCGGTCGTCTACTTCGCCGCGGCGGCGGCCACGATGGAGATCCTCGGCCCCACCGAAACGGCGGCGCGCCTGCCCGCCTACCTGTTCACCCTGGCGACGATCGCGATCGTGGTCCGGTTCGCGCGGCGGCGCTGGGGGGCCGACGCGGGCTGGCTCGCGGGCCTGGCGCTGGGCACGATGCCGCTGGTCATGGCGTACGCTCGGGCGACGATCTTCGACAGCACGCTGTCGTTCTGCACCACCGCTGCGATCCTGGCGTTTTGGGACGAGCGGCCCGTGCTTGCGTGGGCGACCATGGGACTGGGCGCCCTCACCAAGGGCCCCGTGGCGATCCTCATTCCGCTCGCGACACTCGTGCCCGCCGCCCTGCTCACCGGCCGACCGCTCCGGCGCCTGTTCCCGTGGCTCGGCCTCGCGGTCTTCGCGGCCGTGGCGCTGCCCTGGTTCCTCGCGGTCTCCGCGCAGATCCCCGAATTTCCGCGCTACGTGTTCGTCCGCGAGACCATCGAACGGGTGACCACGACCTCCTTTCACCGCTCCGCCCCCGTCTGGTACTACCTGCCGATCGTTCCCGTCGCGGCGTTTCCCTGGATCGTGCCGGCGCTCGCCGGCGTGAACCGCTGGCGCTGGACCTGGCTCGCGCGGCGCGTCAACCCGCAGGCCGAGGAGGCAATCGTCCTGGCCTGTTGGGTGCTGGGCCCACTGGCGTTCTTCACCCTGAACCAATCGAAGCTGCCGCAGTACGTGCTGCCGCTGATGCCCGCCTTCGCACTCGCGGCTGCACGCGCCCTCGCCCGCGACGGGATCGGCGTCACCTGGCGCGGCTATGCCGCGACCGCCGCCGCGCTCGGCCTCGCGCTGGCGTCGCTCACCTTGTGGCTCCCCGCCCCCATCGCGCTCACGTCCGCCGAGCGCGCCGCGATCCCTCCCACCGCGCTCGCAATTGGCATCGCCCTCCTGGCGTCCGCGATCCTCGTGTGGCTCGCCGTGCGACTCCGGCGCCCCACACTCGGCGCGAGCGGGTACGCCCTCGTGGTGATGGTGATCCCGCTCGTTGCCGGCCCGCTGCTGGACGCCGTGGGCGACGACCGGTCGGCCGCGACGCTGGCCGGCGTGATCCAGAACGCCCGGCCCGGCAAAAGCGCCGTGCTCGGCATCTCCGCCTACCCGCCCTCCCTTCCTTTCTATCTGCGCCACACGATCGACGTCGCCACCGAGACGGGCCGGGAGCTCACCAGCAACTTCATCGCCGACCAGGCCGGCCGGTTCCGCGCGACGCCCGGATCGCCGCTGAAGCCGGCCGGCTACTGGCGGGAAGTCCTGACGCGCTGCTTTGAGCCGACGGTGTTTGTCATCCGCACCGGCGATCAAGCGACGCGCGCGGCGCTGGACCGCGTCCTGCCGCTGCTGGCGGTCGAGGGACGCTATGCTGCCTACGGCCCATGTGCGGCATCTTTGGCGCCATCGCGCTGACCGGAGCCTCGCTCCGGCACCCCGAGTGCCTGGCCCGCATGGCCGAGTCGCTGCGCCACCGCGGCCCCGACGGCGAGCGGATCGTGGGCCACGCGCGGGCGCGGCTGGGCGCTCGCCGGCTCGCCATCATGGATCTCACCACCGGCGACCAGCCGTTTCAAAGCCCCGATGGTGCCGTCTGGATGGTGTGCAACGGCGAGATCTACAACTCGGCCGACTTGCGCCGCGAGGCCACGGGATGGGGCTATCCATTCCGCTCCCGGGGCGACATCGAGAACATCGTCCCTTTCTACGCGCGTTACGGCGAAGGCGTGGTCGAGCGGCTCGATGGGATGTTCGGGCTCGCGATCTGGGACGACCGCCGCGGTCGCCTGTTGCTGGCGCGCGACCGCGCGGGCGAGAAGCCGCTGTTCTGGACCCGGATCGGGGGCGAGCTGCGCTTCGCTTCAGAGGTCCAGGCGCTCCTGGCCTTCCCCGACCAGCCGCGCACCCTCAACCGGGCGGCCCTGGCGCTGTATCGCGCGCTCGGGTACGTCCCGGCGCCCGACACCATGTTCGCAGGGATCCAGAAACTCCCGGCCGGGCACCTCCTCGTGGCCGAGGAAGGAAGGCTGGACGTGCGTCCGTACTGGACCGCCGCCGCCGCCGCCGGTCGCCCGTCGCGGCTTTCGTCCGCCGCCGAGCTCCGCACGACGCTGCTCCGGGCGGTGGAGCGAGAGCTGATGTCCGACGTGCCGCTCGGCGTCTTCACGAGCGGTGGGCTCGACTCGTCGTTCCTCGTCGCCGCGGCGGCGCGCGTGCTTCCCGGCGAGCGGATTCATACGTACGCCGTGCGGTTCGTGGAGCCCGGATACGACGAGAGCGGTTACGCCGAGGCGGTGACGCACGACATCAAGACGGTGCACCATGTCGTGACCGCGGACGACGAGGCGCTGAACCGCGCGCTCGAGGTCGTGTCGCAATCGCTGGCCGAGCCGCTGGGGGATCCCGCCGTCCTCCCCACGTACTTGCTCGCCGACGCGGCCCGTGCCGAGGTGAAGGTGGTGCTGTCCGGGGAGGGCGCCGATGAGTTGTTCGGCGGGTACCCGACGTACCTGGGCCACCGGGCCGCGGCGGTGTGGGGGCGGCTTCCCGGCCCGCTGCAACGCGCGCTCCGGTGGGCGGTCGAGCGCTGGCCCGCCTCGACCGGGAAGGTCACGCTGGAGTTCCTGCTCAAACAGTTCGTCGCCGCCGCCGAGCGACCCTGGTTGGAGCGACACATCACATGGTTCGGCGCGCTGGGGAGCGGTCCCGAGGGGAGCGTCATCCCGGAGCTCGCCAGCCGGCTGGAGAACTTCCCACACGACCACACTTTGAACCGCATCCTGTGGCTCGACTTCGTCACGTATCTGCCGGACGATCTCCTCGTCAAGGTGGACCGCGCGACGATGCTGGCGTCCGTGGAAGCGCGCGCGCCCTTCCTCGACCGAGAGGTGATGGAGCTGGTGCTCCCCGCCCCCGCGGCGCTCAAGGTGCGGGGCTTCACCACCAAGGCGATATTAAAGGAAGCGGCGCGCGGCCTCGTCCCTCCGGCGGTGATCCGGCGCCGCAAACGCGGCCTGTCGGTGCCGGTGGCGCGCTGGCTCAACACCGGTCTCGCGCCGCTCGCCGATCGACTGCTGGACACGCCGCTCCTGGCCGAGCACCGGTCGGGCAAGGCGAATCACGCTCGCAAGCTGTGGCCCCTGCTGATGCTGGCGCTCTGGGCGGAACGGTGGCAGGTGGAGGTGGCATGACGCGCGACGAAGCCCTGGCCCTGATGCACGAACACACGCAGTCACCCTCCTTGCGCCAGCACATGCTGGCCGTCGAGGCCGCGATGCGCGCTTACGCCGGGAAGTTCGGGGAGGACCCCGAGGGGTGGGGCATCATCGGCCTGCTGCACGACTTCGACTACGAGAAGTTCCCGAACCAGGAGCACTCCCCCACCGACGGGCATCCGGCGTGGGGCGTGGGCGTGCTGCGGCAGCGGGAGCTTGCCGAGCCGTTGTGCCGCGCCATCCTCGGCCACGCCACGTATTCGGGCGTGCCGCGGGACACGCCGATGGCGCGGGCGCTGTTCGCCGTGGACGAGCTGTGCGGTTTCCTCGTGGCGTGCGCGCTGGTGCGCCCCTCGAAGAGCTTCGCCGACCTCGAGGTGTCGTCGGTCAAGAAGAAGCTGAAGGACAAAGCATTTGCGCGCGGCGTGAACCGCGACGAGGTACGGCAGGGCGCCGAGGAGCTGGGCGTGCCGCTGGACGAGCACATCGCGTTCTGCATCCAGGCGCTGCGCCCGGTCGAGGCCACACTGGGGCTCGGCGGGGGGGGGTGAGCGACCGCCTCGCGCGCGCCCTCGACCGCGCCTCGGGCGCGCGCCCGATCCCCGGCAATGCCCTGCGGCACCTTCCCGACAGCGCCGCCGCGCTCGAGGCGATGCTCGCGCTGATCGCGGGCGCGGGCGGCGCTGTCCACTTCGAGAACTACATCATCCGCGACGACCGGACCGGCCGCCGCTTCGCCGATGCGCTGGCCGAGCGGGCGCGCGCCGGCGTGCGCGTGCGGGTCCTGTACGACGCCCTCGGCAGCGTGGGCACGGGCCGCCGGTTCTGGCGCGCGCTGCGGCGGGCAGGCGCGGACGTCCGGGCCTTCCGGCCGCTGTGGACGAGCGGGCCGTTCGAGGTGTTCAGCCGCGACCATCGCAAGCTCCTCGTCGTGGACGGGCGCGAGGCGATGCTGGGCGGCCTGTGCATCGGCGACGAGTGGGCCGGCGACCCGCAGCGCGGGCGGCAGCCCTGGCGCGACACGATGGTGACGGTTTGCGGCCCCGCCGTGGCGGCGCTCGACCTTTCCTTCGCGCGAGTGTGGGCCCGCACCGGGACGCGCCTGCCCGATGACGAACCCGCGCCCGAACGCCCCTCGGAATCGTGCGGAACGTCGGTCGTTCGGGTCATCGACGGCGAGCCCGGCCTGTCGCGGGCCTACCGGGCCGTCCAGCTGCTCGCCGCGGCCGTGACGGAGCGGCTGTGGATCACGGACGCGTACCTCGTCGCGCCGCCGCCGCTGTACGCGAGCCTCGTCGATGCCGCGCGCAGCGGCGTCGACGTCCGCCTGTTGCTCCCAGGCACGAGCGACATTCCGGTGGTGCGCACCTTCACCCGGATCGGCTACCGCGACCTGCTGCGGGCGGGCGTCCGCATCTTCGAGTACCGCGGGCCCATGCTGCACGCCAAGACGATCGTCGCGGATCGCGAGTGGGCGCGCGTCGGATCGACGAACCTCAACCTGTCGAGCCTGCTCGGCAACTACGAGCTGGACGTGGTAGCGGATTGCGACTCGCTGTCCGAGGCGCTCGCGGCGCAGTTCCGGCACGACCAGGCGCAGAGCCGGGAGATCGTGCTGCTCGAGCGCCGCCGACTCCCCGCCCGCCTGGTCGGCGCGCCGGTGCCCCTGGCGCCGGCGCACAAGCGGTCGCGCCGGGAGCTGCGCGCGGCCGCCGTGGTGGCGCTGGTGCAAGTGGCGGGCGGGGCGCGCCGCGTGCTCGCCGGCGTGGCCGCGAGCGTGTTCGCCTTCGCCGGCACGCTCCTGCTGCTGTTTCCGACCTTCGCCGGCGCGGTGTTGGCCGCCGCCGCGTTCACCGCGGCCCTCGGCTTCGCCGGCTACGCGATGGCGCGACGGCGCAGGCGCCGCCAGGCCGATGCCGCCTGATCGTCAACCTCCCGAGGGAGCCGCGCGTATGGGAGGCGTGGCTGAGGCCGACCTCGTCGCGCGGACGTTGTCCGGCGATAAGGCGGCCTTCGGTGTGCTGGTCGAGCGGTACGCCGCCCAGGCCCGGCGGGTGGCGCGGGCGGTCCTGGGCGACCCCGACGACGCCGATGACGCGGCGCAGGATGGCTTTCTCTCGGCGCTCGTGAAGCTGGGGCAGTACGACGCCCGGCGGCCGTTCGGGCCCTGGTTGATGCGAATCGTGGCGAATGCCGCGACCGACCGCCGGCGGCGGCGCCAGGTGCGGCGGGCCGAATCGCTCGACCCGAGTCTCGTCGGCGGCGGCCCGCGCCCGGACGCTGAGGCGGTGCGCAGCGAGCTGGCCGACCGCCTGCGCGCGGCGCTCGCCGAGCTGCCGGCGCGGCGCCGCACGGCGGTGGTGCTGTTCGACGTGGAGGGCTACTCGCACGCGGAGATCGCCGGGATCCTGGGGATCCCTGAGGGCACCGTGCGATCCGAGGTGTTCCATGCACGGCGGCGGCTGCGAGCGCTGCTGGCGGACTGGAGGGGAGCATGAGCATGACCGACGAGCGGATGTTCGATCACCGGCCCGACCCCGAGCTCGGTGCCGCGCTACGGCAGGCCCTCGAGGCGGAGGATCAGGCCGGGTTCGTCGCGCGCGTACTTGCGCGCTACGATGCCGCGCTGGAAACGAGCAGCGTCCCCACGTGGGAAGTGCTCGCCGCCTGGTCGCGGCGCGGGATCGCCGCCGCCGCGGCGGCCGCCGTGCTGGCCGGCTTCCTGCTCGGCCGCGCGCTGCACGCGCCGGAGGCGCCCGCGACCCTCGACGCCGCGTTCGCCCCCACCGGCGGGCCGGGCCTCGCGGCCCTCGTGACCGCCGCCGACCCGCCCGACGCGAGCGTCGTGTTCGCGTCGCTGGTCGAGCCCCGTTGAGAGGAAGACGATTCCATGCTGAGTAAATCCAAGTTGACCGCCCTGGCGCTGCTCATCACCGTGTTCGCCGCCGGAGGCGCCGCCGGCTGGGGCGCCCGTGAGGGCGCGACTTGCGACAACCGCAGCCGCCGCGGACCGGAGGCGATGGTGGAGCACCTGACGCGAGAGTTGACCCTGACCGCCACCCAAAGGGATTCCGTCCGCGCCATCTTCGAGCGTCATCACCCCGAGGTCGAGGCGCTCTGGGCCGGAATCCGTCCCCGCTTCGACTCCATCAAGGTCCGGGTCCGGGCCGAGGTGGCCGCGCAGCTTACCCCCGACCAGCAGGCCCGCTACCAGCGACTCCTGGAGGAGGCCGAGCATCGTCGTAGAGGGGATTCCACGAAGGCCGAGGGAGGGCGGAACTGATGCGCTGGGTGGTGGGCATTCTGGCGGTGACGCTGGCGGCTCCGGCTCCAGCGCAACAGGCGCCGGCGCCGCGGCACCTCGAGGTGACCCTGGCGGAGGCGATCCAGCGGGCGCAGCAGGTGCAGCCGGCGATGGTGCAGGCGCTCGGGACGGAGCGGAGCGCCGGCGCGAGCCAGCGCTCGGCGCTGGGCTCGTATCTGCCGACCGTGAGCGTGAACGCGTCCACCGCGAAGGGCAACACGGGACGCACCGACAACAACACGGGACTGTTCATCCCTCCGGTCCGGTCGTACAGCGGGAGCTTCTCCGCCAACGTGGAGCTGTTCGACGGCTTCCGGCGCATCGCCAACGTGCGGGCGGCGAGCGCGAGCCAGGATGCCGCGGGGGCGGGGGTGGTCAACCAACGCTTCCAGGTCACCCTGCAGACCAAGCAGGCGTTCTACAACGCGCTGGCGACGGAAGAGCTGGTCCGCGTCGCCGAGTCGCAGGTGCGCCGCGCGCAGCAACAGCTGCAGATCTCGGTGGAGAAGCTGCGCGCCGGCTCGGCGACCCGCTCCGATTCCCTGCGGTCCACGGTCGATTACGGCAATGCGCGGATCGCCCTGCTCCAGGCCCAGGCGAACCTCGCGACCGCACAGGCCAACCTGGGCCGACAGGTCGGGGTGGACCAGCCGGTGCGCGCGGTTCCCGACAGCGCCCTTCCCGGGCTCCCCGACACGACGGTCGTGCGCGCCTCACCGCTCGACGACGCGCCGCAGGTGCGCCAGACGGAGGCGCAGGCCAGCGCCGCGCGCGCACAGGTGTGGACCGCCCGGGCCCAGTACTGGCCGTCGCTCACGGTCTCCTACAGCGACAACCGCCAGGGAACGAAATCGCCCCAGGTCCCGTTGTTCGACAACTTCCCCGACAGCTACAGCTGGCGCTTCGGCGTGACGTGGACGTTGTTCAACGGCTTCGTGCGGGAGCAGCAACAGGTTTCCGCGAGCGTGGCGCGAGACAACGCGGAGGCGACCGCCGCCGACACGCGCCGCCAGGTCAACGCGCAGCTCACTCAACAGATCGCGGCCATGACCACGGCGTACGCGAAGATCGACATCGCGCGCGCGAACGTCGCCGCCGCCACCGAGGACCTGCGCGTGCAGAATGAGCGCTACCGCGTGGGCGCGGCCACGATTCTCGACCTGCTGACGTCGCAGACGGCACTGACGACGGCCGAAGGGAATCTGGTGCAGTCGCGGTTCGACTACCTCATCGCCCGCGCGCAGGTCGAAGCCCTGCTGGGACGGGCTCTATGACGTCGTCCCAGGCGATGACGTTCCGCACGGGCGACACGCCCCTGCCGGACATCGTGATCCTGACGCACAACCTCGCCCGTGACTACGCGATGGGGGCGGAGGTCGTGCACGCGCTGCGCGGCGTGGACATCCAGATCCAGAAAAACGAGTTCGTCGCGACCATGGGCCCGTCCGGGTCGGGCAAGTCCACGCTGATGAACCTGATCGGTTGCCTCGACACGCCCACGGCGGGCGAGTACTGGCTCAATGGCCAGAAGGTGAGCGACTTGTCGGACGACGAGCTGGCGCGGATCCGCAACAAGGAGATCGGGTTCGTGTTCCAGACGTTCAACCTGCTCCCCCGCGCCGACGCGCTGCACAACGTGGAGCTGCCGCTGATCTACGCCGGGATGCCGGCGCGGGAGCGACGCGAGCGGGCCGCTCGCGCGCTGCAGCGCGTGGGCCTGGGTGACCGTATGGACCATCGGCCCAACGAGCTGTCGGGCGGGCAGCGGCAGCGCGTGGCGATCGCCCGGGCCCTGGTCAACGAGCCGAGCATCCTGCTGGCGGACGAGCCGACGGGGAACCTCGATTCGGCGACCGGGAACGAGATCATGGCGCTGTTCGAGGAGCTCCACGCCGCCGGCCAAACCATTGTCCTGGTTACCCACGAACACGACATCGCGGCGCACGCGCGGCGCCAGATTCACCTGCTCGACGGCAAGGTCGAGCGCGACGAGAGGATGGAACGGCAGCCGTGAAGACATACATTCGAGCGGGCGCCCTGCTGGTGTTGGGCGTGGCCGCGTGCAGCAAACAGGACCCGGCGCCGCTCTACGAGGCCATTCCCGTGGCGCGGCGGGACATCGTCGTCTCGGCCTCGGCGTCGGGCGCGATCGAGCCCGTGCTCACGGTGGACGTCAAGTCCAAGGCCTCGGGCGAGATCATCGAGATGCGCGTCCAGACCGGCGACGACGTCGCCGCCGATCAGCTGCTCGCCGCCATCGACCCGCGCATCCCGCGCAACAACCTGGCGCAGGCGGACGCGAACCTCGCCGTGGCCCAGGCCCAGCTCGCGAACGCCCAGGCGCAACTGGCGCGGTCCGACACGCTCTTCAAGGCGCAAGCCATCACGGAGACCGAGTACGAGACCGCGAAGCTGGCGTACGCCAACGCCAACGCTACGGTGATCCGGGCCAGGACCGATCTCGAAAACGCGCGCGACCGCATGACCGACACGCGGCTCCGCGCGCCCCTCGCTGGTACGATCATCGCGAAAAACGTCGAGCTGGGCACGGTGATCTCCTCGCCCACCACCGACGTGGGCGGCGGCACCGTGTTGTTCAGGATGGCGAACCTCGACACGGTCCAGGTCCGCACCCTGGTGGACGAGACCGACATCGGGAAGGTCCAGCCTGGGCTGCAGGCCACTATCACCGTGGACGCATACCCGAACCGGCCCTTCCAAGGATCGGTCCTGAAGATCGAGCCGCAGGCGACGGTCCAGCAGAACGTCACGATGTTCCCCGTCCTGGTGCGCATCGCTAACCCCGGGCACCTCCTCAAGCCGGGGATGAACACCGAGGTCGAGATCCACGTGGGCCGGCGCGACAACGTGCTCGCGATCCCCAACGCGGCGCTGCGCACACAGCGCGACGTCGCATCAGCTGCCCAGGTGCTCGGCCTCGACCCGCAGCAGGTGCAACAGCAGCTCGCGAACGCCCGCCCGCGCCCCGACTCGGCCACGGCCACAGCGTCGCTCGGCGGCACGCAGGCGCGGCGGGACTCCGCCTCCCCCTCCCCCTCCCCCTCCCCTGCGCCCGCTCCAACGGGCGGCGCCACGATGACCATGCCTGACGGCCGGACGATCCCGCTGCCCCCCGGGGTCACCGAAGCGCAGGTCCGCGCATTGTTCCAGAAACGGATGTCGGGAGGCGAGCTGTCGCCGGCCGAACGGGCCACGCTGCGGCAAGTGTTCCAGGGGGCCGGGGGGGGGGGAGGGGGGGGCGGCACGGGCTTCCGCTTCGGCGGCCAGGGCGGCCGCGGCAGCAGCGACTTCGGCGGCACTTACATCGTCTTCACCCTGAGCAAGGGCAGGCCGACGCCGGTCCAGGTCCGCACCGGCCTCACCGACCTCGACTACACCGAGGTGGTGAACGGCCTCACGGAGCAGGATACGGTACTCGTCCTGCCGAGCGCCTCGCTCTTGAACGCGCAGCGCGACATGCGCGAGCGGACGCAGCGCATGACCGGCGGCGGCCTCCCCGGCCTGCAACAGCAGCCGGCGGCCGGCGCCGGACGCACCCAGGTGCAAGTGCGGCCCTGAGCCATGCTCCTCGGCGAGATCTTCCAGGTCGCGCTCCAGGCGATCCGGGCCAACAAGCTCCGGTCGCTGCTGACCATGCTGGGCATCATCATCGGCGTGGGCGCGGTGATAACGATGGTGGCGCTGGGCACGGGGGCGCAGAAAGCGGTGCAGGCCCGCATCCAAGCGCTCGGCCCGACCCTACTCAGCCTGTACCCCGGGCAGGCGTTCCGCATGGGCATCGCCTTCGACACGCGGGTCAGCCTCACCGTGGACGACGCGCAGGCGCTCACCGACGACGCCCGCTACATCAAGGCGGTGGTGCCCGAGCTGTCGCGCAACCTCCAGATCAAGTACGGCAACCAGAACATCAACGTGAGCGTCGTCGGGACGACGCCGAACTACGTCGCCGTCAAGAACTACACGATCACGGCGGGCCGGATGTTCACCCCGGGTGAGGATGACGCGCGCCAGCGCTACGCCGTGCTCGGCTCGGCGGTCCCGGAGATGTTCAACGCGAACGCGGCAGCGATGATCGGACAGCAGATCCAGATTCGTGGCATCCCGTTCGAGATCATCGGCGTCCTGTCGCAGAAGGGCTCGCAGGGGTTCAACAACCCCGACGAGCAGATCCTCGTGCCCCTCGGCACCGCGCGGTACCGCATCATGGGCACCGACCGGCTGCGCTCGATCACCGTGGACGTGACCGACCTGAAGTCGATGAACCTGGCCATGATCGAGATCGAGCGGGTCATGCGGCGCGAGCACAAGATCCGCCCGGGCGCGGATAACGACTTTCAGATCCGCAACCAGGCGGACATCCTCTCCACGTTCCAGCAGACCACGGAGACGTTCACCTACCTGCTGGCGGGCATCGCGGCGGTCAGCCTGCTCGTGGGCGGCATCGGCATCATGAACATCATGCTGGTGTCGGTCACCGAGCGGACCCGCGAGATCGGCGTGCGCAAGGCACTCGGGGCCACGCGCTTCAACATCATGTTTCAGTTCCTCGTCGAGGCGTTGGTCCTCTGCCTCGTGGGCGGCCTGATCGGGATTCTTTTCGGCTCTCTGGGCGCCCTGGCGCTGTCGAAACTCGCCCACTGGAACACGTCCATCAGCCTCTTCGCGGTCCTACTGGCCTTCGTGTTCAGCGCCGTGGTCGGGCTGTTCTTCGGGATCTGGCCCGCGAAGCGGGCTGCGTCGCTGGACCCCATCGTCGCGCTGCGCTACGAATAGACGGCTCCCCGACGAAGCGTCGGCTCAACCGGGAAACGAGACAGGGGAAACGGGAAACGTGGTGACGATTCGCTAACGTTTCCCGTTTCCCGTTTCTCGTGTCCCGACCTTAGATTCTTGCCATGCTCCCCGTCCTCCTCCTGCTCCTGCAGACCGCAGGCGATCCGGGTCCCGTCTACGACGGCCGCCTGCGCCAGATCGAGGTGCGCCTGCCTCGCATCGAGGCGGCGGTGCACTTGGACGGCGTGCTCAATGACGATGTCTGGCGCCACGCCGCGCTCCTCAAGGGATTCTCCCAGTACCGCCCCGTCGACAGCCGCCCGGCGGACGATTCGACCGAGGTTCTCGTCTTCTACGCGCCCGACGCGATCTACTTCGGTATTCGCGGCTTTGAGACGCATGGGAACGTCGTCCGGGCTACGCTCGCCGATCGCGATAACATCGGCGCCGACGACAACATCCAGATCCTGCTCGATACCTTCAACGATCGGCGCCGAGCGCTGCTGTTCGCCGTGAATCCGTTGGGGGCGCAGGAGGACGGCGTGCGGAGCGAGGGGCTAGCCGGCGCGGCGGGAGGAGCGAACGCGGGATTCCGATTTGATGGCGTCGTGGACCTGAACCCCGACTACGTCTATCAGTCGCAGGGTCGCCTCACCCCCACCGGCTTTGAAATCGAGGTCCGCATTCCGTTCAAGAGCCTGCGCTACCAGAGCGGCGAGACACAGGATTGGGGCATCCAGATCATTCGCACGACGCAGCACACGGGGTACGAAGACACCTGGACGCCCGTCGTGCGCGCGAACGCGAGCTTCCTCATTCAGTCGGGCACACTGAAGGACCTCAGTGGGCTGCGCCGCGGATTGGTGATGGACGTCAACCCCGAGTTTACCTCGCGGGTGGACGGCGTGCCCAGCGCGCCTACCTATCGGTACGGGAAGGCCGACCCGCAGTTGGGTGTGAATCTGCGCTGGGGCATCACCCAAAACCTCGGCGCCACCGGAACCGTGAACCCCGACTTCTCGCAGGTCGAGGCCGATGTCGGCCAGGTGACGGTCAACGAGCGGTTCGCCCTGTTCTTTCCGGAAAAGCGCCCGTTTTTCCTCGAGGGTCTCGAACAGTTCGACACGCCCAACGTGCTCATCTATACCCGCCGCATCGGTGCGCCAGTCGCCGGCGCCAAACTCACGGGGAAAGTGGGTGGCACCGGCGTCGCGTACATCGGCGCGGTGGATGACGACGCACTGTCCGCTACAAACGACCATCCCGTTTACAACCTGCTGCGGTTGCGGCGCGACCTCGGTACCAGCTCGACCGTCGGACTGGCGTACACGGATCGGATCGAAGGCGACGCCTGGAATCGAGTCTTGGGCGCCGATGCGCGCCTCGTCTGGAAGAAGATCTGGTACTCGGCCGCCCAATTCGCCGGGGCATGGACGAGCGACGGCACGGCATCCGGCGTGCGCTCCGGAGAACTGTGGGAAGCGACCCTGTACGACCGCACGGGCTACTCGTACGGCAATCACGGTCGCCTCACCGGCGTCAGTCCCGACTTCGCGGCACTCAGTGGCTTCGTCAATCGCGTCAACATTGTGCAGGGCCGCTTTTTCAATCGCTTCACGTTTTACGGAAAACCCGGAGCGTTGCTCGAGAATGCCACGACGTTCATCGGCGTCGAGCCGGTGTGGCGATATGACGACTTCTTCAAGTTTCGCAGCACGCTAGAAGGAAGCATCTCGCAGCGGTGGATCCTGCAGTTGCGGGGTGCCTGGGTCGCGACCCTCTTCTGGAGCAACAACCACCAGCGGTTCGATCCCCTCGATTACTCCGCCTATCAGGTGGACTCGGCCGGCCCGCCTGTTGCGTTCGCCGTCCCGCACGGACTCTACAACCTGTGGAGCGGCCTCGGGGCGCTCAGCACTCCCAACCGCGCGCTGAAGGCGGACGTCAGCATCGGCTACGCCTCGGGACCGATCTTCGCGGAGGCATCCGAAGGCCGCGCGCTCAACGTGTTCCTCGCGTTGGCATGGAAGCCCACATCGACGCTGCGCATCGAGAGTCAATGGCCACATCAGCGTCTGACGCGAGCGCAGGGCGGCAGCTGGTTCTCAACCGCAAACATTCCACGTCTCAAGGTCGAGTATCAGCTCACTCGCGACATCTTTTTCCGGTACATTGGACAATACTTTGCGCAGGTGCGGGACACGCTCCGCGATCCACGCAGCGGTGATCCGCTGGTGATCAATGGAAATCCGCAGGGGCGTCTGACGCAGACAGAGTTTCGCAACGACTTCCTGTTCTCGTATAAGCCGACTCCCGGGACGGTGTTCTTCTTCGGGTACGGGTCGTCGCTCACGGAGGCCGAGCCGTTGAGCTTCCGAAACCTGCGGCGTACCGGCGACGGGTTCTTCCTCAAGGCGAGCTACTTGTTCCGGATGTAGGTTTCCCCCGTGGCCGCCGCGACGCCGAGCCTCGAACACCAGCTCGCCCGGGAGCAGCACGCCAAGCAGCGCCAGTACGTCCTGGCGAACACGCGGGCCCGGTGGGGCTTCGTCGGGCTCGCCATCGCGCTCCTGGTGTTCGCCCGGCTGGTCGGCATCATTCCCATCTCGTTCGCGGCGATCCTCGCGTTCGCCGGGGCCTTCGCCGCCGCCAATTACGCCGTGCGCCGGCTCGCCTCGGATACGCCGTTCCGGCCGTGGTACGCCCAGCTCAACATCGCCGTCGGGTGCCTGATGATCTCGGTGGTGTTGTACGCGATCGGGCCCACGGGGCACGTGCTGTACGGCGCGTACCTGATCGCGCCGCTCCAGGCGGCGCTGTACCTGGGGCGCCGCGAAGCCTGGGGCGCGCTCGGGATCAACGCGGTGGGGTTCGGCATCGCCACCGCCGCCCGCGCCGGCGGCGACGGCTGGACCTGGGCGATCTACGTGCAGGAAATGCTGGTGCTGCTGTTCGCCTGCGCCGCCCTCGTGCCGATGCTCGTCCGGATCGTCGCGCGCCTGCGCGGCACCCGCGAGGTGCTGGCACAGATCGAGCAGGGAGACCTCACCGTGCGCGTCGCCGATCCCGAGCTCGACGAGCTCGGCTTCCTGGGCGTCAGCGTGAACCGGACCACCGATGCCATCTCCGGCATCGTCCGCCAGATCCACCACCAGGCGCAGGAGCTGGCCGCGATGGCGCAGCAGCTCGCCGCCTCGGCGGAGCAGCTGCAAACGGCATCGCAGGAGATCTCCGCCACCACCCAGCACCTGACCGAGGGCAGCGCGCGCCAGCGCCAACTCATCGGGCGCGGCCGCGAGGGCTCAGAGGCGGCGTCGGGGCTGGCGGTGACGCTCCACGCGCGCGCCCAGGAGGCGGAGCAGCAGATCACCGAGATCGCCCAGCAGGCGCGGCGCCGCGGCGAAGAGATCTCGCGCGCCAGCGTGCTGCTGATGAACCTGCTGGTCCACATGGATCACGCGGCGGAAGTGGCCGCCGCGCTCGATCGCGAATCCCGCGAAATCGGCAAGCTCGTGGAGGGCATCACCCGCATCGCTAGCCAGACCGACCTGCTGGCGCTCAACGCGGCGATCGAGGCCGCCCGCGCCGGCGAGCGGGGGCTCGGCTTCCGCGTCGTCGCCGCGGAGGTCCGCAAGCTCGCCGAGCAGAGCGCCCGGGCCGCCGACGAGGTGCGCCTGCGCGTGCGCGCGACTCAGGAGCAGATCGCGCGGGTCGTGGAGGCGATGAGCCGGGGTCGCGAGACGGCGCAGGGCGTCGGGAAGGTCGCCAGCACCGTCCAAGGAGCGCTGGACGCGATTTTCGCGGACCTGAACACCACCGTGCAGTTCGCGAAGACGTTCGCGGCGGAAACGGAGAACCAGACGCGCGGCATGCGCGAGGTGCTGCGGCGCATGGACGAGGTCGCCGCGATCGCCGCGGGCGCCGCCGAGGGCGCCCAGCAGACGTCCGCCGCTACGGAGGCGCAGATCGCCTCGCTCGGCGAGCTGAGCGCGACCTCCCAACACCTCTCCACGGCGGCGGCCAAGCTCACCGAAACCATTCAGCGATTCCGGGTGAACGGCGGGGGGGGGCGGGGGG
>WNGB01004578.1_pt1 | contig 21002 bp, 15 predicted proteins | sample 5400681 | NCBI WGS metagenome assembly WNGB01 (sample SAMN13153367, study PRJNA577476) | soil metagenome | isolation source: 115 cm soil or saprolite under grassland replicate 2 | place: USA:California | collected 2016-06-15
ACGCGAGTACGGGCTCACGCTCCTGGTCGCGGCCGTCGCGTTCGTCGTGGCATACGACAACGGCGGTTTCGGAGAGTCCTCCCGGGACATGCTCGCGATCGCGCTCTGGTGGGCGCTCATCCTCGGGGTCGCCCTCGGGATCGTTCCACTCGTCCGCGCGCCGGTTGCGGCGCTCGTCACGGGAGGGTTGCTCGCGGCGTTCGGTTTCTTCACGCTGCTGTCGACCGCGTGGGCTTCGGACGCGGCCGGCGCCTACGGCGAGTTCACTCGGGTCGCGCTCTACGTCGCCGTGTTCGCAATCACCGTGGTTGCTTCGACTCGAGGCAACGCCGGCCGCTGGGCCGACGGGCTCGCGCTCGGATTGGTCGCCGTGACCGTGATTGCCCTCATCAGCAGGTTCTTTCCCGGGACGTTTGCGCAGAAGGACATCCCCCGCTTCCTGCCTGCCGGCGCAAGCAGGCTGAGCTTCCCGGTGGGCTACTGGAACGGGCTCGCGGTCCTGGTCGCAATGGCGATCCCGCTGCTCCTGAGGCTGGCGGTGATCGGTCGGAACCCCGTCGTTCGGGGGCTCGCGCTCGCGCCGATCCCTGCGATCGCGGCCACGATCTACCTGACTTCGTCCCGAGCGGGCGTTGCGACCGCCGTCGTCGGGGCGGCGGCATTCCTCCTGTTCACGGCCGGCCGCTGGGCGGCGACGGGCGCAGTCGTGGTCGCCGGAGCCGGGGCAGTTGCAGCGGTGCTCGCGCTCCTCAACCGCGATGCCCTGGTGAACGGTCCGCTCGGATCCGCTGCTGCAAGCAGCGAGGGGAAGAGCGCAGCGCTGATCATCGGCGGGGTCTGCATCCTCGTCGGACTTCTTTACGGCGTCGGCTGTCGGGCGATGGCCGGGGCGCAGGCTCCAAGACCAGCCGCGGGCTGGATTTTGCTCGGGATTGCGGTGGTAGCCGCCGTCGTCGGCATCGTCGCGTCGCATCCGGTCCGGCGATTCGAGATCTTCAAGAATCCAACTTCGCAGACGACCGACCCGTCCCAGCTTCAGAAGCACCTGCTGAGCGCAAGCGGCAACGGTCGCTGGCAGCTCTGGCACTCGGCGCTCGACGAATTCGACAGCAAGCCGGTCGTCGGACGCGGAGCGGGTAGCTACGAAGCCTGGTGGCTGGAGCACGGCTCGCTTCCGCTGTTCGTCCAGGACGCGCATTCGCTGTACCTCGAGACGCTCGGTGAGCTCGGCATCGTCGGCTTCGTGTTGCTCGTCGGCACGTTCCTGGCCGCGCTCGGCACGGCTGCCAGGCGGCTGCTCCGCCGGCCGGACGACGACCGGGTGCTGCTGGCGAGCGTGACGGCGGCGTTCGTCGGCTACGCGCTCGCCGCTGCGGTCGACTGGATGTGGGAGCTGACGATCGTGTCGGTGGTCGCGTTCGGGTGCCTCGGGCTCGCAACCGGTCCCGCGACGGCGCTGGTGAGGCGCCCTCGCCTCGTCCGGCCGGGCGAAGGGCTTCCGCTCAGGGCGAGGCTCGGGCGCTACGGGCTCGGCGCCGGGATCGTCGTCACCGGCTGGCTCCTGATCTGCGCGATCGCGATCCCCCTCCTCTCGGGAGCCAGGATCCAGGACAGCAGAGACGCCGCGGCTGGCGGCGACCTCCGCGGTGCCGTCAACGCGGCGCGCGACGCCCGGGCGATTCAGCCGTGGTCGGCCGAGCCCGACCTCCAGATCGCTCTCGTCGAGGAGCAGGCCGGCGACTACCGGGCTGCGCGCCGCTGGATCGTCCGGGCGATCTCGCGCGATTCGACGGACTGGCGGCTCTGGTTCATCAAGTCGCGGCTGGAGACGAAGCTGGGTGCGATCAGGGCCGCCAGGCGCAGCATCGACCGCGCCAGAACGCTCAATCCTCGTTCTCCGGTGCTCAAGGCGTAAAGAGGTACGCGAGCACGGGGCGCTTCTGAAAGGGAGCTTCTCGGCGAAGGCCCGCTATTGTGTGCGGCTGTAGTTCACAATCCAGGGGAGGGTCGTCGTTCAGGTTCACGATCCCGATAAGCGGGTGAGAGTCGTCGAGCGGGTTGCGGCCCCGGCGCCTGGAGAGCTGGGCTCGCTCCGCGCCAGGCCCCATCGCGACTATCTCCTGCGCCGCTTGCTCGTCTCAGCCGACCTCGTCGGGATCGTCGGCGGCCTCGCGCTTACCGCCGGGTACTTCGCGATCGGGAGCGTGCTCGAGCAGGTCTTCTGGGGCCTCGTCCTCCTTCCGGTCTGGATCCTCCTCTTCAAGGTCTACGGCCTCTACGACCGCGATGCCAAGCGGGTCAGCCACTCCACGGTCGACGACCTGCCCTGGATCTTCCACGCGCTCCTGGTCGGGACGATCGGGCTCTGGCTGCTCTTCCGGTACGGGCCGGCGCCTCCGCTGAACGTGACCGAGGGGATGGTCTTCTTCGGGATCGCGTTCGGTGCGATCTTCCTGACCCGCGCGGGCTCGCGTGCCCTCAGCCGCTTCGTCATCCCGCCCGAGAAGGTCCTGTTCGTCGGAGGCGGTCCGGTGGCGCGCGTGCTGGCCCGAAAGCTGAAGCTACACCCGGAGTACGAGCTCGAGCCAATTGGCTACGTGGACGTGTGCGAGAGCTCTGCGGACGGTCCGCTCTCGAGCCTCGCCTATCTCGGCAGCACGACCGAGGTCGCTGCGATCTGCAGGCGCGAAGGCGTGGAGCGCGTCCTGATTCTCTCTCCTGAGGTGAGCCCGGACGAGCTCGCCGACCTGATCCGCCGCCTGCGCAGCCTCGACGTCCGGATCGGAATCTTGCCGCACGTTGTCGACGTCCTCGGGCCTTCCGTCGAGATCGACGACGTCGAGGGAATCACCGTGCTCGGCATGACCCCGCCGAATCTCACCCGCTCGTCGCGCGCGCTCAAGCGCGCCATGGACATCCTGATCGCTGCAGCGCTCCTCGTACTGGCGGCACCGGTGATGCTCCTGATCGCGGTCGCGCTCGAGCTCACGTCCCGAGGTCCCGTCTTCTACGTCCAGGAGCGGATTGGACGAGGGGGGCGCCGGTTCCGGATGCTCAAGTTCCGCACGATGGTGCAGGACGCGGAGGCGAGGGGAGAGGAGCTCTCCGAGCAGAGTGCCCACCCCGTCTGGCTCCTGCTCGACCACGACCCGCGCGTCACGCGGCTCGGCCGGTTCCTACGCCACATGAGCCTGGACGAGCTGCCGCAGCTGTGGAACGTGCTCATCGGTGACATGAGCCTCGTCGGCCCGCGGCCGATGCCGCCCGACGTCGACGAGCACATCTCGGGCTGGGGGCGGCGGCGCCTCGATCTCACGCCCGGTATCACAGGGCTGTGGCAGGTCCTCGGGCGAACGAGGATCCCCTTCGAGGAGATGGTCAAGCTCGACTACCTGTACGTGACCAACTGGTCGCTCTGGCAAGACGTCCGCCTGCTCGTACACACGCTGCCCGCGGTCATCCGCCGCCGCGGCGTCAACTAGGCTCGCTCGTCTAATGGACTTGGCCGGACAGCGCGTCGTCGTCACGGGCGGTGCCGGCTTCATCGGCAGCCACGTTGTGGACGCGCTCGTCAGGCTCGGCTCGGACGTGGTCGCAATCGACGATCTGAGCACGGGCGAGCGCCGCAACCTCGCGGAGGCAGAGAGGAAGGGCGCACAGCTCGTGGTCGGCGACGTCTGCGACCGGGAGCTGCTCGACCGCGAGCTGGCCGGAGCCTGTGCCGTGATCCACATGGCCTGCGACAACCTGCGAGCCTCGCTCGCGAACCCGGAGCGAAGCCACGAGGTGAATGCCACTGGCTCGCTCGTCACCGCCCTGGCCTCCGTCGAGGCAGGTGTCGAGCGCTTCGTCTACGTGTCCTCCTCCGAGGCATACGGATCGGCAGTGCGCGTCCCGATGGACGAGGCACATCCCTTGAATCCGACGACGATCTACGGCGCCGCCAAGGCGGCGGGCGAGCTCTATTCCCAGGCGTGCATGCGCGCGTACGGCCTGCCCGTGACCGTCATCCGTCCGTTCAACTCCTACGGCCCGCGCGAGCATGCCGAGGGTACGAGCGCGGAGGTGATCCCGAGGTTCGTCACCCGGATTCTCGCGGGTCTCCCGCCGGTCATCTTTGGGGACGGATCGCAGACGCGGGACTTCACATGGGTCGAGGAGACGGCTAAAGGAATCGCCGCAGCGGCTGGTTCCGACCAGCTTGTCGGCGACGCCGTCAACATCGCCTACGGCATGGGGATCAGCATCCGCGGGATCTGCGATCTCCTGCTCGAGATCCTCGACGTCGACGACCTCCGCCCCGAGTTCACGGAGCCGCGTCCCGGCGACGTCGAGCAGCACGTCGCGGACACGACCAAGGCACAGTCCGTGCTCGGGTTCGCTCCGGAGGTTGGAATCCGCGAGGGACTGGAGCGGTACGTCGACTGGATGCGTAGGCAGGGGTGGGCGGAAGAAGTCGGCCGGCGCGAACCCGTTCGCAATTGGTAACCGCCAAGGCGCCGCCGCGATCGGATTACCACCCGCGCTTCCTCGAATCGCTCGATGGCCGACACGTGATCGTCCTCGGCGCCGACGGATTCATCGGCAGCCATGTCGTTCGCACAGCGCTTGCGGCTGGCGGGCACGTCGATGCTCTCTGTATTAAGGACCCGTGGCGGCTCCGGGATCTGGCGGAGGCGGAGCGCCTGCGGCTCGAGTTCGTACCGGAGGGCCGGTGGTGGGAAGCGTCGTATTCCGACGCGCTGAGCGGTGCGCTCGACGAGACGGCTGCGCTCGTTCTGCTCGCGTACGAACCTCCGGCCAGCGGTCCGGAGGAGATGCGTCTCCGCCACGAGCTCGACGTGAATGCGGCCGGAACGGCGCGAATCGCCGCCGCTGCCGCGGACTCGGGCTGCCGCGCTGTCTTCACGAGCTCTGCGGACGTGTACGGCCCCTGGCATACCGAGCCAGTCTCGGAGAGCGCCACGCCGCGGCCGGTGACGCCGTACGCGCATGCGAAGCTCGAGGCCGAGCGTCTGCTGGCCCGGAGCCATGCCGTCGGATCGGCCGTCAGCCTGCGCCTCTCGACCGTTTTCGGCCTAGGTGAGGACGGGCCTCGCGCGATTCCTTCCTTCGTGCGAGCGCTCGCGCGCGGAGAGGCTCCCGTGGTCCACGGCGAGGGGGCCGACGTCCGCGACTACGTCCACGTCTCAGATGTCGCTGGTGCGATCGTCAACGCATGTGTGAGGTCGCTTGAAGGGGAACGCGCGCTCAATGTCGGGTCCGGCACGGGACGCACGACGCTCGACATTCTCAACTACGTCAAGGAGGCGATGAAGATCGATCGAGAGCCGCGGCTGGAGCCGGCTAATCGGCCGCGCTCACGGCTCGTGCTGGAGATCGAGCGGGCTCGATCGGTGCTCTCGTTCGCGCCCAATCCGGACTTCGCGGGCGCTCTGCGCGAGGAGGTCCGATGGCTGTCGGGCTGAGGGCCAGACGGCCCCGGTAAGCAGGTACTCTCCCGTCGGCGGGCTCCGAGGTCCGCTACGCCGGCCGACTGGACCACCGCATCTCCATCAAGAGCCTGATGTCGCAGAGACTCGATAGCAGCACCCCCGCCCCCGCCGTCGCGGTCGAGCCCTGGTGGCGCAGGGGCGCCCTCCTCTGGGGCGCCCTCGGACTCGACGCCGTGCCGCGCGTTTACGGGTTGACGAGAGCAGGTTCCCGGAGGATCTGGACGCCCGATCTCGTCGTGCTCGCAACGCTCGTCGCGCTCACCGCTGTGTTCGGTGGAGCGGTAAGGAATGTGCGGCTGCCAGGGGCGTCGAACTACCTGACCGGAGAGCAGGCCCGCCAGTTGTACGAGCCCGCGATCGCGTTGATCATTCTCCTCGCTCTCTGGCGCCTGCGGCGGGAGGGAACGTTGCGGCGGCTACGCACAACGCTTCCGCTCATTCCGCTTGGCCTTCTCTGGCTCGCTGGAGCGATCTCGACCGTTCGCGGGCTCGCCGCATTCGGCACCAACCAGATCCTTCCCGATATTGGCCTCGTGGAATACTCGATCTTTCTTCCGCTCGTCGCCCTCGTCGTCGACTCGCGAGAACGAGCAGTGCGACTGCTGGCCGTTGTGTCCGCGGCCGGCCTTGTCGCGACTATCGGCTTCGGGATCCTCTGGGAGTTCGACTCGACGAACATCCTGCTGGTCAAGGACCCCTACTCGGCGATCACCATTTCCATCGCGCTCTTCGTTCTTCCGGTGCTCGCGCGGTTGGCTCTCCGCAGCCGGGTGCTTCCGATCGAGATCCTCCTCGGCGCGATCGCACTCGTGCTGATCTCGGTCACCGTCGTGCGGAGCGCTGTCTTCGCGCTGGGGGCCGCGCTCGCGGCAATGGTTCTGCTCATGCCGCGGGACCGCCGGGTGCTCGCGCTCGCAATCGCTGTCTGCGCTCTCACGATCTCGGTCGGTGGAGCGCTCGCCGTCGAAAAGTCGAATCAGATTCGGAATGTGGGCGGTGCTCCGATCACAAAGCTGGTAGCCGGAGATTCGAGCCCCGAGTTCTCAGGGGGAAGCGTCGTCGAGGGTGACGCCGCGGAAGGCAAGGCCGCCCGGCGCCTCCGGCTGCGAGAGCCGCTCGAGATGAACCTCATCCTCCAGCCGGGGGTGCAGTACACGATTCTCTTCGCCGTCAAGCCGCTGCAGCCCGTGACGACGTACGGCTCGGTGGGCAACCCGAGCGGCATCGGTTGGGGCCAGACCTATTGGACCGCCGCTCCGACGACGAAGTGGCAGTTCTTCCGGAAGACGCTGAAGGCGACCACTGCGGCGGATCAACTCTCGCTGGTCGCACAGTTTGGTTCCCCCACCGTCCTCTTCGACGCGATCCGCGTGCTGAAGGGAAAACACTCCGGTTGGAGCGGCGACTATCTCACCGGGCCGGTCGACTTCGGGCGCCGGTTCGTCGCGAGCGACGCCGACGCGCCGCTCTTCGGCGGGCGCAGCCTCACCGGCGGAGCCGCCCGAGGGCGCGTCTCCCGTCTGCTCGCTCGCAAGGATCAGCTCGGGATCACGCTCACCGGGCTGCGGCCGGGCAAGGACTACACCGTTCGCTTCGCCGTCAAGCCGGTTACTGCGGTTTCCACGAGCGGCTTCGTAGGCGATCCGACGGGGCTTGGCTGGGGACAGCAGTACTGGAAGACGGCCCCGGACCGCAGCTGGCAGGCGTTCAAGAAGATCCTGAGGCCGACGTCGACGACCGAGAAACTGGTCTTCAGTCCTCAGTACGGTGCCTCGGAGGTCCAGTTCGACGCGATCAAGGTGCTGAAGGGGGCACAGCCGGGACCAGCCGGAGACTTCGTGGTCCGCGAGGCCGTCGCAAACCCCGACTTCGTGGCGGACGACGCCGCCACGCTCTTCAGCGGCGGCGAGCGCGTCCGCGGAAATGCCGCCGAAGGCCGATTCTCCCGTCGGCTGGCCCTGAAGGAGTCTCTGTCGCTGCCGCTGAGCGGGCTCGTGCGTGGCCGAACGTACACGATCCTGTTCGCCGTCAAACCTCTGCGACCGGTCGTGACGAGCGGACTGGTTGGAAACGCGACCGGGGTAGGCTGGGGGCAGGCGTACTGGACGGCCGCACCAATCGCGAAGTGGCAGTTGTTCAGCAAGAAGCTGAGAGCGCGGGGCCCGACCGACCAACTCGCGTTGATCCCTCAACTCGGCTCGCCGGCGGTCCTCTTCGACGCGATCCGCGTGCTGAAGGGAGGTCGGCTCGGCTGGAGCGGTGACTACCAGGCGAAGCCCCTGCCCGTGGGGCGCCGGCTCGTCGCAGACGACGCAGACGCTCCGTTCTTCGGCGGCCGTAGCGTCACCGGCGACGCCGCGCGTGGCCGCGTCTCCCGATCGCTCGTGCGGAAGGAGCAGCTCAAGGTCGCGCTCACAGGTCTCGAGCCTCGTCAAACGTACACGGTGCGTTTCGCCGTCAAGCCGCTCAGCCCCGTGGTGACGCGTGGGTTGGTGGGGAATCCGAACGGCGTGGGCTGGGGGTCGCGGTACTGGGCGACTGCTCCGAAACGGCGCTGGCAGCCCTTCGACGTAACCTTGACGGCGCGCTCCACGACCGAGCAGCTCGCGCTGATGGTGCAGCAGGGAGCGAGACGTGTCCTGTTCGACGCGATCGAGTTGGCCCGAGGAGGGAAGCTGCCGCCGCCGGTGCTCACGCCGACCAGGCCGGTCAAGCCAGCTCACCCGCCGGCTCCGGCGAAGAAGCCCGCGGCGCCTCCGGCGAAGAATCCCCCGCCGCCCCCGGAAAAACACCCGAAGCCCTCCGCCAAGCACCCCCCGCCTCCCCGTGTGAGGCCCAAGCATCCCGCACCCGCCCTGACCAAGAAGCACGCGCCGTCTCCCGGCGCTCCGCTTCCGCTTGCCGCCGACTTCGAGAGCACGTTCGGCGGAAGCGACGCCTCGGGCGCCAACGTGAGCTGGCGCCTCGCGATCTGGCGCCACATGCTGGGGAAGACCCTGCACGATCCGGTATTCGGCGTCGGCTTCGGCCAGCCGACGAATTTCCGCTGGAAGGGCATCCGGTACGACGGGCGTGTGGGAGACACCTCGAATAGCTTCGATGTAGTCGCGCCGCACAATTCTTTCGTCAACCTGCTTTACCGAACGGGGCTGCTGGGCTTTCTCGCGCTGCTCGCTCTAGTCGTGATCGCAGCTGTACGAGTCGTGCGCGCGCTGCGCAGCCCGCAGCTCGCTCCGCTTGACCGCGTGCTGTTGGTCGGGTGTGGCGCGGTCTTCGTCTTCACGATTGTGATCTCTTCGTTCAACGTCGCCCTCGAAGCGCCGTTCATGGCGCTGTTCTTCTGGCTGTTTCTCGGTCTACTGCTCGTACTGCCGCGAATCCTCGGATCCACGTCCAGGGCCGCTAGGCGCGAAAGTGCGTAGCGACTCGTCGCTGTGGCTCTGGTTCAGAATGATCGGTCCATGATTCTGAAAGTCGATTTGGGCGCCTCGACTGTCGAAGTCGAGGACGCAGACGGGCTTCGGCGATTCCCGCTCGATAGCCCTGAGGCGTTTGCGCTTGTCTCGAGAGCGTGGCTTCGCGCCGGGTGGGATACGAAGTACGTCTACGGATTTACGTGGTTTGGTCGACCGGTGATTCAGCTCCCGGAGGACCTCGTCCGCGTTCAAGAGGTGATCTACCGAGTCCGCCCGACCGTGATCGTCGAGACCGGTATCGCCCACGGCGGCTCGCTGATCTTCTATGCGTCGCTTTGCAAGGCGATGGGGCGGGGCCGCGTCATCGGCATCGATATCGAGATCCGGCCGCACAATCGCGAGGCGATCGAGCGGCACCCGTTGTTCGACCTGATCACGCTCTACGAAGGGGACTCGACGGACGCGGCCGTCGTCGAGTCGGTCCGCAGCTCGCTCGATCCGGACGACATCGTCCTCGTCGTCCTCGACAGCAACCACACCAAGGAGCATGTGCTCCGCGAGCTCGAGTTGTACGCCCCCCTTGTCTCCGTCGGCTCGTACATCGTCGCCGCCGACGGGATCATGGCCGATGTCGCGGGCGCACCGCGAACCAAGTCGGACTGGAGCTGGAACAATCCTCGCCAAGCTGTCCAAGCGTTCGTCTCGTCGCATCCGGATTACGTCGTCGACGAGCCGCGGCCACTCTTCGATGAGGGGCTCGTCCGCGACGCCGTGACGTACTGGGGTGGGGGCTGGCTTCATCGGGTCTCTTGACCACGCTCAGGATCGCAACGACGGGCGAGGCCGCCTGCCTCGGGTCCGGAACGCGGACGTTCGCGTCGAGCGCGGCGGCCCGCAGACATTCATGGAGGTGGTTGCGCCGGCACTCGACGGCTCGATGAGCTCCGCAACTCCGAACGCCGAGAGTAATTCGACCCGCCGGGGCATGCTCGCGGGGTTTCCGTCGAGGCCTCGCTGAGAAGCCGTAATCTAGCCTTCGAGACTGTGCGCAGGGGACTTGGCAAGGAGTTGCGATGGAGGTCGTGATCCTCGCGGGCGGGGTCGGAACCCGGCTAAGCGAAGAGACCGTCGTTCGTCCGAAGCCGATGATCGAGATCGGGGGCCGCCCGATCCTCTGGCACATCATGAAGATCTACTCGGCCTATGGCTTGAACGACTTTGTCATCTGCCTCGGATACAAGGGCTACATGATCAAGGAGTACTTCGCCAACTACTACCTGCACATGGGCGACGTGACGATCGATATGGGCACAAACGAGATGACCGTGCACCAAAGCGCGGCCGAGCCCTGGCGGGTCACGCTCCTAAATACGGGCGACGACACGCAAACGGGTGGTCGACTGAAGCGGGCGCTCGAGTACGTGCGCGGCGACGAGTTCTGCCTCACCTATGGAGACGGGGTTGCCGATATCGACGTCCGCAAGCTCGTTGAGTTCCACCAATTGGAAGGGAAGATCGCGACCGTCACCGCCGTGCAGCCGCCCGGACGGTTCGGCGCCCTGGAGCTCGACGGCTCGCGAATTACCGGCTTCAGGGAGAAGCCTCAGGGCGATGGTGGGTGGATCAACGGCGGCTTCTTCGTTTTCTCGTCGCGCGTCGGCGAGTATCTCGACGACGATCAGACGGCGCTCGAACGGGAACCTTTGAGGCGCATGTCCGATGAGGGGCAGTTAGCCGCCTTCCAGCACAACAGCTTCTGGCAACCGATGGACACGCTTCGCGACAAGAACTACCTCGAGGAGCTGTGGGCTTCCGGCGCTGCGCCGTGGAACGTCTGGAAGGGGTGAGGGTGCCGCACTGCCCTTGAATGGTGGAACGGATCCCCGTCTTCAAGCCGTTGCTCGAACACGAAGAGCTCGATGCCGCACAACGGGCGCTCGAGCTCGGCTGGCTTGGGATGGGAAGCTTCGTCGGAGAGTTCGAGAAAGGGATCCTGAGCTTCTCGGGGGCTTCCGATCGGCACGTAGCTGCGGTCAGCACCGGCCATGCGGCCCTCCACCTCGGCCTACTCACGATGGGCGTAGGGCCGGGGGACGAGGTGATCACGCCTGCGTTCAACAATGCCGCCGACTTTCAGGCGATCCTCGCCACCGGCGCCGAACCGGTCTTCTGCGACGTCGACGATGCCACGCTCTGCATCGACCTCCACAAAGCGGAGGAGGTCGTCTCGCCGCGGACGAAGGCTGTGATCGTGATGGACTACGACTGCGTGCTATGCGATCACGACGGGGTGGCGGAGTTCGCACTCGCCCACGGGCTCCGCGTCCTGCACGACGCGGCGCATTCGTTCGGCTCGAAGTACCGGGGTAAGACGGTGGGCAGTTTCTCCGACATGACTATGTTCAGCTTCGATCCCGTCAAGACGATCACCTGCATCGACGGCGGCGCACTGGTCGTCCGCTCCGACGAGGAGGTGGAGAAGATCCACGAGATGCGGCTGCTCGGCATGACTCAGCCCACGAAGGTGATGTACACGAACGCTCGAGCATGGACGTACGACATGAAGACGATCGGGTTCCGCTATCACCTGGCGAACCTCCACGCTGCGGTTGGGCTTGCGCAACTCGCGAAGATGGACCGGATCACGAAGAGCCGACAAACCGCCTGCCGGTACTACAGTGAAACCCTCGGCCGCATTCCCGACGTCCGCGTGCCGGGGGCGGAGTTCGAGGACGTGACGCCGTTTCTTTACTACATCCGAGTACCCGCCGAAAGGCGCGACGCGTTGCGCGAGCACCTCGCGGAACAAGGCGTCGACACCGGCATCCACTGGCAGCCTGCGCATTGGTTCACGCTCTTCAGGGAGTGCCGCCGCGGTGATCTCTCCGTCACCGACCGCGTTGGGCAGGAGATCCTGTCGCTTCCCCTTCACTCGATGATGTCGACGGGCTCGCTCGATCGTGTCGTCGGCGGCGTCGAGTCCTTCTTCGCGAGGTGACGGTGGACGGGCCGCGCACCGGATCCCGACAGCTCCTCAACGTGCTCAAGGCTCACGCCGCTCCTCGCGAACCGGCGTTGAGTCTCGCGGTGGGGCGACCCGTCGAGGCCTTGCTCCGACCGGTGGCGACGAGGGAGGGGCGGCTGAATCCACAGGACGTGAGCGCACTGACGGCGTGGAGGAACCGCTTCGTGCACTCGTTTCTGACCGAGTTCGAGGCGAACGAGGCCCGTACGTCACGCTGGCTGACGCAAGCGATCGATCCGGACGACACCCGGATCCTGTTCATGGTCGACGACGCGCACGACGGCCGGCCCATCGGGTACATGGGAGTCGCGTTCATCGACTGGGAGAGGGGGTCGGGCGAAGCGGACGCTGTCGTCCGCGGAGGCGACGCGCCGCCGGGTCTGATGACGCTCGCGCTACGCACCATGCTCACTTGGGCGCGCGATCACCTCGAGCTCGTCGAAATCGGGGTACGCGTCCGTTCAGACAACACGGCAATGATCTTCTACCGCAAGTTCGGCTTCCAAGAGGTTAAGCGCGTACCGCTCCGGCGCATCGAGACGCACGAAATGGTCCGGTGGATCGAAGACGAGTCACTTCAGTCTGCCGAGGCGAGCCTGGTTCATATGGCGCTCCCGGCCGACCGGCTGGAACGATGAGACCAAGCCGGCGATTCTGGAAAGGGAAGCGCGTCTTTCTCACCGGCCACACCGGCTTCAAAGGCAGTTGGCTCTCGCTCTGGCTCCAGCGTCTCGGCGCCGAGCTCGTCGGGTTGTCCAACGGAGTGCCGACGAGCCCCTCGCTGTTCGAGGTCGCCGGCGTGGCACGCGAGATGATCTCGCTCGAAGGCGATGTCAGGGACCGCAACCGGCTCCGGGCCGAGTTGGAGGCGGCCCGACCTCACATCGTGATCCATATGGCCGCGCAGGCGCTTGTTCAGCGCTCGCTGCGCGATCCTGTCGCAACATACTCGACGAACGTGATGGGGACGGTCAACGTCCTCGAGGCGATTCGCGCCGTGGAAGACGTCCGAGTGGTACTCAACGTGACGAGCGACAAGTGCTACCGGAACCGAGGCGAGGGCCATGCTTTTCGCGAAGACGATCCGCTCGGAGGGACGGATCCGTACAGCAGCAGCAAGGCCTGCGCGGAGCTGGTGACGGAGGCGTATCGCGAGTCGTTCTTTCGCAGTCGGGGCCCGCACCAGGTTCGAATCGCCTCCGCGCGTGCGGGAAACGTGATCGGCGGCGGTGACTGGGCGCCACATCGTCTCGTTCCGGATGTGATGACCGCGGCTCTTGAAGGACGAGCGGCTGCCCTGCGTCATCCTCGCTCGCTCCGTCCCTGGCAGCACGTGCTCAACCCTCTCGATGGGTACTTGCTTCTGGCCGAGCGGCTTTGGGGGCACGGCGCGTTGGCGTCGGCCTGGAACTTTGGGCCGGTCGGGACGGATGTCCGCTCCGTACGCTGGGTCGCCGAGCGGCTGGCCGAGCTCTGGGATGGTGGAATCAGGCTCGATGAGCAGGAGACGAGTGACAGGCGCGAGGCGACGACGCTGGAGCTCGATCCCTCTCGGGCCCGGTCGGAGCTCGGCTGGCGCCCGTGTTGGAACCTCGACGTCGGGCTCGAGAAGGTTGCATCCTGGTACCGGAGCTTCGCTGCCGGGGAAGACATGCGCATCGTCACGCTGGCCGAGATCTCCGAGTACGAGGAGCAGGCACGTACCATCGGCGTGGCGGCCGGGCGCACGCGATGATCTGCCGCTCTTGCGGTGCGCGGGTGACCGCGACGTTCGCAGACCTCGGAGTGTCGCCCCTTGCAAACTCTTATCTGAACAAGGAGCAGCTGGCGGGGATGGAGCCGTTCTATCCACTCCACGCCCGTGTCTGCAGCGAGTGCTTCCTGGTCCAGATCGAGGTGCTCGCCTCGGCCGAATCGCTGTTCGGCGACTACGCCTACTTCTCCTCGTACTCGACTACTTGGCTCGAGCATGCCCGCGCCTACAGCGAACAGGTGTGCGAGCGGTTCGGTCTCGGGACTGATTCCCAAGTCGTCGAGGTGGCGAGCAACGACGGCTACCTGCTCCAGTATTTCCGCAGACGCGGGATCCCGGTGCTCGGAATCGAGCCGGCCCGCAACGTCGCCCAGACGGCTCTCGATCGGGGGATCCCGACGGTGACGCAGTTCTTCGGACTTCAGACGGCTCGCGAGCTGAGCCGGAAGTATGCGGCGGATCTGCTCGTGGGGAACAACGTCTTCGCACACGTTCCCGACTTGAACGACTTCACTGCAGGCCTGAAGGCGATGTTGAAGCCGGACGGGTTCCTAACACTCGAGTTCCCGCACTTGCTGCGTCTAATCGAGGAGGTCCAGTTCGACACGATCTACCATGAGCACTTCTCCTATTTCTCCCTCACGACCGCTCTCCGCGTGCTCGAGCACCACGGGCTGACGGTGTTCGACGTCGAGGAGCTGGACACCCACGGCGGCTCGCTGCGCGTCTTTGCTCGACATTCAGACAACGACCGGCATCCCATCGCCGAACGCGTGGAAGAGCTGCTTCGGCGCGAGCAGGAACGAGGGCTCATGGACGTGCAGACGTACCGCGCGTTCGCGACTCAGGTCGAACGGGAGAAGCGGTCGATTCTGTCCTTCTTCATCAAGGAGAAGGAACAAAGAGCGAGCATCGCCGCCTACGGAGCGCCGGCCAAGGGCAACACGCTGCTCAATTTCTGTGGCTTGCGCACCGACTTCATCTCGTACACCGTCGACCGGAATCCGCACAAGCAGGGCCGTTACTTGCCCGGAAGCCACATCCCGATCAAGGATCCATCGGAGGTTGCGCGGACGAAGCCCGACCTCCTGTTCGTGCTCCCGTGGAACCTGGGCGACGAGATCATGGATCAGATGAGCTTCATCCGCGAGTGGGGAGGACGTTTCGTACTGCGCACGCCCGAGCTTCAGGTCGTCGAATGATCTTTCGCGAGACGCCTCTCCCGGGCGCCTTCGTGGTCGAACCGGAGCTGATCGAGGACGAGCGCGGCTTCTTTGCGCGCGTTTTCGACGCGAACGAATTCCGGGAGCACGGGCTCTCGTCGCGAGTTCCTCATTCCAGTCTTTCGTTCAATCGACTGCGCGGGACGCTCCGGGGGATGCACTTCCAGACGCCTCCATTCGAGGAGTGCAAGCTTGTGCGCTGCATCCGGGGAGCGATATACGACGTTCTCGTCGACCTACGCACAGACTCCCCAGCGTATTGCTGTTGGTTTGGGACGACGCTGAGCGCGGAGAACAGGCTCGCGCTGTACATTCCCAAAGGGGTCGCACACGGGTTCCAGACGCTCGAGGACGAAACCGAGGTGCTATACCAGATTTCGGAGGCATACTCGCCCAAGCATGCGCGGGGCGTACGGTGGGACGATCCCGCGTTCGGGATCGAATGGAAGGAGCCGCCTCGTGTGATCTCGGAACGTGACCGCTCGTACCGGGATTTCCGGCCATAGAACGAGTCCTCGTCACCGGCGCCTCCGGCTTCATCGGCCGCCACGCCCTCCGCGTCCTCTCCGAGCGCCGCCTCGAGGTCCACGCGGTTGCGCGCGCAGTCCCTCCAGGCGCGGATGCCGAGGTCGTGTGGCACAGCTGCGATCTCTTGGAGCCCACGCAGGCCGGAGCGTCTCATCGACCTTGTCCGGCCGCTGTCCTTGCTTCACCTCGGGTGGTATACGACGCCTCCGTTGTACTGGAGCTCTCCGGCGAACATCAGCTGGCTGGAGTCGAGTCTGCGGCTCTTCCGTGCCTTCGCAGGAGCCGGAGGCAAGCGGGCTGTTTTCGCCGGTACGTGCGCCGAGTACGACTGGGGCACCTCCGGCCTCTGCTCCGAAGAAACGACGCCGCTGCGTCCTGGAACGCTCTACGGCGTGTGCAAGAACGCGCTCGCCTCAATCGTGCTCCAGCCCGATTCGGCACCCGATGTGACCGTGGCTTGGGCACGGATCTTCTTTCCGTACGGGCCTCACGACCATCCTGCGCGCGTCGTCCCTTCCGTGACCGCTGCGCTTTTGCGCCGGGAGCCCGCACGCTGCTCGGCGGGAACTCAGGTACGGGATTTCTTGCATGTCGCCGACGTTGCGTCCGCGCTCTGCCTTCTGCTGGAAGCCGATTTCTCCGGAGCGGTCAACATCGGATCGGGCGAGGGAACGACGGTAAAGCGAGTTCTCGAGCTGATTGGCGAATACACGGGCAGGCCGGATCTGCTCGAACTCGGCGCGCTTCCCCCTCGCGCAGAACCGCCAGCGCTCGTCGCTGACGCTCGGAAGCTACGTGAAGAGCTTGGCTGGTCGCCCGCGATCCCGCTCGAGGCCGGGCTGGAGCAAACGGTTGGCTGGTGGCGGGCCGTCTTCTCCTCGAATCAGGAGCTGCGATCCTGAGACGGACGCGTCAAGCGATCCAGTCGGAAAGATCGACGACAGACGCAGCAATGCCCGCCTTCTGGAGCTGGCGCCGGTTCTCCTCGAGGTAGTTCGGATTCATGTTTACCACCATCCGCACGCCAAGCTCCTCGAGCCGTTCGTATCCGACGATTAGATGTCCGGTCCCGGGAAGATAGCCCCCCTGTTTACTGGGATTGATGTCGACGACGCAGCGAAGGCGCTCGGCTTCGGGGTCGATGAGATTGGCGAGCGTAACGCCTTTGGCACCGGCGCCCCAGAGACCAACGCCCTCGGAGGCGGCTGCTGAGAGTCGTGAATCGATCTTCCGTTTCACCTCGTCCTCCTCCGCGCCCAGCCGGCGGGCAAGCGCATACAGATCGCTCGGGGGCGGAGCAGCAACGGGGCGCTTCTGAGCAGGCTGGACTCCTGCCTCGAGCCAGAGGTACTGCCCGCCGAATATGGCTGTCACCGACCGGACGTGAAAGCCGGCGGTCTGGAGCGCCTTGGTCAAGGCTTCGCCGGAGAAGTACGAGCAGTGTTCGTAGAAGAGGTCCCAGACGGCCCGATTCCTCAGGATCCAGCGCACGCAAGGTGTCTCGATGTACACGCGTGCCTCCGGGACGTCGGGGACCGAGGCCCTGATGCCTTGCAGTAGGCGCAACACGTCCGGGACGTGTTCGATTACGTGCCTGCAGACAACGACGGTGGGCTCGATCCTCGCGTCGCGCGCGTCGAAGTAGCGTCTGAAGAAGCGGAGACGGCCACCGAGCTCGACGAGCGGCCCAGCGTATGTGGTGTCGAATCCGTAGCCCACCGCGCATGGATGCATCGCGACGAGCTTCTTCAGGAACCAGCCCTTGCCGCAGCCGATCTCGACGACGCGCTGATCGCGCGTCGGCAGCTCGGCGACGATCCGCCGGAGGAGTGTCTCTGCGTACGCGCTGAACGTCGGCGAGAGGTTTTGGACATTGTCGTAAGAGGCGCCGTAATCGAGCGCGGCCGGATCGAAGGCGCTGTTGAAGACGAATCCGCATGAGGCGCAGATCGCCATCTCCAGGCGACCTCGCGACGCGGCTCGGGCGGCTGCGCGGCTCTTGTAGAGGAAATTCTGGTGAATAGGGACGTTGGCTCGCTGCAGGAAGACGTCAACGTCCTGGGAGCGGCAAAGCGGGCAGGCATGTCGAGCTCCCATGACCTGCTACTGAGCGCACGCTCTACACATGAAGATCGCTCAGCTCGTGGGTTCGTGCGGCGCCGCTCGAAGCGAATTCTCCATCGCTGCCGTCCCGCGTTGCAGTCCTCAGCTTCATGATCTTGGCCAAGGCCTCCTCCGGTCCTGATACTGGGAAGGGTGGGAAGTACTGTGGCTTGAACGGCGGCGGCTCGGACTCGTGCGGGCGCGCCGGCCGACCGAGGAGGCGCCCAGCGATCCTCATGACCTTCCGCGCGGCGCGTCCGCCGAAGCTCGTTGCGTTTCTCAACGGGGCCGCAGACCCGCTGCGTTCCCACCAAAGTCGGCGAATGCGTCCGGCCCGCCACATCAGCCAGGTATGGAGCGGGTAGCGCTTTCCAACCTGCTCCGCCAGAAATCGCCGATCGGCCTCGGCATCGACTCCACGCTTCTCGCGTGCCTCGAGCTCTTCGACGCAGTGCTCGAGGTACTGCTTCCAGTCGAGTCGCTGGCCGGCCAGGAGCTCCGGAGCCAACCGCTGGCATGCCATCAGCGTCTCGGCCACGCCGCCGGGGACGGACCAGACCAGACCCGCCCGCTCCATCGGATCCTCACCAAACTCAGAGAGGAATCCGCTCCCCGTTCCTCGCCGTCCTTCGAGAAGCGGCGACGCTCCGATGCTCCACGCGCCGCTGTACGAGAGCGCATAGATGCGGTCGACGAGCAGGTACTCGTCGACGCTGGCCGCGAGAAGGACGCTGGAGGAAACATCCGGCGCGATCCCCGTGAACAGGCGCCCGTACTTTTCGCGCAACGACACGATCTCGGCCCGGCGGACGGCCGAGTTGTAGATCATGGGTGCATTGGCGACGTGCGTCACGCTCCCGAACCACTCCCGAAGTACGGGCCCCGTCGCCAGTGGGGCCACGCCTTGCGAGCAGCGCTGAAGCGAAAGAAAACCCTCGTGAAGCAGTGCTTTGCGGTAGTTGAGGATCGCCGGACTCGATTCCGCGATCAGCGCCGAAAGCTCGGCCAGAGCATACGGCAGGGTCAAATCCTTGTCGGACAGATACAGCACGTATCTGCCAGAGACGTGATCGAGGCCTCTTTCCCAGTTGTCGGGCATCGGGAGCACTCGAGCGGAAGGCAATACCTTGACTCGCGCATCGTCGAAGCCCTGCTCGAAGAGCTCCGGCCGATCTGAGTTCTCGAGGACGAGCAGCTCGAAGTCGGAAAAGGTCTGCTGCAGCACGTGGGCGATCGCTGCGCGCGCGAGGGCCGGCCGATTGCGCGTCGGAATGACTATTGAAAACAGGGGCGCCACGGGCGTGTGGCTACTCGGCTTTCGGCGTCGTTTGCCAGCTCAGCCGGGGCCGGACGACGCCAGGCCAGGAGCCGCCGAATTCCTTCCGCATCGTCCCGGTATCGTGGACGACGAACGAGACGGCGCGCGCCGCACATGCCTCCTCGCGGATCACGTTCGTAGCGATGTACGCGTCGACGGAGTAGCGGCCGTCGTTGAGAAAGTCGCCCGGAAGCGTGCAGACCGATCTGTAGAGGCCGACGGGATGTGGCTTCGCGAACCACTCGTCCGGCTCGGTCGAGGCGGAATGCATGTTTGCCGACGCAAGCACCTCGACGCCCATCTTGTCGAAGAGGTGGATGCTGGCCGAGAGGCGCGCGCCCGGCTTTAGGTTCCAGTACTCGATCTCGATCTGGATCGGAGCGTCCATCGGGACGTCGGCCGTCATCTCGCCCTGCGAGACGACGCGGACGGCGTGGATCCGGGCAGTCTCGCCGCCGGGAGCCGTATCCGGCACCTCCCAGATCTGCTCGCCGCCGCTCGATCGGTACAGCGCCACATACGTTCCGATCACGTCCCGAGCGTCCCCCTCGCTTCGGATCTCGCCGTTGATGAGCAGCAGGGCGCGAGAGCAGAGGCTGGCGAGGCTTCCAAGGTTGTGGCTGACGAAAAGCACAGTTCGACCTTCCCGGCTGGCGTCGCCCATCTTTCCGAGGCACTTCTGCTGAAATTCAAAATCGCCGACTGCGAGCACCTCGTCGACGATCATCACGTCCGGATCAAGGTGTGCTGCCACAGCGAACGCGAGCCGGACGTGCATCCCGCTCGAGTAGCGCTTCACTGGTGTGTCGATGAAACGCTCCACGCCCGCGAACTCGACAATCTCGTCGAATCTCTTTTGCAACTCCGACTTTCGCATCCCCAGAATCGCGCCGTTCAGGTAGATGTTCTCGCGGCCTGTCAGCTCGGGGTGGAAGCCGGTGCCGACTTCGAGCAGGCTCGCGACTCGGCCGCGAATCGTTGCCCTCCCCCTCGTCGGCTCGGTGATTCGCGAAAGGATCTTCAGAAGGGTCGATTTCCCCGCGCCGTTGGGCCCCATGATCCCGAGCGCCTCACCCGTCTTGACGTCGAACGAGATCCCCTTGAGCGCCCAGATGTGCTCCTTGCGCGCGTGACCGTTCTTCTTCCCGCGCAGCCGTCGGATGTCCGTGCGGAGCGCCGTCGCCAGCGTTTCGCGGAGCGTCCCGTAGGCGCCGCGCTCGCCGATCTCGTACCGCTTGGCGAGGTCTTGTGTCTGGACGGCGATCTCAGCGCTCATGCCGGATGGAAATTTTCGGAACTCGTGCGGGAGATATCAGATGGCGCTCGGGCTCGAGTGGCACGCCGTCGAACGAGAAGAGGATAGCCGTCGGCTCATTCTAGGAGCGGCCGGCGTCCACTACTTCCCGGTACCGGCTGACAACGAGCGGACGCACGATCCGTTCGTCCAGGCGCTCTGCGACCACCTGCTCGTTCAGCTCCGCAGCCGTGTCGATCAGGTCGTCGTCAGAGAGCGCTCGCCGGATCGCCCCCGCAATCGCTTCTGGGTCGTCCGGAGGGACGATCAGCCCGCTTTGCCCATCGACGAGCCACTCGTCGGCGCAGGCTGTGCAGGATTGAATCGGAAACGACCCCAGCACGAGCGCCTCGAGCATGGAAGTGTTGGCGCCCTCGCTCACGGCGATCCCGACGAAGATCTTCGAGCGGCCGTGAAGCGCGAGTACGTAGTCCCGCGGCCACCGCTGCGACTCCACATCGATCGAGATTCCCGTCTCGTGTTGCACGCGCCTTGCCTCCACCTCGACTTCGGGGCTCGCGAGCGTGACGGCGGCTCGGTAGTCGCGGAGCTCCTCGGCGCAGAGCTCGAGCGCCCGCAGCGCGACGAGCCCGCGGCCGAAGCCGCCTTCCATCCCCTTGACCACGATCACGCGCCGAGCCGACGGAGGTCCCGGTTGCCGGAAGCGCTTCATCTGCTCGAGGTCGAAGCCGCCGCCGCATGGCACGATCCGGAACATCTCGCCCCCGAAGCCGAACTCGCGCGCAAGGCGAATGTCCCGCTCGCACTCCGCCTGTACGTAGTCGCACGCGGACATCACCGATCGGATCCTCGCCTCGTGCTCCGGTTTTCTGCCGAAAAAGTGGAT
>WNGB01004579.1_pt1 | contig 21001 bp, 18 predicted proteins | sample 5400681 | NCBI WGS metagenome assembly WNGB01 (sample SAMN13153367, study PRJNA577476) | soil metagenome | isolation source: 115 cm soil or saprolite under grassland replicate 2 | place: USA:California | collected 2016-06-15
GGCTTCACGCAGCAGGTCTGCGAGGCTCTCCTTCTCGATCCCGAATGTCGCCGTGATCACCAGTCGGGTCCTCCCAGCGCACCGAAACTCTCAACCTGGACAAGCAGACCCCTGGAACCTCCGAGGCGCAAGGCTGGGGTGGAGATGGGCGCTCCTTCCTTGATTGCGTCCTTCATCCCTTTAGGCGATAGAGACGCGCGGAAGGATACGCGGGGGACAACGTCGAATCAGCGTTCACCGCGGTCGTCATGGCGATCCCTGGTGATGGGGGTGAGCTCGAACACCGGGTGACGATCCGCGTCGAATGTGCCTGCGCTGGCCCGCATGGACCGATGTAGCCTACGGCGAAATATCGGACGAATCATCACAAATACCTCGCCCGTGTCCGGTCGATCGGCAAGGCGCACCAGACCATGAAGGAGCCCGCTGTTGAAGGCGATCGCGTTTCTCGCCGTTGCGCCGGCGTCGCTGTCGGCCGCGGCAGTGGACTCGGAGCCGGTGGCGGCCCGGTGGGCCGAGGGTGAACGCCTGGTCCGACGCCGACCTGCCGCCTATCAGCTGCCACAGCACCATCGCGCCCGAGCCCGGCGCGACGCATCCCAGTGTCGATGTGCGTCGCGCTGAACGCAGGCCACGCTGGTGATATGGGCGACGTGGTCCTCCAGACCGCGAGGTTGGCCTGAGCGCTTTACTGCGGTCGTTCCCTCGTGGCGCGCCGCGAGCTGGTCTGCCGGGGGGTCGCGGCCAGCGGGGCCGTCGAGGTGGACGTACGCTGCACGACGCCGAGCCGGCGCAGCGCCGCAGCCTGTTGGAGCTGGTCGGCCAGGTTGTCGAGCAGGCTCGTGGCCGGAACGGCAGGCTCGGCCGCCAGCCGTGCGATCAACCCGTCGACCACCGTGTGGGCGAGCCGTTCCACTTCGGGGTCGACGGTTCGTACCGGCTGGTCGGGTAGCGTTCGTGGCATACCGCTGAGGTAGCTCATGCTCTGGGTCAACTCCTCGGTGGCGCTCGAGCTGGGTCGATGCGCCATGAGTCGAGCATCAGGTGACTGCAAGACCCGAGAACATCCGAGCAGCGGTCGCTTGGCTCCTGCCCAGTCTACGCCGGCCGCTCCGAATCGACGCGCTGATCACCAGGGCTGTGCCTGTCCGAGCGCGCCCCCGGTGCATGGGCAGGACCCACTCGGCGTCATCAACTCGGGCCTGCTGTGCAGAGGCTCGCGGCCGCCGCCGGCCGTCTGGCGGGCCGCCCGCTACCCGCCTGATTGCCTTGTCGACTGGGTTGTTGACCCAGAGATGCCATTGCGCAGGCCGCGGGACGCGCAGGCGCTAGTGCTGTCCTACAGCCGGGATAGACTTGACGCAATCGTTCCAGGACAGACGAAGGGTGTGAACATGGGCCAGAAGTGGCATCGTGTACACGTCGCGTCGGAGAATTCCGCACGAGTTGCGGGCTGATCGAGCGAGTCGGCACCGCACGGGTATGCTCTAGAGTGTTTCGCATTCGTGCGGTTGAGGCGCAGAATAGTGCCCCTGAGCTGCGGGGATGCAAATCGAGGGCGTGTGGCGCAGTGGTAGCGCGTGTCGCTTACAACGACAAGGTCACAGGTTCGAGCCCTGTCACGCCCACCAGAACGTTCGTGTGGCTGGACGCCTGACGGGCAAAGTCCGCGAGGTGGTGCTCACCCTCATCGCTCGAGCTCACCCCGCCGAGGGGGCCGGCCGCTCCATGAACCACTCGGTGAACCGCGTGCAGCGACCGTCCTGGTCGAAGCGGATCACGAAGCAGTTGTCGAACTCCTGCTCGACCGGGCCGCCGGGCTTGCGGTAGGTGGTCCTGTCGGTGGCGACCGCGACCTGGCCGTCCACCGCGACCGCGCGGTAGGTGGCGTCGTAGGTGCCTGGCTCGTCCCGAGTCGAGACGCCCGTGGCGTCGCCCTCGCCCAGCCAGGCTGCGACGACGGCCTCGCGGCCCTCGACGGGGTCGTCGTAGGGGTGGTAGCGGTAGCGGACGTCATCGGCGAACAGCGCCTGGATCTGCTCGCGGTCGTAGCTCCTCCAGGCGGCGACGTACGCGTCCAACCAGCGGTCCACCGTGGCCTTGTCCACTCGGTTCCTCCTCGTCCAGCGTGGGTCAGGTTCCCGGGCGTTCGGGCTCGGCCGCCGCGGTGGCGTCCGTGCGCCCCAAGGCGGCGTCGAGGTGGTCGACGACCGCGGCGAACAGGGCGCCCGTGAGGGTCTCCTCCCCGCTGGGGAAGGTGACCCGACGGTAGGCGCGGTCCATCCAGCTCCTCCTTCTTCGGCCAGGTCCTGCCGACCCCTCCCCGTAGGCTACGCGGGCGCCGGCCGCCGCGGCGGCTGCCTGCCGAGGAACCGGTCGCCGAGGAGCCCTCCTAGGCGACCTGGGCGAAATGGCATACTGTGCGGTGGCTATCGGGAGGCGGGCTTGGCCGAGGTGCAACCGGGAGGTGGTCCGACCGTCCGCCGGATGCTGGTCGGCGCGCAACTGCGCCGGCTGCGCACCGAGCAGGGCATCTCTCGCGAGCAGGCTGGCGAGGCGATCCGGGCGTCCGAGTGGAAGATCCACCGCCTGGAGAACGGCCAGGTCGGCTTCAAGGACCGCGACGTGGCAGACCTGCTTGCCCTGTACGGTGTGACCGATCCCGGCGACGTCGAGGTCCTGCTCACCATGGCGCGCGAGGCCAACGCGCCCGGCTGGTGGCAGCAGTACGGTGACGTGCTGCCGCAGTGGTTCCGTGCCTTCGTGGACCTCGAGTCGGTGGCGACGCGCATCCGCACCTACGAGGGCCAGCTCGTGCCGGGGCTGCTGCAGACCGAGGATTACATGCGCGCGGTGATCCGCGCGCAGCTCCCCGAGCCGGCGGAGGACACCGAGCGGCGGGTCGAGGTACGCCAGACGCGGCAGACGCTGCTGACGCGGCCGAATCCTCCGCAGCTCTGGGCGGTGGTGGACGAGGCCGCCCTGCGGCGACCGGTGGGGGGCCGCAAGGTGATGTGCGCGCAGGTCGAGCGGCTGCTCGAAGCGACCGAGCTCCCCAACCTCATCCTGCAGGTGCTGCCGCTCGGCGCCGGGGCGCACCCGGCCCTGGTCAGCGCGTTCAGCCTCCTGCGGTTCGCCGACGAGGACCTCCCCGACGTCGCCTACATCGAGCACCTGACCAGCGCGCTGTACCTGAACAAGCGCGAGGAAGTCGACCAGTACATGCACGCAATGGAGACCATCTGCGTGCGCAGTGAGGTCCCCAGCAAGACCCCGGAGATCCTCGCCAAGATCCTGGATGAGGAGTACTGATCCCCTCAGCTCCCCGGCGGCAGGGTCTTTGCCGTGCTTTGCGCCGATGTGGGGATGGACCGGTTGCTTTGCCCGTGCTGTGATGGCGGGCACCTTCAGGGGGGCGCTGTCACACCGTCTGCGCCGAAGGGCAGGGCAGGCCTTGGCATGGATGCCCTGGTGTAGACAGGGAGGTTGGTTCATGACCCACGAGGCGGAGCCGGGAGCCGACGGGATCGACGAGGTCCCGGACACGGTCGACATCGAGCCGTTGTCCTACGAGGACTTCCTCGCCGAGTTCCCGGAGGACCGGCCCGACGACGAGGACCTCGTCCGCCGCGCGACGGAGAACAGCGGTGGCTAGGATCGGCTGCCAGCTCGGCCACGTTCCCCGCACCACGGGGCGGACCGGCACCGCGGGCTGCTGCGGGGAGACCGAGCAGGAGTACGTCAAGCGGCTGTTCGACACGGTCGAGCCCAAGCTCCGGGCGGCAGGGCACACGCCGCTCAAGATCCTGGCGGACCCGCCGTCGTACCCGGCGATGGACGCGTTCGTCGCCTTCCACTGCGACGGCAGCAAGAACCAGAGCTCGCGCGGCTGCAGCTTCGGCTTCGACGAGCGGCTCGCCAACGCGACCTCCAGCAAGAGGTTCGGGGACCGCTGGCGCGCCGAGCACAACGCCGCCGGCTACCCGGGTGGCAACAACCCGACCAACTACACGATCGACATCAACCACTACTACGCGCTCGACGACGCCCTCGCGGCCGGTGCGGAGCGGGGGATCTGCGTCGAGTTCGGGTTCCTGACCAACCGCGCCGACAACGACTGGCTCATCGACAACGTCGGTCGGGTCGCCGACGCGCTCGTCAGGACCGTGGTCGCGTTCTTCGGCGGCACCGCGCCCCAGGAGGATCTCAGCATCGTGGACCATGAGACCAAGGAGTACTTCGACAACCAGTTCAAGGACGTCGACAACGCGTTCACGACGGTGCTGCGCGGCGACGAGTCCGACCACCGCACGCACCCGGGCAACCTGCAGAACATCCTGGAGGCGATCGAGGCCCTCCGGGGCGACGTCGACCAGATCAAGCGGAAGCTCGGCATCCCGGGCTGAGGACCAGCCCCGGCCGTCCGGCGGGCGGGCGCCGTCAGGTCCGGCGTGACGAGCTGCCCGGGCCGGACCCTCGGGAGCGGGCGCTGCGCCGCTGCGTGCGGGACCCGCCGGGCGGTTGCTCGTCGACCTCCACGGCGCCGGAGGCCGCCGCCTCCGGCGCTGCGGTATCCGGCGCTGGCCCGGTGCCCTCGGTGCGCAGGCGGGGGAGCGCCTCGGGGTGCTTGCCGCGCAGCCAGGCCAGCAGGCGCTCGCGGACCTCGCAGCGCAGGTCCCAGACGTTGGGGGCGCTGTCGGCGCTGACCACGGCCCGGAGCACCATGGTCCGCTCGGTGGTGTCCACCACCTGCAGGATGGCGGTCTGGCCGTTCCACAGCTCGGATTCGCCCACGATGCGCTCGAACTCGGCGCGGACGTCGTCCACCGGCGTGGCGTAGTCGACGTACAGCACGACCGTGCCGACGATGTCGGCGGAGTAGCGCGTCCAGTTCTCGATCGGCTGCTCGACGAAGTAGGACGAGGGCAGCACCAGCCGGCGCCGGTCCCAGATGCGCACCACCACGTAGGTGAGGGTGATCTCCTCGATGTTGCCCCACTCGCCCTCCACCACGACGGCGTCGTCGAGGCGGATCGGCTCGGCGAAGGCGATCTGCAGGCCGGCGATGAGGTTGCCGACCGTCGAGCGGGCCGCCACGCCGGCGAGGATGCCGGCGATCCCGGCGGAGGCGAGCAGGCTGGCGCCAATGGTCCGACCCTGCGGGAAGGTCAGCAGGACGGTGGCGAGCGCCAGCACGGTGATCGCCACGACCACCACCCGCCCGAGCACGCGCACCTGGGTGCGGGCGCGGCGGGCGCGCAGGCTGGTGGGCGCGTCCATCTCGAAGCGGCGCATCAGCGCGTCCTCGGCGACGCGCACGGCACGCTCGGCGAGCCACGCCCCGGCCATGACGGTCCCGATCAGCAGCAGGTGGGCGAGGGTGGCGCGCAGGCTCGGCCGCAGGCCCGCGACGGGGAGCACCAGCCACACCGCGGTGAACGCGACCAGCGCCCGCAACGGCCAGCGGCAGCGGGCGTTCAGCTCCTCCGCGAGCTTGCGGTCGGGCACCACGCGCGGCAGCAGCCGCCTGACCACGACCTCGACCAGCAGCGCGGCCAGGACGACGGTCGCGGCCGCGAGCACCCGGGACGGCCCGGCTCCGGTGATCCCGTCCATCTCCACCTGGTATACGGCACCGCCTGCGCCGCTTCAACGCGGCGGCCGGGGGCCGTTGGCCCGAATCACCGTGCCGGCCTGGTCCACACCAGCGAGTAGCGCCACAGCAGGTGGCGCGGTAATCATCGCCGCCCGGCGGGCCGCGCCGGTATCAGCACGTAGACCTGGAAGGCGCCGGTGGCGCGGTCGTGCGTCCGCAGCAGCGCGCGTTCCACGCCCCACGAGCTGGGCGGCAAGCTGGTCGCGGCGTCCGGCGCGGCGGGCAGGCGCAGCCAGCGGTTCGTCGCCGGGGTGTAGACGACGCCCTTGTCGGGCGCGACGACGGCCGCGCCGGCCCAGGCAAGGGTCACGCTGCCGCTGGGACGAAGCGGCACCGGGGCGATCCCGGTCCAGCGGCCGCTTGCGGGGTCGTAGCGGCCGGCCAGGATCGTCGTACGTTCCTTGCCGGCGACGAGGTCCACCCGCGGCGAGGCGATCATGACCTCCTGCCCGGTCCACACCGTCGAGGAGTTCGCCACCACCCCGCGGACCTCCTCGGGTGGGTCGGACAGGACCGTCCAGTGGTCGCCGACGGGGTCGTAGGCCCACAGGTCGATCCCGTCGGGCTCGGCGTCCGGGCGGGTGGAGGCGCCGGTGAGGTCGTTGGCGGCGCTGGCCGCACGGCTCCAGAAGTTCCACACCAGCAGGCGGTTCCCGGCCCACAGGGCCGTCCTGGCGCGCAAGTGGCGGCTGCCGCCGGTGAGCGTGGGGCTCTGGGGGAGCACCCGCCAGCGGTTGGTCGCCGGATCGTAGGCGCCGGCCAGCACGCCACCCCCGGCCCCGTCCTCCTGGACGCCGCCGGTCAGCAGCTCACGGCCGGTCCAGACCACCCAGCGATCCCCGGCAAGCGGCTTGAGCCGAGCGGGCAGGGCGGGGAGGCGCCGCCAGGTCCGCCGCGCGGGATCGTAGGCGACCCCGTCGGCAGGGCGCGCCAGCCCGGGGGAGTGCACCGGGTCGACGGCGGTGACGCCACCCCAGACCAGCACCTCGCGGCCGGTCCACACCGCAAGCCCGCGATCCCCCTCGTACAGCCATTGGCTCTCCGGGGCCGGCGGGAGCGGCGTCCAGCGGCCGGTACCGGGATCGTAGGCGGCACCGTCGGCGTAGGTCTCGAGGGGCTTGATGCTGGCGCCACCCCAGACGATCAGCTCGTGGCCGGTCCAGACCACCGCCGCACCGTTGCGGCGGCCGGGCTGCCCGGGCGGCATGGGCGGCAGGGCCTGCCAGTGGCCGCCGGCGAGCTGCTCGGGGGTCGCGTTCGGGACCACCAGGCCGGGGTTGACCACCGGGGTCGGGGTGTGGTCGAGCACCGCCAGGCGGGTGGCGACCGCCCCGCCGAGCAGGGCCACGACCACCGCGGCGGCGGTGGCGCGGCGCAGCCAGCGGCGGTGCCGGCCCCGGCCGGCGATGCGCTCGGCGAGCCCGGCCGGCGCCTCGACCGCCAGCGCGGCGGGCAGCCGCCGCAGCCGCTCGTCCAGGTCGGGCAGGTCACGGCCTGGCATGCCGGTCCTCCTCGGGTTCTGGCGCCAGCTCCGGCACCGCTCGGGACTGGTCGGGGTGCAGCAGCGCCGCGAGCCGCTCGCGGCCGCGGGACAGCCGCGACTTGACCGTTCCGGCGCTCACGCCGGTCTGCGCCGCGACCGCCTCGACCGGCAGGTCCAGGCAGTGGTGCAGCACCAGGACCTCCCGCAGCGGTAGCGGCAGCCGCAGCAGGGCCTCGACCACCGCGCGGTCCTGCGGGTGCATCTGGGCATCCGGTTCCCTGCGCGTGCCGAGCCGCGCCAGCAACCGGCGCTGCCGCCCAGCCCGCCGCAGCAGGTCGACCGCGAGCCGGAACGCGGTCTTGCGCACCCATGCCTCCGGCTGGTCGTAGCGGGAGAGCTGCGGCCAGCGGCTGGCCGCGCGGACGAACGCCTCCTGGGCGACGTCCTCCGCGCTAGCCAGGTCCCCGGTCAGCAGCCGCAGCTGCCCCACGACGCGCGGGTACGCGTCCTGGAAGAACGCCGTGAACCCGTCGTCTGCCACGCCCGCTCCGATCCCACTCGCCGCGATCCCCCCTAACACGTCCCGCACCCGCCGCGCGGTTCCGGCCCGAGCCTGCCGCGCGACGACCGCCTTGCCGTGGAGGGTGGAAGCCGCGAGCCCGCCGGGTCGCGGCCTGGCCCACCAACTTTGTCAAGAGGGTTGGGGAAGGTCAGCTGGAGCCGAGGAACTCGAGGAGGTGGCGGGCCGTCTCCTCGGGGGCCTCCTCGGGGAAGAAGTGCCCGGCGGCGACCGGGCCGCCGCGGACGTCCTCGGCCCAGGCTCGCCACACCTCGAGCGGCTGGTCGTAGGCGGCCACGGCGTCGCTGTGGCTCCACAACGCGAGGACCGGGCAGGCGATCCGCCGCCGGCCGCGGTCGGCCTCGTCGTGCTCGACGTCCAGCGTCGCGGCGGCACGGTACTGCTCGCAGATCGCGTGGACGCGCACCGGGTCGGCGAACTGCTCGACGTAGGCGGCGCGGACCTCGGCCGGGAAGGCGCCGGGGACCTCCGACCAGGCGCCGAGCATGTGGTCGACCAGCACCTCGGGCGCGCCGCTGGTCAGCCGCCCCGGTACCGGCTCCGGGGCGGCGAGGAACGACCAGACCCAGAACCCGAGGACGAACTCCTTGCCGGCGCGGCGGAACGCCTCGCCGGTGGGGACGATGTCCAGCACCGCCAGCCGGGTGACGGCGCCTGGGTGGTCGAGTGCCAGGCGGTAGGCGCAGCGCGCGCCGCGGTCGTGGCCGACCACGGCGAAGCGGTCGAAGCCCAGCTCGTGCATGGCCTCGACCTGGTCGCGGGCGAGCTGGCGCATGCTGTAGGGGGCGTGGTCGGGGGTGCTGGGCGGGGTGCCGCTGCCGCCGTAGCCGCGCAGGTCGGTGGCGACCACGGTGAAGCGCTCGGCGAGCGTGGGCGCGACCCGGTGCCAGGCCAGGTGCGTCTCGGGGATGCCGTGCAGCAGCAGCACCGGCGGCCCGTCGCCGCCCCGGACCCCGTGGATCGTCGTCCCGGTCGTGGTGACGTCGAACTCCTCGAACCCATCGAACACGACGCCCAGCTCCCTACCCGGGCCGGCGGGTGCCCGACCCTCGGTTGCGCTTGTCCCTACGTCGTGCAGTGGCGCCGGCGCCGCGCTTCGTTACAGGCCCGGCCGAGGCGTCAGCTCACGGCGTGGCCCTTCCCGGGAGCGTCGCCGAGGCGGAGACCTTCGCGCCGGCGTAGAGGGCGAGCGCGCTGGTCGGGGCGACGGTCGCGGTGAACTGGCCGGAGGAGTCGACCGTGTGGGTGGTGCCCGAGCAGGAGCCGCCCGAGAAGTCGCCGCTCATCACGTCGCAGTAGGTGCCGGCCGGCAGGCCGGTCTGGAAGGTGCGGGTCAGGGAGTCCTGCCGGTTGAAGACGACGAAGGCCTGGTCGCCGCGACCGAAGGCAATCTGGCCCTGGCCGTTGCTCCACCAGTCGACCACGCCGGTGCCGGCGGCCTGGTCGTGCACCGCGACCATGTTGGCGATCTGACGCGAGCGGTGCTCGCAGACCCAGCCCGAGCCGCAGGCCACGTCGGCGGTGGTGCCGTCGGCGCCGGCGGGCGGGCCCTGATCCGGGCCGGAGAAGTCGAAGCTCGACATCACCTGCGGCGTGCCGAACGGGAAGGCCAGCATGAACGCCTCGGCGAGCCGGTAGGTGTCGCCGTCCTTGTAGGTGAGGCGGGCGTGGCCGTTGCGCTGCGTGTCGTGGTTGTCGACGAAGACGATCGCGTCGTCGCCGGCCAGCCGCATCGAGGAGGCGAGGTTGTCGAGGCCGGCGAGGTTCCCGTCGCGGAAGGCGTTGCCGACCACGTCGCCGTAGCGGAACTCGGTGACGTCGCCGAGGCCGACGTACTCCTCCGGCGCGATCTCGCCCGGCCCGCCCTCGATCACCTCCTGGTAGACGTAGGGCGAGCCGTTCAGGCGGCCGAAGACGTCCGCCAGGTCGGCGACGGGCACGTGCTTGGCGGCGTCGACGCGGAAGCCGTCGACGCCGAGCGAGATCAGGTCGTTGAGGTAGCCGGCGAGCCTGCCACGCACGTAGTCCGACTCGGTCTTCAGGTCGGCGAGGTCGACCAGCTCGCAGTTCTGCACCTCCCACCGGTCGGTCCAGTTGACGATGTCGTCGTTGCCGTTGCGGCCGCAGTGGTGGAAATCCTGGTCTCCGTAGGTGCCGGGGTAGTCGTAGTGGCTGTAGCTCGAGCCGGCGCTGCCCGGGCCGGTGGAGGCGCCGCCGGCCATGTGGTTGACGACCGCGTCGACGTAGACCCTGACGCCGGCGTCGTGGCAGGCCGAGACCATGGCCGCGAACGCGGCGCGGTCGCCGCGGCGGCTGACGAGCTGGTAGCTGACCGGCTGGTAGTCCTGCCACCAGGGGTAGCCCTTGCCGGGCAGGACGACGTGCTCCTGCGGCGGCGAGACCTGCACGCCGCCGAAGCCCTTGGGGCCGAGGACCTCGGCGCACTCGCGCGCCACCGACCGCCACGGCCACTGGAACAGGTGGACGATGACGTCCCGGCCGCCGGGGCCGGCGGCGCCGCGCGCCTTCGCAGACCGATGGGCCACCGCCGTGGTCCCGCCCGTGGCCGGCGCAGCCCCGCGGTGCGCCGCGGGCGGCGCGACCCGCTCCGGCGGCGACGCCCCGGCCCGCGGCGGCGCCACCGCCAGCGACGACGCCGCGCCGAGCACGGCTACGAGCAGCAGTCTGCGCATCCTCATCGGCGATCCCTTCGTTGGGTCGGACGTCCCGGGCCACGGGGTCGGGTCGCGGCGGGCCAGCGGCACCCGGGCATCGCCGAAGCATCTCGGGTCGCGCCCGTGGCGAGGCGACCGGCCACGCGAGAACAACCGAAAGATACCGTTTCGGTGACTTGATCCGGAAATGGGCACTGGCCGGCCCGCGCGTCGCCGGGGTGCCATGTCCTGAGCCGGATGCCGCGCCAGCGAGGAGCTGAGCAGCGAGTTCGCCCGGCCCGCTGGGGAATGTCCCGGACCCGGCCGCGGCAGGTTCAGGGAAGCAGGCGGGCGGTCCCCGATGGTCGTGGCCCAAGCGGCGCGACACGGTAGGACGCGACTGGCGCCAGGGTCGCTGCTGGGGGCTAGCCGGCGTGGCGGTCGGTCTGCGGCCCTCCCCCGGGTCAACAGGAAAGAAGTCCCACACCGGCCTACGGCTCGGCATACGGGGCTGCGCCGTGCTTCAGCCGGCGACGGAGTTCGGCTTGCATGCTGGCGACGACCTGGTCGGTGACCGGTCCGAGGTCGACGGCGGCCCGCCACGACCGGGCCGAGAAGTCGACGAACCCCTGGATCATCTGGAGCTGCCTGGCGAGGTCCGCCATCTCGAACTCCTCGGACAGGCCCGGGTCGACTGGCACCCAAGGGCACCAGAACTCGAGGGCCGAGCCATCGACCCGCACGAGAAACGCTGGTTGGCTCGGGGCCTCGTCCTCATCGGCGAACTGGTGGCAGCGCGTGCGGGCGTTGATGATTTCCTTCCCGGTGATCCAGTCGAGCTTTCCCCCCGCGGCCAGGGCCGCCGCAGCCACGTCCCCGAGCAGCCCATGGTCCACGGCGCCCTTCCAGGTGGCGAGGAGCACGTGAACAAGGTCGAGGACCCGCCGCGCCTCGGCGTCCCGCAGGCCGGTAGGTACAAACCTCGCGTGCCGGGGCACCAGGTTGCGGACCTTCGTCCGGGGTCCGCTGACCGCGTCCGGCGGCTTGGGCTCGAAGGGTGAATGGAGGGATCGGATCAGCAGGCTGACCGGCGGTTGTACGGAGACGAACTGGGCCAGAGTCTGCCACGCCTGGTCGACAGCAGCCATATTGGCGGGCGAGCGTTCCGGCTGGCGCGGGCCGAGGCTGTCGCGCCAGTCCTCCGGAGACTCCGGGATGTGCCAGAGCATCCCGCTCGGCTGGGACGATCCGGACCCCTGAGGGGTCGAGCCGCCGGCCTCGAAGTAGGCACGGGGCTTGTGCCGCGTGGCCTTCGCGGGCGGCGCGGTCGCCGCCGCCCGCTCGCCCGCTGCTTCGAGGACAGCTTCGTCGGCGAGCAGGCTGGCGGCGGCGTTCAGCAGTACCAGCAGCGCATGCGGGCCGTACAACTCGGTCAGCCTGGCGTCCGGCCGCTCGAAGCGCGAGTCGACCGTCGCGTCGGCGTCCGTGCCCTCCGGGAGCTCCTGTGCGCGCACCTCTGCCAATGAGTGGACCAGCAATGCCACAGCCTCGGCCACGGCACCGTCGTCCATGCCCTCTCCCACCAGGCGCACCAGAATCTCGTCGATCGTCGCGCCCTCCCTCTCCGACAGGTGCCGGAGGAGGACCCCGAGGTACCGGCGCTCGACGATGGTGGGTGGCTGGGCGATGAGCAGGTCGACCGATTGGCCGACACCTTCGGGGTCGCTCCCCTCGACCTGGTGCCTTGGCTTCGAAGCGGCCAGCTCGGAGCGCAGCAACTCGCTCATCCCCTTGCCGACGGCGAGCAGCGCGGACAGGCGCCCGGCCGGTTCGGTAGGGAGATCGAGCAAGGTCTTCTCGGACGGCCGGAAGCCGGCTGGCGCCGGCTCGGCCCTGAGTCTGGCATGCAGCTGGATCGGCACGCCGGTCCAGGTCGTCGCCGCCGACGACAGGTCGGCATCGGCCCGTACCTCCCCCTCGCCGAGCGTGGGCTGATCGCCAGGCCGCGCCGGGGCGACAATGGTCCGGGCGTGCGTCTCGCCGCTGACGGCCTGCCGAGCTTCCAGGTAGAGCTGGATCGCACCAGGTTCGGGAGCATGGGGATGAGGGCGTCGTGGGCGACCTCCGGTCTGTCGCTCCCGGAGCCTGGTCGCGAGGCGTTCCCGCCGGAATGTCTCGACGTCCGTTCGCTCCTCGGCGTCGAGGGCTTCCCACTCCGCTTCCGTCAACCCGTAGGCCTTGCAGACCCGCCGGCGCTGCCGGCGGCCTTTGCGGCCCTCGTCGAGCACGTGCACGATCTGGTCAGGCGTCAAGTGGCCTGGTGGGCTGCTGCCCTGCATGGTCGCCTCCCGGGGCGTTCGAAGCCTCAGCCGCCGGCACCAGGTCGATCGGAGGGATCGGGACCGCTCCGCACGTCCTCGGCGGTCACTGGCACGATGTCGTAGACGATGTCCTCGGCGCAGCGGAAGCCCGTCTGGCCATCGTGGAAGTCGACCGGCGCGTTGACCTGGAGGCTCACCAGGCCGTGGAGGGCGACCGGCTCGCCCCAGCCGCCGCCATGCAGGCCTCGCGCGCCAGCGTCGTGCTTGCCCTCGGAGACCCACTCCCTGGTGTTGCCGGCCATGTTCAGGACGCCGAACGGCGAACCGCCGTCGGCCGCGCCCTCGCTGAACGCGTCCACCGGGCTGGTTTGTGGGTACAGTCCCTGCTGGCTGTGGTTGCACCGCGCCGCATCCCAGACGTTTCCCCACGGATAGGCCCTGGAGTCTGCCGCACCGCGCGCCGCCTTCTCCCATTCGAGGGGGGTGGGCAGCCGCTTCCCCGCCCACAGGGCATAGCACAGGGCGTCCCTCCAGGAGACCTCCACGACCGGATGGTCCGGCAAGCCCCCGGCGGCGGCGAGGAGCCCGTCGGGGACCGGATAGTTGACCTCCTTGACGAAACGCTCGAACTGCGCGTTGGTCACCGCGGTTCGGTCGATGTCGAAGGCCGGGCAGAAGACGAGCCGCTGCGGATCGTCCTTCGGAGCGAGCACGGCGAGGTTTCCCGGCGCCGGCTGCATGCCGACCGCCACGAACGCGGCCCGTGCCTGCTGGTCGCTCAAGCCATGCCAGAATATCCCCGCCGGGATGCGCACCATGCCATCCCGAGGCGGGCGAGGGACTCGCTGTTGCATAGGACCTTCGCAAACCGGGCAGCTCACGGTGGGGGCGGCGACGCAGTCGCAGCGCTCGCAGAACGGTTGGTCCACCTCACGGTCGAGCACGTCCGCGATGAGCTGCTGGTCGCCGAGCGTGGCGACGATCTCGGAGGCCAGGGGACGCAGCTCAGCCACTTCCGCAAGCATTGCCGTGACCTCGTCCTCGAAGATCCTTGGGATCTTCGGATGGGCCTGCCGCAATGCCTGAGCGACGTCGCCGCCCTGGATCGGCGGCAGGCTCCCGGTCAGGCAGTGGTACAGGTTGACCCCGAGCGCGTACACGTCGTCGGCGGCATCGTCGAGTTGTGGGTTGTGCCGCCGCTGCGGTGAGAAGTACTCGATGCGGCCGATCGTGAGACCGGCGGCGTCGTTCATGCGTGACAGCCCCCAGTCGATGATGCGCACCTCGTTCGTCTTGGTGAGCAGGATGTTGTTCGGTTTGAGGTCGCGGTGCCGTACGTCGCGGGCGTGGGCGAACTGCAGCGCCGTGGCGGCGTGCCAACCGACGCGGAGGGCCTGGCTCATGGACTGCTTCCCGCGATCCAGCAACTGCGAGAGGGAAGGGCCGTCCACGAATTGCTCGAACAGCACCGGACCGAGGCCATCGAGCTCCCGCAGCGCGAGCAGCGCGGCACCCACGTACGGCGCGCCGTCGATGACGTTCACCGCGACCTGGCACTCCCTGAAGAAGGCCTCGTCCAGCCTCGACCCATGGGCGGCACGGACGTCATCCTTGAGCCGTTTGATCACCTTACGGCCTACGAAGGCGTCCTTGAGGATGCCGACCTCGGCGAACCCGCTCGTAATGACCTGGACGACCGTCTCTCCCGTCGACAGCGGCATTCCGACTTCCAGCGGCACGACGATCCTCCCCTAAGTGGCCTAGGTATCCATCAGCCCTTATCGACCCTGGAGCCGAGCCTTGATTCGCCGAAGCACGCCAGGCGACCCCATATCCTGTGGCCTCCCGAATATGACGCCCAGCAGCCAGAGAACGACCAGGAAGCGGCCGTACACCGTCACCACACGGAGGACGGTAGCGAGGACGCGCTGCCAGACGGCCGCCGGCGGAGGGACCACGGCGAGCCGGACGGCCTGGGTGACGGACCCGCCGGCCGCATCAGTGGCGATGACGGCGAAGTCGCTTGTGCCGCTCTCCGCCGCGTTGCCGATGAGGTCACCTTCGCCGGCCAGCTCGAGGCCGTCGGGAAGCCTGCCGCTGGCCACCCTCCATAGGTACGGGGGGGTGCCGGCATCGGCCTTGAACTGGTAACGGTAGGCGTTGCCGCCGACCGCGTTTGGCAGCACGATCCGGTCGCTAGCGACCCGGATCGGGACCGGCTTCGGCTTCTCTCCCGCCCCGGCCGGCCGGACCTCGAAGACGAGGTCGCGTTGGCTGGCGCGCCGCTGGCCGTCGACGACCTCGACGGTGGCCTGGGTCCGGTCCGGGACGCCGGGAATCCCGCGTACCACGCCATCGGAGCGCATCGACAACCCGTCCGGGAGCTTGCCGCCGCGCAGCCGCCACGCGTAGGACCCGTCGCCGCCGGTCACGGCGAGGGTCAGTTCGTACCGTCGTCCCTGGATTGCCGCGGGGGCCGAGGCGGTGGTGATGCGCGGTATCACGGAAACCTCGCCGGGAGGGAGCTGGAAGTTGATGACGGTCAGGACCACCGCGACGAACATCAGCGTCGCGATGATGATCAGCAGCAGGTCGACGAAACGGAGCTCGAGCGGCGCCTCGAGCGCGGTGGCTCGCCCGCCGAGTCCTCTGGCTCGCAGCATGATGGTGGCCCCGGTTACCCTTCCGGCCTGCTCAGTCCCGCTGCGATCCGCTCTGGGATGAGGAGGGCTGGCGCCGGATGACGAAGTCCTGACCTAGCTCCATGAGGATCCTCTCCAGACGTCCGTCCATTGCGAGGAGGATCTGGGCGATCTGGCCGAGGCCGCCGCCGGCCGATACTGTCTTCAAGAGCCGGTTGGACTCGGTCACGGCCTGGTTGAAACTGGCCACCTCCCGGGCCAGCGCATCCATGTCGCCGTTGAGGGAGATGCGGGCGGGCGACGGCGGGGCGATGGTGGCGAGCAGCTCGAGCGACGCCGCGTCAGCCTCCAGGAGGGTCCGCTGCTCGCGGGTATGGACCAGGGACAGGAGCAGGTAGCACACTACGGTGCTGCCGAGGGCGAACAAGGTGATGTCGAAGGCGTCGGCGAGCGGTGGGATCACCCGCTGGACGAGGAAGTTGCGAAGGTCGTTGTAGCTCGCCGTCCCCGCGACCGCGGCGCCGAGGCCGCCCACGGCATGGCTCATCTCGGTCGCCGTGCCGAGGAAACCCAGCGCCGGTAGGGACCAGACGAGCGCCCGGACCGGCCCGAAGGTCGCCTCGCTGTGTGCGGCGTCGAGACCCGACTGGCTGGCCACGGCGGCCTCCGCGTCCGCCGACTGCTGCCCGTGACGGAGCAGGTGGAGACGGCGGCGGATCATCGAGCTCTCGTACGGCAGGTCGGTGATTCTGCTTGCCAGGACCTGGTCGGCGGACGAGAGCGTCAGGCCCGGTACGCGCACGGCGACCTCCCGGACCCGCCGGACGACCGTCATCTCGCGCCTGCTCCGCCACGAGCGGATCAGGACCGCGACGATGACCCACACGGCGATCGTCAGCACGGACGCCGCGATCAGGCCGGCCGCGCCGGGCCGCTGGATCAGCTCGTTGACGAACGGCAACCTTGCCAGCCAATCGAGACGGATGGCCAGCGTAGCCAAGACGAACGCGATGATTCCCGGGTACCAGAAGGTACGCGTGGCGCCCTCGAACCCTGGTGGAGCGCTCTCGGACTGCTCAGCCAGCGTGCTCATCGCCCCCACTTCCTCGGACGCCCGGCGTGCCGTGGGCTTCCGGCTCGCCCGTCAGGTACCGGTCTGAGAAGTGCAGCTCCCACCAGCGAGGCTGATCTTCCTGCGTCCAGGTGGCGGGAAGCAGGATGACGTCGTTGGCATAGAGCAGGACGGGTTCCTCGTCTTCGATCCGCCGGTCTGTCTGGCCACGGCGGAGAACGGTGAGTGGATACGTCTTGGGAGGTCTCTCCTCCCTAGGGGGCACGACCAGATGCCATCTCCCCCTGATGCGCGTGAGCCGGCAGTGTTCCCGTCCCACGAACTGATCATCGATCGGCACGTCGGGCGGCGGCGGGTACGTCGGATCCATGCGCCCGATCAGCACCGGATAGCCGCGCAGCGGATACCTCGATGTCTGACCCTGTGGATCACGCACCGTCAGCACGGCGCCTTCCTCGGCTCCGCGGTCGCCGCCCCGGCGACCCGCTGGAACATGGATCCAGGCATCGGCCGTGAAGCCCTTCTCCGGAATTGTCACGCGGACCTCGCGAAAGCTTTCGGCCCGCAGGCTCCGGAAATTCGGCGCGATGACGTCCTCGTAGATCTGGTCGGAGACGATGAGGACCAGGTCCACGTCAGGGTGCTGCTTGAGCGCGGCCTTCAGCGGTGGGGCGTCCAGCAGCCTGCACGCCTTGACGACCGCGCCACCGGCGAAGCCGTTCTCGCCGAGATGCGTGATGCCCTGATGGATCGCCACTCGGAGGCGCAGTTTGGCGCCCTGCATGTAGCCTCGGTTGCGCTGATACAGGGAGACATCCAACTCGCGCACGAAGTCGTCGATGACGCGTGTCTCGTCGACGCCCGGGGGCAGCAGCGCCAGCTCGCCATCCCCCGTGGCCTGCGTCTGCCAGTACATCCGGTCGAGCCCGGCGTTTCCGCACGCGTCCTTCAGGACCTCGACGAGGTCTTTCTGGAATTTGAGTTGGCCGGGGTCGTTCTGGGCGGAGTAGCTCTCCGCGTCGACCGCGATGAGGAGCCGGCGGGTGGCGGGCGTCGACTCGTCCAGGCGGGATATTCCCGCATTGGCTTTGGAAGTGCCCATGTCGACCCCGCAGAGCGCCTCGAGTGCCCACGCACGCCTACTTCGGTACCACCGTGCGCGTTCCACGGCGGCGATACCCCGTATTACGACGGGTTCCGGTAAGCCAGGACCCCCATAGCCTCCAGCGTCGCCCGATCGCGAACCAGGATGCGCCGATAGCCGGTCGCGAGCGCCCCGCTGCGCCGCAGCGAGGCCAGGGCTTTGTGCACGGTCGGCTCCGCCGCACCCACAAGCGCGGCAAGCTCCGGCTGGGTGAGCGAGGTGGCGATCACGGTGCCGCCTGGGGCCGGCTCCCCGTAGGAGTCGACGAGCTCTACCAGCACGCGCGCCAGCCGGACCTGCACGCTGCATCCGCCGAAGTCGATGCGACGCCGGGTTGCCCAGCGCAGCTTCGCGGCGATGCCCTTGCCGACGGCGATCGAGGCGTCAGGATGCCGCTCCAGAAATGCGATGAAGTCAGCTCGCCTGATGATCCGCACGACCGCCGGGCCAGCCGCGATGACCGTTGCCGACCGTGGTCTCTCGTCCAGGCTGGCAAGCTCGCCCACCAGGTCGCCACCCACCCTGATGTCGAGCAGTGCGAGGTTTCCCTCCTCGGTGCTCGCGATCACCTTGACGCAACCGTCGAGCAGCAGCACCACGTGGTCGGAATCCTCCCCTTCGCGAAGGAGGACCCTGCCGCTCTCGACCTCGCACAAGGTGCCCAAGGTGAGAAACTCCTGCCTGGTCCCGGTTTCCAGGCCGCCCAGCAGGCTAGCGGACGGCCAGAGGCCCACCTTCGGATCGGAGCGGTCCAGACGTTTGTCGCGACACTCGCTCACCCTCCCCACCTGCCTTGAGCCAGACCATAAACGAGCACGCCGGTCGATGATGGCTTGATCGTCGCATCAGCGACAAGCCACTCGCCAACCTCACTTACCTGAAGGCGGCTGCGGTGCGGGGTCCTGTGGTCCTACGGTATTAGGCCTAGTCCTTCGTCAAGCCGTACCTGCGGGTAGCCGGGCGCGCTCGGCTTGGCCGAGCGCGGCGTGCACCAGCGCCAGGCCCAGCCGGAAGGGCACCTGGAACGGGTCCAGCACCGGCGAGCGGCGTGCGCGGCGGTCCAGCTCCTCCAGGTCGTCCAGCCCCTCGGCGGCCCTGCCCTGGGCCAGCCGCAGCATCCCGCGGCTGTGCAGCAGCATGCGCGTCGGGTAGGCGTCCGGCAGCCGCGCGCCGGGGGCGTCGCCGACGCCGGCGTGCACCAGGGCGGCCTCGGCCGCGTCCAGCTCACCGCGCTCGACCAGCACGTCGACCAGGCCGGAGACGGCGGCCGGCAGGCCGAGGGGCCAGGGCAGGCGCAGCCCCGCCTCGACCGCGTTGCTCGCCTCGGCCTCGCCGTCGGCGAGCTGGCCGCGGCGCAGGGCGAGCAGGGAGCGGAAGCGCGAGGCGAGCGCGAAGCCGAGCAGCGAGCCGCGGGCGCGCGCGTCGGCCAGCGCCAGGTCGAGGTGGTGGCCGGCCGCCTCGAAACGCCCGGCCGTCACCAGCGCGTACACGGGCTGGTAGAACAGCAGCGAGTCGGCGGTCTGCTCGGCGAGCGGCCGCCCGCCGGCGAGGGCCATCTCGGCGAGCCGCACCGCCTCGCCGGCAGGCTGCCCGCGCCAGGAGGCGAGCGGCGCGAGCGTGCCGAGCAGCGCCTGCTCGGCCGCGTTGTCGCCGCGGACCTCGACGCGGAGGCCCTCGATCCGCCTGGTGGCCAGCGGCAGACCGGTCAGCCCGTTCATCGCGGCCGAGATCAGTTCGGCCTCCAGGCGCACGGCCAGCTCCCGGTCGGCCGCCGGTACCGCGGCCAGGGCCGCGTCGAGCACCTCGTCCGCTCGGGCCGCCTCGCCCTGCTGCAGGAGGGCCTGGGCCAGCTCGGTGGCCGCCGCGGCCGCCGCCGGTCCCGGGGCGGCCAGCTCCACCGCCTGGCGCAGGTGGCCGGTCGCGGCCGGGTCGCCGGCGCGGCGCTCGGCGGCGCCGAGCTCGCGCAGCAGCTCGCCCCTGGCTGCCGCGGCCGGCGGCTCGGCCAGGGCGCGGCGCAGGTAGGTGACGCCCGCGTCCGCCGCCCCCTCGGCCAGCGCCCGCCGCGCCGCCGCCCGCAGCGCGGAGACCACCCACTGGTCGCCGGCCGGCTCGGCGCTGAGCAACTGCGCGCCGACCCGCTCCATCCCCGCGCCGAGCCGGTCGAGCAGCGCCGCCGCACGCCGGTGCGCCCGCGCCCGGCCAGCCGGGGGCAGGCCGTCGTAGACGGCGGCGCGGACCACCGGGTGGGCGAACTCCAGCGGCCGGCCGGGCCGCAGCAGCTCCGAGGCGGTCAGCGCGTCGGCGGCCGCCGCGGCCGCGTCGGAGTCCAACCCGGCGAGCGCGGCCGCTCGCCCCAGCTCCGCGTCGGTGCCGAGCACCGCCACCGCCTCGGCAAGCCGGACCGTCCCGGCGGGCAGGCGCGCCAGCCGCCCCTGGACGGCACGGGCGACCGCCCGCGGCCCGAGCTCCCCGATCCGCCCGGCCTGCGACGCCCGCGGAAGGACGCCGTCCTGCCGCAGGGTCGACAGCAGCGCCAGCAGCAGGAACGGGTTGCCGCCCGTGGCGGCGTGGCAGGCCTGGCAGAAGCCGTCGTCCGGCTCGCCCAGCCAGCCGCGGACCAGCCCGCCGGTGGCGCCGAGGCTCAGCGGCGCCGGGCGGACGACCTCCGCAAGCGGGTCGGCGGCCAGCCGGTCGAGCAGCCCCGTGTCGGCCCCGGGCTCCGCCGGCCGCGCGGCGAGCAGCAGCAGGACCGGCAGCTCCTCCAGCCGGTTGGAAGCGGCAAGGCAAGGGAGCGAGACCATGCGGACAGCGAGCAGACGACCGGCCGACCCAACCACGTCGGCTACCCGGAGCGGGCAGGCGGCGGTGATCGGCGGCAGCATCGCGGGGCTCCTGGCAGCCGCCGTGCTCGCCGAGCACTTCGAGCAGGTGACCGTGATCGACCGGGACCGGCTGCCGGCGTCGCCGGCGCCGCGCCGGGGCACGCCCCAGGCCGTCCACCAGCACGTCCTGCTCGCCCGGGGACGGCGCCTGCTGGAGGAGCTCCTCCCAGGGCTGCAGGACGACCTGATCGCCATGGGCACCCCGGAGGTCGACATGGCCGCCGAGGTCGCCTGGCTCACCCCGGCCGGCTGGGGCGCCCGCTTCCCCTCGCAGCTCAAGCTGCTCTGCGCCAGCCGCGACCTGCTCGAATGGGCCGCCCGCCGGCGCGTCGCCGCGCACCCCAGGGTGCGGCTGCTCGACGGCCACCGGGTCGACGGCCTGCGGGGTGACCAGGGCCGGGTGACCGGCGTCCAGGTCCACCCCGGAGGCGAGCGCGGCGAGGCCCGGGCGCTCGCCGCCGACCTGGTGGTCGACGCGAGCGGCCGCGGCTCCCCGGCGCCACGCTGGCTGGCCCAGCTGGGCTACCGGCCGCCCCCGGAGACGGTCGTCAACGGTTTCCTCGGCTA
>WNGB01006321.1_pt1 | contig 21001 bp, 12 predicted proteins | sample 5400681 | NCBI WGS metagenome assembly WNGB01 (sample SAMN13153367, study PRJNA577476) | soil metagenome | isolation source: 115 cm soil or saprolite under grassland replicate 2 | place: USA:California | collected 2016-06-15
CGCACCTCGCGGTTGCGTGGCCCAAGCTTGGAGCGTTGCCGAGTTATTGCGCGCCGCTGTCGAAAATGTTTACGCTGCAGATTTAGCCAGTCGGGGTGCTGGCGCTTCTTAATCCAGATCTACTCAAGTAGTTGTTGCGAAGTTCGGGATGCGACCGATTCTAGAAGCTTTGGAGTCTTTTTTGAGATGCCAGATTGTCATCTCAAAAGCTGTCTGATTGAGAATCCCAAGTGGCCAATACGTGGCCAAAAATAACTGCACTCAGCGTATAGGCCTGAATTTCATCATGTTTCACTCCGCGTTTCGGCCGGCTATTGGAGTGTTCGAACCGGCTGCATTGTTCGGAGTTCCACCACAGGAACTTGATGGCTTTTTTCTGCGCCAGTTTCTGGCGACAGTGGACGCAACACATCCGAGGGGTCTGATGCCGTGGGTGACCGACTTGGCATCAATTCCTGATCGCTTCGGCGTTCATAACGTCTACAGCGAGCTAGGATCAGTGTTCGGACCCCTTGTTGTCACTGATCCTGAGTTTGCTGCGTTATTGGTCGGTATCCTGATTGAGGGCTTGGGACCGCACAACCTGCTCTGGGGAACCGATGCCGTCTTGTTGGGTAGACCACAGTGGGTAATCGAGGCTTTCCGCCGACTAAAAATTTTCGACATCTTCGAGCGTTACTTCGGAGTGACGCCGACTGCGCGGCACGGCAACCTTTCAGAAGCCAGGGTCAAGCACCTGATCCTGGGGGCGAACGCCGCTTCACTTTTCCAGATCAATCCGCGAGAAGCTTTTGACCAAACTAGCGGCGACAACCTGGCACGCCTAAAGCCAGAGGCGGCCGCACGAAACCATTTCAATGGAGCGCTGGGGTACATAGCGCCATGAATCTAATGCACCAAGTCTCCTTTTCGTCATCTGTAATGATCTTTCCTGAGTCAAAAAAGATGCATTGCAGAGGGGGGTGTCAGCGGTAGTCGTCGCGGCGGGAAATTCTGCGCTCGACCTCGATCATAACCGAGACAGATTCATCTGGTACTGTGACGTACCCGGAGCAATCTGCGTTTCGGCTACAGGACCGACGGACTCGGGTCCGAATTTATTGGGACCTTTCGTCGATATCGACTCACCCGCCTTTTATACCAATTTCGGAGCGTCCGCTATAGACGTCACCGCGCCGGGTGGAAATCTGTCGTTTGATGCGTTGGGCAATATTACCGGGGTGGGCATCGTTTGGGGAGCCTGCGCCAGCACTGACCGTAGGATTGACACCGGCGGAAATGTCGTCCCGGGCTTCTGCTCGAGTAACGGTTTTAATCTGTTGGCCGGCGTGGGAACTAGCGCGGCTGCTCCTCATGTTTCAGGACTGGCGGCTTTGCTGGTAAGCAAACTCGGTCATGGCCAACCCGCTCAAGTCCGCGCCGCGATCGAGAATTCAGCGGACGACCGAGGGTGGATGGGGACTGACCTGCTTACACACCGAGCATTGTCAGGCAGAACCTCGTGCCTTACTTCGAATTGTCCGCATACTTGCTAAGCGAAGGCACTTCCGTTTCTAACGATCGTTTGCCACTTCACAGGAGGACTTATGAAACGATTTCTATTTAGTGTCCTGATGGTCATGATTCTTGTGGTCACTCTTAGTGGTCGCCATGCGATGACCATTACAGGCACTTCCAACGACACGCGTAATGCGACATCTAATCCGTCGGCACAAGAAACAAGGTCGTGTGGGACTCGAGATATCGCTGAAAGCGTGGCCGATCAGATTCAAATCTCGCTCGAAAGGTTCAATTCGGCACGGGCAGGCGGGCAGAGTAAGTTACCTGGCTCAGTCTCGATTCTGGTTTATTTTCACGTCATTAACCAAGGTCCGGGACTGGAAAATGGAGACGTACCCGCTCGAATTTTGCGCGAACAGATAGGTGTACTTAATGCGGGCTTACAGCGGTGAGACCGGTGGCGTGAACACACCGTTTCGATTTGTACTTGCAGGTATCGATCACACAACAAACACCGCGTGGTTTAGTGCGACTGTGGGCACTGTAGCAGAACGAGAGATGAAGGAGGCGTTGCGAATTGGAGATGCCACGTCTCTGAACATCTACACAAATAATTCTGGCAGCGTCTCCGGTGTAATAGGTTGGGGAACGTTTCCGTGGTGGTATGAAGACTCACCGCTCATGGATGGTGTAGTCATTGACTATCAGACATTGCCCGGTGGCTTTGCGTACCCTTACAACGAAGGTGATGTAGGCACCCACGAAGTGGGCCACTGGCTGGGTCTTTACCACACGTTCCAGAACGGTTGTTCCACTAAGAACGATTATGTAGCAGATACACCGGCGGAAAAGTCTCCGGCGTTTGGCTGCCCGTCAGGTCGTGACAGCTGTCGCGCCATGGAAGGCCTAGATCCAATCGAGAACTTCATGGATTACACCGACAACACCTGCATGTACAAATTCACGGAAGGACAAGCTGCCCGTATGGAATCAATGGCAGCGCAGTACCGCGGAATTTAGGAAGCCGAGAGTTATGTCCGTAGGCGTGATTGGGCGGCCTGCCATCAGGTCGATGTGCTGGATCACTTTTCGTGGGCGCTGGTCTGAGCTTCATTCCTTATCCACGAGCAGCAGCGCGCCACCTGCGCGACCGCGCTCATGATTTGTCCGCTCTGACACAAACCGCATTGGACAACACTGGTCGAGATCGAATCCTGGTTCGTCCATAGCCCGAACAATTTTCACAACGCCTGTAGGTGATTAGAAACGCCAATTTGGCATCTCAGAACAGTCTGTCTGAGTCAATTTTCAAGTGGCCAATACGTGGATAAAAAGGACTGCACGCGGCGTAAACGGAATGGTAAGGAATGGAAAGAGCAGAAAAACCTCTTGGTGGCTGCAACTTTCGAAAAGGCAAATACTTATGTTTTTGCCGAGAGTCCGTTTCGCAATGCGGGGTCTGCGACACGACGCGGCTTCTTATGGGGATAGGCCTTGTCGTAAATTTTCCCTGTGTGGCCAATATGTGGACAGAATAAACAACACCTGACAAGTAATCCTCTGTCTTTGGATAGTAAAGCATGTAAAACGCCCAGGAATCTCCCTTGCTGCAACCTTTCGAATTGCCTAAACACCGACCACTCGGTCGACAACCGAGTGGTCGGAGTAATTCTCTCGAAGAATAAGAGCTCCCCATTTCACTAGAGCTCATTGATTCAGTCGATTGGAATGCCAACTCGTCCCCCTAAGCAAACACGAGGCAGCTCCTTGCTCGTGTAGGGCGGTACCGTACCTAAAGACAGCGGAGATCTAGGGCTTTGTCGTTCGCGAAAAGCCGCAATCAACCAGAAACCTTTGCCTTAACCGGGGTTCCAATCCGTTTAGGGACAATCAATGGGATGGGGAATTGTCGAGACGCTGGCCCCACTGCTTTCTAAGCTGCCGCTTGCCTCAGCGTTTCCATCTCTTTAAGCCAAACGATAATTTGGTTCTAACTCGAATGCTTTGGGACGCTAAATACCTCACCAGTCACAGCGAACTGGAAGAAAACTAGCTTATCCACTCGGCAGGATCCAGCACGAGGCCTTCCACTTTCTGTTCTTCGGTAAAAAGTTTGAACCGTTCAGTGACCACCGGTGGGCCGGGGTCTGTCAGGAAGAACACGTCATCGCCTTGCCAGGTGGCGATGGAAACAAGGCGTGGTGGCCCAGTCTCGTTGGCGAACAGAGCCTCCCTGATTCGTTCAGTCGGTTTCCATATTACCCGCCCGCAAGCAGGACAAATCCCATTGCGATCCCACCACCCCGAAGGCCCGTCGGCTTTTCCGACGATCAGCAGTTGCAGAAACTCCGGTATCACGACCTTGTTATCGGGATCGATATCCGCGAAGACTTTTCCGCGCGAGATTTTCATTGGACGAGTGGAACATCCTTTCAGTCCCGCGGCTTCAAAGGCTTCCCAGAGTCTTCGCGTGATCGCATACGTCTCCGGTGCAGCCTTGATCAGTTCCGCCTGTTCCCAAACATCGAATTGATAATCGAGAAATTTTATCTCTTCCTGATAGCTCAGTTCGCATGCTTCACAAGGATCCCGTTCAACGATTTCGGTATCTGGCCCCAGTTGCCCGATCATCGGACAAGCGATCAACGTGAATGTGTTTGGCTTCTCACCGTTCATGGAAGTTTTTCGTTGGCTGAGCTGTAAGGAAAGATAAGTTGCCCGAACCGCTCGACTCCGGCATCACTTTGGACCTTGACGCGGATGCTCAACTCGCGTTGGTAGGTGCCGTCTTTTTCATATCGATAGAGCGTCTTTATTTGTTCGATGACAAAAGCTTCCTGCGAATAGTCAGCCGGCTTGTCTTTCGAGTCACCCATCGTTGGCGTTCCGACGAACGGTCGAGACTGTTCATTCGCACTCTGGACACTGACAGCCCGTGAATAGTCAAGCTGAAAAACGCAGAGCGCCAGCAGCAGCGCCACGAAAAAAGCCTTGCAGCGGGGGAATATCAGTTTTTTGCACTCCTGATGAAATTTGAGGATGGCACCTGGGCGGACAGCGCTCAGTAAACGGAAATCGAGAGTTCAAAGCAAAGTAGTTTTTTGAGACTGTGCAATGGAAGCCGAGGCGTTAAAGCCTGTTATCGATAAGTCGAGTTCCTGGAATGCGACTCTCGTGAGAAGGCAAGCAACCCATCGCACTACTGCTCAAGCTCATTTATCGCTCTTTCCACGCGTGATGCGACGAATTCGAGAAAATCGGTGCTGCTCAACTCGAAAGGAGTTGCAGGCGCGCCAGTGTGATGAACGACAAATCCAAAGTCTCGAGGGCGCGAGTTATACATCTCGGCACAGACGACGTAGTAGTATCCACCCATGCCATCTACAAGAACAGGAAGACAATGGTTTGGGAGGTCCGGATGTTGAGCCCGTACCCTGTTGACCAAGTCAGGAAGAGTTTTGGCCCAGACAAACTCATAGCTTCCGACCTGCAAATATTCATACAGGCTGTAAAAGGATCTCACTGACTCCGGAAACTTCAGTCGCAGCAGTTGCTCCATTTTGACAACAGCCGCTGGATCCGTGGTGATGACCTTGCGCACAGTCCCACCTGAGCGTTCCAACTCATCAAGCAATTGCTCTAGTGTTTGGATATCCATTTGTCTCGATCGAAGGGCAAGTAATTCTGTTAATCATCTGAATCGCGCCCGCCAATATCTCGCGCGAATGAGATCGTACAGGTCTCCAAGGGTTCGTATCTGACCTCTGTAAAGAGCCACTTCTCCGCGCCAACTCAAGTAAGCCGGATCGCCGGTAAAGGGGTGGAATGCCGGATCATTGAGGACCGATTGATGAAAGCTCGCACTGTGCTCGTCAAGGGGGCTAAAGAAATCCTGAGTTGAATGGTGAAGTACCACGCCTTCGCCATTTTCGAGGATCGGAGTAAGACCTTCTCGGCAACGCTCGGCATTCGTGCGACCCAACGCATCCTGGGGCGGTCTGTAGTTGGGATCTATCCTTAACTGCTCGCCCGCCGGATTTGTGAAACCAGTGACATCAACAAGCTCTCCATTTCTGATTCTCCTCATTCGATCAGACTCAGGCGGCGGTTCAGTTCCCTCGGGTGGGCGTTCTTCAGGGCGTTCTTCAGGGCCGTGTACGTCAGCCGGATCAACGTCGAGCGCCTTACCCAGATCCTCAGGATGTTCGCGAAGGTGTTTGCGAAGCTGATCAAGTTTCGCCGGGTCGGTAGTGTGCCTCTTCTCAAGTTCCGCGATCGCCGATTCAATGAGTTCATCTTCGAGAGGTGGTATCCGCTTTGCCGCTTCCCCAGCTGTTGCGGGATCTGCCAAGTCGGCTTTTAACTTTTCGAGCTTGAGTTTCAGATCGACATCTTGTTTAAGAATCGGCCCGTAATTTTCCTCGAGAACCTTCACCCTTGCTTGCGCATTCGCTCTCACCGTTTGTGGTACAACCTCGCCGGCCTTTTCGCTGGGGGCAGGTTCCGCGGGCTTCTCTTTGAGAGCAGCATCAACTTTGGCGTTAAGGTCTTCACCGAGCGGTAGACCACACCCCTCTTCAGTGAAACGGCACCACGTTCGACTCGGCTCACGATCAAATGTGTGCCCCTGCGCATCCATCTCGGCATCGAACCCCTTCTTGGCAGGCCGCCTCACGTTCTCGGGATTAGCGGCTTTCTGGCGAAGCTCCTGGACTTCAGCCTCAAGCTTTTCACGAGGTATGCCTTTTTCTTCTGCCTTCTTCGCAGCGTCCTCGGACAATTTCTCCGGTTCGCCGGCTTTAACCGGTTCGCCCTGCTTTGGTTCACCTGTGATGTCACGAGGCCGCACACCGCCTTCCGGTGGAACATCAACTGGAGCAGTGGGTTTATCCTTGAAGCTGAAGTCTCCGACCGTTTTCTTTGCATCCTTAAGAAGTTCAGCGACGCTCTTAACAATTGGCACTTTCTCCACGAGGCCATATAGGAACTTCGCGAACCTCGCGGCGATGTCGGCCAGCAGAAACAGCGCGCCGATCGTGACAAGACTTATCAGACTTCCCCCAATTGCCTTGCAGTCATCTTGATCCTCTTTTTCTCGTTGTTCTGCATCGGGAATGCGCGGATTTAGAAACTTAAGATCAAAATCAGCCTTCGCGATAACAGCGGCTTCGGTGGCAACCGCGATCGCCAGCAGGCCCATGCCCACCGCTTCAGCGAATTCCAGACCGGCCGCGGCGCCCGCTCCGACCGTTGCGACGCCTGCGGGACCAAATGCGAATCCAAGCGCGCCGAGCGCGGCGCCGATCAGCACTGACGCAAGTAGGAACCAACCTGAGAGCGCGCCGGCGATCCCGTTGAACAGCTTCATACCGGACAGGAACTTGTCAGTCGCCTTACTGAACTCGAGGTCGAATACAAGTGAGATCGCGTCGCCAAAAGCCTCCAGCATTGGCATGAAGTCTTTGGCCACCGTGGGCCATGGCCAAAGCAGATCACCACCCATCTTCTTAAGTTCGGGCCACCAGTTCTGGCCCAGCTCAACAAGGCTCTCGGCGAGGTAATGCATGATCGAGACGGCGATCCAAATCTCGCGGTCTGAGTACATGCTGGAAACGCGGCTGCGAATCTCCGGCTCGATCTTGGCAATCATTGGCTCTATTGCCTTCTTGAGTTTCTCGAGCAGCGGGTCGGGGTTCTTGATTACCTCCAATCCCTCCTTGATTCCCGCACGCACCTTGCCAAGACGTGCAAACAGACCGGGAAGACGCAGGAGGCCTCCGATTTCGCGCAGGCAGGGTGTTCTCATTATCAGCGCGGTAAGTCTTCCCATCGTGTTCCACACACCGTCATCGAGGAACGCATACGGGCCAAAGAGGGAAATCAAGAGAGTCTGGCGGAAGGCTTCCTTGAGCTGTTGAATGTACGGGTCGGCTGCGGTCAGCAATGTCTGTAGTTTCTTCGACCATTCGTCGATTTTTTGGTCCAGCTTTTCCTTGAAGTTCTGGATCTTCTTCGTGACGGAGTCGAAAACGCTCTTGACGGCAGCGAGGAAAGTAATTACACCAACGGCTTCCAGCACCTGCATGAAAATGTCATAGAGCTGTTGCAGCCCGGCTTGAACCTTGAGCTTGAGCGCATCGACTTTGGAGCGAAAGCTCTTGAGCTGTGTTTGGACGGATGGCAGACCTTCGTTGGCCCACCACTCGCGAGCGGATTTGTCAAAGCCTTTACCCCACTTCTCCCAGGCGTACTTCACGCCCACGTAGATTCCGTAGATGACCGCGCCCAACACTACAAATGGACCAGCCGGAGACAGCAGCAGCACGACGGCACCGACTATCTTAGCTGCCGTCTTCACATAACCCATGTAGGGTTTGATTTCCGCTTTTACTTCTTCCCATTTGTCGAGAGCCGCCTTGGTAAACCCATCCATCCAGTCGTTGTAACTGCGGCGACTTTCAGATAAGAAGTCGGTGACTGCGTTCCAGACCTCGGCGATGCCTTCTCGTAGTGGCTTCAGCCATTCCCAGATCTTGCTGGCTGTTTCTTCAACGTCTTTCCAGATAGCCTTGAGCTTCTTCTTGACCCAGTCGAGGGCAGGTGCGCCGTACTCGGTCCACAGCTGGTCAAGCGTGTCACGAACAGCTTCAAAGCCCTTCTTTACTTGCTCAAGGATTCCGCTTCCCAGCCGAATTTGAAGATCGAGGAGATATTCCGCCAGCTTGCCCATCACAGCGCACTGGCCTGCGATGAAACCGCCAACGACCTGGAGTGCGCCCGAGGCGAACGAACCAATCATTTCCGCGAGCGTAGCTGCCAGTCCCTTTTCGCGAATGCCGGAGAGGATGCCACCGAAGAAACCGTCGATGGCTTTCTTGATCGCGTTCTTGAAGTAGTCGCGGATATTTCGGAAGAAGGCGATTGCGCCGGGAGCGTATTTCTCGATTTGAGAAATAATGAATGCAGTGCCTTTTTTGGCTCCCGCAGCTACTGTGTTGGCGATTGGGTTGTCGGTCAGACTCTTCCAGCCATCTCGCTGAATCGCGCCTGAGGAATCGGGTGTAACAGAAGCGGTTGGCTCTCCCTGGGAGACGTTATCGGCTTGTTTCTCGGCTTCCTGCTCGAGACGATCGTTTGGTGCGCCGATCAGGATTTCACCGTTAGCGGTAGCTTCGCCCTGGCTTGGACCCTGGCCTGCCGCCTGTTGCTGCACATGCGTGAGCTCGTGGGCAAGAAGGTGTTGGCCATCTTTAGCCGCAGGGGCATATTTCCCGGCCGCAAAGTAGATGTCTCTTCCGCTTGTGTAAGCGTTGGCGTTCAAAGCTTCGGCGGAAGTCGCTGCTGCTTGATCGCTATGCAAACGCACGTTGCCAAAGTCGGTGTTGAAACGAGATTCCATGGAGTCCCGCGTCGCTTCATCCATGGGCTGACCGTCGCCCTCAGGAATTATTGCGTTATCGCGACGACTGCTTGAGGTTGATGAACCGGCTGCTTGAGTTTGAATGAGGCGTTGCGGCTCTTCTGGCGTGACCGATGAAGCAGATACACTCTCCATCGACGTGCCGCTACACTTTGCGCAAGAGGATCCACATGCGCATTCGCGTTGAATCACCCGCGAGCGTTTTGAGTTGAGTTGAATCTGACTGACCAGACGTTGCGTGTAGCGATTGCCGTGAGTTTGTTGCGCGCGACTAAGCGCAATTATGCGAACTCCCGTATTTGATCGGGAGGAAAGCGCGGGGCTTTGCAGCAGCTGCGTCGCACCGTTGGCAGGAGGCTCGCCCGGCGCCCCACTGAACACACGCGAGAGCATACCGGGGTCATATTCATTAGCCTGCTCGGCTGTGGCTGTCGTCGCTGCGCCACCGTTGTGGCTAGCTTCGATCTCCTCGGGAGCTATTTGTGCTTCACGCGTGAAGTACATGTTCCTTTCATCACTCTTTGCCTTCGAGCGCGGATACGATATCGTCACGTCCGCTCTGTCGAGCAATATCGATAGGTGCTATCCCGTGATTATTCTTTTTGTAAGGGTCGGCGCCATGCTTAATGAGTTCCTTGATAACCGCAAGGTTCGAAGAAGCAGTCATGACAGCCCGCCAAAGTGGTGTATTCCCAAAACTGTCAATTGCATCAACGTTCGCGCCAGCTTCGAGCAGAACCCGCACAATTTCCTCTTTGTGGTCCCTCGCGGCGAAATGCAGAGGCGTCCACTTCTGATCAAAGTCCGCTGCATTGACGTCAGCTCCATGCTGAACGAGCAAACGCACTAAGATCGAATCAGCGTTCTCGGCTAACACCGAATGCATCAAAGGTGTCCGTCCGTCCTGATCCGTTAGATTAAGATCCTCGGGTGTGAACTGCTCAAGAGCCTGTAAGTCCTTCTGATAGATAGCCGTTAAAATGTCGTCTAGCTTGCTCACGATTCTCCTCTCAATCGATCCCGGGCTTCTCGTATTGATGACTAAGATTGCTTGCCTCGCTTTCGATCTGGAACCATTCAGGATGGCTGTTAACCCAGTCGTTGAACTGGGCCTGGTTCATACCACGCTTCTGGGCTTCCAGAGCGAGTCGGCGATGTTCGAAACCGTATTTATGCCCGTAGTGATGAGTACCATTGATGGGTTCACCGGTGTTGGCGTCGAGGAATCTGCCGTCTGGCGCCCTCTTCGCGTCCTTCTCGATCGCTCTCTTAGTTGGTTCCCTCAACGAGGGACGGTCCAGCTTGAGCGACTCAAGGTACTTTGCTTCCTGGTCCTTCAGTCTCTGCTTCTCCTGAAGATGCCCTTCCCTTTCGTCCAGCAGCCCACCGCCCTCTTCATCCTTGAGCTTTCTTTGGGCCTCCTTTAGTTCCTGAACAGCTTTAGCTCGTGCGTCACCAGTGCTGTTCTTCACCTTCTCTTTTAGACGTCTAACTTCTTGTGTGGCCTCGGCGATCTCCTTATTGACACGATCGAGACCTGCCTGGTTTTCCGCTTGTTTCTTACCAAGTTCGTCCAACTTCTTGAGAGTTTGATCCCGTGCTGCATCTTTAGCGGACTTCTTCTCCACGACTTCAGGCTCGGATGGTTTCGGTTCTTCCGCTGGTTTTGCGGGCTCAGACTTTGGCTCGGCGGGTTTAGGTTCCGCTGGCTCGGGCTCCGGCGCCTTTGGCTGTTCCGGCGCGGGCTCTGGTTCCGCAGGTTTCGGTTCCGCGGGTTTCGGTTCCGCGGGTTTCGGCTCGGGTGACGGTGGCGCAGGTTTCGGTTCTGCTGGCGCCGGCTTCGGCTCAATCGGAGCAGGTTCCCGAGGCTTAGGAGCCGCGGGGGGTTCGACTGGCTTGGGTGCCGGTAACGGCTCGGGAGGTTTCGGCACAGATGGTGGAGGTTCCACTGGTTTGGGCGCCGGTAACGGCTCAACCGGTTTCGGCATGGAGGGTGGCGGCTCCACTGGGGCAGTGGGTCTCGGCTCAATTGGCGGCACCGGGCGCGGCTCAATCGGTACCTCCACAGGAATGCGAGGGCCTTTGGCGGCTGGCGCGCCTTTGACTTTCATCGGTAGGATTAGCATCAGCAAACCAAGGAGTCCTGACCCAAAGCGATCTCCCGCCTCTTCGACGGTCAGCTCTCTTCCGTTGACAATGTCGTGTTGGATTAATCCTTCGATCACACCGGGAATTCCTACGATATCGAGAATGCCGACGATGCCGGCCCAAGCCGCCTGCCACCACGTATTGGCCGACAACACGCGGTCGATCCATCCCTTCACGATTCCGTACAGCACGTAAATCACGATCGCCAGCAAAGCGATGATCCCGATTATGATCAAAGCAATGATGTCGAAAACGATGCCGACGATGATGAGGACTATGGCGACTATGATCGCAAGAACTACCAGCAGTAATATCCCGAGGGCTTTGAGGAAACTCGTTAAGGCATGAAGGAGCCAACTACCGACCTTCTTGTACCAAGGCGCGTCGTATTTGTCGCGCGCTTCCTTCGCGGCCTCCTCCATCTTGGTATCAAGCTGATCCAAGGGCTCACGATTCTTGGTGATAGCTTCATTGACCTGTGACGTAAGCTTGCCCTTGCCTTCGGCAAGGTCTTTTTCAATTTCCTTGACCATTCCCGCGATGGCTTCATCGTATTTGGCTTCGACCGCTTTCTGAGCTCCCACGAGAGACTTGCCCCACTCCTCGTTGATTTTGTCCGAACCCTCCTTAGCTTTGTTGCCGAGCGTTTCCAAGCCTTTCCGCGCTGGCCCTCGAACCGTGGCCAAGCCACCGCGGACGTTGGCTGCGATAGTGGCAATTTGGCCAACAACCGTGTCGCCGCCTTCAGCGAAGCTCCTCTGAGCTGTGGCGGCCAACTCATCTAGCCCGGCTACGAATTGCTTGACCATCTCATCGAGCGCGGTCTTCGCTTTCTCAACGGCCGCGTGGACGCCGCTCACATGAGGTCGCCGAATCTGCTTCGCCGCCTGCTGCGTGGCAGTTACGTGGACGTCGATCGCCACTATTTCCGATTCGGTCGCTGAGTCGACCATGGCCTGGACCTGCGCTACCGACGCACCGATCTGCGCGTTTATGTAGGCCTCGAGTGCTTGCAGTTCTGTTGTGGCTGATTCCTCCACTTCATCCAGCTTGCCGTTGGTTTCAGCAACAAAATCGTCCACGCCCCGAGAGACATCCCCCCGGATCGTTTCGAACTGAGGCCCCAGAGCCATTCCCTGCCTGAATATCTCATCGGTCATCTTGGGGGTCTGATCATCGATCGCCTTGGCAACTTCCTTGTCGACATCACCGACGCCACTTGCGAGCTCTTTCCCGCCATCTGTAATTGAGGACTGCAGATCGGGTCCTGGTTCGGCCAGTTTCTCCGCCACGTCGGCAGCGACCTTGAGAACCGCCTGCGCCTGGACTTTTCCGCGCTCGTCCGCCGGGTATCCGCTGGCCTTAGTGTTACCTTTGGTCCGCGCGTCCTGGGCTTGCTTATCAATCGCGTCCTTGCCGCGCTTGCTTTCGTCGGCGCCGAACTTCCGTACGGCTTCCCTCTCCGTCACAACCGCCTGAGATGCTTGTTTCTTATGTGCTTGCGCCGAATCGTTAATAGCCTTGATCTGCGCACCGGTCTTCGCCAGAAGCGTGATGAGACCGACGCCAGTGTGAATGGCCGCAGAGGCTTTGACCTTCCCTGCGTCGGCGGAGAGTTCCGCGCGGGCGGTAGCAATTCGCTTCTTCACGCTGCTTAGACTCTCGGCGATCTGCGAGCTAACAGCCATTTGCTGCGTTGCCCCACTCTCCGCAATACTCGCTTTGACCCTACCGCTGTTTTCACGAATAAGTTCCTTGCGAGTCTCCGCGGCGGATTGAAGTTGCGCCAGTATTCCGTCGACCTCGGCTGAGGCCATCTCGGGTTTGTAACCCACCATCTGTAGCGGCGCCCCAAATGCTGGAGCGACGCTTGTCGGATCGATCAAGTCGACAGGAGGATCCAAAACCGGAAGCGGCGGTAAGGGCGTGGAAGACAGCGCAACAACCGGCCGCACCGAAGCCTCGCGAGTAGCGCCTTTGCGGGCAACGACCGGTGACGGCGCCGACTTGGCGCCAGGCACCTCTCCAGGAGCAGGGCCACGCATCGGCGCGGCCTTCGCTCCTGGGCGTTTCTTGGATTCCTTAGCGATCGGACTGGTCTTGACAGGGGTTTCACTACCCGGCGCTCCGTCCGTTGCCTTCTCTGCGGGCTCTTTTCGAGGAGTGATAGGCAGGGGAGGGGGTCCGCTTGTCTTTTTTGTGTGGACGACTTGTCCGGCCACCTGGTCAGCTTCGCGCTCAAGCTCTTCGTCAGGAGCTGGCAAGACAACACTACTATCTTGAGGAGAGGACTTGGGCGCTGGAGAGCTACGGTCGGCTTGTTGAATGGTGTGAGTGAGCTCGTGGGCCAACAAGTGCTGGCCTTCCACTGAGGTAGGCGCGTACTCTCCGGAGGCGAAATAGATGTCGCGGCCAACCGTGTAAGCATCAGACGAGAGGGCTTCGGCGGATTCGGTCGCGCGATTGTCGGTATGGACGCGCACATCTGAGAAGTCGGTCCCAAAACGGGGTTCCATGAACTCGCGCGTCTGTTGATCGAGCGGTTGGCCTGGACTGTCGGAGGGAGTTACGTTGCGACCTGCCGCACTCTCTCCAGTACTTACATTCGCGCTCTGCCTCTGAGCGGATTGGGATGCTGCCGTCTTGCGTTGAATTCCAGCGACTGCGCGTTGAACGAAGCGATTGCCGTGAGTTTGTTGTGCGCGACTAAGCGCAATCACGCGCACTCCCGTATTTGATCGGGAGGAAAGTGCAGCACTTCGCAGCAGTTGTGTCGCACCGTTGGCAGGAGGCTCGCCGGGCGCCCCACTGAACACACGCGAGAGCACGCTGGGGTCATATTCATTAGCCTGCTCGGCTGTGGCTGTGGCTGTTGCTGCGCTACCGTTCCGATTGGCTTCAATCTCCTCCTCAGGGGCTATTTGTGGTTCGCGTGTGAAATACATCGGTCACTTGGTTCGGCTTCATCTGATTTCAGCAGACCTTTGACAACGACATTTATGAACCGTTTGCGTCAGCTACCGGCAAGGGTGAACCGAGCATCAGCGGAGGGTCATTCAACTGCGGCGGTGATGCGGCCAGCGATCTCCTCCGTGAGTCGAACCATAACTTCCGCCGAGATGGGGAAGCAGATGACGGCACAACGCAAGGCTTCACCCTGGAAGCGTGGTCAAACCAAGGGCCTACCTGTCAACGAGTCAGTGTTTGGGGGTGGTCCGCCGAGGGGCATGAATAAACCGGACAAGCCAGCCTCCCAATCCATTACCGTCCCGCCTGCAAAAGCCTCGATCCATTCGTTGAGGAAAGCCCGCCTGTCACTGGACACGACAGACATATAGTCGGCGACCAATGCCTCTAACGACTGTGCCGAAATCTCACATATGTCATTGCCGATGCCCGGTCTTGGCTCATCGAGCTGCCCTTCTATGAAGGAAAGCACTCTAATCTGTACGAGCGATGCCTTGAGTAGGGCCGTCTCGAGTTTCAGCAACCTCTCCTTGTCCGTTTCAACATTGAAATAAGTTTGGCATCGAATATATTCGACTGAGTAGATGTCGCCCAACGGGGGCGCCAGCCGCGGCCACCAGTGAATCAGCTTCGCGTTAAGTAAGTCGAATGCGGCTCGCACATGTGCAGGCATGCCAAATTCCGTGTAATAGCTCTTGGCGATAAAGCCAGCAAGCGCAACGGCCCAAGGTGGGTCTTGTAAGGCATAGATCCTCGCTAGCCGATCTGTGACATTTTTATTTTCGGGTGTCATTGGAATTGACCGTTTTGCACGAAAAAGGGGTTCCCCGGCAGATGGGGGCCCGAGGGACCATCGAAGGTGACAATGATGCGAACGCCAGGAAACTCCTGGGAGAACTGATGTAACGGACCCGAGGCGGTGTGGTGGGCTTCCAATCCGGCAACGCAGTTTGAGCATGGCAATTGCTCTACATGGATCTTCAATTCGCCAGTAATGCTCGATCTGGGGACGCCCGGGAATTGCGCTTCAAGTTGAGCGGCTGCGGAGGCCAGAACTTGCCGCTCTGCATGGTCGCCCCACTGGACCTCGGGATTCAAACTTCCGTCGGCCCTTCTATGCCAGTAGCGTTGCGGTTGGTCAGTCGGCGCAGCCGTCCGAGCTGCGGGCGATGCTCCCACCATAGGTCCACCGAGACGCTGGGGTGCCGCTCCAGGAACTGGAGTAACTTCCAACGTTCCGCCGGCGACGACGCCGGTGCCGACGGATATCCCAGTCATCGCCCTTTGCCCTTGAACCGCCTGTTCGGCAGCGTTCTGAGCGTTGTTTCGGTCCATGCGGCGCTGATTGGCAGCGTCGACCAGCTGCCGCAGTCTGTCCGCCTCGTGCGGCAAGGAAGGTTCCCGACCCCTCCGACGAACTGCGTAGGGGAATTCTTGCGTAATCTGGGCGTTCAGTTCGTTCAGTGTCAATTGACCGAATACCGGGTCGAGAATAATCTCGACTAACGTCGTACGAATATGATCTTGAGTGGCATCCGGCACAGGTGCCCGGTCGCCACCGGTTCGCATATTCGCACGCTGCCGAAAGTTGTCCAAAGCTTGTTGTGCCGATTCCCGACGCGCCTGGGCTTCGGCGCGTACCTGGTTGTTCCCGCCAAGATTGTTTACCCCCTCGATTACTTCCCGCCTGAGCCGGCTTTCTCCGGCACGATCGAGGGCGGGAACATCTTGCTTCGGTGGTTCTGGCTGCTCTGCTTCCTCTACGGCCTTGAAGAGAGGGCACGCTTTTAGGGGGTGGATGCCAGAGTGCCTAACGCATCCGCCAGGCGTTTCAACGATCTGATGCTCGCCGTGTTTCAGGGGGATGCGTCGGTTTGGCTCGTCTCCTTCCACATGAAACTGCTCCGGATGTTGATTGACATAAGCAACTTCGTTCGCAGCTTGCTGATCGGTGACGGTGTCCATGTGAGAACTTTGTTCTACCGACGCCTGAAGCTTCTCTCCGCTTGTTATAGGTTTGGTTGTCTCGGGTTCGTGAGGGACCTCTGCTGGCGGTGCTCGGCGTTCCTGGCCTTCTGTGACCGTGCCGGATTCGTCGCCAGTGCGCGCGATTGGTGTCTCGGCTTCAGTCGGGTGGGCAACCGCAGTTGGCTCTTCGCGCTTGCCGCCGCCAGCGGGCGCTCGAGGTTCGGTCGCGGGCTTCGGCGCGTCGAATCCGAACAACTTCTTGCCGACCATGGTGGCACCACTCATCAACGCGCCCTCGAAGAAGTTCTGGAACGTGAACTGGTTCTCGCCTGTTGCGAGGGTCATTCCGGCTGTGCTTCCCACTTGGCTCGCCGCTTCCTTGGCGATGGTAGTGCCGATCCCGACCTTCGCGGCCCCCTTTGCAGTCGCGTCGGCAACGGGCTTGGCGATCGTATCGGCGATCTCACCGGCCACGGCGCGTGCTTCCTTGGCCCCGAGAGCGGCCTTGGCCGCGAGGGCGCCACCGACAAGTTCCTCCCCGAGCTTCCCACCTGCCGCACCCAGCACGCCGCCAATGATGTCGCCCCGAAGTTGATCGAGGCTATAGTCCTCACCATAGATCACCACATTGGAGGCAACGGATGTCGCAATTTGCATCGCCGTTATGCGCACAAAGCTCATGAATGTCGCGCCCGCTCCCGGGAGCGCAATCGCCAGCGCCAATTGCACGGCGAGACTCACCGCGCTGCGGATCTTATCGACCATCTTCTTGTTGTCCGCCTCGTACGCAGCAGCATCGCCAGTTAGCGTCGCTCGCCAACGTTTCATCTCGGCCAAGATGCGTCGCTGCTCGAGCTTGTCCGTCGACTTTAACCATTTCAGCTTAAGCGACTGGATCTCCGCGATAGTCTCCTCCATGATCGTCTGCGTTTCAGGGTCATCACCCACATCGCGGGCACGACCTATTAATCCCCGGTTAGCCCATGTCACGTCGAATTCCAACTGCGCCGATGCAGCGACCCATTCCATCTCAACAACGCCACCACGGTCTTTCGCAGCTGGCTTCTCTAGCTGTTCGGCCATTAGCGCAGCGTTGCGCTCGGTCGCTATACCCCCGCTAATACCGAGGTATTTGTGGACCGGGCTTGCCGCCTCTTCAGCTGTCGCGGTTCGTTCGTTGCGGTAGCCGTAGATCGATCCTTCGAGCCACTTATTGGTGAGCGCAAAATACTTCATCCGGAGGATATTCATCGCCTCCTGCGTGGGCTGCCGCTTCAGTACAGCAATCGCGAGGTCGGGCTTATCCCGGCGAATCGCGAGGTCGAGCTCCTCCTCGTCTCTCATCACGCCGGCGCCTCTCGCCATGCGGTTCACCTCGTCCTCGTCAACGCTACTGAAGCTTTCGACGATCTCGGCCCATGGGCGTCCTTCGCCACGGACCGTTTCGTACCTGGCCTGCAGTAGCGTGACGTATTCGCTCGCCCGCGATTGCACGGCCTCTTCGGCCCCCTCGAGCAATTGCTTTTTCGCCTCGAGGGACATCCATGGGTCTGCGGCGCGGGAAAGGACGTCATGCTTAGCCTCAGCGCGCAGCTCGTTGATTATCGCTATGATCTGAGCGGGTTTGGTCTCCTTGCGCGACTCAGTCTCCGCAAGCCGTCGCGCGTGGGCTTCGATTAGGTCGGCGTTCGTGATCGCCGTCAGCTCCGCCGCTTTCTTCTCACCGAGCGTAATCTTCAGCACATCGCCTACATTACGGCCAGCCTCGTCGCGGCCCTGACCAAGCACGGTCTTCAGGCGCTCAGCCACAGCCTCGGCGGCCGTCGTCATCGTTCCTTCAGCGGCGGCCATCGCCTCCTGACGATTCATCGCGAGGATTTGGTCGATCTCGTCGACGAGCTTCTGACGCTGCTTATCAGCCGATTTCACCGTGCCTGGAACGATGAGGTCGAGGGCGCCTTCTGATATGGGACTCGCCTTCTCGCGGATACGATCGAACTCTTCGATGGCGCGACGTTTGTCTTCGATAGCGAAGGCGTCGGCGAGAGGGATGTTGCCACTGCGAAGCTGGTACATCCGCGCCAGCTGAAGACCTTCCAGCTTTCCGCTGAGCTTAATTGGAAGATTCACCCAAGTGTGGCCCTCGTAGAACGCGTCGATGATGTCGATCTCCTCGACCGGCCGACGATGCAGCGCCATCAGCCGTTCGCGTTTGGTGCCGTCGAGGTCGTCGCTGAGGATGTGGACGATCTCGAGTGCCGCGCGTTCGAGCTGATTGAGCATTACCGCCGGTAGCTTTGACTGGACGAGCAACGACTGTAGACGAGCGGCGATCGCGGGTCTCATCCACTTCAGGTATTCCGAGATCTCAGGAGCGACCGCGTCGCCCTGCGTTCCGCGCAGCAGCACTTGCAACCGCGAGCGCTGGGTGGCAGTCAAGTTGCTCGGGTACCCAGACTCGCCCTTTTCGAATAGGTCGTTGTCCAGCGTCCGCTTGTTCTCTTTCTCGGCGTAGAGGTCTCGCACGATCTTGATTTGCGTCGCGCTTAGGTCGTTCAGCGATTTGTAGACCGCGTCGAAATCAACTTTGCGGTGGAACTTCATCCTGGGGGGAGCCCCGAAAGGCGCGGACGGGTCGGGCTCTTCGTAGCCGGCGAACGCGACCTCAGACTGGTCGATGGCGCGCCGCAGGTCATTAACAATCGTGCCCGGATTAAATTCTTCCTTACCGCCCGGAATTGCCACGACCGTACCCATGGTTGCGGGCATTTCTGCGGGGACGGATGGGAGATTCGAAGTGCTCGAGGCAACATGCACATCTTCGCGGCCTGCCGTGTCGGGTTGAGTCGCTACGTTCGCCACGTCCCTCTGGATAGGAGCAAAACCGACCCTAGGCGATACTGTGCTGCCACCTACGGGGCTTGACCCCGTTTTACTCTGGGTTGCTCGGGCAAAATCCTGCTGTACCGCTCCGGCAGGGGAAACAATTCGCTCAGCGTCGCGATCGGCAGATTGCTCCAGGGCGTGATCGGGATCGATGATCAGATTGCCGGTGGAAGCACTGTCGCGGGCGAACGACGGTGTATTAGCCTGCTGAATTGTATGGACTAACTCGTGTGCCAGAAGTCGCTTACCTTCGTCGTTCTCAGGTGCATACTTTCCTGTTGCAAAATATATGTCGCGGCCACTCGAGTAGGCGTTAGCGCCCAGGGCTTTGGCAGATGCTGCGGCGTGGGAATCGGTATGAATGAGCACATCACTGAAATCTGTGCCGAAGCCCGTCTCCATGAAGTCTCGCGTTTGCTCATCAAGAGCTTGCCCACGACTTCCTGATGGGATGATTTCTTTATCTTCTTCCAGCCTGTTTCGGCTTTCGGCACTTGCTGCTTTGCTTTGAATAATTCTGAGGGAAGAATCAAGATTGGAATAAGGCGCGACTGTTGAGGCTGCAGTGCCGGCACTTTGGCACGTTTCGCACGTACCACCACAAGCGCAGTCGCGCTGCACAATTCCCGACGTATCTGGTTTGCGTTGAATTCCTCGCACGACGTGCTGCGCGAAGTGGTTTCCATGGGTTTGTTGAGTGCGCTTGAGAGCAACGGCACGAATAGCGTTGTTTGCGGAGTGTGAAAAAGCTGAAGTGCCGAGAAATCTGGCAGCAGTGTCTGCGGGCAGCTCGCCCAGGGCGCTGGTGAAGACACGAGTTAGTAGGCCGCCGAACTGCTCGCCGGCAGGTTCAGCGGCGGGCAGCGTCTCCGAGTGCTTGGTCTCATTTTCACGCTGCCCGACAGCATCTGTAGTTTCAGCTACTGCAGCCATACTCTAGGGCGGCTTACCGGATGAACTGGAAGGCGCCGGCGCCGGCGCTCCGCTGCCTGACGGCGCGCTCAAACTGATTCCCAACGCATTCGAGAGATCAACCACTAATTGCTTGGTGGCAGTGGCCGAATCCTTGAGACGGCGACGCACCCAAGCCTCAAAAGATTTCTTCACGGCCGCGACGTCTGTGGCTGGAATAGGCGGGGTGGGAGGGCTTGTGTAATAACCCTTGAGAAGTGCCAGCGCGGCGGCTCGTTCAGTGGCTGAAGACTTTTCGTAATATTCGATCAAGGGAATCCACCCGGCGCGAAAGCTGCGCACCTCGTGGAAGTAATGGAGGAAGTCCTGCGTCCAGGTCTCTAATTCCTCTTCATCGTCGGTGCGAACAACGGGCTTGGACGTCGGCGCGCTGGTAGACGGGCCGGTTGTAGGTGCCGGCGCGGTGGCTGGCGCTTTCACGAGATGGTGCGTCGTGTGATACATCTCGTGTTCGTAGTACATCATGGTGAAAGTAGAACTATTCTCATTCAACGCGTTCGGACCGAACACCACGTACATGTTTCCACCATCACTGAAGGAGTAGCCGTAATTGGGGGCCAGCGAGTGAGTTGCAGCCACACCAGCCGCCCCTGACGTAAGCGGCTTGGAGTTTTTGCTGTTCATGTTGATATCAAAGTTAAGCTCCGGCAACGGCTTGTAATCCTTCGGATCGATATTTCCTCCCGGCGATGTCTTGGACACACTGACCTTCTTCTTAGTCGTCGCTATGGCGGTTTCTATCAGCGATGCCATAGCGCCCGCGTCTTTTTTGCTTTTTGCGTCGGCGACATCCTTGGACCAATTAGCCGGTGACCCCATAGGTGCTGCGGCGCGAACCGGAGAAAGAGGTCCATTAACTGGACCTCCGGCAACGATCCGTTTCGCTGCGTGATCAGCCTCCCGCTCAGGATCGGAGTTCACCGCCGCCGCGTTACCGGAAACATCTTTCGATTGCTGTACTACGTGGGCCAGCTCATGCGAGAGCAAATGAGTTCCTTCAGGAGTGCCGGGCGCATACTTTCCCGGAGCGAAATAAATATCTCTTCCGCTGGCATAAGCGCTGCTGCCACGCTCGACAGCCGAGGCTGCTGCATCCTGGTCGGTATGAACGCGGACGTCGCTGAATTCTTCGCCGAACTG
>WNGB01004583.1_pt1 | contig 20987 bp, 18 predicted proteins | sample 5400681 | NCBI WGS metagenome assembly WNGB01 (sample SAMN13153367, study PRJNA577476) | soil metagenome | isolation source: 115 cm soil or saprolite under grassland replicate 2 | place: USA:California | collected 2016-06-15
GCCCGGCGGCCGACAGCAGGGCCAGCGTGTCGATCATCTCGTTGATGCTCGAGACCTGGACGACGCCGCTCTGCCGGAGCACCGCGTCGATGATCTCGGGCGTGCCGGCCAGCGACCCGGTGTGCGCCAGCATCGCCTGCCGAGCGTTCTCCGACCGGCCGACTTTCAGCACCACGATGGGCTTCCGCTGATCCCGCGCCTGCGCCGCCGCTTGGCGGAACTTCGCCGGCTGCTTGAAGCCCTCGACGAACGCGCCGACCACCGCCGTGTCCTCGTCCTCGACGAGGAACGCGATGTAGTCCTCGACCGTGAGCCCGGCCTGGTTGCCGCAGGAGACGATGTAGCTCAGCCCGACACATCGCTGCTGCATCAAGTACTCGCCGATCGCGTGGCTGAAGCCGCCGCTCTGGGACACGAGCCCGACGGCGCCCGGCCGCAGCGGCTCCGCCACGTCGGCGCTGAAGGTCGCCGAGCCCAGGCGGATGTTGAAGACGCCGTAGCAGTTCGGCCCGCAGATGAGAAGCCCTCGATCGGCGGCGAGGCGCTCGAGCTCGGCCTGGCGCTTCTGGCCGACGGGCCCCGCCTCGGCGAACCCGCTCGACAGGACGACGGCGCCGCGCACACCGCTCTCGACGGCGGCCGTCAGGACTCCGGGGACCTGTTCGGCCGGGATCGCCACCACGACGGTGTCGGCGGGCTCCGGCGTCGAAGCGAGGTCGGGATAGCAGGGCAGGCCGAGGATGTCCGTGTATTTGGGATTGATCGGAAGGATCCGTCCGCCATAGCCGAATCGTTGGAGATTCGCGACGACCCTCGTCGCGCGGGTCATCCGCTGCGAGGCGCCGACGACGGCGATGCTCGCCGGCCTCATCAAGGGCGCCAGATCCAGGGGCGGCACGGCCCGCACGACTATGGCGGAAGGCTCCGCCGGTGTCAACGTGAGGCGTGGGAGCGTGAGGCGTGGGAGCGAGAGCTCGGCTACACACGGACGCCGGGGATCCGGCGCCCGCGGTACCAATCCAGTCGACTTCGCGGGACTGGGAGCTCGACCTACTCGAACTTCCGGTAGTGCAGGCGGACCAGTTCCTTCGGCGTCTTGTTCGTCTGGATGACGCCGGCGTCGATCCGGGCCTTGAACGAGCGTTCCAGCAGTTCCGCGAGGTCGACCTTCCGGTCGAAGCCGTAGGCGACGATCGAATTCGCGGAAGCCTGCACCGGCGCGGCCGCCGGGTAATATCCTGCCGCCTGCATCGTGGTCACGGCCCGGGTCGGGTTCTCGGCCACCCATAGCTTCGCCCGCCGGAACGCGCGCACGATCATGGCGGCCTTGTCAGGCTGGCGGTCGACGATCTCGCGCCTGATCCCGAAGAGACAGCAGTACTCCTGGTTGTGCGGCGCCGAGTAGGTCTGCGAGAAGAGCGTCTTGGCGACCTTCTTCTCCCGCAGCAGGAACTGCTGGGGTTCGGTCACGCCGACGGCGTCGAACTTGCCGGTCTTGAATCCCTCGGCCACATAGTCGGTGATCCGGGGAAGGGCGTCCCAGGGCATCGGCTTGAGAGTCACGGCCTTGGGGTCGACCGAGGCGCCCTTCAGCTCGTCGCTCACGAAGGTGAGGCCCTGCACGCCGCGGAAGGGCGCTACCCACCAGGGATTCATTTCCACCGTCCGGCCCTTGAGATCGGCCGCGGACTTAAGGGGGGAGTCGGCCGGGACCATCACGTCCATGCAGCCGAAGTTCATCCCGTCCACGATGTAGTGGCCGATCTTCCCGGCCGCCATATGATGGAGCTGGTCGATGTCGAGAAACCCGAAGTCCGCCTCGGTCAGCCCCTTGTCCGTCTTCACCATCAACCAGTTCGTCTTCCCTTGCTCGACGGCGTTCCGGGTGTCGACGGGCATCCCCTGCACGCTCAGGCCCTCCTCGGCGAAGAGGCCCTTCACGAGGGCCGCGTAGAGCGCCATCATTCAGGTGCCGGCGCCGTAGCCCACGACGAACTTCTCCTGAGCGGCCCCGAGCGACGTCCCCATCGCGACCACCAGCACCAACCCGATCAGGCTTAGGCCCGCTCGTCTCATCGCTCGGTCCTCCGTTGGTTGCGGATCACGGTTCCTGACTCGCGCTTAGCGCGGCGAGGCCCCCGAAGACTCCCGGACCAGGGCCTCGACCGCGGCCCGGCTCACCTCGTCGTCCCAATCTCGACCGCCGATCTCCCGCACCACGACGTTCCCCGTGCGGTCGATCAGGTAGGTCGTGGGCAGCCCGGCGACGCGGTAGAACGGGGGCAACGACCACGCCGGATCGAGCACGATCCGGAACGTCACCGGCACCTCTTTGAGAAAGGCCGTGACGCCATCCGTCGAAAGCTTGTCGAGATTGACCCCGACCACCTCTAGTCCTCGCTCCCGATAGCGCCAATACAGGGCCTCAAGCGCAGGCATCTCGGTCCGGCAAGGCACGCACCAGGTCGCCCAGAAGTTGAGCAGTACGACCTTTCCGCGCACCTCCGCGAGCCGAAATGGTCCGCCGCCGAGTGTCGGCAGGGTGAAGTCCGGGGCTTCGAAGGTCACCGGGCGCGGCGGCGCGGACGGAGAGACCCGCTCCACGTTCACGACCACCCACTCCGGACCCCGCGCCTGCAGAGAGAACCGGATCTGGTCGCCCCTCTCGAGTCCCGTCAGCACGTCGGGCTGCGCGGGAAACTCCATCCGCATGGCAGGCATGAGGCCGGGTATCGGGCCGTGGTCGAGGGTCACCGTGGGCTTGGCGGCGTCCACCGCGACCACCCGGCCCTCCCCGGTCACGCGAGGTTGAGCCGCCAGACGGTCGGGGATGCCGGGGCAGAGGCCGACGATGAGAACAGCCGCGACGAGCGAAAGAGGGCCAACTCGTCGGACCGGGCGGCTCCGCTGGAGATCTCTGGGCTGCGCCACGCTACTTCAGGCGGGGGTCGAGGGCGTCGCGGAGGCCGTCGCCGAAGAGATTGAAGCCGAGCACGGTGACGAAGATGGCGAGGCCCGGGAAGAGCGAGAGCCAGGCGTTGGCCTGGATGAACGACACGTTGGCCTTGAGATCCCAGCCCCAGCTCGGCGTCGGCGGCTGCGTGCCGAGACCCAGGAAGGAGAGAGTGGCCTCGACGATGATCGAGGTGGCGATGCCGAGGGTTGTCGTCACGATGATCGGCGCCCAGCAGTTCGGCAGGACGTGGCGCAGCAGGATCCACGGATCGCGCACGCCGAGGGCGCGGCACGCCTCGATGTACTCCTTTTCCTTGATGGAGAGCACGCTGCCCCGAACCAGGCGCGCGTAGATCGGGATTCGGACGATGGCGATGGCGCCGGTGACCTTCATGGCGCCGATGAGCCCGGCCGTCGGCGCGAAGATGACCATCAGGAGGATGGCCAGGAGAAAGATCGGGAAGGCGAGGATGAGGTCCATCGCACGCATGATGACCGTGTCGGTGCGGCCGCCGTAGTACCCGGCGATCATCCCGAACGGCACCCCGACGAAGAGCGCGAGCAGCACCGACGATACGCCGACGATCAGGGAGATCCGGCTGCCGTGGATGACGCGGCTCATCATGTCGCGCCCGAGCTGATCCGTCCCGAGCGGGTAGTCCCAGCTCGGGTGCTCGAAGGTGTGGGTCTGGTCGCTGGCGATCGGGCTCCGGGGCGCGAGCGCGTCCGCGAAGATGGCGACCACGATCAGCACGACGACGATGGCCGCGCCGACGAGGGCGGTCGTGCTGCGCCGGAGCCGGCGCAGCCCCTGCACGAGCGGAGCCTCCGAGCGGGCGACTTTTGCCGGCCAGGCGACGCCCGGGGCCGTCTGGAGCTCGGCCTCCCCGAGGCTCCCTCCGCTGATGGCCCGCGCCTTCGTTTGGAGCGACTCGCTGTCGTCGGCCATTTATGCCCTCAGGAGTACCGGATCCGAGGATCCAGGAAAGTGTACGTGAGATCGACGAGGAGGTTGATCACGACGAACGCGAACGCCGTGATGAGGGCGAACCCCTGCACCTGCTGGTAATCCCGCGCGATGATGGCGTCGATGCCGAAGGTGCCAAGCCCCGGCATGGCGAACAGCGTCTCCACCACGATCGCGGCTCCGATGAGGAAGCCGACCTGGAGGCCCATCACGGTCACGGTCGGGATCAGGGCATTCTTCAGCGCGTGCTTGAACACGACCGGCCGCTCGCTCAGGCCCTTGGCCCGTGCGGTGGTGACGTACTCGGTGCGGATGACCTCCAGCATGCTGGCGCGGAGGAGCCGCGTCAGGATGGCGGCCCGCCCCACGCCAAGCGCGATGGCGGGCATCAGGACGTGCTGCATGTTACCCCAGAGGCTCACCCCGCAAACCATCGAGGGGCAGGTGCCGGGCAGGTAGACCCAGCCCGAGCTCGGCAGCAGCCCCCCGAGCCCGATGGAGAAGACCAGGAGGAGCAGGACCCCGATGAAGAACTCTGGAATGGAGACCCCGACCATGGCGACGGTGGTTGCCGTGTAATCGGCCCAGGTGTTCTGGCGTAGCGCGCCGATGATCGCAGCTGGGACGGCGATCGCGAGCGCGACGCCCATGGACAGGACGATCAGCTCGAGCGTCACCGGCAGGCGGACCAGCACGTCCTGAAGGACCGGGCGCCCGCTCAGAATCGAGGCTCCCCAGTCCCCCTGAACAAGCTTGCCGAGCCAGATCGCATACTGGACCACGATCGGCTTGTCCAGCCCGTACTCCGCGCGCACCTTCACCGCGTCTTCCTCCGTGTAGGCGTCGCCGAGCAGGGCCACCACGGGATCCCCGGGGACCGACCGCATCATCACAAACACCACGAAGGTGATCATGAGAATCGTCGGCACGATCTGCAGCAGCCGTCTCAGGATGTAGGTGCGCATTCGCCCCTCGACCTTACTTGTCCAGCCAGACCTTGTGGTAGCGCACCTTGAACTCGGCCTGGTAGACGTAGCCCTTCATCCAGGGCTGAGCGACCTGGTAGAACGGCGAGCCGGAAACGGTGTTCCAGTAGAGCTTGTCGGCGCTGTACTCCTGGAGCTCCTTGGCGATGGCCTTGCGCTTCACCGGGTCCATCTCGCGGGCGTAGCGGGCGTAATAGTCGTCGATCTTGGTATCCATGTGGCGGGAGTGGTTCCAGGCCGCCGTGCTGACCGACAGGTAGACGTTCTGGTCCACGACCAGCAGCGACGCGAGGTCCTCGACGTACATGTCGAAGGGGCCATCCTGCGTGGACGTGACCATCCAGCTCGGCTTGTCGACGAGCCGGATGTTGGCGGTCACGCCGATCCGTGCCATCTGCTCCTTGATGACCGTGGCGATGACGCCGAACACGGATTTCTCGGTGTTGGTCATCAGCTCGAACGTCAGCGGCTTCTGCGGGCCGTAGCCGGCCTCGGCCAGGAGCGCCTTCGCCTTGGCCGGGTCGTAGGGACACATGTGGTTGACGTCGACCGTGTCAATCGTGCCCGGAGGGATCATCCCGACCCACGGCGTGGCCTGCCCCTTGTACGCGATCTTGACGATCTCCTTGCGGTCGATCCCGTAACAGCCGACGGCCTTGCGGACCCGGATGTCGTTGAAGATCGCGTGCGGCGCGCGGTCCTTCGACAGAGGCTTGCCGTCCTTCGGGATCGTGACCTTCATCATCGCGACCATCGGCGTCGTCTCTTTCCCGGTCATGATCTGGGCCCCCGGGCTCTGCGCCCTGAGGGTGTCGACGTGATCGGCCGAGAAGTCGGCGATGAAGTCGATCTCGCCCGCCTTGAACGCGGCCATCTGGGTGACCGGATCCTTGATGGTGCGGATCACGACCCGGTCCAGAAGGGGCACGCCCGGCTCGAAGTACTTGTCGAAGCGGTCCATGACCAGGTGGGTGCCCTTCACCCACTCGACGAACCGGAAGGGCCCGCATCCGACGATCGCCTCGGGCTTGCCGACCTTCCGGTCCTCCAGCGAGTACTTCTGGGTGGCGGTGGGCGAGTAGAGGATGAGCCCCGTGCGGTATTGCGCCAGCGCGTGCAGCATGAACGCGTACGGGTGCTTGAGCCGGATCTGCACCGTGTACGGATCGAGCACCTCGGCCGAGTGCACCGGCGCGAGGAACGTCCGGATGCTGGACCGGCTCGCGGGGTCCAGGTGCCGGTCGATGGTGAACTTGACGGCGGAGGCGTCGACCTTGGTGCCATCGTGGAAGAGGACATCCTTCCGGAGCTTGAACGTGTAGAGGAGCCCGTCCGGCGAGATCTGCCACGACTCGGCGGCGTCGGGGACGAACTGCCCGTCGGGGGTCAGGCGGATCAGCCCGCACCCGACATTCGACGCGACCCAGAGCATTTCGTAGCCGGGCAAGGTGTGAAAGTCGAGACCCAGGATCTCGTTGCCGTAGGCGACCCGCAGGGTGCCGCCGCGTTTCTGCGCGCCGGCCGTCGTGACGTCGGAGACGACGACCGCGACGGCCAGGCATGCTGCCATTCCGAGCAGGAGACGACTCGAGCGCATGGTCTGACTCCTTCCTGGCCTCATGGACCGATCGCTACTTGTCCAGCCAGACCGAGTCCCAGTGCACCTCGAACTCGGCATTGTAGACGTAGCCCTTCACCCACGGCTGGGCGACCATGTAGAACGGCGATCCGGAGATGGTGTTCCAGTAGAGCTTGTCGACCATGTACTCCACCAACTCCCGGGCGATGACCTTGCGCTTGGCCGGATCCATCTCCCGCGCGTACCGGCCATAGTAGTCGTCGACCTTGGTGTCGGTGTGGCGCGACCCGTTCCACGACCCGGTGGTCACGGTCAGGAAGGCGTTGCTGTCGGGCGTCAGCAGGGACAGGAGATCCTCGACGTGCATGTCGTACGGCCCGTCCTGGGTGTACGCGTACATCCACGTGATCTTGTCCACCAGCCGGATGTTTGCGGTCACGCCGATGCGCGCCATCTGCTCCTTGATGACCGTGGCGATGACGTTGAACACCGACTTCTCGGTGTTGGTCATCAGCTCAAACGTCAGTGGCTTCGATGGGCCGTACCCGGCCTCGGCCAGGAGCGCCTTCGCCTTGGCCTGGTCGTAGGGGCACAGATGGTTCACGTCGACCGTGTCCAGGGTCCCGGGCGGGACCATCCCGACCCACGGCGTCGCCTGGCCCTTGAAGGCGATCTTCACGATCTCCCCCCGATCGATCCCGTAGCACCCGACGGCCTTACGCACCCTGATGTCGTGGAAGATCGGATGCGGCGCGCGGTCCTTGGACATGGGCTTGCCGTCCTTCGGCACCGTCACCTTCATCTGCGCCACCATGGGCGTGGTCTCTTTGCCGGTCATGATCAGGGCGCGAGGGTTCTGGGCTCGGAGCGTGTCGATGTGCTCGGGCGAGAAGGACGCGACGAAGTCGATCTCTCCCGCCTTGAACGCGGCCATCTCCGTGACGGGGTCTTTGATCGTGCGGATCATGACGCGGTCGAGGAGGGGCAGCCCGGGCACGAAGTACTTGTCGAAGCGCTCCATCACCAGATGGCTTCCCTTCACCCATTCGATCAGCCGGAACGGCCCGCACCCTGACACAGCCTCCGGCTTCCCCTGCTTCCGGTCGTCGAGGCTGTACTTCTGCGTCGCGACGGGATTGTAAATGACGAGACCGGTGCGGTACCCGGCGAGCATGTGCAGGAAGAACGCGTAGGGGTGCTTCAGGCGGACTTGCACGGTGTGGGGATCAGTCACCTCGACGCTGTGGATCGGGTCGTAGAACGTCCGCATGCCCGACTTCGTCGCCGGGTCCTTGAGTCGATCGATGCTGAACTTCACCGCGGCGCTGTCCACCTTGGTGCCATCGTGGAACAGGACGTTCGTCCGGAGCTTGAACGTGTAGAGCAGACCGTCGGACGACATCGACCACGACTCGGCGGCGTCGGGGACGAACTTCCCGTCGGGCGTGATGTTCACGAGCCCGCACCCGACGTTCATTGCGACCCACATCATCTCGTAGCCAGGCGCGGTGTGAAAATCGAGGTGCGCGATCTCGTTGCCGTAGGACACCCGGAGCGTGCCACCGCGCTTCGGCGTCTGCGCCTCCGCCGGCGATGCCGCGGCCAGGCCCAGCAGCATGGTGGCACCGAGGAGGAGGCCCAGCAGGGCGCGAGTCGAGCGCATGGCGGTTGTCCTCTCTGATCGTGTGATTGTCAAGACAGCCACATGGTTACTTGTCCAGCCAGACCGTGTCCCAGTGCACCTCGAACTCGGCGTTGTAGACGTAGCCCTTCACCCAGGGCTGCGCGACCATGTAGAACGGCGACCCGGAAACGTTGTTCCAGTAGAGCTTGTCCGCCATGAACTCCTGGAACTCCTTGGCGATGGCCTTGCGCTTGACCGGGTCCATTTCCCGCGCGTAGCGGGCGTAGTAGTCGTCAACCTTCGTGTCGACGTGGCGCGTCTGGTTCCACGCCGCCGACGTCGTATTGATGAAGCCGTTGCTGTCGAGCGTCAGCAGCGACAAGAGGTCTTCGACGAACATGTCCCACGGCCCGTCCTGGAGAACCGCGTTCATCCAGGTGACCTTGTCCGTGAGCCGGATGTTCGCGGTCACGCCGATCCGCGCGAGCTGCTCCTTGACAACGGTGGCGATGACGTTGAACACCGACTTCTCAGTGTTGGTCATGAGCTCGAGGGTCAGAGGCTTCTGCGGGCCATAGCCGGCCTCAGCCAGCAACGCCTTCGCCCTGGTCGGGTCGTAGGGGCACAGGTGGTTGACGTCCACGGTGTCCATGGTGCCGGGCGGGTTTATGCCGACCCACGGCGTCGCCTGGCCCTTGAAGCCGATCTTCACGATCTCCTGCCGGTCGAGCCCGTAACAGCCTATGGCCTTCCGGACCCGGACGTCGCCGAAGACGGGGTGTGGGACGCGGTCCTTGGACATGGGCTTGCCGTCCCGCGGCACCGTCACCTTCATCTGGGCCACCATGGGAGTGGTTTCTTTCCCGGTCATGATCTGGGAGCGCGGGCTCTGGGCACGGAGCGTGTCCAGGTGCTCCGGCGAGAACGACGCGATGAAATCGATCTCCCCCGCCTTGAAGGCGGCCATCTCCGTGACGGGGTCCTTGATCACGCGGATCATGACGCGATCCAGGTAGGGCAATCCCTGCACGAAGTACTTGTCGAAGCGGTCCATCACCAGATGGCTTCCCTTCACCCATTCGACCAGCCGGAACGGGCCGCAGCCCGACACCGCCTCCGGCTTCCCCTGCTTCCGGTCGTCGAGGCTGTACTTCTGCGTGGCGACGGGATTGTAGATCACGAGACCGGTGCGGTATCCGGCCAGCATGTGCATGAAGAACGCGTAGGGGTGCTTCAAACGCACCTGTACGGTGTGCGGATCGATCACCTCGATGCTGTGAACCGCGTCGTAAAAGGTACGCATCCCGGACTTGGTCGCCGGGTCCATGATGCGTTCGATGCTGAACTTGACGGCGGCAGCGTCAACCCTGGTCCCATCGTGGAAGAGGACGTTCTTCTTGAGCTTGAAGGTGTAGAGCAGATTGTCGGAGGAGATCTGCCACGACTCCGCGGCGTCGGGCACGAACTTGCCGTCGGGCGTGATGTTCACGAGCCCGCACCCGACGTTCATCGCCACCCACATCATCTCGTAGCCAGGCGCGGTGTGAAAATCGAGGTGCGCGATCTCGTTGCCGTAGGACACCCGGAGGGTGCCGCCGCGTTTCGGTTGCGCTTCCGCGGGGACGCTCGACAGGAGGACGGTCAGACCCAGCAGCACAGGAACTCCGATGAGAAGGCCGAGCCGGGAACGAGTCGTACGCATCGCGATGTCCCTCCCTGGCCGGGGCGCAGGCCGCTACTTGTCCAGCCACACCTTGTGGTAGTGCACCTCGAACTCCGCGTTATACACGTACCCCTTCATCCACGGCTGGGCGACCATGTAGAAGGGCGAGCCGGAGATGGTATTCCAGTACATCTTGTCGGCCATGTACTCCAGAAGCTCCTTGCCGAGCGCCCTGCGCTTGGCCGGGTCCATCTCCCGAGCGTACCGGGCGTAGTAGTCGTCGACCTTGGTATCCGTGTGGCGCGGATGGCTCCACGCAGACGACTTGGTCGACACGTACGCGGTCGACAGGTAGCCGTTGCTGTCGATGGTGAGCAGGGATAGCAGGTCCTCGACGTACATGTCCCACGGGCCGTCCTGGTTGGCCGCGGCCATCCAGGTGACCTTGTCCACCAACCGGATGTTCGCGGTCACACCTATCCGGGTCATCTGTTCCTTGATGACGGTGGCGATGACGTTGAACACGGACTTCTCGGTGTTGGTCATCAGCTCGAGGGTCAGGGGCTTCTGGGGGCCGTACCCTGCCTCGGCCAGCAACGCCTTCGCCTTCGCCTGGTCGTAGGGGCACAGGTGGTTGACGTTCACCGATTCCAGCGTGCCCGGTGGGGCCATGCCGACCCAGGGAGTCGCCTGGCCCTTGAAGGCGATCTTCACGACCTCTTGCCGGTCGATCCCGTAGCATCCGACCGCCTTCCGCACGCGGAGATCGCCGAAGATCGGGTGCGGCGCGCGCTCCGGCGACATCGGCTTGCCGTCCTTCGGGACGGTCACCTTCATCGCCGCCATCATCGGCGTCGTTTCCTTGCCGGTCAGGATCTTGGCGCGCGGGTTCTGTGCCTTCATCGTGTCGACGTGCTCCGGCGAGAACGAGGCGATGAAGTCGACTTCACCGGCCTTGAAGGCGGCCATCTCGGTCACGGGGTCCTTGATCACGCGGATCATGACGCGATCCAGGTAGGGAAGCCCTGGCTCGAAGTACTTGTCGAAGCGGTCCATCACCAGGTGACTGCCCTTCACCCACTCGATGAGCTTGAAGGGACCGCACCCGATCACCGCGCCCGGCTTGCCCTGCTTCCGATCCTCGAGGCTGTACTTCTGGGTGGCGGCCGGCGAATAGAGGATCAGGCCCGTGCGATACCCCGCGAGCATGTGCAAGAAGAAGACGTAGGGCTGCTTCAGCCGGATCTGCACGGTGGAGGGATCGAGGACCTCGACCGAGTGCACGGCCTCGTAGAAGGGTCGCATGCCTGATTTGGTCGCCGGGTCCATCAACCGCTCGATGCTGAACTTCACGGCGGCGGCGTCGACCTTGGTGGCGTCGTGGAAGAGAACGTTCTTCTTGAGCTTGAAGGTGTAGAGGAGACCGTCCGACGACATCTGCCAGGACTCGGCGGCGTCGCCGACAAACTTGCCGTCGGGCGTGATGTTGACCAGCCCGCAGCCGACGTTCATGGCGACCCACATCATTTCGTAGCCGGGGGCGGTGTGGAAGTCGAGGTGGGCGATCTCGTTGCCGTAAGAGACCCGCAGGGTCCCCCCGCGCTTGGGCGCTTGAGCTTCGGAGACGGACGGCGGAACGGCGATCGTCCAGGCCAGCGAGGTCATTCCGAGTAAAAGCCCTGGCAGAAGGCGTCGCGAGCGCATGGCGTCTTTCCCCTCTAGCTTTACGGAAATACGACCAATCTTGACGAGAGTCGGCCTACTTTACAGGAGTCCATCCCTGTCAACAACCGTCATTATAACGACGTTCCGCCCTCATGAGATCCCGCCCGGCCTCGCAGCACGCGCCCGGGAAGGGCCCCGGTGTGGTCGCCGCCGTCGACGACGACTTCACCGTTGACGACCACGGTGGAGACGCCGACGGCGTACCGATGCGGATCGTCGTAGGTCGCCCGATCGGCGATCCGGGCCGGGTCGAAGACCGCGACGTCCGCCCAGCATCCATTCCGCAGCACGCCGCGGTCGTCGAGCCCGAGGGCCGCGGCCGCCGCGCCCGTCGTCTTGTGGATGGCCGCGGGCAGCGTCAGCAGGCCGAGGTCGCGGGCGAAGGCGCCGAGGAGACGCGCGTGCGTCCCGTACGAGCGCGGGTGCGGTTTCCCCTGGCTCGTCGCGCCCGAGGTGGCGAGGGCGTTGGCGTCCGAGCCGACCAGCACCCACGCGGCACCGGTGATCTCGCGGACGTCCTGCTCGCTCATCGACGTGATGAGGATGCGCGTCGCACCGCGGTCGGCGACGAGGAAGTCACAGACGGAGTCGAGCGGGTCGACGCCACGGCGCCGCGCGATCTCGCCGAGGGTGCGGCCGGCCTCTTCCGGCAAGTGCGGCGCGACGGCGACGCGCACGACGTCCCACGAGGGGATGCGGCCGAAATTATTGAGCCCGTGTCGCGCGACGTCCGCTCGAATGCGGGCGCGCATCTCCGCGCGGCCGAGGCGCTCGAGCATCGCCGGGATCCCGCCCTCGACGACCCAGCGGGGAAGGAGGTTGCGGAGCGGATTGGTGGCGGTGTCGTAGGGGTAGGCGTCGCAGTCCACCGGTAGACCGCGCTGCCGGGCGGCCGCGATCTCGCCGAGAAGCCGGCCGGCGCCGCCCCAGTTGTCGGCGCCCGAGAGCTTCAGGTGCGCGATCTGCACGTGGACGCCGGTCGCCTCCGCTACCGCGATCGCCTCGCGCACGGCCTCGCCGACGCGGTCGGCCTCGTCGCGGACGTGTGTCGAGTACGCGGCGCCGTGACGGCGCAGCACGCGCGCGAGCGCCAGGATCTCGGCGGGATCGGCGTAGCAGCCGGGCGCGGTGAATAGCCCGGAGGAGAGCCCCCACGCCCCGGCGCCCAGGGCTTCTGCGAGCAGGCCCTCCATCGCGGCCATTTCGTCGCTGGTGAGCGGCCGGTTGTCCATTCCCGCGGTCATGAGCCGGAGCGTGTTGTGGCCGACCTGAAAAATCACGCTGACGGCGGTCGCGGGGAAGCTTGCGACGTACTCGGCGAAGCTTGTCTGGTGCAGCTCGAGCCCCGGCGCGCTGGGCGCCAGGTACTCACGGAGCATCGCGACACGCTCGGGGAGCGCCGGAGCGACCGAGAAGCCACAGTTGCCGACGACCTCCAGCGTCACGCCCTGGCGGATCTTCGACTCGGCACGTTGATTGAGGGGCAGTGTGAAATCGGAGTGGGTGTGGATGTCGATGAATCCTGGCGCGACGACCTGCCCCTGAGCGTCGATCACGCGTCGGGCCGGGCGCGTAGCGCGGGGCTCGATCGCGACGACCCGGCCCGAGCTGATGCTCACGTCGGCCTCGCGTCCGGGCGATCCGGTGCCGTCGATCAGCTGACCGCCTTGGATCAGGAGGTCGTCCATGCCCGTCGCTACCGGCGCCGCGCCCGCCAGATCTCTTCGGCCGGCCACTGTCGCGACCACTCCAGCGTGACGTACGGATAGCGCGTTGTGGCTGATTCGGGAGGCCGCACCTCGATCAAGTCCTCGATCTCGAATCCGCTCCCCCGGAGCCGCCGGATCCAGTCGCCGTGCGAGAGATGGAACTCGATGCCCGGATCGCCTGGCCACTCGATCCGAAACATCCCGAACGCCGGGCGCAGCAGCCGATCAGTGGCGGCGACGCCGTCCTCCGCCGGCATGCAGAGCGTCAGGAGCGATGAGTTCACGAGAAAAATCAGCTCACCGCCGGGTCGCAGGATCCGGGCCGCCTCCGGAAGCCAGCGATCGGGATCGGCCCACAGGCAGGCACCGTACTCCGAGATCGCGAGGTCGAAGGCCGCGTCTCGGCACGGCACGAGCTCGGCGTCGGCGTGGAGCAGCGGGAACTCGAGGCCGTGCTGGCGCTGGAGTCGCCGGGCGGTCGAGAGCTGGGTCATCGACGCGTCGATGCCGACGACACGCGCCCCGCGACGGGCAAGCCAGGCCGATACATACGCCGTGCCGCATCCAAGCTCAACGACGTCCTTGTCGGCGAGATCCGTAGGCAGGACTCCGAGCTGCGACTCAGGCACCCTCCAGACGCCCCAGGCCGGCTCTTCGCGAGCCCAGGATCGCTCGCCGCCGGCGACATACTCCTTGGCCTCCACGTCCCAGCGGGCGCGGTTGCGGCCCACGTGCTCGCGCGGCTCACGGTCGCTCGCCACGGCGAGCACCTTACGACAGGGTCAGCAAGCGAGCAATCACGCCCGCGCCACACCGAGGTGGGCGTCGCGCTTGGCCTGGAGCCCGGGATTCGCGTAGGTCATCAGATCGGGGCGCGCGCGGCCGAGCATGACTTGGAGGTACGCGGGCTCGAGGCCCACGTTCTCGAAGCCGTGAACGACGCCCGCCGGTGCGGAGACACAGTCCCAGCGCCCGAGCACCGTCTCCTCGCGGCGCCCGGCCCCGTCCTCGAAGAAGACCTTCACCTTGCCGTCGAGGATGAAGAACACCTCCTCGACCTCGTGGGTGTGGGGCGCGTTGCCCTGACCCGGCGGCACGAACATGACGCTCAAGGTGAACTGCTCGGCGGGAATCGCTCGCGCGTCGCTCTTGCCGGAGGCGCCGGCGCCGATGTACCGGTGCTGGGCGCGCCGGTAGCCCTCGACGCGGGCATCGGCGAACGCGTCCCAGTCGGGCAGGCGGTCCACGAAGCGGGCCACGCGGGTGCGCAGGAGCTCATCGGGCATCGTCATGTGAGGTGACCTCCTTGAGCCGCCGATCCGGGCGGCACCGGGTAGAATACGCCCGTGCGGATCGGCTTCCACCTCACACCCTTCTGGAGCCCGACGGACCGCGCGCCCACGGCCATCATCGACGAGGCGATCGAGGTGGTGCGGGCGGCGGCCGAGATGAGTTTCGCGTGGGTCTCGATCGGCCATCACTGGCTCTCGCATCCGACCGTCTGGCCCCACCCGATCGCGATGCTGGGCCGGCTCGCGCCGGAGGCGGGCGAGATGCGGCTCAAGACCTCGATGCTCCTGCTGCCGCTCCTGAACCCCGTGGACGTCGCGGAGAGCGTGGTCACGCTCGACCACATCACGCATGGGCGGCTGGACGTCGGCGTTGCGATCGGCTACCGAGAGCTCGAGCTCGAGGCCGCGGGCCTCCGGCGCCGGGATCGCGTGCCCAAGCTCGAGGAATCGCTCGGCGTGATGAAGCGGCTCTGGCGCGGCGAGGAGGTCACCCTCGAGGGCGCCTATATGAAATTGACGAAGGCCCGCCTCGGGCTGCCACCCCACCAGCGCCCCCATCCACCGCTCGAGATGGGGGCCCAGAGCGTCGGCGCGACGGAGCGCGCGGCCCGCCTCGTCGACGCCGTGTTCTTCGGCCCTCAGGTCGCCTGGGCCGACGTCGGACGTCTCGTCGGTGTCTATCGCGCGGCGCGCGCGGCAGAGAGCCCGGAGACCGCGGGCACGGCGTTCGCCTCGCGCAGCCTCATCGTCGGCGCGAGCAAGGACGCGGCGCGCGCGGCCGCGCGCGGTTATCTCGAGCGGACGTTCGCGATGTACAGGAGCTGGGAGATGCAGGAGCCCGGCATGGTGCAACTCCAGCTCGGCTTCGACAGCAGCCTCGACGACTGGACGATCAACGGCACCCCGGCCCAGTGTCTGGAGACGATCGCTCGGGCGCGCGCCCTGGGTCTCGACGGCATCGGCCTCACCATCTACAGCCTGCCGCGCGAGGTGAAGGCGCGCATCGAGTACCTCCGGATGATCTCGGAGGAGATCGTGCGGCCGGCGACGGCGCTCGGCCGCTGACCGTGCTGCGTCCCTTCACGCTCCACCGGCCCGACACCGTGGACGAGGCGTGCGCGCTGCTGGCGCGGCTCGGCGAGGACGCGGCGCCGTATGCCGGCGGGACGGAGCTGCTGCTGCTCATGAAGCTGGGCTGGCTCCGCCCGCACCACCTCGTCGACATCAAGCGCATCCGCGAGCTCGGCGACCTCACGGGCGGTCCGCGCCTCGCGATCGGCGCCACGGTCACCCATCGGGCGCTCGAGCGGTCCGCCCTCGTGCGCGTGCACTGCCCGCTCGTCGCCTCGGTTGCCCGGCACGTGGCCAACGTGCGCGTGCGGAACGTCGGCACCGTCGGCGGCAACCTCGCCTTCGCCGATCCCCACAGCGATCTCGCCACGCTGTTCTTGACGCTCGACGCGACCGTCGCGCTCGTGTCGCCGCGTGGGCGCCGCGAGCTGTCGCTCGCCGATTTCGTGCGTGGGCCCTGGGAGACGGCGCGCGCATCGGACGAGCTTCTCGCGCTGGTGAGGCTCACGCCGTGGCCGGCCGGAACCGCGGCCGCCTACGTCAAGTTCGGCGTTCATGAGCGCCCGACGCTCGGCGTCGCGGTCGCCCTCCAGCTCGACGGCGCGGGTCCCGGCGGCGCGAGGAGCAGCGGCGGGAGCGTGCGGGTCGCTGATGCGCGCGTCGCCATCGGCTGCGTCAGCCCGCGGCCCGCGCGTGCGCCTGCCGCCGAGGCGCGTCTGGCGGGCGTGACGATCGCCGAGCTCGAGGACGTGGCCGGCGCGGCGGCGGAGTCAGCCGCCGCGACCGTCGACCCGGCGGACGACCTCTACGGCTCGGCCGACTACAAGCGCGAGATGGTGGCGGTGTTCGTGCGGCGTACGCTCCGGATCGCCGCCGCGAGGGCCCGCGGCGCCGAGCCGGCGGCGCGCTTTCCGCATGCGGTGGTCGCATGACGCGAGGGCGAGGGCGATAAATGCAGATTCACGTGGCCGTCAACGACCGCGCCCATGTGCTCGAGGTGGCGCCGCACGCGTTGCTGCTCGACGTGCTCCGCGACGTCCTCGACCTCAAGGGCGCCAAGCGCTCGTGCGACACCCAGGTGTGCGGCGCCTGCACGGTGCTGGTCGACGGCCTCGCCGTGAGCGCCTGCACCTATCTGGCGGTGGAAACCGACGAGCGCTCGGTCCTGACCGTCGAGGGACTGGCCGACGGTGAGTCGCTCGACCCGCTCCAGCGCGCGTTTCTCGATACCGGCGCCGTGCAGTGCGGCTTCTGCACCTCCGGCATGCTGCTCACGGCGCGTGCGTTGCTCCGCGAGAACCCGGCGCCGACCCGCGAAGACGTCCTCCACTATCTCCGCGGGAGCCTCTGCCGCTGCACGGGTTACCGGAAGATCGTCGAGGCGGTCCTGGCCGCCGCGGAGACAGCCCGGTGAGCGCGCGTCCACTTCGTGTCGTCGGGCGCCCGGTGCCGCGCGTCGATGGCCTCGAGAAAGTCACCGGCCGGGCACGCTACGTGACGGACCTCGTGTTGCCGGGCATGGCGCACGCGAAGGTGTTGCGCTCGCCGTACGCGCACGCGCGTGTCAGGCGCGTCGACGTCGCGCGCGCCGGCGCCCGGCCGGGCGTCTTCGCGGCGCTCAGCAGCGCCGACCTCACCTGGTGCGAGCCCTACTTCGGGCCGGCGTTCCGTGATCGGCCGGTGCTCGCCATCGACGTCGCCCGCCACGAAGGCGAGCCCGTCGCGGCGGTCGCCGCCGTCGACGAGGCGACGGCCGAGGAGGCGCTCGAGCTGATCGACGTCGACTACGAGCCGCTCCCGGAGGCGATCACGCTCGAGGAGGCGCTGGGGCCCGGCGCCCCGCTGGTCCACACGGGCGAGCCGCTGTCCGGCCACTTCGCGGATCTCGCCACGCTCCGGCCGCAGCCGGGCACGAACGTCTGCCACCGGTTCCACTTCGAGCGTGGTGATGCCGTGACGGCGCTCGCCGGCGCGGACCTCGTCGTCGAAGATACGTACAGGTTCCCACCGGTGCAGCACGTGGCACTCGAGCCCAACGCCGTGCTCGCCGCCTGGGACGAGACCGGCGCTCTGACCCTCTGGGCCTCGACCCAGAATCCCTACTCGGTGCGGGTCGAGCTGGCGAGGATGTTCAGCGTGCCGCTCGCGCGGATCCGTGTCATCGTCCCGCACCTCGGCGGCGGGTTCGGCAGCAAGACCTACGCGAAGCTCGAGCCGCTGGCCGCCGCCCTGGCCCGCGCCGCTGGGCGGCCGGTGCGTCTGGCGGCCTCGGTGCCGGAGGCGTTCCAGACGGTGCGCCGCTGTGCCGCGCGGGTCACCACGCGCGTCGGCTTCCGCCACGACGGTACGCTGGTCGCGATGGAGTGCGCCGCGGACTACGACGTCGGCGCCTACGCCGATATCGGGCCGCGCGTCGTGCAGAAGGCGACCTACACGGCGACCGGCCCCTATCGCGTCCCGCACGTGAGGCTCGACGCGCGGGCTGTCTACACCAATACGACGCCGGGCGGCGCGTTTCGCGGCTTCGGCGTGCCGCAGCTCGCCTGGGCGCTCGAGTCGCTCTTCGACGTGGCCGCCGGCCGTCTCGATCGTGATCCGGTCGACCTCCGGCGTCAGAACTTCCTCGCCCACGGCGAGGAGTTCGCACCCGGCGACACGCCCATCGACGGCAAGCTCGAGGAGAGCCTCGGCCGGGCCGCCGAGGCGATCGGCTGGACCCGCGCGGGCGCGGCCGATCGCGGGCGCGGCGTGGCGGCGATGCTCAAGGCCTCGCTCGCGCCGAGCGTGTCGGAGGCGATCGTGCGGCTGCACACCGATGGAAGCGTCAGCGTGCTCGCGAGTGCCGTGGAGATGGGGCAGGGGACGCGGACCGTCCTCGCTCAGATCGCGGCTGAAGTCCTGAGTCTGCCGTTGGCGCGCGTGACCGTCGTCCAGCCCGATACCGCCGTGACGCCCTACGATCAGACGACGAGCTCGAGCCGGTCGACGGCGATGACCGGGCGCGCGGTGCAGCTCGCTGCGGAGGACGTCCGCGACCAGCTCTTGCGCGTCGTGGCGGAAGCTCTTGGCGTCGCGGCGCGTGATCTCGCCCTCGAGGACGGCGCGGTCGTGGCGCCGGCGCGACGTCTCACGTATAGCGAGGTGCTGGTGCTCAGGTTCGGAATGTCCGGCGGCGAGCTGATCGGCCGCGGCGTGATCGCGCCGGGCCGTACCGCCGCGCCGCTCGGCGGCAGCACGCCGTTCTGGGAAATGGCGGTTGGGGCGGCCGAGGTGAGCGTGGACGAGGAGACGGGCGCGGTGCGGGTCGAGCGTTACGTCTCGGTCGCCGACGTCGGACGCGCGATCAACCCGCTGCTCCTCGAGGGGCAGGACGAGGGTGGCGTCGTCCAGGGGCTCGGCCACACCCTCCTCGAGGAGATGCTCTACCAGGACGGCCACCTTCTGAACGGCACGCTGCTCGTCTATCGCGTGCCGCGCGCCGACGATGCGCCGCCCGAGCTCGAGTGCCACTTCGTGGAGAACGCGGATGGCAGCGGCCCCTTCGGCGCCAAGGGCGCGGGCGAGGGGAGCCTCATTCCGGTGAGCCCGGCCGTCGCCAACGCGCTGGCGCGCCTCACCGGCGTGCGCCTCAGAGACTTGCCGCTCACGCCCGAGCGCATCTGGCGCGCGCTTCGGGCGCGGGGCCGCTAGTGTCCCGTCCCAGAACTCATGTTGAGACTTCGCTGTAGGCGGCGGCGACGGGCGGGTGCGGCAGGGGGCGGCGGGACGACGCGGTTCGCGCTCGCTGCTCGGTTGCGGCTGGGCTCCAGCCGGGCGCATCGCGTCCGCATCGGGCGAGGCGGGAACGGATCCCGTCGCCCCCTACCGCACCCGCCCGTCGCCGCCGGTGGAGCGTGATCGCTAACAGAACTTCGCGGGCGGGGCGCTAGCTGTTCTCGCGGTACTCCGTCCGGATCGGCGACATCGTGAGGGGGCGTCGGCATGGCTCGAAACGTCGAGGTCAAAGCGCGCGTCTCCGATCTCGCCATCGTCGAGGCTCGCGCTCGGTTGATCGCCGACCGGGGGCCGGTCGATCTGACTCAGGACGACACGTTCTTCGCCTGCCCCCGTGGCCGATTGAAGCTCCGCGAGCTGTCGCCGGAGCAAGGCGAGCTCATTTTCTACGTGCGTCCGGACGTCCCGGGCCCCAAGATCTCCGAGTTCTTCATCGCGGCGACGCCATCGCCGCAGGCCATGCGCGAGACGCTGGGCCGCGCCCTGGGCATCATCGGTCGTGTGCGCAAGCGGCGCCGCTTATACCTGGTCGAGCACACGCGCATTCATCTCGATCACGTCGAAGGGCTCGGCTCATTTCTCGAGCTCGAGGTCGAGCTGCCGGAGCCACAGACTGCAGCGGACGGAGAGCTGGTGGCGCTCCGCTTGCTAACCACGCTTGGCGTCTCCGAAGCCGACTTGATACGCGGCGCCTACGTGGACTTGTTGCGAGAAGGCCGCTGACCAGCTGCGAGCCGCCGCGGCGTTCGAGGCGGTCCAGCCCTGGGCCGCCCATGTGCCGCCGGTCGCCCGGCGCCGCGGCTGACGAGTCTCCGCGTCTGGCCCTCTACGGAAGAAGGTCGGCGACAGGGATGCTAGCCCTCGGTGCAGCGAGAGGCGAGAGGCTCGCGCCGGGCCCGAGCGCGTGGACCGACCGGTACACCCGTCTGGCCCTCGCCGGGTCGAGCACGACGGGGTCGCGGTGAACCTCGACCACGCCCTCCACGAGGTTCACGATCCAGTAGTCCGCAATGCCGGCGCGCGCGTAGACAGACGCTTTTCGCGCGCGGTCCAGGGCCAGACTGGTTTGGGAGATCTCGACGACGAGCACAGGGTCGGTCGGCGCCCCGGCGAGGTAATCGCGCGGGGAGCCTCGGACCACCGCGACGTCCGGCTCTGGCCGTGAGCGGCGGCCCAGGGCGACCGGCGCGTGAACCCTGACGAGCCAGCCTTCTCCGAAGCTCGACCGAAGCGCCGCGGCCACGAGGTCGATGGCGACCGCGTGAGAGTTCCCCTGCGGCTCGGTGACGACGAGCAGCCCATTGAGGAGCTCCAGCCGCTCGTCCTCGCGGAAGACCCCTCGATCGATCAACCGCTCGTACTCCAGGCGCGTCCATCGCCTGGTGCGCACCGGCATCGCGCTCGCCGCCCCTCGGGGGGATTGGGGGCCCTTCGAGGCCTCCATGCTCCTAATCGAACATCAGCACGGTCCGCGCGACCTCGCCCGCCTTCATCGCGCGGAACGCGTCGTTCACGTCCTCGAGACGGCCCCGCCGGGTGATCATCTCGTCCAGGCGGAGCAGGCCCCGCTGGTAGAAGTCGACGTACTTCGGCATGTCGACCTTGAAGCGGTTCGAGCCCATGCTGCAGCCCTGGATGCGCT
>WNGB01005453.1_pt1 | contig 20978 bp, 18 predicted proteins | sample 5400681 | NCBI WGS metagenome assembly WNGB01 (sample SAMN13153367, study PRJNA577476) | soil metagenome | isolation source: 115 cm soil or saprolite under grassland replicate 2 | place: USA:California | collected 2016-06-15
CAACAAACTGTTCCGGCTGAGCAGCGTACGCCGCCTGCAACACGTCCTCGCGCCGCAGCCGGGCCACCTCCTGAACCCTTGGATCACTGGGCGGCCACCTACGGCATCGACCGACTTCAACGCGATGAAGCTCGGCTCTGAAGCGAGATCGCGCGGCGTCGGACCAGCCAGCGTAGCACGTCGTTGAGCTGGGTGCACAATTCGCCGGCGTGCCCCACGGCCGTATCCATTGCTTTCGCGATGTGGTCCCACGGGTAACGGTAGGCTCGAAACACTGAATTCTGCTGATCTCGCGCCGTCGGACCGCTGAAGTAGGGGTTGATGTATTCCCATACGAGCTCGCCTTCCGCGGTTACTTCGAACAGTCGACCAGATGTTCCCTCGTTGATCAGTGTGTTGCCATTCCAGAGCCGCTGCGCATTCGAGATGATCGGACTGAAGAAGGCGATTGGCGGTGTCTCCTCGTAGGACCAGACAACCTCACGCGTCGTCGGGTCAATCTCGATCACGCGCGAATAGGGCAACCGCGCGCGGTGGGTGCCGTTATCGAAAATCAGCATGTTGCCATTCGGCAGTATTGAGGGTGCGTGCTGGTTGTGCAGAAGCGGTGGTCCCAACTTGAAGACCACCCCTCCGGTACGGCGATCGACGATAACCACGGCCGACAAGTGTCGGAAGCTGAGCATCAAATTGCCGTCAGCCAGCTCCACCACAGAGTTGGCGTGAGTCCACTCCGATCGCTCATCCTGGGAGTTGACAATGGGGTAGCTTTCAGGCTCGAGGTGTTCCCAGCTGCGCCACTCCCACACGATCCGCCCATCCGTGGTCATCTCGACGAGGTAGTCGGCATACATCCGACCGTTGTGCTCACTACCTGGGTTTCCGCCAGCAACCCGCTGCGCCATGGCGCACGGGATCTCCGTCAGGCATAGCAACAACGCATTCCCGCTTGCGAGGCGGATGCCGTCGTGGTGGTGGTCAGGGTGACGCACCTCCCACAGCACCTCGCCTTGCCAGTCGACTTCCAGCAGAGCGCCGCCCTTCCAGGGCGTAGAGCTCAAGAAGTCTCCGTCATGCCCGTCCACGCGCCCGTTGTAGACAAGCGTGCCGCGCTCGGTCAGATAGCCATACAGCCCAGGTGGGTACGGCATGCACCAGGTGTGGACGATCTCACCGCCGAGGTCGATCAAGTAGACGGTCGAGTCGGTGCCAAGGGGTGCAAACAGCGTCATGCCATCACAAGCCTTGTCCGGATTGCAAGCGCGCAGGCCGACGCCCGCGCGCTTCAGCTTGACCTGTTCGACCGGCGTCACTGGTACGGCCCGAGCTCGGTTACCGCGGCCTCGGCGAAGGACGGGTCGACACTCCTGGCCAGGTCGACCGGGGAACTCAGGTAACCCATCTTCACGTACCAACGCATCACTTCCTCCATGCTGGCCAGGTTCACTTTGCCGTCAGGGTGGATGTGCATGAAGCCCATTCCGTCGAACAGAGTCGGTTTGATTGAGAGGTCGCCGGCGAGGGTCTCGACGGTCTGGGGACGATTGACGTTCTTCCTGAAGGCGTCGTTGTAGTCGCGGACACCGCGCAGGTACGCCGTCATCCAGCGGGTTGCCAGGTCGCGCCGGGCCGCGAACTGCGGGCTGTACACCACTACGGTCTGCTGGAAACCCGGCACGACGTCGGCGAATCCTTTCCACTTGACGCCTGATCCGTTCTGGACCGCGACAGTAGCCAGCGGCTCCGGCAGCACTGCGAGGTCGATGGCCTGGGTGGCAAGTGCAGTAACCATGGCCGGGAACGTCAGCACCACCAGGTGCGCGTCGCTCAACGCCAGACCGCCAGCTTCCATGGCTCCGGCAACGACATATTCGGCGCTACTCGCCGGGGCCGGGATACTGATATTGAGGCCCTTCATGTCCGCGTAGGAACGGATCCTCCCGCTGTCGATGAGGTCCGTGCGGACAACCAGGAAGGCACCGTTGGCTTGTGGCTCACTAGCGGCCAGGGCCGCGACGATTCGCAGGTCCACGCCGCGCTGAATTGTGTTCAACAACGCGGCTTCTACACCGAGTGGGGCTACGTCGATCTGGCCGGATGTCAGCGCCGTGACAACTGTCGATGGATCAACGTTGACGAATTCGATGGCCAAATCCTGTTGGACGAAGTACCCCTTCGAGTGCGCCAAGAGCTCACCGGCCTCGCCGAGCACCCCTGCCCTGCCGGCTCGCACCGACATTGGTCCTTGTGCCACGGGCGTGGCAGTTGAGGCGACGACCGCCACAGGCGTAGGGGCTACCGCCTGACCGCTGCAAGCGGCGCCTCCGATCGCCAGAATGCTGTACGCCAGGACGCACATGCGAGCGACTCCGGGGCTGATGCGCTGACACGCCATCGTGAAGGCCCTCCTTGGTTGCGGACCACGCTACCGCCGCGAAGCAACGTTGGCTGTGTGCTATCGGCCCATTTCTGCGCCACGCGGCGGCACATTCACCGTTAGTCGGCGCGCAGGACTCCCCGTTCGCTGGCCCAATCCGCAACTTGCGTGCGGGATCGCAAGCCCAACTTCACCAGGATGTTTTCGACATGCCGCTTGGCGGTGCCCTCGCTGATCACGAGCTCGGCCGCAATCTCGCGGTTCGTCGCGAACCGCGCCAGAAGCGCGGTTACCTCAATCTCACGTGGCGTCAGGCTCACGGCGGCCAATGTGGCCGCAGGCTGGGTCGAAGTGGTTTCTAGCGCGTACGCTACGGCCTCGTCGGTCGTCATGGCACGTCCGTCGGCCCAGGCATTCGCCGCGCCCACTTCTCCGAGTGCGCACCGGGCGGGCTCGATTACAGTCTCGAGCCTGGCGGCATCGATTGGCAGCAGCCGCGCTTGATGTTTCTCCCGCAGACCGGTGGCCGCTCCAGCGAGACGGATTGCACGCACGGGCTGATCCTCAGCCATCGCCAGACCGGCCAGATGCGCAAGGGCCGGTGCAACGCCCCAGCCTACCAGAGCCTCATGCGCAACCACCAAGCTCTCATTGAGCCGAGTGCGGGCTGCCGCGAGGTCGCCTCGGTTCAAGGCCAGTTGGCCCAGATGACGCAGGATGACGGAGCTGAATTGATCCCGCAGGGCTCGCGCCATCTCTAGGCTCTGCTCGTAGAACGACGACGTGGCGTCCCAGTCGCCCTCAGCTTCCGCAATCTCGCCCAGCTCGCATAGGACGCGGTGCCGCGGCCAGTACTGCGGGCAGTCCGCGGCCTGAGCTGTCAGAGCGAGACTTTCTTCCACCGCGTGGCGTGCCCCGACAAGGTCCCCCTCATGCGCGCGAAGCTCCCCAACGTGGCTGAGAGAGACGGCTAGTAGACACCTGTCGCCCAGCTGGCGGGCAAGAGCCACCGCTTCTTCAAGGAGACGATGCGCTGCGTCAGTATCCCCCCGCCGCATCAAGAGGAAGCCCCTTTCGCTCAGCGCCTCGACCTGGCCCGGGCCTAGCGACGCCCGTGCGAGCAAGTTGTCCAACCACTCGCTGCCCTCTACACCATACCCGCCATACCAGAAGCTCGATCGGGCCAGCGCGGCGGCTAGCTTCAGCCCCGACTCGAGCTCGGCAGGCTCGAGCAGACTCCACGTTAGCGCCGCACGGAGGTTGTCGAACTCGGCCTCCAGGCGCTGGAACCACTCCATCTGCCGCGCCCCAACCATCAACTCCCGTTCGGCCGCTCGGCCCAGGCGCTCACACCAGGCCAGGTGCCGGGTCCGAGCCGCTCTTTCGGCTTGCGCCTCGCGCAGCTTCTCTATGCCGTATTGGCGCAGGGTCTCCAGCAGTCGGTAGCGGCTCTGCCCCGCCCGCTGCTCCACCTGCACGAGCGATTTGTCCACGAGGCTTGGGAGGAGCCTCGACACGTCCACAGTTGGCTCACACACAGCTTCGGCCGCCTCGAACGTCCAGCCGCCTGAAAATACGCTCACTTGCTGGAGCAGCTGCTGTTCTTCGGCACTGAGCAGTTCGTAGCTCCAGTCGACGAGTGCGCGCAGCGTCTGGTGTCGCGTCGGCGAGGACCGGCGGCCGGCCGTTAGCAAGGCAAAGCGCTGGTCGAGTCGGTTTTCGATCTCTTCAACCGTGAATGCGTTCACGCGCGCGGCCGCCAGCTCGATCGCTAGCGGCAGACCGTCTAGCTGATGACAGACTCGGACGGCGGCAGATCGGGTGTCGGTGCTGATCTCGAAGGACGGGTTCACCGCGCTTGCCCGATCAGCAAAGAGCCGCAGTCCGTCAGAGTCTGCCGGCAGCGGCCCAACGGGCCAGACGACCTCACCAGCAATGTTGAGCGCTTCGCGGCTAGTGGCCAGGATGATCAACCCCGAAATGGCGCGCAGCAGCGCATCGGCCGCGGCGGCGGAGGCTGCCAACAGGTGCTCGCAATTGTCGAGGATGAGCAGCACGTGACGGGCGTGCAGCCACTTGATTACCGTCTCGAGTACTGGCTGCCCAGGAACCTCCCGCACGCCGAGGCTCGAGGCCAGCGCGCGCGGTACCTGGGCGCCATCGGCCAGCGGCGCCAGCTCGGCCTGCCACACGCCGTCCACACAAATTGGTGCTCCAGTCAGCAGGCCGGCAACCTCGAGCGCCAGCCGTGTCTTGCCCACGCCGCCCGGTCCGGTAAGAGTCAGCAGGCGCGTTGCTTGGAGTCGCTCCTGCACGGCGGCCAGCTCGCGCTCTCGCCCGATGAAGGTGGTGAGCGCCACCGGCAATGTCCGCTGGCCCGTGATCGGAAGCGCAGCCTCAAGATCCGAGGCTGAGTGCGTGCGACGCCTCGCTTCCAGCAGTGCTGCGCGCTCGGACGCGGTCAGCCGCAGACTGTCGGCCAGGCGCTGCGCGGTATCCGGGTAAGGGAACCGCCGAGCACCGCGCTCGAGGTCGCCGACCGCCCGCACGCTAAGCCCGGCCTGCTCGGCCAGGGACTCCTGTGTCAAGCCCGCCGCCACGCGGTGGCGGCGCAGCAACTCCCCGAAGGCCCCTGGCTCGCCTGTGGCCATCGCTCCTACCCGCAGCCCGCCCGAGCGCTACAGTCGCACCAAACGGCCCGGCGAGGCTGCGGCGGATCATAGCACCAGCTCACACTTTGAGGAGTGGTTGACTCAGAAGTGCACGGCGAGTGCGTTGGTTAGTGCGTGCAGTGCGGGTATTGCGCTGAGAAACCAGGCTCCTATGCTGTCGTCATTCAATCCGAAGTGAGCTACAACAGCGCAAGCCGCGCGGTGGCTGTCGCACCCAAAGTGCGTTTGCGTGATCTGCGCAAACGCTTCTACGTGCGCGGCCGGGCGGTCCAGGCGCTGGCCGAGATCGACCTGGACATCCGACCGGGCGAGTTCTTCTGCATTGTCGGCCCAAGTGGCTGCGGCAAAACGACGCTCCTGCGCATCCTGGCTGGGCTCGAGCGCCAGACCGATGGCTCCGTCGCCGTTGCCCGCGACCATATCCAGGAGCCGGCCGCCTACAAACGCCCGCTCAATGCTCTGGTGTTTCAGGAGGACAGCATCTTTCCGTGGATGACGGTGCTTGACAATGTGTCCTTCGGGCTCAAGGCACGCGGCCTCTCGAGATCCAAGCGCTACAGCGTGGCGGAACCGTTCATCCGTAAGGTGGGGCTCGGCGGATTCGAGGATGCTTTGCCGCACCAGCTCTCAGGTGGCATGCGACAGCGCGTCAGCATCGCCCGCGCGTTCGCAACCGACCCCGAGATGCTGCTGATGGATGAGCCGTTCGCGGCGCTTGACGAACAGACAAGGCTGATCATGCAAGCCGAGCTGCTGCGAATCTGGGAGGAGACTCGCAAGACTGTGCTGTATGTAACCCACTCAATCGACGAGGCAATCGTGCTTGGCGACCGCATCCTCGTGATGAGCGCCCGCCCAGGGCGAATCAAGGACGTCGTTGACGTGAACACCGTCTTCGGTCGGCCGCGATTCGTGGAGCAGGTCAAGTCTAGCGAACAGTACGGCGGGCTATTCGGGCGGGTGTGGGGCCAGCTTCGCAATGAGGTCGTCACTGCCCAACCGGCTAACGAGGAGGACGTCCGCCCGATGAGCAGCAGCACGCCTGCCGAGACGGTGCCACAAGGCTCGCTGGTGGAGGTCGGGTCCCCGGAAGCCACAGCCAGCGCGCCTCGTGCGGCGATCATGGCGGTCGATCCCGCGTCATCAGTGCTCTCGCCGGTCTTGCTACTGCTTCTCTGGGAGGTACTGGCCCATGTCGGGGTTATCGACATCCGCTTCTTTCCAGCGCCTAGCAACATTTTCGCCACGCTGGGCGAAATGATCCGCGCCGGCGAGTTGTGGACCCACGTGAGCGCAAGCTTGCAGCGCATCGGCATCGGCTTTCTGATCGGCGCAGTGCCGGGGGTCATTGTTGGGCTAGCGATGGGCCTGTTCAGCCCTATCCGAGCCGTCATCCAGCCGTTGGTAGATAGCACGTTCCCGATTCCAAAGATCGCCGTCCTGCCGCTGTTCATCTTGATCTTCGGCATCGGCGAGGAGTCCAAGTACGCGATTATTGCCACGGCCGTCATCTACCTGGTGCTGATCAACACCGCGGCGGGCGTCAAGAACATCGACCGCATTTACCTAGATGTCGGCGAGAACTTTCACGCCCGTCGGCTGATGATGTTCACAGATGTGGCGCTGCCGGGCGCGCTGCCGATGATTGCGGCCGGGCTAAAGCTGGGGATGGGCGTGGCGCTGCTCGTAATTGTCGCGGCCGAGTTTGTTGGGGCGAAATCGGGCCTCGGCTACCTGATCTGGACGAGCTGGCAGGTGTTTCAGGTGGAGAAAATGTACGTAGGGCTGCTGGTGATTGCAGTCGTGGGCTTTGCAAGCGCAATCCTACTGAACTACCTCGAGCGTTGGCTCATTCCATGGAAGCACACGCGCTGATCCCAAGGCCGGCCGTGCACCAGCTTGATGTTTATCGGGCGGACTGGCAATCGTGCGGCCGCGCGTCGCGCGGAGCGAGAGCCCGAAGTAGTGTTCGCCTACTTTGTCGATCCCGAGAAGATGCGGCGCTGGTTCGGCTCGCGCGTCCAACTGGAGCGACGGCCCAATGGCCTGTATGTAGCCAACATCAACCCTCAGGCGTGCGCCCGCGGTGTCTTCCTTTATGGCGCCGATGGCGGCGCGCGCCACTTGATCGTCTTCGAACAGACTCACGGCCATCACAAAGCCAGCGCCATCACAATGCCAGCGCGCGTCGTACTTACGTGGTCTTGAAGCGTTTCCAGCCGGGTGGCAGCACAGTGTGGTGCGACTTCGGCACGTACCAGCGCAGCAGCCGGCCCCGACACGGCGGCGCGCTGACGGTTCGCGAGTGGCTCAGCCATCGACAGTCCGCGCCACGGGCCTAGTCCGCACGGCACACGTCGAGCGACGGCAGGCACGCGCTTCGACAAACACCTTGCTTCGTCGCGCCCGAGTTCTTTGGCTCGCGCGGCTTGTGCTGTTCTCGAAATCGAAGCAACGAACTAGTACTCAGCTGTCTTCGTCGCGTCCAACAGACATAAGAACCAGTTCGACGGGGCTCGCGTGAGTTCACACTGCTGTTGTGGTGAGCCCCCTCGGACTCGAACCGAGAACCTAGCGATTAAGAGTCGCTTGCTCTGCCATTGAGCTAGAGGCCCGTTTATGCAATTGACGATATCGAGAGTGTCGGAGGGCTGTCTCAGTGCAGTCTATTAAGAGCCAGCTGGTTTCGCGAGTGCCGCCTCGTCCGCAAGGTTGATGGAATGAAGCACGCGCCGGCGTAGGAACGATTACCAATCGTTGGGCTCGTGTTTGCCACCCATGTAAGACTGAACCATCCAGATGTTCTTTACTTGCGTGGCTTCGCGAAGCGTCTCCTCCATGGGCATTGACGCCAGGTCGAGCTCGGATTCGAGGTGGGTCCAGGTGCGTTTCATGTTGCCGGTGCTGGCGGACTCTACTGTTTTCTGGCCTTGCGGCGTGCCCGTATACCAGATGGCATCTACGTCGTCATGGTCGGCCAGGACTTGCGCAAGGGGGTCTGTTGGGCCGGTGACGATGTTGATAACTCCGGCGGGGACGTCGCTGGTTTCCAGGACCTGGTAGAGGTCGGTGGCGCTCAGCGGATGGCGTTCGCTGGGGACGACGACGGTGGTATTGCCCATGGCGATGGCTGGGGCGACCTGGGAGATGAGGCCGAGCAATGGCGATTGGGTGGTGGCGCAGGCGATGCCGATGACGCCGACTGGCTCCGGGACGGCCAGCGCGGCGCCGCGCAGGGGTGGGGTGTGGACGCGGCCCTCGAACTTGTCGGCCCAGGCGGCGGCGGCGAAGAGGCGCTCGATCGCATGCTCGACCTCGGCTGCGCCGTCGGCGCCGGTCATGGCCGTGATGCGGTGGCTGAATTCAGGTGCGCGGACTGACAGGTTCTCGGCCAGGTAGTACAGGATCTGGGCGCGGTTATAGCCGGTCGCTCCGGACCAGGCGGGCAGCGCGGCGCGGGCAGCTTCTACCGCGTTGCGGATGTCCTTGCGATTGCCTTCGCCGACTTCGCCGAGCGCGGTGCCGTCGTGCGTGTAGACGGTGACGGAGTAGCCGCTGTCGGGGCGGGCCTGTTTGCCGCCAATGAACAGTTTCGGGGTGCGATCGATCGGTGGCGCCTCCGACTTCGTCGGCGCGACGGCGAACGGAGTTGGACTGCCGGAGGACGGAGCGGTGGAGTATGCAGTGTCGGAATACGCCGCGGCCGAGGACAGACCGGTGGAGGACGGACCGGCCGTGGACCGGCCAGGAGTGGAGTGGCCAGCGGTGGACTGGCTGGCGGACTGTGCGGCGGAGGTTGGACCGGTGGGCGACGCTTTGCGGCGGACGTATTCCCAGAGGCCTTCGCGGCCGCCTTCGCGGCCGTAGCCGCTTTCGCGGTAGCCTCCGAAACCGCTGCTGGCGTCGAAGACGTTGGTGCTGTTGATCCAGACAGTGCCGGCTTGAATCGCGCGCGCGACGTCCAGGGCTTGATCGATGTCCTGGGTCCACAGGCTGGCGGCCAGGCCGTAGCGGGTGTTGTTGGCAAGCGCCACCGCTTCGCTGGGCGTTCTGAAGCTCATCGAGACGAGAACGGGGCCGAAGATCTCTACCTGCGCGAGTTCGCTGGCCGGGCCAACGTTGGTGATCAGCGTCGGCGGGTAGAACCAGCCGTCAGTCGGACACGCATCGGGCGGCTGCCAGACTGATGCGCCCTCAGCCTGGCCGGCCCGGACGAGCGAGGTGATGCGCTCGAGCTGACTGGGCGCGACGATCGCGCCGATGTCGATCGCCTTGTCCAGTGGATCGCCCACGCGCAACTTGGCCATGCGCGTGCGGACTTTGTCGAGGAAGCGCTGCTCGATTGACTCTTGCACCAGCAGACGCGAGCCGGCGCAGCACACCTGGCCCTGGTTGAACCAGATCGCGTCGACCAGGCCCTCGACGGCTCCGTCCAGATCGGCGTCGTCAAAAACAATGAAGGGCGATTTGCCGCCGAGCTCGAGTGACAGGCGCTTACCGGTGCCGGCGGTCGCTCGGCGAATCAGGCGCCCGACGTCCGTCGAGCCGGTGAAGGCGATCTTGTCGACGTCCGCGTGGTTTACCAGGGCGGCGCCGGTGTCGCCGTCGCCTGTGACCAGGTTGAAGACGCCCTTTGGCAGACCGATGGCGTGCGTGATTTCGGCGAACAGGAGTGCCGTGAGTGGGGTGAACTCCGCCGGTTTGAGGACCACGGTGTTGCCCATGGCCAGCGCCGGAGCGACTTTCCAGGCCAGCATCAGCAGCGGAAAATTCCACGGGATGATCTGCCCGACAACACCTACTGGTCCGTAGCCGGGCAGCTCTTCGGCCATCAGTTGGGCCCAGCCGGCGTGGTAGGCGAAGTGTCGGGCGACAAGCGGTACGTCGAGGTCGCGCGATTCGCGGATCGGCTTGCCGTTGTCGAGCGACTCCAGGACGGCGAACAGGCGACTGTGCTTCTGGACCTGTCGGGCCAGGGCGTACAGATATCGGGCGCGGACGTGGCCCGGGGTGGCTGCCCAATCCGGCTGGGCAGCGCGGGCCGCTTTGACTGCCTGGTCGACGTCTTCGGGGGTGCCCTGGGCGACTTCAGCGAGCGGCTGGCGGTTGGCTGGGTTGTGGACGGTGAACCTCGTCGCCGCGGGTTGGAAGCTGCCGTTGATGAAGTGGCTGAAGGTGCGCGCGTGCTGGTCGAGCCAGGCCAGCGCAGGCTCGGCGGCCTCGGGCGCGGGGCCCCAGGCCATGGTTTCGAAGAGCTCGGCGACGGTCGCCATGGTGTGCATTATCGTGTGCTTTGCTCGGCAGGGGCGACCAACGGCTTTTCGTTTGGCGAGCGTGTGCGCGGTTGGCGCGCGGCGGGTGGCGCTGGCTAGGGCATTGGATGGTGGTGCGCGGCGGAGTAGCGGCCGGTGGCGTTGTGCCACAGCTGGCGTTCGATGTCCGTGAGCAGGCCACTGGCGCCGATGCGGAACAGGTGGTTGTTCAGCCAGTCGTCGCCGAGCTCTTCTTTCATCAGCGCCAGCCAATCGAGCGACTGCTTGGCGGTGCGCAGGCCACCGGCGGGCTTGAAGCCGACCCTGTAACCCGTCCGTTCGAGATAGTCGCGAATCGAGCGGACCATGATCAGACTCACGGGCGGCGTGGCGTTCGTTGGCTCTTTGCCGGTCGACGTCTTGATGAAGTCGGCGCCGGCCATCATGCACACCAGGCTGGCGGCGCGCACGTTGCGCAACGTGCCGAGCTCGCCGGTGGCGATGATCGTTTTCATATGCGCGTCGCCGCAGTTCTCGCGGAAGGTGCGCACCTCGTCGTACAGCGCCTGGTAATTCGCGGTGAGCACGTGCGCTCGGGAGATGACGATGTCGATCTCACTGGCCCCGGCTGCGACGGACTCGTCGATCTCTTTCAGCCTGGTCGACATCGGCGTCTGGCCGGCGGGAAAGCCGGTCGAGACGGCGGCAACAGGGATGTTCGAGCCAGCCAGCGCTTCGACGGCGGTGGGCACCAGGTTGTGGTAGACGCACACCGCGCCCACGGTCAGGTGGAGGTCGGAAACGCCGAGCAGTTCGAGGACGTCGTGGCGGACAGGCTGACGGGCCTTGGCGCACAGGCGTTTGACGTTGCCGGGCGTGTCGTCGCCGAGGAGCGTGGTCAGGTCGATGCAGGTGATGGCTCGGAGCAGCCAGGCTGCCTGATAGGCCTTTTTGACGCTCCGTCTCGACGGAAGAGTGGCAGCGCGGCGCTCGGCGGCGCTGCGGTTGGTGAACCGCGCCTCGTGCACCCAGTGCAGGTCGAGCGGCGTGCCCGGGTTGCGGGCCGCTTTGGCAAGGTCGCTGGTGGCGACGCCGTTCGCATGGGCGGTGTGGGTAGCGGTGGCGCGGGCCACGAGCCGGAAGCATACCCGCTCCAGGTGCCTGCGGCCCGCTACGGGGTGGCACCCGCTCCAGGTGCCTGCGGCCCGCTGGCAGCTGATTTCGGGAACCGCGCGCAGGGGGTGTTCGTATGAGTTGTTGGAGGTCAGCACCGATAATGACCATGGTTGGACGCAGGGACTGGGTACAGGCTGACCTGCGCTGCTTGATGTGCGGGCGAGTGCAGGGCCGGCTCGTCGGGCCGCTGCCCGTCGGGCGGACAACGTCCAGTGGTGTGCCCAGGTTCGCCGCGTTCCGGCCGGCCGATGGCTCGACGCCGGCGGTCCGTCTGGCGGGCGGCGAGACGTTCCGCTGCCGCACCTGCGGCGGCGGCGTCATCATGGACGAAATCGAGACCTTCTCGACGTACGAGGACATCGAGGACGAGGCCGAACAGCGGCCGCGGCGCGGTCGACCACCCAAGCCCTGGCGGCGCACGGCGAACAACAGCACCTGGCTGAACGATCTCGGGATCGCCGGCTAATTCTCCAGGGCGTTAGCCAACCCCTCGACGACTTCGGCGTGCGGGAGGCGCAAGAGGATCTCGGGCGGCGCGATCACTTTCGACGAGCGGCTCCCGCCGCCGAGGACGATGCGCTCGGGCTGCATCACGCGCGCGTCGATCCAGATCGGCAGATCGGACGGCAAGCCGAAGACCGTCACGCCGCCGATCTCCATGCCGGTCAGGGCGCGGGTCTCTTCGGCCGGCGCGAACGACGCTTTGCGCGTCCCGAGCCGCTGGCGCACGACGCGATTGACGTCCAGGCGTGTGTGGGCCAGAACGACGCACGCGGCGTACACAGGCGGCTCGGATTTCCCGATGACAAGAATGGTGTTGGCTGACTCCTCGGGTTTGAAGTCATAGGCGGCGCAGAAGTTGGCCGTATCCGCCAGCGCCGGATCGCATGGGAAGATCTCGTACGGAACTCCCAGGCGATCGAGCTGCTGCTGGACGGTCAGATCAATGCTCACTCGGCCGAGTGTAGCGGCGCCATCGGAATCGACAGTTGAAGCAGAAACTCGTAGTCGACAGACCCAGGCGTACGGTGCGCCGCACGAGGCAGCGCGGGCAGCCGATGTCCTGGATGATCATTCCGCCGTTCATCATGAACCTCCCCCGATAGATGGGCGATCGAGACGGCGCGGTGTGTGCCGAAAACGCGGCCGACGCAGTGGCGTGCCACCTTCGGGTACGCGGGAAGCCATCACCGATCACCTTTAAGAACGCTGGCGAAGTGCTCATCTACGGCATTGAGGATGGGCGGCACGGGCGCACTCAGCACTGGAGCGCAATCGGGCTCGGCGGGGAAGGCGGCCCGATCGTGGCTGACCTGGACCAGCGCGACGTTGCCCCACCACATGGGGACGCCGTAGCCGGCCAGGAGTTGATCAGTGGTGTGGGCCTGCTGGGCAGCGGCGACGTCGCCGTAGACGAACGCGCGAACGACCGGCCAGCCCGCGGCTTCAACAACGGGATCGTGGACGGCGACGGTGGCGACGCCCTCGGACCACGCTATAGGCGCGTCGGTGGCATAGCCAGCGGCGGAGAACGTCGCGCGGACCTGGTCAGGGGTCAGGTCCTGCGCGCTGGCGGTGACCGGCCAGAGCGACATGAATGCGGCAATGAGAATGATTCGCATGCCGCCCAATCTGGGGCCGACGGGCGTTCTCGGCCACACACACAGGCCACACATCGCCCACACAGCGCCATCACTTTGCTGGCCACGCCGCCAGGTCCACCTGCTATGGTGGGGCCGGCGGGGACCGTGATCGCTTCGGAGTCTTTCGGGACGCTGCTCGGCAATACCGTCTCGCCGCGAGCCTGTCCCAGGAAGCGCTCGCCGATCGAGCGCGCATCAGCGTGACGGCCATCGCCGCGCTCGAACGCGGACGGCGCACCGCACCGCCCGCGGCAACCGTAAAGCTGCTGGCCGAGGTTCTGGGCCTTGGTCAGGCCGAACGATCGAGCCTGGTCGAGGCCGCGGCGAGCACGCGCGACGCCACACCGGCCCCGAAAGCGCCGCCACGCCAGGCCAGTACGCCACGCAACAACTTGCCCGCCGAAGTCAGCACGTTCGTCGGACGCGAGGAGCAAACTGCCCAGGTCGCACGCCTGCTGACCAGCGCGCGCAGCGTCGAGATGCACGTCGGCCACATCCTGGCCAAGCTCGGCTTGAGCTCACGCACGCAAGTGGCCGTGTGGGCGGTCGAGAACGTGGTGAAGCTATGAGGCGCTGCGCCAGAGCGCGTACTGCCGCGCGGGCGACTCGACCCACTCGCCCACCAGGCTTCCATCGGCGCACCGGACAATCGCGTTGACCTTGCCCTGCCGACAGGCGCTCGAGGCAAGCTCGTCGAGCGCCTGTCCGACGGTCGTCTGCAACTCGTCGCCGTGGATGTGCCAGCCGCTCACGGGCAGCTCACCGAAGGCGGAAACAATGCCGGGCGCGTCACTCTCGGCGACGAGGGGGACGGCGACGGCATCCACGTCATCTCGCGCGAACCACGCGTTGTATTCGGCGAGGCGCTCGGTCTCCAGGTGCGGACCCAGCAGACCGAAGACCGCCGTTTGATCACGGAGGCGTTCTGCCTGGTAGACCTCGCGCATTGCGCGCGCGGTGAGCTGGCCGGGCGCAGTCCGGGCGCCCGAGCCGAGCGTCGCGTACGTGAGCAAGCACTGTGCGCTGCGTAAGGCGAGGACGCGCGAGAGCAGGCCCGCTTCGCCCATGGCGATGGCGATCGTCGGCTGGTCGGCATGGCTCAGCACCTCTAAGACGGACAGGCAGTCGCGTACGTCATGGGCGGTGCCGACGACCTTTACGACGTCGGCGCCCAACGCTCGGAGCTCTGTCCACCAGGTGCTGAACGCGGGCATGGCCGCGAAATCATGGCGGGAGACGATCACGCGCGCGCCGGCAGCACGAACCTGCCGGACGGCCTCGGGGGTTGCCGCGTCGTATTCCAGGTCGACGTATTCGGCGCCGAGCTCGGCGGCACGGAGCAAGACTTCGAGGCGCCGCGGTGCGGGTAACGTTGACCGACCGCCCTGGTCTGGCGGACGCAGCGTCACCACGACCGGCAGGTCCCCCCGCTCGCCGAGTAGCAGCGGCAGATCGAACGGCTCCTCGAATAAATCGAGCCGTAGCTCGACACAATCGGCCTCCGCTCGGATACGCGGCAGGCCCGCCAGCGCTTCGGCCATCGTCGACGGACCGAAGGCGATCGCGATCATCCGTCGTTGCTCGGCCATACCCGCTGAACGGTAGCATGAGGCCAGGACGATGGCGAAAGCAGTGGGATGACCACGACGCCTGCTACGCCTGACGTCGAGACGCGGCCCGACGTCTCGGAACAGCACGAGGTGCTGCCGCCGTGGAAGGTCATCCTGCACAACGACGATCACAACGAGATGCTCTACGTCGTGACGAGTTTGTTGAAGTCGGTCCCGAAACTGGGCCGCGCGCGGGCGGTCGAGATCATGTTCGAGGCGCACAACCATGGCCAGGCGCTGGTGTGCACCTGTCCATTCGAGCTGGCCGAGCTGTACCGCGATCGCCTCGAGAGCTTCGGGCTGACGGCGACGATCGAAAAGGCGTAGCGCGGAGGCGCTAGACGACGAGCTGGACGGAGCGGCGCTCGCGGACGCGCAGGGTGACCTCTAGCTCTTGCAGAAAGGCATGGACGACGCCGCCGGGCGAGCCGGCGTCTTTTCTCCGAATGGCGTCGATGCTGCGTTTGACGGGTGGCGCATCGATCACGTCGATCTCGGCGAGCTGGCCGTTGGCGACCTCGCGCGCCACCGACACCCGCGGCAGCAGCGCCACGCCCAGGCCTTCCTCGACCATCTTCTTGGCCGCCTCGATGTTGTCGAGCTCCATGACCGTGTGTGCCACGACGCCACCGCGCAGGAACAGCGACTGGGTGAGCTCGTAGTAGCTCGAGGTGCGGTCGAACATTACCAGGCGCTCGCGGCCGACCTCGGCCAACTCGACGTTCCCGCGACGGGCAAAGCGGTGCGCGGTGTTGCACACCAGCACCAGCTCGTCGTCATACAGCGGGACAGCGTCAATGTCGGGATGGCGCAAGGTGCGCACCAGGCCGACCTGGACTTCCTCGTTGAGGACCATGGCCAGGATCTCTTCCGAGTGGCCAGTCCGCACCGCGACATCCACGCGCGGGTGGAGACTGGCGAAGCGCTTGAGGACCGGCGGCAGCACGTAGGTCGAGACGGCGGGCGCGGCGCCCAGGGCGAGTCGTCCCGCCGAGGCCGAGCGTAAGTCTGTGAGCGCCTGGCGACCGTCGGCGATGGCCTGCACGGCGCGCTCGGCATTGGGCAGGAACACCCGGCCAGCGTCGGTGAGTCGGACACCGCGGCCTGTTCGAACGAACAGGATTTCGCCGAGCTCCTTTTCGAGCGCCTGTATGCGCGCCGTAAGCGCGGGCTGAGTCACGTACAGCGCCTCCGCCGCGCGGCTGACGTTGCCGGTACGGGCGACCTGGATGAAAGCTTGGACCTGGCCGAAGAGCATCTTGCTTGGTATTAGCCCTGTCTATGCCAACGCGTCGGTGGGTTGGCTGGGCCACTATATCAGGACGTGCGTGCGGGTCGGGCAAAGTTGACGGCCAAGTTCGCGGAGCTGCCGAAGCAGCGAACGTGCCGCACTGAACGTGGACGCCGGTTAGTCGTCGGCCATCGAGTGCGCGGCGGCCTCGTCGGCGATCAGGGCCTGGTGGATGCGCGCGGCTTTCTGGGAGCCGATGCGCAGCTTGCGGGCGAGATAACTGGGCGAGAGGTCGCCCTCGTGCTCGGCCAGGAGCTGGCGGGCCTGCGCGAGCAGTTTCTCCTCGGGGTCTTCCATGCGCGCGAGGCGCTCGAGCTCGGCCTCGTCGGCGTCGGTGTGGACGGTTGTCCCCTGGGCGCGCCAGTGATTGACCACGGCTTCGATCTCGTCGTCTGAGGCGTACGCGCCCTGGACTCGGCGCGGATTCATCTCGTCACCAGCCTGGTACAGCGCGTCGCCACGGCCGAGGAGTCGCTCAGCTCCGACGCGGTCGAGGATCACCCGTGAATCGACCATCGAGGACACGGCGAACGCGATGCGCGTCGGCAGGTTGGCTTTGATCAGCCCGGTGAGTACGTCGACACTGGGGCGCTGCGTGGCAACCACGAGGTGGACGCCCGCGGCGCGACCGAGTTGGGCCAGGCGACAGATCAGCCGCTCGACGTCTTCGGGCGCGGTCATCATCAGATCGGCCAACTCGTCGATGACGACCACCAGATAGCCAAGGTGCTCGGCCGGGAAGCGGTCGTTGAAGGCGACGATGTTACGCGCGCTGACCTCGGAGAAGCGTGTGTAGCGCCGCTCCATCTCGAGCACCGTCCAGCGCAACGCCGCGACGACCTTGTCCATGTCGTTGACGACGGGCAGGCGCAGGTGCGGCAGCCCGCGGTATTGGGTCATCTCGACCTGTTTGGGGTCGATCAGGATGAACTGCACCTCATCGGGCGTGCGGGTGATGAGCAGCGACGTGATCAGGCTGTTGATGCACACGCTCTTGCCCGAGCCTGTTGCGCCGGCGACCAACAAATGGGGCATGCGGGTCAGGTCGGCCACAACCGGTTTGCCTGAGACGTCCATGCCGACCGCGATGGGCAGGCGCGCCCGGGCAAATTGCGGCGAACTTATCAGGTCGCCGAGTTTGACCAGTGCGACCGAGGTGTTGGGCACCTCGATGCCGACCATTGGCCTGCCTGGCACCGGCGCGAGGACGCGCAAGGTCGGCGCGCCGAGGCGCAGCGCGAGGTCATTCTGGCGCTGGACGATGCGATTGACGGCCACGCCGGGCGCGGGGTTGACGCCGAACTGCGTAATCGCCGGGCCTTGCTGGACCTCGACGACCTGGGCGTCGATGTTGAACGAGGCCAGCGTGTCCTCGATGATGCGCGCCCTGGCCTTGAGCTCCGCGGGCGAGAAGGCGCCGGCGTCGGTGGCGCGGCCGAGGACGCTGGTTTGGGGCTTGCTCCAGGGCGTGTGTTCGCGTTCGCGTTTGATCGGCGGGCGCTCTGCTTGCGCTGCCTTCGGCGCGGGTGGCTCGTCCAGCGGGCGCGGGCCCAGGATGACCGGCCCTTCGTCGTGCTCCTGGGTTCTTGGCAGGTTGCCGGGCACGGCAATGCGCGGCACCTTGATCCTGGTCGCCGACGGCCCGCCGTTCCGGGTGAAGTGGGCGACGTAGGCGCCGAGCATGGCCAGTGCGTGCAGGATGCGGTGGAGGCCGATCAGGATGACGAGGGCGATGGCCGCCAGGATGGACACGAGGGCCAGGCCGGCGGTGTGGCCGAAGGCTGCGTCCAGGCCAGTGAGCAGGGCTTCGCCGAGTGCGCCGCCACCGCTGGGCTCGCGCAGGGCGAGCGTCAGGAGCCAGGTCAGGCTCAGGACGCCCAGTGCTGACGCCTTGGTGAGCGGTATCGGCTTGTGCAGCGCGAGGAGCCAGGTGAGCCAGGCGGTCCAGGCGACGATCAGGAAGCCGGCGCTGCCCACGGCAGCCTGCAGGAGCAAGCCGGCTGGACTTTCTGGGAGGACCACGCCGGCGGTTGCCGAGACGGCGACGAGGCCGAGACTGGCGATGAACCAACCGCCCGGGGGCGCCCAACTCTGGAGCGTGGTGCGGACGCTGTCCAGGAGTGGGGGTCGACGAGAAGACCGCCGCGCCGTACGCGGCGCGAGGCGCGGTCGGGCCCGAGGCGGTGATGCGGTAGGCACCTGCGGGCAGTCTAAGGCTGGCCGGACTGCCTGTGGGAGTGACGTAACGCGATTGTGTCGAGGGCGGCTCGCGCGCCTTGTGGCTTTCTCACGGGTTTGGAGCCGGAGGCGGGGCGTATCAGACGGTGGCGTGGTCACGGTCCTCGCGCTGCGCGCGCCTCCGGTTTCCAAAGGGGAATTGCATTTCCACCGGGGTTGGAACTGTCGAGCGGGCGGGGCATATCAGGCGGGCGGCGGGCGCACACACGGGGCGTTTGCTACCAGCGGGCGCGGTGGATGACCTCGCTCGCGAGGCGGTGGCCGCGCTTCAGGGAGGGGCTGGGGCGGTCGCCTGGTTTGGGACGGCCGATGGCGATTGTACCGATGGGATGGAGGGCTTCGGGGACTCCGAAGGTGGCGTGAAATGTCGGCAGCTTCGCGGGCGGGATGCCGAAGAACAGGGCGCCCAGGCCGGCGTCGACGGCGGTGAGCAGGATCAGCATGGCGGCCATGCCAGTGTCGATATCCCAGTACGGCGCGGGCCAGTGCGATTCGGAGCGGTCGGTCCAGCCCTTGTCGGGCTCGGCGTAGCGGTCGAGGTATGCATTCTTGTCCGATAAACACACGACCAGCAGTGGCGCCGCATAGAGATCCGGCCAGTGAAACGTGTCGCGGTCATCGGGGCCGACAGCGGACCAGTAGCGACCCGTCTCGTCGGGACCTGAGAAGACCAGAAAGGCCCAGCCCTGCGAGAAGCCCGCCGATGGCGCGCGCTGCGCGTTCGCGACAATGCGCTCGACCACAGCCGAGGGTAAAGGGGTGTGCCGGGCAGGCTGGAGATGCCGAGCACGGCCAGGATCGCCGCGCCGATGAGCAGCGATGTGGGCGTGTCAGGGCGGGTCATGAACTGGCGGATGATGACGAACAGGACCAGGGCGATACCGATCAAGATGGTCACTGGTTGGCTGAAGTTGAGCATGACATCAGCCTATGGCCAGCGTGACGCGTTGACCTGAGGCGGCGGTTGGATTCGGTCTCCACCCCGGGGTGGATTAGAGCTCGCGGCGCAAGAAGTCGATGCCACGCCGCCAGGCGTCGGCGGCGACCTCGGGCACGTACACCTCGGGCCGGTCATCGTTCATGAACGCGTGGTCCACGCCGGGGTAGGTGTGCGAGTCGAATCGGACTCCAGCGGCCCGGAGCTGTTCCTCGAGCGCCTCACGAGCCTCGGCGTTCACGAAGTCGTCCTTTTCGGCAAAGAGCATCAGCACGGGCGCACGCATCTTCGAGAAGTCAGGCTTCACATTGGGATGGATGCCGTACATGTCGATGATGGCGCCGATCTCGTGGGGCGCGACGGTGCCCGCCAGAAGCGCGAGTTGACCGCCCATGCAGAAGCCGATGACGCCGACTCGCGGACCACGTACGCCCGGGTCCTTGAGCAGGAACTGCGCGGCGCCGCGTGCGTCGCGGCCAACCCGGTCAATATCGAGCGCCATCAGCAACTTGCCCGCTTCATCAGGCTCGCCAATACGCGCACCCTGGCCATGATAGAAATCGGGCGCCAGAGCGACGAAGCCTTCCTCTGCATAGCGGTCGGCGGTGCGTCGGATCTGGTCGTTCAGTCCCCACCACTCCTGGATCACGATCAGCCCTGCTCCGTTACCAGACGCGGGCGTAGCCAGATAACCGCTGGCGGTGCCACCGTTGCTCGGATATTCGACGTCCTGTCCAGGCATCCTCAATCTCCCTCGTATGCCACGGTGTTGCGTAACACGCCCAATCTTCAGTCGGCTGCGCGTGCATATGCTACGGCGCTGCGTACCTCGCGCCTGCAGGTACCTGGTACCTGGTGCCGCGTCGCGAGCCGAATCAGGTACCGCGATTAGGTTCTTGTAAGGATGGGCAAGACATCGACCTGTCGCTAGGTTGGAGGGCCCTTACGTTCGGCGTAGTCGTCCGCGACACGTTTCCGAGTGGGGCGACGTTCCAGTCTTATAGCGCGGACAGCGGCTTCAGCTGTAGCGTTGCGGCCACGGTCGTGACCTGCTCCAACGGCGCAATTGCGATGGGCGGCCGCAGCCTGACCTGGCCGTGACCAGCGTCACGGTCACCAACTTCGGCTCCGGCACGGCGAATGGTCTGTTCGTGCTGCTGGACGGCGGGACTTCCGCCTGGAACCTGGTGAACAGCAACGGCACCGCGGGCTACTGACGTAGCTCGCGTCGCAGCAACTTGCCGGCCGCGTTGCGCGGCAGCGCCTCGACGATCTCGACGCGCTTTGGCATTTTGTAGCCCGCCAGACGCAGACGACAGAATTCCAGAATGTCGTCCGCGCTGGCGGGCTCTTTGAGGACCAGGGCGGCAGCGACCATTTGGCCCCACTCCGGATCGGCAACCCCGAAGACGCCGGCGTCCTCCACCGCCGGATGCGCCAGAAGTGTGGCTTCCACCTCGGCGGGATAGACGTTTTCTCCACCGGAGACGATCAGGTCACTCCGTCTGTCCAGAACATAGAGGTAGCCGTCATCGTCGAGCCGCCCGAGATCTCCGGTGTGCAGCCAGTCACTGTGGCCTGGCTGGTGCAGATAACCGGGGCTGACATTGGGACCACGCACCTGGATCTCGCCGTCCACAATGCGGAGTTGTGTACCAAGGAGTGGCTTGCCGGCGGAGCCAACTTTGCGACGGACGTCTTCGGGCGCCAGGGTGGCGAGCTGTGAGGCTGTTTCGGTCAGTCCGTAGCTCTGGAAGACCGGAACGCCCGCGTGCAGCGCAC
>WNGB01004592.1_pt1 | contig 20974 bp, 13 predicted proteins | sample 5400681 | NCBI WGS metagenome assembly WNGB01 (sample SAMN13153367, study PRJNA577476) | soil metagenome | isolation source: 115 cm soil or saprolite under grassland replicate 2 | place: USA:California | collected 2016-06-15
GCCGGGCGCCTATCTGCGAATGACGGTCAGCGATACGGGAACTGGCATGGATGCGCAGACACAGGCACACCTGTTCGAGCCGTTTTTCACCACCAAGGAGACCGGGCGTGGCACTGGATTGGGCCTGGCAACCTGCTATGGCGTTGTCAAGCAGCACGCCGGCCATATCACATGCCGGAGTGAGATTGGCAAGGGGACCACCTTCGATATCTACTTGCCGTGCGTCGATGAATCCCCCGACAATCGAACCGCGCGCGCCGAGACGCCAGATCTGCCGCGCGGCGACGAACGTTTGCTGCTGGTCGAGGACGAGGTGACAGTGCGGGTGCTGATCGCTCGGGAGCTGCGCGAGCTAGGCTACACGATCGTCGAGCTGTCGAATGGTGAGCAGGCATTACAGTACGTCCAGTCGCATCCGCGCGAGCGCTTCGATCTGCTACTAACCGATGTGGTGATGCCGCGCCTGGGCGGCGAGCAGCTGGCTGAGCGGCTCACTGCCAGCGATCCGGCGCTGAAGGTTTTGTTTATATCTGGCTACACCGACAGCGCGAAGCTCACGCACAGCCGGATTCAGGCCGGGCAGCTGGTTCTGACCAAGCCGTTCGCGCCGTCGCTTCTCGCGCGGCAGCTGCGCGCGGCGCTGGATAGCTAGTGCAGTTCCAAGAAAGGTTTTAGGTATTGGGTGCTAGGCGTTGGGCTCTGCGAGGCCACTTCCCCAACACCCAATACCCAATACCTGCGCTGAAAGCGCACTAGGTAACGACGATGCCGACCACCACCCCGGTCAACATTCTGCTGGTCGATGATCGCGCGGAAAATCTGCTCGCGCTGGAGGCGATGCTAGAGCCGCTTGGCCAGAACCTCGTCAAGGCGCAATCCGGCGAAGATGCGCTGAAGTACCTGCTGCGCCAGGATTTCGCCGTGATCCTGCTCGATGTCCAGATGCCGGGTATGGATGGCTTCGAAACGGCCGAGCTGATCCGTGGACGCGATCGCTCCAAGCATACGCCGATCATTTTTCTGACCGCGATCAACACCAGTGATGTCCATGTGTCGCGCGGCTATCAGGTGGGCGCGGTCGATTTCTTGCTCAAGCCGATTGTCCCCGACATTTTGATCTCGAAAGTTGCGGTGTTTGTCGATCTCGGCCAGAAGGCCGATAAGATCGAGCGCCAGGCCGATGAGTTAGAGGCGACCATTCACGCCCTGGAGCAGCAGATCGACGAGCGGATGCGCACTGAGACGGCGCTACGGCGCGCGCGCGATCAGTTGGAGCAGCGCGTGCGCGAGCGCACCGCCGGGCTCGCGCAGGCCAACCAGGCGCTGCGGGCCGAGATTGCCGAGCGCGAGCGCGCTGAGCGAGCATTGCGCTTTTTAGCCGAAGCCAGTAGTCTGCTGGCCGAGTCGATCGAATATGAAGAGCGTCTGTCGCATGTTGTGCAGCTCGCGGTGCCGCTGATCGCCGATTGGTGCGTGATTGACGTACTGGAAGAGAGCGGGCATCTGCGGCGTGTGGCGGTCGCAGCCGTGGATCAGGCGAAGGAGGTTCTCGCGAACGAGCTCCAGCGGCGCTATCCATTCGACCCCGACGCGCCGCATGGTGCGCCGAATGTGCTGCGGATGCGCCGGCCGGAGCTTTGCGCTGAAGTTACCAATGAGATGCTGATTGCCTCAGCGTGCGATCCACAACATCTGGAGCTGTTACGCGCCATTGGCCTGACGTCGTTTATCAGTGTGCCGCTTGAGGCGCGCGGGCGCATTCTCGGTGCGCTCACGATCGCTATGTCAGAATTGGATCGCCGCTATGAACCGGCCGACCTGCCGCTGGCTGAGGATCTGGCCCACCGGATTGCCGCGGCGATCGACAACGCGCAGCTGTATCGCGCGGCGCAGGATTCCATCCGTATGCGCGATATTTTTCTCTCCGTGGCAGCGCACGAACTGCGCACGCCCCTGACCTCGTTGCTTGGCTACACGCAGCTCGTCGAGCGACGCGCCGGGCGCGGCAGCACGATCGGTGAACGTGATCGCCAGGCGCTGCGGGTTGTCGCCGACCAGGCCACCCGGCTCAGCAAAATGGTCGCGTCGCTGCTCGACATCTCGCGGCTCCAGCTTGGCCAGCTGAGCATTGAGCCGATGCCGCTCGACCTGGGCGCGCTGGCGGCGCGATTGGTGGAGGAGGCGCGGCCGTTGTTGTTGCAGCATAGCATTGAATATATCGGCACACGCGCCCCTGCGCTGATCAGTGGTGATGAGCTGCGCCTGGAGCAGGCGCTCCAAAATTTGATTCAGAATGCCGTCAAATATAGCCCTGATGGTGGCGCGATTATGGTACGCGTTGTATGCGATGCTACTCGCGCATCTGTGGCAGTGATCGACTCGGGGATTGGCATTCCGCCCGAAGCGCTATCGCAGCTGTTCCAGCGCTTCTACCGGGCGCCCAACGTCGATCCGCAGCAGATCAGCGGCCTGGGCGTCGGCCTGTATGTTGTCAAGGAGATCGTGGCGCTGCACGGTGGAACTGTTGATGTCAGCAGCGAGGTGGGCGTTGGCAGCACATTCACTCTCAGCATCCCACTGCTGGCACAGCCTGAGGGGATCATACCTTAGAGCTTATCCGTGTTCACGCATATAAGAACCAAGAACCAAGAACCAGGTGCCGCAAATCGGTTCTCGGTTCTTGGTTCTCTTTTCACGTTAGAGCAGATAAATCCCCACCACCAGCAGCACCGCCATCAGCGTCAGCGCGGCCGCAACCGGGAATGGGAACAGCACCTGGGCGCGCTTTTTCTGCGGTCGGCCGATCAGGCGGGCCAGATCGATTCCCAGGTAATTGCTATAGATCCGCAGCGCGCGGCGCAGCTCTTCGCGCGGCACATAGTCCCAGTTCTCCTGCTCGATCGCCTGCAAGAACTCCCAGCGAATCTTGCACACGCGCTCGACCTGGTGCAGCGCGAGTCCCTGGCGCAGCCGCGCCTCGTGGATGTGCTGGCCGAGCCGGAATGGTCGCGCCGGCGGTATCCCCGCCTGTGGGTCGGAGCGATCGATGTCCGGCGTACGGGCTTGGCGCACTGGCGTCGGGATGGCCGGCGCTATGTCGGCGCGCAAAGCCTGCCGCGCCGCAAGGCGGCTTTGCGAAACCGGCGCCGCGCGGCGTAGCACCGCTTCGATCCGCGCGTGGAGCTGGGCCATGCTGAATGGCTTGGTGACATAATCGTCGGCGCCGGCTTGGAGGCCGGTGACGATGTCGGGGTCGGCGCTTTTCGCCGTCAACATAATCACCGGCACCGTCGAGTAAGCCCGAATCTGGCGGCAGATCTCCCATCCGCTGATGTGCGGCATCATTACGTCCAGTAACACCAGATCTGGTCGCTCGGCCGTCAGGTGCTGCAAGGCCGATAGCCCATCCTGAATATAGCTGACCTGGTAGCCAAACCCACTCAGCTGGTAGAGTAGCAGCTTGCCGATCGCGGGCTCGTCGTCCACGACCATGATTCTTGTTGCCATATCTCATCCCTCATTGTCTCTCTGGTCGCCATCAAGCGAGTACGCGGGCGTTATGGATGTGGCGGAGCAAACAAAGGTTGGGAGATCAGCATGCAGGGCAGATCGCCGTTTATGTGCTCTGTAGCTCGCCGGCATGCCTGAGCGCTCGAAGCGCTCGATCGTGCAATGCCGGCGCGGCATCGCTGTCCTCAGCGATGCGGCTCAGCACGATCCATGCGCCATTTCCTCCGAGCTGCTGAAGCGCGTCGATGCAGCGCAGCCGCAGTGACGTAGGTGTGCCAGCCGTCTCGGCCAGCGCGGCCAGCGCGGGTAGCGCGGCCGGCCATTGCATATGGCCAAGCGCCTCGGCCGCCAGCGCACGCAGCTGGACTTGGTCGCTCTTGGCAGCAAGCACACTTTCCAAGACTGGCGCCGCCGCCAGATCGCCTGCGAAGTAATCGATCAGTCGTAGTCGCAGCGTGGCGGGCCGATCGGGGCTGGCGAGCATTGCCAGCAGGTCGTCCGTCGCCGTGCCGGACGCAATCAGGTGCTCCAGCGCCAGCAGCCGTAGCGGCAGCGGCCCCTGTTCCAGGTGGTTCCGCAGCAGCGAGCGGTAGCCATCGCCGCCGATGCGCACCAGCGCGCCGGCTGCCTGGAGCCGCAGCGTGTGGTCGGCACTAACATGGTGGGCGATTCGTACCAGCATGGGCGCGACGCTTCCATCGCCGAGGTCGGTCAGCGCCGTGATCGCAGCCTGGGCGATCTCGGTGTTTTCATCCTGGCCGTAGCGTAACAGCAGCGGCATCGACTCGCGGTCGCGCACATGGCCCAGTGTCCGCAGACAGCCGACTACGATCGGGGCCGGCGGGCGCTCGTTCCGCAGCAGGTCGCGCAGAAACCGTCGGCCTTCGCTGCTCAGCTGCGCGGGCAGGTGCTCGGCCGCCAGCCCACGCAATGTTGGATCCTCGAGCGGGTCGGCAATCAGGCGGATGAGCGCGGTCTCGCTGGCCTGCTCGTTGAGCAGCCCCAGCGCCAGCAGCGCCTGAGCGCGCAGCTGCTGGTCCTGTTCGCGATCCTCGGCGATCTGGCGCAGCGCCGGCAGGGCCGCGAAGGAACCGCGCTGCCCGAGGCCCTCGGCCAATGCGCCGCGGGTGAATGCATCGGTCGCAGGTTGCGCCAGCGCGCGGCGCATCACCTCTTCGCCGGCTGGGTGATCGGTCAGGCGCCGAACTACCAGCCAGCGCGTCAGCGGGTTGACATCGGGCGCTGCCAGCAGGTAGCCGAGCGCTTCGGCGCTGCCGGGTCCTTCCAGATCAGCGAGCGCCGCGATCACATCCGCGGTCGCTCCACTGGCGCTGTCGTCCAGCAGCGCGGCCAGCAGCCCGGCGCGCGCCGTGTTACCGCCGATCGTCGCCAGCGCCCGCGCGGCAGCTGTGCGCAGCAGGTCGGCCTCGCTGGACAGAAATTCCGCCAGCGATGTCGGTCGCGCCTCGATCGTCACGCTCGACTCGAGCGTGGTGGCCAGCCGGAGCGCGATCGCTTGTGGCAGCGCCGGGTCGTCGATCAGCGTATCGAGCGCCTGATCAAGCAGCGCTGCCGTGATGCCATGCCTGAGTAGCTCGATCGCCTCGGCGCCAAGCAGGCGGCTGATCGGCTCGCTCATCTCGGCGCCCCCGAGCTGGCCGAGCGCGCGTAGCGCGGCAAGTATCAGCCCGACATCGGCAGGCGTGCGCCTGATCAGCCGCAGCAGCGCGCCGCCGCCCGCGCGCGCCTCCAGCGCGCCCAGGCCATCGCAGCAAGCTTCGGCGATCGTGGGCGGCGTGTGCGGGTCGTCGATCAGCCGAATGAGCAGATCGATCGCTTGAATCTGCTTCGTACCGCCGAGCCGTCGTGTTGCGGCCGCGCGGATAGCCGTGTGCCGTGTCGTATCGTCGGCGATCTGAAGCAGGTGCGCAGGCCCATCGGGCTGCTGGCCAAGCGCCGCAACCGCCTGCAGCCGTGCGTAGATCGGCAGTGTATTGTCGTCCAGGCACAGATCGAGCATACGGCTGGCGCCCGGCACTGGTCGCCTGCCCAGCCGTTGGATCGTCTCGATCCGCAGCTCCCATGTTGCCGATTGGTCGATCGCAGTGCGGCCCAGCGCGCTCGACGCGCGCTCGGGATCCTGGTTGTTCAGCGCTTCAAGGGCAGCAAAGCGTAGCTCGGGGTCGGCGTCGCCGCTTGCGCGCTCAAGCGCCGCCAGCGCGGCTGGCTGGTGGCTATCCACAAGCAGCGCCAGCGCGCCGATCCGGGCCGATCTGGCATGCGCACGATCGTCGAGCAGGGCCGTCGCAGCTTGTAGCTTGCGCATCGGGCCGGCCGCCGATGTCGCGAGCGCGCTGAGCGCCGCCGCGGTGGTGGTGGGCTCGATCTGGTGCGGCGGCGTGTTGCAGAGCGCCTCGATATACAACCAGCGCGCCAGTGCGCCCTGTCCGGCCGCCGGCTGCGGGTTCTCGCCAAGCGCCGGTGCAAGCTCGATCACTCGGTCGGCCAGCAGCCAGGCGAACGGCTCGGCCACCCGTGGGTGGTAGGCCAGCCGCAACATGCACGGTATGGCCAGCTCATCCGGCAGCGCCGCGAACAGCCGCAGCAGGAACGGTTCGAACGCTGACTCGGCGCCGGCGATCGCCTCCAGGCTGGCGTTTAGCGCCGGCCAGCATGCGTGCAGCTGCCGCAGTGCGGGATCGCGCATAGCCGGCGCCCCCAGGTTTGCCAGGCTTACCAGCGCGCCGATGACGCGCAGCGCCCAGGTTGGCTCCACCGGTGCGCGCTCGCGCAGGCAGCGCCCGAGCGTCAGCACATCTTCGGCGCTCGGCTTTCCGCCGCTCCACAGCGCCTTGTAGAGCGGGGCCGGGTCATCGAGCATGGTCGCGATCAGCAGGGCGACTTCGGCTCGCTCGTGTTCGTCGATCTGGTGTAGCAGCGTATAGCGCTGCTCACTCACCAGCTGGCGGGCCGCCAGGTAGCGCTTTGCCTGCGGGTGCGCGAAGTGTGGAATGCCGCCGCCGCCAAGCTCGACCATGCCAGCGCTGAGCTTCGCCGGCTGCTCGCCATAGGCTGCCAGCTCCTGGAGCTCCCGCAGGGTCGGCGCGTGGTCGAGCTGGCCGATTGGGAGATTGAGTAGCCGGGCGATCGCCTGTTTGTAGAGCGCGCCGCGCGTTCGCGGCAGCGCCACGAACGGCGCGAGCCAGGCCAGCAGCGCCACCTCGAATAGTCGTTCCGCAAGTGGGTGCGGCTCGGCTTCAGCCGTCAGCAGCTCCAGCAGCGGCCCGCGCTGCTCCGCCGGCGCCAGATGCTCGACCCAGCGCGTGAGCAGGGCGGGCGATAGCGGAGCCAGCGCCAGCGGCGTGAACGCTGGCCAGGCTGGCTCCCAGATCGGATGGGTGAGCGCGATAGCGATAGCTGGCTGCGACTGCGCCGCGTCCAGCAGCGTCGCCCGCCAGAGCGCCCGCCGTTCGGCCGGCAGCTCATCCCATCCATAGATCAGCAGACGGCTTCGTACAGGCGGATCTGGCTCAGGCGGGATGGCGTCGCGGCGGAAGAACTGCAACATGTCACGCGGCGGCTTTGGGTCGGTCGGCAGTGTCGCGACATGAATAAACGCCGATAGCAAGCGGTCGGGCGGCGATACGCCATCGTCGAGCCGCGCCATCGCCAGCAGCATCGGCGTTGGCCCGCTGGGCTGATCGCCGGCGGCCCACTGGAGCGCCCACTGCTGGAGCGCGAGCCGTCGCCCGCCGCCCGAGGGCCCGGTAAGCGCTATATGCTGGCCGCTGCCAATCATTTCGGCCAGCGATTGCGGCGACCCAGCTGCGTCGACGATCTCGATCGGCAAGCTGATCAGCGCCGGCAGTAGGCGTAGCGCGAAGTCCTGTGCAACGTCGCTCGCCAACTTGCGCCGGTAGGAATGCAGATCGGCCTGGTGGCGAAAGCGTCCGACGACATTCAAAGCGACCATGATTTCTCCACACGCAATCAGGCGCATGCTCCACCATGTCATGGTACCCGTATGAACGGTTAGGCGGCAAGGTATGCAAATTACATCGTCATTACAGCACAGGGGGATGGGGATTGGAGATTGGGGGCTGGGGGGATGAGGATGGTAAAACTCGTCACCGCGATAGCGTGCCAAAACAGCACTCCTTTGCGTTTGTTATAATAGCTTGGTATTGGCCCGGCCCAATCTGCAATCTGCAATTTGCAATGGCTATCAACAATTGAGGAACAGCCTATGCTGCCGAACAACACACTTCTACAAGGGCGCTACCTGATTGTCGAGCAAATTGGGCGCGGTGGCATGGGCGCGGTCTACAAAGCCACCGATACGCGGCTGCGCTCCACTATTGCACTGAAAGAGACGCTGGTTGGCGGCGAGATGCTGCTGAAGGCGTTCGAGCGTGAGGCGCAGCTGCTGGCGGGACTGCGCCATCCGGCCCTACCGCGTGTCAGCGATCATTTTATCGATGAGAGCGGCCAGTTTTTAGTGATGGAATTCATCCCCGGCGACGATCTGGCGGCACTGCTGCTCAAGCGCGGCAGCCCGTTTCCGTTTGGCGATGTGCTGCGCTGGGGCGACCAGTTGCTGGATGCGCTGGATTATCTGCACTCGCGCCAGCCGCCGGTGGTTCATCGTGATATCAAGCCCCAGAACATGAAGGTGACTGATCGCGGCGAGATTATCCTGCTCGATTTTGGGCTGGCGAAGGGCGCGGCGATGCAGACGCGCGTGACTGGAACCAGTAGTATCTTCGGCTATACCCCGCATTATGCTCCGCTCGAGCAAATTCAAGGCACCGGCACCGACCCACGCAGCGATCTGTATTCGCTGGCGGCGACGATGTACCACCTGCTCACCGGCCAGGCGCCGATCGATGCGCTGACGCGCGCCGCCGCCAAGATCAACGATGAGCCCGACCCGCTGCTGGCTGCCCACATCGCTACCCCCGATGTCCCGCCAGCAGTGGCTGATGTGCTGTCGCACGCGATGGCGCAGAACGCCAGCCAGCGCTACCCAACTGCGGCTGCAATGCGCGCGGCCCTGCGTGACGCGGTCACTGGCCAGCTGGCGCCGCCGGTCAACAGCGCCGGCATGACCACGCGCCTGGATCATTCTCCGCTGGTGATGGTCAGCGGCGCGCCCGATATGCAGGCAGCGCGCCCGATCTCGCAGCCCGGCGCCACCGGTGTGCCGCTCGCCACCGGCACGACTGTCACGCCGCTGAGCCTTGGCTCAGGCGGCGCGATGCTCACGCCGGCGCAGGGCCAGAGTAGCCGGCTGAAGAAGCCCTGGCTGCTGGCCGTGATCGGTGGCACAATCGCGCTGGTTGCAGTGGTGGGGCTGCTGTTGGCGCGCGGTGATGGTGCCGGTAGCCCGACCGCGCAGCCAACCAGCGCTCCGGTGGTGGCTGTCATTCCCACTGGGACAGCCACGGAGCAGACGACTATCGCGCCGGAGTTGAATCCAACCGCCATTCGGCAGACGGTGGAGGCCGAAGTGATCGCGAACTTGACGGCCGAGGCGGTCAAACGCGCGACTGATATTGCCTTCGCGCGCACGCTGGTGAACGCCACCGACTCAGCCGGCACGCAGACGGCGATCGCGCTGACGCCCACCGGCACATCGCCGCCCACCGAAGCGCCGACCGCCGCGCCCGCGCTCGCGCCGGCCACGCCGATCAGCGCACCGGCGGCAGCCAAAACGCTGCGCCCAACCAACACCCCTGGCCCGAAGGCGCCGACTACTCCACCACCGCCGACGAATACCCCGCGCCCAACCGCTACAGCCGAACCACCTAAGCCGAGTGGAAGCGTCATTTCGACCGGCGGCGGATCGATGTTCCGCGGCACGGCCAACCTGGGCACGATCGCCGCCGCGCAAGGTGATGGCGGCTCTTGCATCGAAGGCCGAATAACAACAGTCGATGGTGGCCTATTCGACAGCGTTGGCGTGCAGGTGGACTCGCGCGGCAACACGCGGCAGGCCAAAGTCAATATCGCGACCGGCACCTACCGAATGTGCGGGCTAGCCGCTGGGGAATGGGGTATTTCGGTCTATGCGGCCGGCGGGGTAGATATCCCTAGTGAGGAGCAGGTTGCGCATCAAGTGCGGGTCAAGCTAAGCGGCCAGCCAGGCGAGATCTGCTACGTCAACTTTAAAGCGCTGCCGGGCCTGGTCGTGCCGACGGCAGTGCCGACGCCGGTCAGCAGTCCGTATGATGGGATCTGGCGGGGCACGAACTCCGGCACGACGACGACGGGCCAATACCCGCCCGGCCGCTTCGAGATCGAAGTGCGCGATGGGATGATCTACCGTATCTCGGTCGATGGGCCATCGTGTCCATTCGAAACGTACCCGAATGGAGCGAAGGGTGTTCCAATTAATGGCAATTCTTTTAGCGTCGCCGGCTCAGTCTACAACCCGGTAACCGGCGAGGACGCCAGCATTCAGATCAACGTGAAGGGCGCATTCACCTCCCAATCGAGCGCCAGCGGCCAGCTTAGCGCGCAGAAGGACGGTGTATCCTGCGCCAGCGCCACATGGAAGGCGTCGAAGTAATCACAAATGCATAGGACTTACGCATAAGGCGCCTTAAGCCTGCGGCAGCATGGCACGTTACATTTTTGCAGGTTCTTTTTCACGCGGCCGCGTGAAAAAAGAACCTGCAAAAAGCAAAAATCTGCGGAGTGCGTAAGGCTAATGCAAATTCTTTACCTCGACCCATTCCACGGCGGCTCACACGCGGCTGTGGCCGAAGGCTATGCGCGCCACAGTCAGCACGATATAACGTTATTGACGCTTTCCATCGCTGGTGGCTGGCGCTGGCGTATGCGTGGCGCAGCCGTCACGCTCGCGCGCGGGCTGCGTGAGCACATGCGCGGGCAGCCCATCAAATTTGACATCATCATTGCGACCGACATGTTCGACATGTCGTCGTTCCTAGGGCTGACCCGCGACCTGACTGCTGGCGTGCGGGTAGCGCTGTACTTCCACGAGAACCAGCTGACCTACCCACTGCCGCCCGGCCGTGCGCGCGACCTGGCGTTCCCATGGATCAACTACACCAGCGCATTGGCGGCCGACGCAATCTGCTTCAACTCCGATTTCCACCGCCTTACATTCCTGGAAGCGCTGCCCACATTGCTGGGCCGCTTCCACGATCACCAAGAGCTGGATCTGATCGACGTGATCGCCGCCAAGGCACGCGTGTTGCGGCCTGGAATTGACCTGGCGCGGCTTGATATCTCGGGGATGGGGGATGGGGGATGGGGGATGGGGAGAAGTTTAGTCTCCCAACCCCCATCCCCCATCCCCCATCCCCCGGTCATTCTGTGGAACAGCCGCTGGGAGTACGACAAAGGGCCGCAGGCGTTCTTTGCCGCGCTGCGCGAGCTGGCGGCGCGCGGGCTGGATTTCCGGGTGATTGTTGCCGGCGAGCATATCGACCCGAACGAGCCGACTTTTCTGGCCGCGCGCGAGTGGCTGGGGCCGCGCGTTCTGGCCTGGGGCTACGCGCCGAACCTGGCGGCTTACCGCGCTATGCTGCGGCAATCCGACATTGTGGTCAGCACCGCCATCCAGGAGTTCTTTGGAATCAGTGTGATCGAGGCGCTGTATAGTGGCTGCGTGCCGGTGCTGCCGCGCCGGCTTAGCTACCCCGAGCTGCTGCCGGCCGAGCACCACGCTGCCTGCCTGTACACGGATGATAGCGCACTTGCGGATCGGCTAGCGGCAACCATGCGCGATCTGTCGGCGCTCAAGCAGCGCGACTTTCGCGCTGTCGCGGAGCAGTACGATTGGAGCCGGATGGCGCCACAGTGGGATGCGGTTCTGGAGCAGATTCGCGGCTGACGACCCGCCGGCGCGCGCAAGACCCTCGACGAGTATGCGCCCTGGACGCTTGTCTTATGGTACAATACGCCGGCCAGACGACCCGTAGCATAGATCCACAAAGGAGCCTCGATGCTCTCGCCGAAGCTATTTCGCCTGCTCGCGCTGCTGCTTGGAGGTACGCTTGCGTTGGCGGCCTGCGGCGGCCAGCCCAGCGCCCTCGCGCCCATCGCTGTCGCGCCGACCGCTGCGCCTGCGGCAGCAACCATTGCCCCAACACCGCAACCAGTTGTCATGCCCGCGCCGACAGCACCCAGTAGCCAGCCCGCGCCCACTGCTGCCCCGCAACCAAGCGCCACGCCCACACCCAGCAGCCTCGCGCCGACTGGGGCGCCAGGGCTTGCGCGTGGCGCGCTCAGGCAGCGGCCGATCATCGTGATGATCGACAACCACCCCGATGCTTACCCGCAGACGGGTCTGGATCACGCGGCGGTGGTGTTTGAGGCGCTGGCGGAGTTTGGTGTCACGCGCTTCATGGCGGTGTACGCGCCGGGAATCACGCCTGATGCGCCGCAGATCGGCCCGATCCGCAGCACCCGGCTGTATTTCGCGCAGTGGGCGCTGGGCTTTCACGCGCTGTACGTGCATGCCGGCGGCTCGCCGCAAGGGCTTGAGCTGGTCGAAAACACCGACCAGATGATCAACCTTGATGCGCTGAAAGAGGTGAACCAGAGCTACTTCGGGCGCGGCGGCGACCGCGATGCGCCGCATAATCTATACACCAGCAGCGCCGAGCTACAGCGTGCGTCCAAGGCGCTCGGCGTCGCTGATCCGGCGCTGCCCGATCTGGGCTTTCTGTTCAAAGGCGATGCGCCAGAGGCCCAGCGCCCGGCCTCGCAGCAGATCGGCTACTTCTTTATCTACTCCGAGGACGACGCTGGCTGGATCTATGATCCGCAGACCAATGGCTACCTGCGGTTGCGTCGCGGCAAGCCGGCCCGCGACGCGGCGACCAACCGGCAACTGTGGGCCAAAGATGTGGTGGTGTTGGAGATCAAAGAGGCACCGCTTGCCGACGATCCCAAGGGGCGAATCGAGCAGACTGTGGTGGGGTCGGGGCGCGCGCGTGTGTTTATGGATGGCATCGAGCGCGAGGTCACCTGGCGAAAGGATTCGCCCGAGGCACAGCTGCGCCTCTTCGATGACAGCACCGAGACGCAGCTCAACGCTGGGCCGGTCTGGATCGTCGCGCTGCCATTGCTGGATAACCTAACCGTTAAATAGCCAAGGGTTGTAGAGATGCGATATATCGCGTCTCTACAGCTCGCGCCGTCCTTCCAGTGCTGATCCGAGTGTGTCCGCATCGGCCCATTCGAGATCGCCGCCGGTTGGGAGGCCGCGCGCCAGCTGTGTGACCCGCACCCCCAGCGGCGTCAGTGCGCGTTGGATATGGAACGCAGTCGCCTGGCCTTCCAGATTGGGGTTGGTCGCCAGCACCACCTCATCGATCGGCTCGCTGCGCACGCGGTCGATCAGCTCATCGAAGCGGATGTCTTCGCGGTTCATGCCTTCGAGCGGCGCGATTCGGCCGTGCAGCACGTGGTAGACACCGCGCCAGCGCGAGGTTCGCTCGATCGCCAGCACGTCTAGCGGTTCCTCAACCACGCAGATTAGGCGTTGGTCGCGGCTGGAGCTGGAGCAGATCAGGCAGGGGTCGCTCACCGTGATGTTGAAGCAGCGTGAGCAGAAGCGCACGTTGTCCTTGAGGTTAGCCAGCGCCTCGGCCAGCGCGTGGGCCTGCTCGTCGGGCGCGCGCAGCAAGAAGAACACCAGCCGCGAGGCCGTCTTGGGGCCAACGCCCGGCAGCCGGCTGAACTCCTCCATCAGCCGCGCGACTGGCTCGATCAGAATTTGGCTTTCGAATCCGTTTTGCATCTGCTCACCGAGGACTGAGGGCTGAGGACTGAGGACTGAGTTTTCATCTCTCGGCCCTCAGTCCTCAGCCCTCAGCACTGGCTAAAACATTCCCGGTATCTTCATCCCTTGCGTCAGCGGGCCCATGCGCTTATCGGCCAGCTCCTGGGCTTTCTTATTGGCATCCTGGATGGCCGCCACCAGCAGATCCTGGAGCGTCTCGATATCCTCAGGATCGACAACCTCCGGCGCCAGCTTAATCGACTGGATCTCGCGATGGCCGTTCATGGTGACGCTGATATAGCTGCCGGCACTGCCCTCGACCATCTCATTGCCCAGCTCCTCCTGGATTTTCGCCATCTGGCGCTGCATCTGCTGGGCCATTTGCTGAAGCTGCCGTGGGTTCATCGTGTGCTCCTTATTGGTTGTGCTCGACATCAATAATGTCGGCGTCGAAGATATTGATCGCCGCCTTGACGTGGAGATCTTTGCGGCTGTCGCGAATCTGCTCGCGCCGCACATTCGGGTTTTCACGGTTCTGCGCCTCTGCGACGCAGCTGATTCGGTAGTTGGCGCCCATGCACTTGCTGAGCACGCCCTCGATCACGCGGCGCGGGGCGTCCTGCTCGATCCGTTTGACCTGCCAATCATTTTTGACTTCGAAGACAATCATATCTTCTTTGACGTCGATCGGCTTCACGCCGCCACTGCTGGTCAGGAGCACGAACAGTGTCCGGTCGCGCGCCTTGATGCCTTGCAGTACATCGTCCCACACGCTTTCGACCTGCTCCAGCACTGCGGCGGCGGCATTGTCGGATGCGATCCGATCGTTGATATCTGCGTCGTTAGCGGCAGCGGCGGTGGCTGGGGCTGTGAAGTCGATCGGCGCTTCGAGCGGCCTTGTTTCCTCCATCGGCATCGGCGGGGCGATCCTGGACGGCGCTGTATCCGCTTGCGGAACCATCGTAGCCGGTGGCGCGAGTGGTGCTGGTGGGGGCGCTGCGTGCTCGATCGGGGGCGCGAGCGGGGACGCGGCGGGCCGTTGCTGCACTGCGATTGGGCGCGCGGCTGCCGGCGCCGGCCGGGCCTGCCCTACGCCTGCCGAATGGCTTGAAGGCGACGCTGAGGCGACGATCGCCTCGACCACTGCGAGCTCCAGCGGGAGCTGGCCATAGGCGCTGCTGCGCAGCTGGTGATCGATCCCGCTGAACAGCTTGACCCATTGCAGCAGCGCGCCAAGCTCACCCGCCGCAGCCTGATGCTCCAGCGCCGCCAGATCGTCGTCGGTTACATCGATCAGCTCGCGGTCGCCACCGGCCTTGAGCAACATCAGCGCTCGTAGCCGCTCGACCAGATCGCGCGTGAACTGGCGCAGGTCGGCGCCCTGGGCAACCACCCCGGCAATCGCGCGTAGCGCGCCGGCCAGGTCGCCGCCGATCAGCGCATCCACCAGCGCGGCCACCTCCTGTGCCTTCGTCGCACCAATCAGGCCACGCACCTGCTCAAGCGTGATCGTGCCACTGCCATAGGCCATCAGCTGGTCGAGCACGCTCAGCGCGTCGCGCATGCTGCCGGTGGCGGCGCGGGCGATCGACTCGGCCACGCCCGGCTCGAGCGCGAACTGCTCCTCGGTGGCGACGCCATGCAGATGCAGCGCCGTCGCCGCGACGGTGTGGCGGTTGAAAGTGAAGCGCTGGCAGCGCGAGAGGATCGTGGCGGGAACTTTATGAACTTCCGTTGTAGCTAGCACAAATAGTACATGTGGCGGCGGCTCTTCCAAAGTCTTCAGCAGCGAGTTAAATGCAGCTGTCGACAACATATGCGCTTCGTCGACAATATACACCTTATATTCGCCGCTGGTCGGCCGAAACTGCACGCGCTCGATGATCTCACGCGCATCCTCGACGCTGGTGTGCGAGGCTGCGTCCATCTCGATCACATCTACGGCGCGGCCATCGGCTATCGCGCGGCACGATTCGCATTCGCCGCATGGGCGCAGATCCAGCGCGGCGGTGCAGTTGACCGCCTTAGCTAGCAGGCGTGCCACTGTGGTCTTGCCGACGCCGCGCGGCCCGGTGAACAAATAGGCGTGCGCGACCCGGCCTTCGGCCAGCGCGTTACGCAGAGTCTGAACGATATGTTCCTGGCCGATCAGCTCACTAAATGTCTGCGAGCGATAGCGGCGATAAAGTGCCTGGGAAGCCATTCTAGCTCTCTCTGATGGGTTGACCGGTGTCATTATACCCTACCAGCCGAGGCGCCGCAAGCACAGATTTTCGAGACTCAAATCATACATTTTAGATATAATTTATATAGCATGTATATCTTGGACACAGGCAATCGAATATGTTACACTCAGCCACTAACTTATGCTATATCAACATGAGCGTAGGCCGGGACGACGGATATGGAGCGCGAAATGGTTAGACAGCCGCATCTGTTTGCGCTATAATACGGCGGATCACCCAGTGTGTATGCGGATGTGAGAGCAAACACATGGCGCTAGAAAGTTCCTATCGCCACTAAGGATCGCCGAGTCAACTGGACGGTCTATCGCGCAGAGCCTCCCAAGCTTCCCCGCTATACGTTCGTGTATTTCCGATCGTCTGTTGGCGCGCGTTCGCGGCGCCCGCGTGCGATTGCTGCTCTTTGCCAAGCAGTATTCATTGGCTCACCGAGAGGTAAGATATGACCGGAGCACTTACGCTCTACCGCTCATCGATCGGGAAGAAGGCGATCATGGCGGTAAGCGGCCTGATCGGCATCGGCTTCCTGGTTCTGCACATGTACGGCAACCTGAAAATTTTCGAAGGGCCGGAGTATTTCAACACCTACGCCGCCGGGCTGCGCTCGCTCGGCGCGCCGGTGTTTGGCCACACGCACCTGCTCTGGATCGCGCGGCTGGTGCTCCTCGCTGCAGTCATCCTGCACGTTCTGATGGCCTACCAGCTCACCGTGCAGGATCTGAACGGCCGGCCGCGCCAGATCCGCTATGCGGTCAAGAAGGACGTGCAGGCAACCTACGCCTCGCGCACGATGCGCTGGGGCGGAGTGATCCTGCTGCTCTTTATCATCTACCATATCATGAATCTGACGTTTGGCGTGGTCGGCTACGGGCCGGGCGGGTATCGCGCCGAAGACGCCGAGGGCTTTCACGCGTATAGCAACGTGATCAACGCCTTCAGCAATCCGCTCGCGACTATCTTTTACGTGATCGCCATGCTGGCGCTCGGACTGCACCTCTACCATGGCTTCTGGAGCATGTTTCAGACGCTGGGGCTCAACAACTACCGCACCGACCGCATTTTGCGCATCCTCGCAGGGGCGGTCTCGGTGGTGCTGACGCTTGGCTTCATCGCCGTTCCGCTGGCCGTGCTGTTTGGTATTGTCAGCTAGTCGATGATCTCACTGGGGAGGTTTGGAGGGGACACCCAACGGGTACCCGGGCCCCTCCAAACCTCCCGACCCACTGGAATGTAGGAGAAACAGTAATGACAACAGAAGCTAAGCCGGATGTCAGAACCGCGCTGGCCACGGATTTCAAGGTCGCGCTCGATTCCAAGATTCCGGATGGGCCGATCGAGCAGCAGTGGGATACGGCAAAATTCAAGGCCAAGCTCGTCAACCCGGCCAACAAGCGCCGCTACACCGTGCTGGTGGTTGGCTCGGGCCTGGCGGGTGCGGCGGCGGCGGCTTCGTTGGCCGAGCTGGGCTATAACGTCAAATGCTTCTGCTACCAGGATAGCCCGCGGCGCGCGCACTCGATCGCGGCGCAGGGCGGTATCAACGCCGCTAAGAACTACCGTAACGACGGCGACAGCGTCTACCGCCTGTTCTACGATACGGTCAAAGGCGGCGATTACCGCTCGCGCGAGGCCAATGTCTACCGGCTGGCCCAGCTAAGCGTCAATATCATCGACCAGTGCGTGGCTCAGGGCGTGCCGTTCGCGCGGGAGTACAGCGGCTATCTCGACAACCGCTCGTTCGGTGGCGCACAGGTCTCGCGCACCTTTTACGCCCGTGGGCAAACTGGCCAGCAGCTGTTGCTGGGGGCCTACCAGGCGCTCAGCCGGCAGATCCACGCTGGCAAGGTCGCAATGTACCCACGCACCGAGATGCTCGACCTGATCGTCGCCGGCGGCCATGCCAAAGGCGTTGTGACGCGCGATATGGTCACGGGCAAGGTCGAATCGCACGTTGGCGATGCGGTGGTGCTGGCGACCGGCGGCTATGGCAATGCCTTCTACCTTTCGACCAATGCAAAGGGCTGCAATACCACCGCGATCTGGCGGGCCTACAAGCGCGGCGCGTTCTTTGCCAACCCCTGCTTCACCCAGATCCACCCGACATGCATCCCAGTCCACGGCGAGTACCAGTCGAAGCTGACGCTGATGAGCGAGTCGTTGCGCAACGATGGGCGAATCTGGGTGCCCAAGCGCCAGGGCGACACCCGCGCGCCGCACCAGATCCCCGAGGACGAGCGCGACTACTTCCTGGAGCGCAAGTACCCGAGCTTCGGCAACCTGGTGCCGCGCGACGTAGCCTCGCGCAATGCCAAAGAGGTCTGCGACGATGGGCGTGGGGTCGGGCCGGGCGGCCTGGGTGTCTACCTGGATTTTGCAGATGCGATCAAGCGTCTGGGCGTTGCTGCCATTCGCGAAAAGTATGGCAACCTGTTCGACATGTACGAGCGGATCACCGCTGAGAACCCGTATGAGGCGCCAATGCGGATCTACCCGGCCATCCATTATACGATGGGCGGCCTGTGGGTCGATTACAATCTGATGAGCACCATCCCAGGGCTGTTCGTGATCGGCGAGGCCAACTTCTCCGACCATGGCGCGAACCGGCTCGGCGCCAGCGCTTTGATGCAGGGCCTAGCCGATGGCTACTTCGTGCTGCCCTACACGATCGGCGATTACCTGGCCCAAACCAAGCCCGGCCAGATCGATACTAACAACGCGGCCTGCACCCAAGCCGAGTTCGAGGTCAAGCAGCGCAACAAGCAGCTGCTCGGCATCGATGGCAAGCGCACGGTTGATTCGTTCCACCGCGAGCTTGGCAGCGTGCTGTGGAACAATTGCGGGATGGCTCGCAGCGACACCAGCCTCAGAGAAGCGCTGGATAAGATCCCTGCGATTCGGGCCGAGTTCTGGGAAAACGTCAATGTGCCGGGCGAGAACGAGGAGCTGAACCAGTCGTTGGAGAAGGCCGGCCGGGTGGCCGACTTCATGGAGCTGGCCGAGCTGATCTGCCTCGACGCGCTGCATCGCACCGAGTCATGCGGCGGGCACTTCCGCGTCGAGAGCCAGACGCCTGACGGCGAGGCGTTGCGCGACGACGAGAACTTTTCATATGTGGCGGCCTGGGAGTTCAACCCAGCGGGCGGCGCGCCGATCCTGAACCGCGAGCCGCTGACGTTCGAGCATGTCCACCCATCGCAGCGCAGCTACAAATAATTGCAAATTGGAGATTGCAGATTGTAGATTGTAGGCCATTTGCAATTTGCAATGGAGCAATAGAAATGAACTTGACCCTGCATGTCTGGCGCCAGAAGAATGCCAAGTCCGAGGGCCGGATGGTCCAGCAGGAGGCGCGCGATATCAGCGAGGACATGTCGTTCCTGGAAATGCTGGATGTCGTCAACGAGCGCCTGATCGAGCGCGGCGAAGATCCGATCGCGTTCGACCACGATTGTCGCGAGGGCATCTGCGGGATGTGTGGGCTGATGATCAACGGTATCGCGCATGGCCCGCAGCGCGCCACCACCGCCTGTCAGCTGCATATGCGCCACTTCCGCGATGGCGACACGATCTATATCGAGCCGTGGCGGGCGCAGGCGTTTCCGGTGATCAAGGATCTGGTGGTCGATCGGAGCGCGTTCGATCGGATCATCCAGGCCGGCGGCTATATTTCGGTGGCGACCGGTACGGCGCCGGAGGCAAACACCACGCCGGTGCCCAAAGAGAACGCCGATCTTGCGATGGATGCGGCGGCGTGTATTGGCTGCGGCGCATGCGTGGCGGCCTGCCCAAACGCATCGGCCATGCTGTTCACGGCGGCCAAGGTTGCGCACCTCAACCTACTGCCGCAGGGCCAAGTCGAGCGCAACATGCGCGCGCTCAACATGGTCGCGGCGATGGATGCTGAGGGCTTCGGCGGCTGCACCAACATCGGCGAGTGCTCGGCCGTCTGCCCCAAGGAGATCGGCATGGATTTCATCGCGCGCCTGAACCGCGATCTGCTCAGGGCCGGCATCGCCGGCGCAAAGCGGCCGCCAAGCGCGGGCGGTGGGGGAGCGTAGTGCGGACGAACGACGAACGACCAACGACCAACGACGAAAGCGGTTTTCGTCGTTGGTCGTTGGTCGTTGGTCGTCTATGCTGCCTCGGTTGCCTTCGGCTGGGCGACGCGCCGGCGCAGCCGCCGACTCAGCCATAGCCCGAACAGCACGATTGGCAGCCACACCGGCGCCCAGACCAGCGCCACGATCATGAGCGTCGCCAGCCCTTGGCCGAAGCTCACCAGCCCGCGTAGCGCATCGCGCGCCACGCCTAGTGGCTGCCAGCCCTCCTCACCTATGATCGGCACAATCGCCGGCAGCGGCGAGAGCGTGACGCTGATCGTCGAGAGCGATGCGCTGCGCTCTAGGAACTGCTTGCGGCCCTTGAGCTGCTCGATCTGGCCTTGCAGATCGCTCAGCGACTGGTTGACCTTCAGCGCATCGTCAACAGTCTCGGCCTTATCCAGGAACGATTGCAGACGGTCGCGCGTCGCCTCCAGGTTCTTCAGCCGCGACTCAAGATCGACGAACTCCTCGGTCACATCATCGCCGCCGATGGTGCGCGCCAGCACTTTCTTGGCCAGCCCCTGCACGCCGCTGAGCGCCTGGTCGAAGCGATCGGCAGGCACGCGGAAGATTACATGCGACGACATGCTCTCGTCGGTTCCGCTGGTCTCGACCTTCACCACATAGCCGCCCAGCTGCCCGACCAGCGTCCGCAGGGCAGCCTCGGCATCGCGCGCGCTATCGACCTGAAGCGAGAGGTCGGCGGTTTTGATCACCAGCCGCTGAAGGTCCTGCTGAGCGCCCGGCGCTGAAGCATTGGCCGGCGCGTTGCCCTGATCCAGCGCCGTCGCGCCGCCGGCTGCCGATTGAGGCGGCGCAGCGGGGGCAGCCTCCATTGCGGCAGCAGGTGGAGCAGTTGGGGACATCGCCGCGCGGCTGCCACCACCACAGGCCACCAGCGATAGCGATAGAGCCAGGATCGGGATGATGCGTGTGAGTTTCATGCTGTGCTCCTTGCGACGAAAAGCGTTTATACATCTAGCATACTGACGATGTAGCGCCAGTTCAAGTTCCGCCTGGATCAATAAACGTACAAAGTCGTTCCAAGTCGCAAATCGCGGGTTTCATCCTGATAGCCCTACCCCTTCTGTTCGCCTGCGCGGCAAGTGGCAAGCCCCTACACCCCTGTCCCAAGGCTTGCACCCCTCGGAACCCCGAATCAGCTTCTTTCGTACACTATGCAGGTGCCCTGCGCGGGCGGCGGCAAGGGTGGGGCCGCCACCCCTGTTGTGTCCGTTTGGGGCGACCCCTGTACGTTAACAGGTAACTTGTCCGCTGGATCCGTACCCCCTTGCGAAAGATGGGCCAGTGCGCGACGATCATGCTGGCTGGTGTCCAGCCAGGAGGTGACTTATGTC
>WNGB01008475.1_pt1 | contig 20973 bp, 15 predicted proteins | sample 5400681 | NCBI WGS metagenome assembly WNGB01 (sample SAMN13153367, study PRJNA577476) | soil metagenome | isolation source: 115 cm soil or saprolite under grassland replicate 2 | place: USA:California | collected 2016-06-15
CCGGCGCCGTTGTCGCCGATGACCGCATGGATCTCGTTGGGGAGGAGCTCGAAGTCGCAGCCGTCCAGGGCGGTGACCTGGCCGTAGCGCTTGACCAGGCCGCGGGCCTCGAGGACCGGGGTGGGCCGCTTGTCGGCGACTGGCGTCATGGTCGCGGCTGCCTGGCTCACCTGGCTTGCCTCCTGCGTGCGAGTTGGTCGACGGCGACGGCGAGGATCACCAGGATGCCGGTGATCAGGACCTGGTAGATGGAGCGGACCCCGAGCAGCTGTAGGCCGTTGCGGACGATGCCGACGATCAGCGCGCCGATCAGCGTGCCGATGACGCTGCCGCGGCCGCCGAACAGGCTGGTGCCGCCCAGCACCACCGCGGTGATGCTGTCGAGGTTGTCGGTTTGGCCGGCCTGAGGGTCGCCGACGCTGGTACGGGCGACCAGCAGCAGCGCCGCGACGCCGTAGATCAGCCCGGCGACGGTGTAGACGCTGAGCAGCAGGCGGCGGGTGCGGATGCCGGTGAGGCGGGCCGCCTCGGGGTTGTTGCCGACCGCGTAGACGTGCCGTCCCGCCGCGGTCTGCCGCAGCACGTACCACGCGACCACGAACAGGACCAGCATCAGCACGGTGCCGTACGTGACGTCGGTGCCGCCGACGGAGAAGGTGTCGCCGAAGAACGTCAGCGCCGACGGCAGCCCCGAGACCGTCTGGTCCTCCGAGTAGATGTGGGTGAGGGCGAAGGCGATGTTCAAGGTGCCGAGGGTGACGATGAACGGCGGCAGCCGCAGCCCGGTCACCAGCGCGCCGTTGAAGAACCCGAAGGCGGCGCAGACGGCCAGCCCCATGGCGATCGCCAGCAGGGGGCTCATGCCGCTGTCGACCGCGAGCTTGGTCATGACGATGTTGCCCAGCGCCATCACCGCGCCGTTGGACAGGTCGATCCCGGCGGTGAGGATGATCAGGGTCTGGCCGATGGCGAGGGTGCCGACGACCATGACCTGCTGGACGACGAGCGACAGGTTGCCCCCGGTCAGGAACCGGGCCGACTGGGCCGTGAAGAACACGACGGCGAGCAGCAGCGCGATCAGCGGGCCGAGGGTGGAGAGGGCGAGCGCCCGCGAGGCCAGCGACGGCGCGGCCTCGGCGCGAGGGGCCTCCGCCTCTTCGGCGGGCGTTACCTTGGCCATGGGCACATCCTCTGGTCGTGGTCCTCCACGGTACGGCGAGGCCGGCGGGCCCGGCCGTAGCCGCCGGACCCGCCATACTTCAGGTGGGGCGAGCCGTCAACCCCAGCAGTTGTCCAGGCCGAACTTGGTGTCCTTGGAGTCGACGCCCTTCACGGCCTTGTCGGTGATGAGGGTGACGCCGGTGTCGGTGTAGCCGGACGCCTTCTTACCGCTGCTGGCGAAGTCGACCACCGCGGCGACGCCCTGGGTCGCCATCTTCAACGGGTACTGCTGGGACGTGGCCGCGATCTGGCCCGCCTGGATCGCCTTGACGCCGGTGCAGCCGCCGTCGACGGAGACGATCATCACGTCCTTCTCCTTGCCCGCCGCCTTGAGCGCGTTGTAGGCGCCGAGGGCCGCCGGCTCGTTGATGGTGTAGACCAGGTTGATGCCTGGGTCCTTCTGCAGGCAGTTCTCCATCGCCGTCTGGCCCTTGGCCTGGTCGCCGGCGGTGTCCTGGCTGCAGACGACCTGCGGGCTGGTCGCCTGCTGGCCGGCGTTCTGGTCCACGTTGGCGGCGCCGTAGCCGGACAGGAAGCCGTTGTGGCGCAGGACCCCGACGCTGATGCCCGGCGCGAGGTCGAGGGTGGCGATCTTGACCTGCTTGCCGCCCACCGCCGCCTTGGCGTACTGGCCGATGAGCACGCCGGCCTTGAAGTTGTCGGTGGCGAACAGCGCGTCGGTGGCGCTCTGCGGCTGCGTCGGCGTGTCGAGCGCGATCACCAGCACGCCTTTGTCGCGCGCCTTCTGGATCGCCGGGACGATCGCCTTGGTGTCGCTCGGGGTGATCAGGATCCCCTTGACCCCCGCGGCGACCATGTTCTCGATCGCGGTGACCTGGCTGGCGTTGTCGCCGTCGAACTTGCCGGCGGCCGTCAGCAGCTTGGCGTCCTTGGCCTGCGCCTCCTTCTCGGCTCCCTGCTTCATCTTGACGAAGAACGGGTTGGTCTCGGTCTTGGTGATGAGCCCGACCTGGACCTGACCGCCACCTGAGCCACCCGAGTTGTCGTTGCGGCCGGCACAGCCGGCCGCCAGCAGCACGGTCGCGAGGCCGAGCAGCGCGGCCCGCCGACGGAGCCGTGCAACGCCGTTGTCCATTGCCTCTCCCTTCCCGGCACGACGAGCGCGAACCGGTCGTGACAACGTTGTCAGGTGGTATAGCATCCCGACGAGAGAAGTGTCTAGATCTAGCCTGTATTTACTGTAAGATCCGCTGAGTAGAGCAAGGTGAGAAAGCGAGGCTGGTCGTGACAACGTTGGCAGAGGAGGGCGCCTCGGCGCGCCGCGCGCCGACCATGCGGGACGTCGCCGCGCTCGCCGGAGTCAGCCTCAAGACCGTCTCCCGCGTGATCAACGCGGAGCCTGGCGTCTCGCCGCGGCTCACCGGTCGCGTCCTCGAAGCCGTCAGGCTGCTCGACTACCGCCACAACATGACCGCCAGCAGCCTGCGACGGTCCGACCAGAAGACCGCCTCGATCGGGCTGCTGCTCGAGGACGTCTCCAACCCCTTCTCCTCCGCGCTCCACCGCGCCGTCGAGGAGGTCGCCAGGCGGCGGGGCACGCTGGCGTTCGCCGGCTCGAGCGACGAGGACCCCGTCAGGGAGAGCGAGCTGCTGCGGGCGTTCGTGGCGCGCCGCGTCGACGGCCTGATCGTGGTGCCGTCCGGCCGGGAGATGTCGGATCGGGAGCGGCTCGGGACGCCGATGGTCTGCGTCGACCGGCCAGCCGCCTTCGGCGCGGTGGACAGCGTGACCGCCGACAACCGCGGCGGGGCCCGCAGCGCGGTGCGGCACCTGGCTGCCCGCGGCCACCGGCGCATCGCCTTCCTCGGCGACCGGCACACGGTCTGGACGGCGCAGGAGCGCCGCCTCGGCTACGTGGAGGGCCTGGCCGCCGAGGGCATCCCGTACGACCCGGCGCTGGTGCGCCAGGACCTGAGCAGCATCGGGGCCGCGGAGCAGGCGGTGCTCGAGCTGCTGGCGCGGCCCGAGCAACCGTCCGCCCTGTTCACCGGCCAGAACCTGGTCACCATCGGCGCCATCCACGCGCTGCGGCGCCGCGGTCGGGAGCACCGCGTCGCCCTGGTCGGCTTCGACGACTTCCTGCTCGCGGACCTATTGGACCCGGCCGTGACGGTGGTCGCGCAGGACCCGGCGACGCTCGGGCGCACGGCCGCCGAGCTGTTGTTCGCGCGCCTCGACGGCGACCGCGGCCCCCCGCGGCGGCAGGTCGTGCCCACCACGCTGGTGCCGCGCGGCTCGGGCGAGATCCCCGCTCCGTGACCAGCCCGGCCCCGGCCACCCAGGGGTGGCCGGCGCCGCGGCGCTCCCGTCGTCATGGACGATTCACGAGGCCAGTCCCAGTGCCAGCGCGGCCACGGCCAGCGTGAGGAACCCGATCGCCAGGCCGAACTGCGGCGAGTAGTCGCTCGCCCGCACGTGGGTGTAGATGGCGCAGACGAAGAACAGGATCAGGCCGATCGCGGCGCCCGTCCCGATCAGCGGCACGCCGGCGAGGCCGAGCAGCAGTCCGATCGCGCCCGCGGTCTTGAGGGTGCCGATCGGGAAGGTCAGCCATGATTCCGGCACGCCGGCCTTGGCCATGCCGGGGAGGATCGGCTTGAAGTGGGCGATGGCGGCGACGCCCGAGAAGGCGTTGGCGGCGATCGCCAGGAGGGCGACGACGAGGTAGGCGGTGAACATGGGGAGCTCCAATGCTCTCTTGAATCCCTTGGTTGGCGACGCCGGCGAGCTTCATGCAGTGCTTCCTGCCCCGCTCGTCAGTTCCGGAAGGCGGCGGCGTGGTCGGCGACCCACTCGGCGAAGGTGCGCGCGGGGCGGCCGAGGATCGTTTCGACCTCGCCGCTGAGGGGCGCCGCCTGCCCGACCTCCTCGGCGTACCTGGCCATCAGGGCCTCGACGAACGGCCCGGGGAAACCGTGCTGGACCATCCCCTGCGTGGCCGCCTCCGGCGGGACCTCCTGGTAGCGCAGCGGCCTGCCGATCACGTCGCCGATGGTGGCGACCATCTCCTCGTGGGTGAGGGACTGCGGGCCGGTCAGCTGCAGCCGTCGGCCCGCCAGTGCGTCGGTGAGCAGCGCGCGGGCGCCGACCTCGGCCAGGTCTCGTTCGTGGATCGGCGCTTCGGCGAAGCTCGCGTACGGGCCGCGGACGACGTCACCGGCGCGGATCTGGGCGCCCCATGCCAACAGGGCGTTGATGGCGAAGTAGCTGGCCCGCAGGCTCACCCACTCCAGGCCGCTCCCGACGGCGGCGTCCTCGACCTCCTTGTTCCTATCCCCTCGGTAGCGGGACGGCTGCTCGTCGAGGTCGTCGTCGACGTTCATGGCCGACAGCGCCACCACCCGCCTGACCCCCCGGTCCCGGGCGAGCGCCAGCAGTTCGACCGCGGAGGTCCCGACGGCGCGTGGGTGGAGGAACAGGGCGGTGACGCCCTCCAGGAAGGGGGCGACCGTGTCGGGCCGTGACGGGTCGCCCTCGACGACGTCGACGCCGGCGGGCAGGCCGGCGGCCAGCGGGTTGCGGGTGATGGCGCGAACCTCGGCGCCCTGGGCGACGAGCACGTCGACCAGGGGGCGTCCGATGGTGCCGGTCGCTCCGGTGACTACGAGCATGGCAAGCCCTTCGATCTGTACGGGGACCGCTTCCCCGGGTAAACTATCTTCTGTAATCCAGAAGATATGGAGATCATATCATATGATTTTGCTACCAACAACGAGTCCGGACGCCCAGCGGCGCCGACGACGGTCGACCACGGCGATCAAGGAGGCACTGCGCGAGCTCAGCATCCAGCTGTCGCTGCTCAACCACCGCGTGGGCGCCCAGGTCGACCTCAGGGACGTCGACCTCGACTGCTACGACCTCATCAACCGGTACGGTCCGCTCACTCCCAGCGCCTTGGCCGGACGCGCCGGGCTGCACCCCGCCACCATCACCGGCATCCTCGACCGGCTCGAACGCGGCGGCTGGGTCGCCCGCCACCGCGACCCGTCCGACCGCCGCGCCGTCCTCGTCCACGCTCTGCGCGACCGCAACGCCGAGCTGTACCGCCTCTACGCCGGCATGAGCACCGCCATGGACCAGCTCTGCGCCGGCTACGCCGACACCGAGCTCGAACTGCTCGCCGACTTCCTGCACCGCACCGCAACCGCCGGACAAGACGCCACCGACCAACTCGCCGGCGACCGAGGCACCCGCCCGCCCGCGGCCGCGGCCAGCTGACTAGTTAGCTTGGCGGTGGCGAACCACTCCTTCGCACTATCAATCGCTGCGCTCAGTGGCAGAAGAACACGTACAGCGTTCTGCACGCTGTGGCGTACGTAGGAGCGTCCCGTCCGGACGAGAACCCGGGTCGGGCCTGGGCGGCGAGCGGGCCACCGATCGGTAGGGGAAGGAGCGGCATGGGGATCACACCACACCGCAGTCCTGGCCGGACACGTCCGGCCTGGCGGCGGGCTGCCGCGCGACGGGCTGTCGCCGTGCTCGCCGCCGTGCTGGTCGCGACGCTGTCCGGCGGGACCCAGGCGCTCGCGGCCGGCGAGGTCCCGGCCGAGCTCGTCTCCGTCATCGTGCGCCAGGCTCCGGCCGCCGGTGCCGCTCCGGAGGCGCTGGTCGAGCAGGCCGGCGGCACCGTCGGCCGGCAGCTGGCGATCATCGAGGGCTTCGCCGCCGAGGTCCCCCGGGCCTCGCTGACCCGCCTGCGGGCCAGCGACGCCATCCGCTCGGTCACCGTGAACCAGCCGGTGCGGCTCTCGAGCATCGACGGGTTCGACCCGACGACCTCCAACAGCACGATGTACGGCGTGGCCCAGGAGGTCACCGGCGCCGGCGACTACTGGAACGACGGCTTCACCGGCAAGGGCGTCGACGTCGCCCTGCTCGACTCCGGCGTGGTCGAGGTCGACGGCCTCCGCGGCGACAAGGTCCTCTACGGCCCCGACCTGTCGTTCGAGAACGGCAGCGACGGCCTGCGCAACAAGGACACCTTCGGCCACGGCACCCACATGGCCGGCATCATCGCCGGCCGCGACGACGCCACCACCGAGGTCCGCAAAGGCAACGACTCGAACTTCCTCGGCATGGCCCCCGACGCCCGCATCGTCAGCCTCAAGCTGGCCGACGCCGCCGGGGCGACCGACGTCTCCCAGGTGATCGCCGGGATCGACTGGGTGGTGCAGAACCGCAACCGCAACGGCCTCAACATCCGCGTGCTCAACCTCTCCTTCGGCACCGACGGCGTGCAGGACTACCGCATCGACCCGCTCGCCTACGCGGTCGAGGTCGCCTGGCGCCACGGCATCGTGGTGGTGGTGGCCGCCGGCAACGAGGGCTTCGGCTCCGCCAAGCTCAACAACCCCGCCTACGACCCGCACGTCCTGGCTGTCGGCGGCGCCGACACCGGCGGCAGCGATCGCCGCAAGGACGACACCGTCCCGGACTGGTCCAGCCGCGGCGACGGCACCCGCAACCCCGACATCGTCGCCCCGGGAGCCTCCGTGGTGAGCCTGCGCGACCCCGGCTCGGCGATCGACCTGACCTACCCGAGCGCGCGCGTCGCCGACCGCTTCTTCAAGGGGACCGGCACCTCGCAGGCCGCTGCGGTGGTCTCCGGCGCGGCCGCCCTGGTGATCCAGCAGCGCCCGTCGATCACCCCCGACCAGCTCAAGAAGCTGTTCGAGAAGGGTGCCCGCAAGCTCCGCAAGGCCGACGACGTCGCCCAGGGCGACGGCATGCTGGACCTCGGCACCGTCCGCGTGCGGCACACGCCCACGGCGAAGGCCTCGGAGCAGCCGTACCCCTACTCGACCGGCACCGGCTCGCTGGAGGCGGCGCGCGGCACCACCCACGTGGTGAGCGACGGTGGCGAGAGCCTGTCGGGCGAGGAGGACGCCTTCGGCACTGCCTGGGACGGGCGCACCTGGTCGGGCGAGAGCTGGGAGGGCCGCACCTGGTCGGGCGGCACCTGGTCGGGACGGACCTGGTCGGGCGGCACCTGGAACGGCCGCACCTGGTCGGGCCGCACCTGGTCGAGCGGCGAGTGGGACGGCCGCACCTGGTCGAGCGGCGAGTGGGACGGCCGCACCTGGTCGGGCCGCACCTGGAGCGGTCGCACCTGGCTGGGCCGGACGTGGAGCGGCCGGACCTGGTCGTCGGAGGGCTGGTACTGACCTCGATCTCAGCCAGAGGCTGAGAGACCGGTCACAGATGACGGCGTCCCGGGCGGCGAGAACGCCCGGGACGCCGTTCTGCGTGGCCGAGGTCAGTGACCGCGCAGCAGCGCGGTGAGCACGTTGGAGTAGTCGTCGGTCCAGGGGCGGCCGCCGCCACGGGTGCACGGCTGCCAGCCCGGGTCCTCCGCGACGGCGCCGAGATCCCACGCCTGGCGGGCCAGCGTCACCCAGTGCGAGCTGATCCTGCTCGTCGCCAGCGGCTCCCGCAGAGGCGGCCCGCGGTCGAAGCGGCCCATGCAGGTCATGCCCGTCGCGCGGGCCACGTCCCCGAGCACCGGCTCGAGGTCGATGAAGCGGTTGGAGACGTGGAACGCCAGCACCCCGCCGTCCGCCAGCCGGCTCCGGTACAGCTCGACGGCCTCCCTGGTCAGCAGGTGCACGGGGATCGCGTCCGAGCTGAAGGCGTCGAGCACGATCAGGTCGTAGCGCTGGGCGGCCTGGCGGGTCAGCGAGACCCGCGCGTCCCCGAGGACCACATCGGCGCTGCTCTGGCAGTCGCGCAGGTAGGTGAACAGGCGCGGGTCGCCGGCGATGCGCTCCACCTTCGGGTCGATCTCGAAGAAGGTCCAGCGCTCGCCCGGACGGCTGTGGCAGGCCATGGCGCCGGCGCCGAGGCCGACCACCGCCACCCGCTCGGTCCGGCCCCGCTCGTGCTGCGCCCTGACCACGTCCCCGACCGGCCCGCGCGGGGAGTAGTAGGTGATCGGCACCGGCCGCTGCCCGGGCTCGACCACCTCCGCCCCGTGCAGGGTGGTGCCGTTGGTCAGGTTCCGGTAGCCCCCGTCCTTTGCGGCCGACACCTGCAGCACCCCGAAGAAGCTGCGGTCACGCAGCAGCACCCCGTCCGAGGCGAGCGTCGCCACCAGGCTCGACACCGCCAGCAGCGCGGCCACGCTGAGGCCGAAGCGCAGCGGCCGGCGGGCCTGGAACAGGCAGGCGATCGCGACCAGCCCGTAGACCACCGGGTGCAGGGGAAGGCCACGGCCGCCGTTGGAGCTGCCGCCGAGGATCAGCAGGGCGGCCAGCAGCACGAGCCCGAGCAGCAGCGGGACGCCGAGGTCGAGCCGGCGCGCCACCACCCCGTTGCGCCGGTCCCGTGCCGGCAGGCACAGGCACGCGGCGACCAGGACCAGCGGGTACTCGGTCAGGGCGTTGAACGCCACCGGCGCGACCAGGGCGTTGAACACCCCGCCGAGCGCGCCACCCAGCGCGATCCACAGGTAGAAGCCGGTGAGGTGGCGGGGATGCGGCCGGTCGCCCGCCAGGCGGCCGTGGCACACCAGCGCGACCAGCGCGAAGACGGCCAGGTGCACCAGCATCACCATGCCGAACGGTGAGCGGACGTCGGCGCCGAGCAGCAGCAGCAGGGCGAGGACGGCGGACGGGAACGCCGCCACGGCGAACCGGTGCGCCCCGGCCGGCTCCCCCGCCGGGGCGAACACGGCGACGAAGCTCGCCAGGTACAGCCCCAGCGGGATCACCCACAGCAGCGGCATCGGCGCCAGGTCGGTGGTCAGGAAGCTGGTCACGCCGAGCATCATGCTGGACGGCACGAACGCGAGCCCGGCCCACCACAACCCCCGCCACAGCGACGGCCGCCGGACCCCCTCCCCGTCGACGGCCTCGGCCCGGCCGTCCAGCGCGGCGGCCGCTGCGGCCTGTCCGTCCGCGGCGGCGCCGGTGGCGGGCCCGAAGCGCCACAGGGCCAGCGCGCAGCCGGCGACCAGCAGCAGCAGCACGTAGCCCGCCGCCCACAGCCGGCCCTGCTGGCCCAGGCGGAGGGTCGGCTCCATCAGCGCCGGGTAGCCGAGCAGGCCGATCACGCTGCCGAGGTTGCTTGCCCGGTACAGCACGTAGGGATCGGCCGCGCGCGGGTGGTCGGTGGCGGCGAGCCAGCGCTGCAGCAGCGGCGCGGTCGACGCCACCACGAAGAACGGCGCGCCCACCGAGACCGCGAGCAGCGCCAGCAACCACGGGATCGGGTCGCCGCGCTGCGGCGGCGTCCAGCCGTCCGGGATGCCGATCGGCAGCAGCAGCAGCGGCGGCAGCAGCAGCACCAGGTGCAACAGCGCCTGCCGGCGCGGGCCCAGCCGCCGGACCGTCCAGTGCGCGTACAGGTACCCGGCGAGCAGGGCGAGCTGGAAGAAGAGCATCGAGACGTTCCACACCGCCGGCGTGCCGCCCAGCAGCGGCAGCACGAAGCGCGCGAACATCGGCTGCACGCAGAACAGCAGCGCCGCGCTGACCAGCAGCGTCACCGCGTACAAGCCGACCACCAGCCGGTCGCCGCGCGGCCGCCGCGGCGTGACGACCGCCGCGGCGCCGACCCCCCGATCCTCCGCGCGCGTCGCGCCGGAGGCGGTCGCGGCCGGCGCCGCCACGCCCGGGCCGGCGGGGCTGCCGGGATCGGCCATCCACGCTCCTGTTCTCGATCCGAGGCCTGCCACCGCGGCCCGACGCGGGACCGCGCGTGCGCAGAAGGATGAATCATTTCAGCTGAAACCGCCCATCGCGCCGCCGCACCACCGGCGGCGCAGAAGCCGGCCCTGGTCGATCGAGGCCCGAGCAGGCACAATCCAGCTGCCATACGGGGGTTGGCCAGCCGCGGTCATCCGGACACCCGCCCCGAGCGGGTCAGGCGCGACCGCGGCCAGCCGGCCTGTCGCCTAGGGGGGCTTCCCGCATGCATCGTCGTTGCGTGCTCGCCGTCCGGCGGCGAGCGCCTGCAGAGCCGGGCTCCCCGAACGCTGCCGCAGGAAAGGGACGGTGCCATGCGCCTGACATCCTCCGTCACGTCGGTCTCGTGGATCCCGGTCGGCGCCATCGAAGGCCTCAACCGCGTGGCCTTCGACCTGGGCATCGCCCACTACGACCAGCCGCCGCCCGACGCCGTCGAGCACGTCGAGGAGCTGGTCGCCAACGACGCCGTCCGCTTCGTCAACGAGCTCCGCGCCTGGATGGAGGTCGAGGACGGCCGCATCGTCGACTTCGGCCACGAAGGCGGCGGCCACATCGGCGCGACCACCGTGCGGCTCGGCCCGACCGGCATGGTCTTCCCCGGCGTGCCCTTCCCGGACCTGCGCCCCGAGCCCGAGGTCCGCGAGGACTCGGTCCGGTTCGTGCAGACCGTCGGGGGCAGGACCGGGGTGCCGATGCCCCGGCCGGTCGCCAGCAGGCCCTACGTCAGGATCGCGGCGCCGACCGCCTGGTCGACGCTGGCGCTGACGATCTACGCCGACGGGTCCTCCGAGTACGAGGTCGTCGGGGCGAGCCAGTTCCCCCGCCACTGGATCTACGACCAGAACGGCGAGCTGGTCGCCAAGACCGGGTTCATCGACTACCAGACCTGGTTCCGCGAGGCCTTCGTCCGCAACACGCCCTGGGGCGACGAGGAGTCGCCGGCGATCGTGACCGCGGTGGAGTCCGCGCTCGAACGGGAGCTGTCCCGCACGATCATCGGCGCCAAGCCGCCGTTCCGCCGGCTGGCCCGCGGCGAGCACCTGGTCGAGCAGGGCGAGCCGGGCCACGAGCTGTTCCTGCTGTTCGACGGGGTCCTCGAGGTGGTGACCGACGGCGCGGTCGTCGCCGAGGTCGGCCCCGGCGCCATCCTCGGCGAGATGGCCCTGCTCGACCACGGCAACCGCACCGCCACCCTGCGCGCCCTCACCCCCTGCCGGGTCGCCGTCGTCCCCGGCGACCATATCGACCACGACGCGCTGGACGAGGTCGCAAAGGGGCGCCGCACCCCGGCACCCGAGACGGGCCCCTGACCGGGTGAGGGGAGCCGTGCCGACCTGCGCCGGCTGCGGCGCCCAGAACCCAGCCGGCTTCCGGTTCTGCGGCGCCTGCGGCGCGCCCCTGCCCGAGACGAGGCAGCCGGCCGGCGAGGAACGCAAGATCATCACGGTGCTCTTCTGCGACCTGGTCGGCTTCACCGCACGCTCCGACCAGGCCGACCCGGAGGACGTCGGCGCCATGCTGCGCCCCTACCACGTGCGCCTGCGCGCCGAGATCGAGCGGCTCGGCGGCACGCTGGACAAGTTCATCGGCGACGCGGTGATGGCCGTGTTCGGTGCGCCCGTCGCCCACGAGGACGACCCCGAGCGCGCCGTGCGCTGCGCCCTGCGCATGCTGCAGGCGATCACCGAGCTGAACCAGGCCGACCCGGCCCTGGCGCTGAAGGTGCGGATCGGCGTCACCACCGGGGAGGCGCTGGTCACCCTCGGACCCGACCACCAGACCGAGACCGTCGTCGGCGACGTCGTCAACACCGCCTCACGCCTCCAGGGCGTCGCACCGGTCGGCGGCGTGGTGGTCGGCGAGCCCACCTGGCGGTCCACCAGGACCCTGTTCGACTACCAGCAGCTCGACCCGGTCCGCGTCAAGGGCAAGGCCGAGCCCCTGCCGATCTGGCGCGCCAGCGGCACGCGCAGCCGCCTCGGCGTCGACCTCGACGCCCGGCCCGCCACCCCGTTCGTCGGCCGCCACCACGAGCTGGAGCTGCTGCGCCGACGCTACCGGCAGGCCCTCGACGAGCACTCGGTCCAGCTCGTCACCGTCACCGGCGAGCCCGGGGTCGGCAAGAGCCGCCTGGTGCAGGAGCTGCTGCGCCAGGTCGACGCGGAGGACCGGCTGGTCTCCTGGCGGCAGGCCCACTGCCCGCCCTACGGGGACGGCATCACCTTCTGGGCGCTCGGCGAGATCGTCAAGGCCCAGGCCGGCATCCTCGAATCGGACCTCCCGGCCGTGGTGGCCGCCAAGGTCGCCGCCGCGGTCGAGGCCGTGGTCGACGACACGGCCGAGCGCGAGTGGCTCAAGGCGCGCCTGGCGCCCCTGGTCGGGCTCGCCACCGACGAGGTCGCACGGGCCGACCACGCCGAGTCGTTCACGGCATGGCGGCGCTTCCTCGAGGCGGTCGCCGCCACCGGCCCGCTCGTCTGCGTCGTCGAGGACCTCCACTGGGCCGACCCGGCGCTGATCGGCTTCCTGCGGCACCTGGTCACCACCTCGACCGGGGTCGACCTGCTGGTCGTGACGACGGCACGCCCCGAGGTCCTCGAGCGGCACCCGGACTGGGGCGAGCAGCTGCCCAACGCCACCACCATCACGCTGCCGCCACTCACCGACGAGGACACCACCAGGCTGGTCGCGGCCATGCTGGGGCAGCCGGTGCTGCCGGCCGAGGTCCAGGCGCTGCTGCTCGAACGCGCCGAGGGCAACCCGCTGTACGCCGAGGAGTTCGTGCGGCTGCTCACCGACCGGCGCCTGCTGGTGCCGGCAGGCCGCACCCTGCGCCTTGCCCCGGAGGCCCGCGTCACCGTCCCCGAGACGTTGCACGCCCTGATCGCCGCGCGCCTGGACACCCTCGCCGCCGGCCGCAAGGCGCTGGTCCAGGACGCCTCCGTCTTCGGCAAGGTCTTCTGGTCCGGCGCGCTCGCCAGCATGGCCGGGGCCGACGAGCGCGCCGTCCAGGCCGAGCTGCGCGAGCTGGAACGCACCCACCTGGTCCGCCCCGTGAACCCGTCGTCAGTCGCCGACCAGGCTGAGTACGCCTTCTGGCACGTACTGGTCAAGGACGTGGCCTACCGTCAGATCCCACGAGCCGGCCGCGCCCGCCGGCACCAGGCTGCCGCCCAGTGGCTGCGGGACGTCGCCCCCGAACGCGCCGCCGACCACGCCGAGGTCATCGCCCACCACTACCGCCAGGCCCTGGACCTCACCCGCGCCACCGGCGCGTCCGGCGAGCAGCTCGGCCAGCTCGAACCGCCCGCCCGCCACTTCCTGACCCTCGCCGGCGACCGCGCGCTCGCCCTCGACCTCGCCAGCGCCCACGCCTACTACACCGAAGCCCTCGGGCTGTGCCCACCCGAGGACCCCGAACGCGGCCGCCTGCTCGCCAGCTCCGCCAGGACCACCTTCCAGTCCGGCCAACTGGACGAGGCCGCGCACGGGTACGAGGCGGCGATCGCCGCCTTCGCCCAGCACGGCGACTCTCTCGGCCAGGGCGAGGCACTCGACCGGCTCTGCGCCGTGCTCTGGAACCAGGGCGAGACCCAGCGCGCCAAGGAGGTCCTGACCCAGGCCATCGAGCTGCTGGAACGCCACCCACCCGGCGACGGGCTCTGCTCCGCCTACGGCCAGATGGCCGCCGGCCAGGTCATGTCCGGACACCCGCAGGACGCGCTCGCCTGGGCCGACAAGGCGCTCGCCCTCGCCGACCGGCTCGGCGGCCTCCCCGAGCAGCGGCTGCGCGCCCTTGACGCCCGCGGCATGGCCCGCTGCGACCTCGGCGAGGACGGCGCGCTCGACGACCTCCGCGAGGCCCTCCAGATCGGCCTGGACATCGGCGCCGGCTTCGACACCGCCGTGGTCTACAACAACACCGTCGAACCGCTCTGGGTGGCCGAGGGCCCCGCGACCGCCGTCGAGACCGTCCGCGCCGGCACCGAGTTCGCCGAGCACCGCGGCCTCGGCGAGGCCACCATGTGGCTGCGGACCACCAGCCTCGGCCCCCTGTTCGACCTCGGCCGCTGGGACCAGGTCATGGACGGGGCCGACCAGATGGTCGCCCACGACCGCGCCGACGGAGGCCGCTACGTCGCCGTGTGGGCCCAGGTCCACCAGGGCCACGTCCTGCTGCGCCGAGGCCGGCTCGCCGCCGCCCGCACCCTCGTCGAGGAGCTCCTCCCCGCCGCCCGCAAGATCGACGACCTCCAGGTCCTCGTCCCCGCCCTCGCCGCCGCCGCGCTCATCGAGCAGGCCACGGGCAGGCCGGCGGCCACCCTCCGCCTGGTCGCCGAGCTGCACACGCTGACCCGCGAGCGCGGCGGCGGCGACTGGTACCGCGCCCAGCACCTCGCCGACCTGACCCGGCTGTGCGTGGCCGCCGGCAAGCCCGCCCTCGCTCAGGAGCTGCTCGACCACACCCGCACCGTCCCGGCCCGCCACCGGCTCGCCGCGCTCACCTCGACCGCGGTCCTCGCCGAGGACCGCGCCGAGCACGCGGAGGCCGCCCGCCTCTACCACGACGCCGAGAAGGGCTGGGCGGACTTCGGCCACGTCCTGGAGCACGGCCAGGCACTGCTCGGCGGCGCGCGCTGCCTGCTGCGCCTCGACCGGCCCGAGGCACCGTCCGCCAGCGCCTGAGGGTCCCGACGCAGGCGGCCGCACGAGCGCTTCGAGCGACCGTGGCACCAGCCGGCCGCGACCCTCCCCGAAACGCTAGAGCCGGGCGGTTCACCGGGTCGGGCGACTTCGTTCGGTGAAGCCGGTCGGTCGGCGGGGCTTCGCGGTTACTGGCTGTCGGGGTAGCTCAGCTGCTCATCCCAGTCGGTTGGTCGTCCTTCAGGGGTGAGGTCGAACAGGTTCCAGAGCGGCTCGAGCGTGCCCACGTGGCGGGGGTCTTGTCCGGGGTCGGTCGGCGCGTAGAAGAGCTCTGCGCCCCAGTAGTGGCGGATCGTCTCGCCGTCGCGGTGGAACACGTTCAGCATCGGCCGCTGCGATCCCTCGGCGGTCTCACCGTGGTAGTCGCGGTTGTAGGTGTTGCTGGCCGAGGACAACAGCCGCAGCCGCAGCCGCGGCCAGCCACGCTCCTTGGCGAAGGTGACGATGCGCGGCAGCGGGGACTTCGCGACCACCGCGAGGTTGATGCGCTGGCTTGCGTGGTCGGCCGCGCCGTCGAGCTGGTCCAGGAACGCTGTGCACGAGGGGCAGGGGCCTTCTGCCAGCGGCAGGAGCGCCGTCTGGCCGGCCTTGGGTCCTGGCCGGTCATCGCCGGGGTCGCGCGGGAACATGAAGTTGTAGATCACCAGCGCGTCCTTGCCGGGCCTGAACAGCTCCGACAGCCGCACGTCGGTCGGAGTGCCGTTCGCACCTTCCCGCTGGAAGACATAGTCCTCGGGGACCACCCCACCGGCCGGGAGCGCACGTCTCGCGGCAGCCACCGCCTCGGTGACGCGGCGCAGCTCGATCTCCTGCTCGAGCAGCCGGTCGCGCGCCGCCCGGTAGTCCACCGACTCCCCCGGAAACGTGATGCTCATGGCTGCTCCTGTTGGATTGACCCCGGCACTCGTACGGCTGCAGGGCGTGCCTGGCACAGTCAACACCATCGACCAGACACCGCTGCGCTGGTCAGGGCTGTCGGACCCCGAGGATACGGTGCGATTCATCGAACCCGTCCTACCGAAACCGGACACCGAGGAGCGCCAATGGTCGACGTCATCCTGCTCCGTCACGCCCAGGGCCTCACCAACAAGCAGCGAGTGCGCAGCTTTCTCGACAGCATCCAGTAGCTGGGCGCGACGTGTCCCACTACCGGCTCGATCGCGTCGAGGCACGCCGCATCGCGATCCGCGCTCAGCTGCTCGACGCGCACCGGCCGACCGATCTCTTGGCGGTTGTGAACCAACTGACGTTCCTGCAGCTGGATCCCACGGCCGCTGTGGCGCCCAGTGCCGACCTTGTCGCGTGGACGCGACTCGGCGCCGCCTACCAACCGGCTCATCTGAAGCGGGCGTTGGAGGACGATCGGACGTTGTTCGAGCACCGCGCCATGGTGCGGCTGATGACCGACCTCGGGCTCTACCTCGCCGAGATGGCCGCGTGGCCGGACGACGACTCGCCGCGGCGCCGTGACTGGCTGCAGGCCAACGCGTCCTTCCGTCAGCACGTGCTCGACTTGTTGCGCGCTTCCGGGGCACTGCCGTCCCGAGACGTGCCGGACCGCAGCGAGGTGCCGTGGCCGTCGACCGGCTGGACGCACAACCGCAACGTCACCCAGATGCTGGAGTCCCTCGCGGCCCGCGGCGAGATCGCCATCTCCGGTCGCCGCGGACGGCAGCGCCTGTGGGACCTTGCCGAGCGTGTCTACCCGGCTGACACGCCAACGGTCCCCCGGGGCGAGGCCCGCCGCATCCGCGACGAGAAGCGGCTGCGCGCGCTGGGCCTCGCGCGGGCGTCGATGGTCGGCGAGGCTGGTGAGCCGGCGGAGGTCGAGGGCACGTCGGGCGTGTGGAGGGTCGACGCCGCCGCGATCGGCAAGCCGTTCGCCGGGCGCACTGCGCTGCTGTCGCCGTTCGATCGCCTGATCCACGACCGCAAGCGGGCCTTCGAACTGTTCGACTTCGACTACCGCCTGGAGATGTACGTGCCGAAGGCGAAGCGACGCTGGGGCTACTTCGCGCTTCCCGTGCTGCACCACGACCAGCTCGTCGGCAAGGTCGACGCCACCGCCGATCGCAAGCGCGCGACGCTGCAGGTGCACGCCATCCACCAGGACGTTCGTTTCACCCGCGCCGTCACCGAGGCCGTGCACGCCGAGCTCGAAGCGTTGGCGTCATGGCTCGGCTTGGCCGCTGTCAGCACCGCTTGACAGTGTGTCCGCCCCGTCAGGGCGTCGGCGGGGCGTGGCGGGCGGGAGGCGGCAGCGGCGCGGGGCGGTTCTCCCCGATCCAGGCGTCGATCTGGGCCCACCAGTCGTACAGCCAGCGGGTCTGCGCCTCGCGCCCCTGCGGCACCTCCGCTCTCGGCACCCGCCACCAGCGCGCCTTGAGGCTCTGCTCCATCGGCAGCCCGTTCCAGATGTCGCCGACGGTGATCAGGTCCTCCAGGCCGGTGTGGGCGACGAAGATCACGTCGGCGGTCGGCGCCGCCGCGATCGCGGCGAGCGCGCCTCCAGGCCGCGGCGGGAGCAGGTACCGCATGGCGCGGGCCCGCGCCGCCTCCTCGGTCATCTCCCGGTGCTCCAGACGGCGGATGGCACGGACCCGGCGGCGCGGGGTGAAGTTGGCACCCTCGGGGAAGATCACCAGCGCGTCGGTCGGCCCGAGCCCGGCGGCCAGCCGCTCGATCGCCTGGATGATCAGGGTGTCGGCACCACGCCTCGGCGTCACGAAGACGCTCGGCACCCGGTTGACGACCACGTCCAGCCCCGGGTCGAACTGCAGCGCCGCCTTCAGCACGATGCGGGGCCGCCGCCCGTACCGGTTCAGCAGCTGGTGGACGAGGAGGAACGAGTCGCCCGGGCCGGCGTGGCGGCTCAGCACGATCACCGGCCGGGTCAGCCGCGCCACCCTCTCCTCCGGCGTCGGCTCCGGCTCCTCCACCTCGACGCGGAGCTTGAAGGCGCGGCTGGCGACCCGAACCAGGATCGCCAGGAACCAGCGCATGATCGCGTAGTGCCGCTCCAGGTACGGCTCGGAGCGCAACCGGTCACCGAACCCGCTGGCGACCCACAGCGCCAGGCAGGCCGAGAGGGCGACCGACTCCAGCGCCAGCCACACCAGCCCGAACCACAGCAGCCGCAGCGCCCGCCAGCGGCCAGGCAGCCAGGGCGACACCGCCGCGGCCACGATCACCAGCAACGGCACGTTGATCGCGACGGCCACCATGACCACCAGCAGCAACGGCGCCAGCAGCAGCCGCCGGACGATGCGAGGCGGGAGCACGCCGCTCACCCCGGCGCCGACGCCGCGCCGGCAAGGTAGGCGCTGGTCGCCGCGTACGCCCGCTGGATGTGCTCGTCGATGCGGGAGGCGTCGCGGTAGCGCAACTGCGACAGGTCCGCGCCGCGAGCCTGGCCGTTCGTCCCCGCCGGCAGGACATGCACGGTCACCTCCGGCGGCAGGGAGGCCATGTCCTCGGCGAAGCGATGCCGCCGCGCGATCTCGAAGGCGACCAGGCCGACCTCCCAGGGACGCCGCGGCGGCTCGAGCGGCCGTTCGATGCGGCCGACATGCAGCACGTACACAGTGCGGGCACCGAGCGCAACCGCGCGGCCGACCGGGATGCTGTGCACCAGGCCGCCGTCGAGGAAATGCTCCTCCCCCACCCGGACCGGCGGCAGCAGGCCCGGCACCGCGGCGGAAGCCAGCACCGCCGGGACGACCGGCCCACTGGTGAACCAGTGCGCCGTGGCCCGCTCGATGCTCGCCGCCACACACTGGAACGGCACCGCCAGCTCCTCGAACCGCGCCACCGGCAACAGCTCCTCGAGCAGCCGGCGAAGCGGCTCGTTGGAGTGCAGGTGCGTGCCCGAACGCGCCAGCGTCGCCACGCGCCCGAACAAGGACCCGCCGAACGCCTCGCTGGCGACGCCGTCCCGCCACACCTGGTCGAGCCGGCGCAACGCGGTCGCCGGATCAGCCGCCACGAACACGCCGTTGATCGCACCGACCGAGGTGCCCAGGACCAGATCCGGCCGGATCCCCGCCTCGGCAAGCGCCCGCAGCATGCCGACCTCGTGGGCCCCGAGGACCCCGCCACCGCCGAGCACGAACGCGATCTCCCGCCGCCGCGCCGGATCTCCCGCCACCGATCCCTCCCTCGCTCCACCGAGCGACCGCGTGGTCAGGGCGCGACCAGCCTCGCCGTGGCGGTCGCACCTCCCACCATCCGGGGCGGCACGATCCCGAGCAACCGCAGCAACCCCACCGGCGTCTCCGCCGCCAACTCCACCGCCACCAGCGGCCCGCCCGCACCCCGCCGCACCACCACCGAGGCCAGCTCGACCCGCCCAATGCCAGCGTCGCCCGCCCCAGCGGCCACGAACTCCCCCACGGTCGCCCCGGCCCGCCGCCGCCCCGGCCTCGAACGTAGCGTTCGGCGAACGGCCAGGCAGCAGCGGACGGCCACGAGGCGGAGGCATGGGCCAGCACATGAGCTCGACGTCAAGAGCTGCCTTCGACTGCCATGCTCCGAGGCCAAGAGCAGCCCACCCTACGACCGCCTCGGCTGCTCCGTGGCCACGGAGGACCCGCACACCACGCCGAGGCAAGCTGACCGGCGGGCTTGCAGTGGACGCCGCGGCCAGCCGACTTCAGCGCGGCCAGCCTGCTGTCACAGAAACCAGTCTCCTTCACGCACTCACAGAGCTGGCCCCACTGGCCGTGCGATTGGGCGGACACAGCATCCCTGACCTACGGCTAGTGGACCCTCAGTTCGACGTGTCCCACCGTTCCTAGTGCGTCAGCGACGATCAGTTTCTGACGGGTGGCACCGAACGGTCTTGCGCCACCTGGTCCCCGGGCCCGGTCCGTTGGGCCTGGCGGGTCTTGCGCGGCAGTGCCGCTGCCCGCTGGCCTCGCGGAGGTCCGGGTCCCTCACGGCCCAGGGCTGGACCGCCTGGCCTGGCCGGTAGCTCTCCGTTGCCCATCCACTGGTGGGGTCCGGTCACACCTGGCCGCCGCCGGGCGCCTAGCCCAAGGCCGCGCCTGCCGATCACCACCGCCGCCGCCTGGTGCCCGGTGATCGTGATCGTCTGCTTCGTCGACTGGTCGAGTGGGGCTTGCCAGTAGCGCTGGCCCCACTTCGAGGTCCAGCCGGGGTCGACCGCGACGGCCCACAGCCCGGCGTTGGCGGCCATGCCGACCAGCAGGTCGCGGAACCGCCGCGTCGGGATGCCGCTGACGACCCGGCGGAACCGCCTGCCGCGCCGGCCACGGCCAAGGGCCTCCCGGCCCGTCTGGCGAGCGTCAGCGAAGTCGAGGTTCTCGATCACGATCGACCGGCAACCGGTGGCGTGAGCGATGCGGAGAACGGCGCTGACCGCGCCACGAAGGTGGCCGTCGCGAGTGGATGCGGGCAGGCCGGCGAGCTCCAGTGGGATGGTGTGGGGTGGGCCGACCGGGTTGCCCGCAGGATCGATGACCCAGCAGTCCAGGTGCTCGGCGTTGAGGTCAACGCCCAATGCCCGCTGGCGGCGCAGCTCCGCAAGCGACGGCGGCGTAGTTCTGGGAATCTGCCAGGAGGCGTCCAGATACCAGCGGCGCCTGGCCGGATCGAAGGCAATGTCGTAGCGCACCGCCCCGCTGGCCGCCTGCGCTGCCCACTCGCCGGTGCGGTAGCTGAAGCGAACCGGGCAGGACAGCCGGTATGTCGGTGCCCGCCCTGGGGTGTTGGAGAAGTGCGCTAAGGGGGTCGGCAGGCGCAGCTCGAGCCACTGCTGGTCGGGGTGGACCCGGAGAGTCTGATTGCCGCATGACATCGCGGCCTCGCCGTCGGCGGTCAGAAACAGCCGCTCGGCCTGCCAGCGTGCCCGCCACTCAGCCTCGGTGAGCTTGGCTGCGCCAAGGCCTTGGCGGAGCTTGGCAAGCCGGCGACCCCCACGGCACACCGACACCCGCCCTTGGGCGATCCGCTGCTCGACCTCGGCGAGCCTGGACGTAAGGTGTTGCAGGCGACGCTGCTTCTCGAATCGCTCCGCTTGCGATGCGTACCCGCGCACCCGGCCGAGGCGTTGCCCTACGGGGACCGCTAGGCGGGCATGGATCGCCCGGATCGCGCGCCGCAAGCCTGCCCGCTCGTCCAGCAGGTTCTTGAAGGCCCGCTCCCACTGGTCGTTGGAGGTCCGGGTGATCGCCCCGGCCCACCGGGACGACGACGCGGGCGTCAGCGCGCGCTTGCGCTCGGTGCGCTGGTCATCGCCGCGGCCGAGCCTGCAGCGCGCGGCCAGGTCGTCGCCAGCCAGCGATCCCAGGTGCCGCCCGACCGTCCACAGCACCACTTC
>WNGB01004593.1_pt1 | contig 20969 bp, 15 predicted proteins | sample 5400681 | NCBI WGS metagenome assembly WNGB01 (sample SAMN13153367, study PRJNA577476) | soil metagenome | isolation source: 115 cm soil or saprolite under grassland replicate 2 | place: USA:California | collected 2016-06-15
TTTGTGTTGTCAATAGATCAATATTTGGTTTACGGTCATACCATTTGATTTGACAAAATGTTCTGGCTGACCTATAGTACCTGCATCCAGTTCTGGATATCTCTTACACCTCAATAACACGTGGGGATCGCATATATACCGTGGTGCGGGAGCGATCGGGCGTGAGCGCTATCGCCTACACGCGCACCTCCGTGTCAAACGTTTCCAGGAGCTGGCGGCAATGACGCTCCCACACACCAACGCTGGGCTTATGTCACGGCTGCACGCTACGCGCTTCGCCCTTTCTTTACGCGCCGGGCTGCCGCTCACGAGCGCGCACCCGAACAGGGCGCGTGGAGAATTGCGGTGAGCGATGATCTCACGCTAGCTACCAATACGCCTGCGCCACACCCGCGCAGCCCAGAGCTATCGCCAGGCGGCCGGAGCTGGCTGGCGGCGCTGCTGCTCTTGGTATTGATCGCCATTGCGTGGGAAAGCGCTAAGGCGCTGTTTGGCATTTCGGATCAAAAGCTGCCGCATATCGCCGCCATCCTCCGTGAGTTCGGCGCGCCCACGCGTGGTGGCGCCGGCCCGATCCTGGGCATCTCGATGCTCCAGAACGCCAGCGTCACCTTTGGCGAGGCCCTGCTGGGTTTCGCGCTAGGCGGGCTGCTCGGCTGCGCCCTGGCAGTGATCTTCGCGGCGTCGCGGCTGCTCGAGCGCGGGCTGCTCCCGTTTGTCGTCGGCTCACAGACTGTACCAATTCTCGCGATTGCGCCTATGGTGGTGGTCGGCCTAGGGCAGCTGAACGCGCCCGATTGGTTGGCAAAAGCAGTGGTCGCGGCCTACCTGACATTCTTTCCGGTGACGATCGGCATGCTGCGCGGCCTGCGATCGACTCCCCCCGAGGCGCTGGATCTGATGCGCTCCTACGCCGCCGGCTCGTGGCCGACCTTCTGGAAGCTGCGGCTTCCGGCTGCGCTACCCTACCTGTTTACCTCGCTCAAAGTCGCGGCCACCGCCAGCGTAATTGGCGCGATTGTGGCCGAGCTGCCGGCTGGCTCGAAAAGCGGCGTCGGCGTGGTGATTATCAACGCTGCGCAGTATTACAATTCGCGCCCGCCGGTGCTGTACGCTGCGGTGCTCGTGGCCGCATCGATCGGCCTGTTGTTCTATGGCCTGGTCGCGCTGGCCGAAAAACTGATTGTGAAAGAACGAAAGGCCGAATAATTGCAAATTGTAGATTGTAGATTGCAAATTATGCAAAGCTACAATCTGCAATTTGCAATTTGCAATTTGCAATGAGCACTGCACCAATTATTGCCATCGACCATGTGACTAAAACCTACGACAGCGGCGGCGGCACGATCACGGCGCTGCACGATGTCAGCCTGTCGATCGCCCCCGGCCAGTTCATCGCGCTGATCGGGCCAAGCGGCTGCGGCAAGAGCACGCTCATGCGCCTGATCGGCGACCTCGATCAGCCGAGCGCAGGCAGCATTCAGATCAAGGGCAAGCCGCCGCGTCAGGCCCGGCTAGATCGCGATTATGGGATTGTATTCCAATCGCCGGTGCTGTACGATTGGCGCACGGTGCATAAGAATGTCGAGCTGCCGCTGGAGGTCATGGGCCGATCACGCGCTGAGCGCCACCAGCGCGCGCGGGCCATGCTCGATCTCGTCGGCCTACAGGACTTTGGCGAATCCTATCCCTGGCAGCTCTCCGGCGGTATGCAACAGCGCGTGTCAATCGCGCGCGCCCTGTCGTTCTCGCCCTCGATCCTGCTGATGGACGAGCCGTTCGGCGCGCTCGATGAGATCACCCGCGAGCGCATGCAGGCCGAGTTGCTATTGATCTGGGGCGATGCCGGCACGGATACAACCGTGATCTTCGTCACGCACAGCATCCCCGAAGCGGTGTTCCTTTCCGATCGCGTGGTGGTGATGTCGCCGCGCCCCGGCCGGATCGAGCGCGTAGTCGATATCGACCTGCCGCGCCCGCGCGATATCGCCACCCGCGAGGCGCCGCGCTACTTCGCGCTCGTGACCGAGGTGCGCGAGAGCCTGCGAGAGTCGTAATACACATGAAAGATGAAGCGCTCATGACGAAAGACCAAAGACCAAAGACGAAGGCCGGGGCCGATCCTTCGTCCTTCGTCTTTAGTCCTTTGTCCTCCTGGCTTCCGCCCGCCCTGACCTTCTGCCTGATGATCGCGCTGTGGGAGGCGCTGGTGCGCGGGTTTGGCGTGCCGCTGTACCTGCTGCCCGCGCCAAGCGGCATCATCGAGGTGTTTCTGCAGCAGCCGGGCTACCTGTTGCGAATTGGGCTGTACACCTTTAGCGAGGCGCTGGCCGGCTTTGCGATCGGCTGCACGTTGGGCGCGCTGCTGGCGGCAGTGTGCGTGCGCTTCCGCACCCTGGCCGATGCGCTAGTGCCGTTCTCAGTCGCCTCGAACGCCGTGCCGATTGTGGCGCTCTCGCCGCTGCTGGGAGTCTGGCTCGGCAGCACCACCCAGGCTTCGAAGATCGGCGTCGTTGCGATTATGACGCTCTTCCCGACAGTGGTGAACGTCTATCGCGGCCTGATCAGCCCGAGCGCCGATGCGATCCAGCTCATGCACTCCTACGCCGCACGCCAGCGCGAGATCTTTCTCAAGCTACGGCTGCCGGCGGCGCTGCCCTACCTGTTCAATGCGCTGAAGATCTGCTCTACGCTCAGCATGATTGGCGCTGTGGTCGCAGAGTTCTTCGGCGGCACCCAGAACGCGCTGGGCGTCTATATCAAAAGCCAGGCCGGCATCCTAAGGCTGCGCGAGGCCTGGTCCGGCATTCTGGTGGCCTGCCTGATCGGTATCATCTTCTACTTAGTGATCGTGATCGCCGAGCGCCTGGTGATGCCCTGGCACGTCTCATTCCGGCGCGATCGAGCATAATCAGCATTCCAGCAACGATGCTTCTGGCGAAGAGGCATGATGTCCGAATTCTAGAAAGGAGGATGTAGGGAGTAACGACTGATGAACTCTGTTTCTGTTCGTCAGGCATGACATGTTGTACAGACAAGGAGTAAGCACCCATGCGTATTCACAAATTCCTTAGCGCCGTGGCAGTCATGATGCTGCTTGGCGTGTTCCTGGCCGCCTGTGGCAACGCTGCACCGGCCGCCCCCACCGCCGCGCCGGCTGCCGAGGCGCCCACCGTCGCGCCGGCTGCCGAGGCGCCCACCGCCGCCCCCGCGCCCACTGCTGCGGCAGAGCCCACCGCCGCCCCCGCGCCCACTGCGGCCCCCGCGCCCACTGCTGCGGCAGAGCCCACCGCTGCCCCAGCCGCCAGCGGCGCAGCCGACAAAGTCACGCTCCAGCTGAAGTGGGTGGCGCAGGCGCAGTTCGCCGGCTACTACGCCGCGCTCGACCAGGGCTTCTACAAAGCAGAAAACCTGGACGTGACGCTCCGCCCCGGCGGCCCGGATATCTCGCCCGAGCAGGTTGTTGCCGGTAAACAGGCCGAGTTCGGCCTGGATTGGCTCGCCAGCCTGCTGGCGACTCGCGAGCAAGGCACGCCGCTGGTCAATATCGCCCAGGTGTTCAAGTTCGCCGGCATGCGCGAGCTATCCTGGAAGGATAGCAAGATCAGCAGCCCGGCCGACTGGAAGGGCAAGAAAGTCGCGGTCTGGTTCTTCGGCAACGAGTACGACCTGCTGGCCACACTTGCCAAGTACAATATCGATAAGGACAAGGACGTAACGATCGTCCAGCAGCCGTTCGACATGAACCTGCTGCTCAATAAGGAGGTGGATGCCGCCGCCGCAATGACCTACAATGAGCTCTACCAGGTGCTCAGCGCCGGCCATAAGATCGACGAGTTGAACATCATCGATTACAACAAAGAGGGCACGGCAATGCCCGAGGACGGCATCTTCACGCGCGCCGATTGGCTGGCGGATGCCAAGAACAAGGATATCGCGGCGCGTTTCCTGCGCGCATCGTTCAAGGGCTGGGAATACTGCCGCGACAATGTGGACGCCTGCGTCGATATTGTGCTGAAGAATGACGCTTCGGGCGTGATGACCAAGGAAGCCCAGAAGTGGCAGATGGTCGAGATTAACAAACTGGTCTGGGGCGACCCGGTCGACAGCAGCGCCAAGATCGGCTATATGGAGCCGGATCTGTTCAAGCGTGGCGCCGATACCGCGCTCAAGTTCGGCGTAATCAAGAAGCCGGCCGAGGATGCCGCCTACACCCACGAGATCTGGGAGATGGCGACGAAGAAGTAGCGTGTATTAGGGGATAGGGGTTAGCGGTTAGGGACGATGTACACAATGCACACAATGCATACGACGCTCTCAACGATTTTAACCTTTAACCCTTAACCCTTAATCCTTAACCCTTAATGGAGACTAACATGCACTTCGGCATCACACTCAAACCCGACATGACCCCTGATCGCGCGGTGGCGCTGGCGCGGCAGGCCGAGCAGGCCGGCTTCGGCTACGGCTGGCTGTTCGATTCGCATGTGCTCTGGCTGGATCCCTACCCGCTACTGACGATGATCGCGCTGAACACCGAGCGTATGCGCCTGGGCACCTGCGTCACCAACCCGGCCTCGCGTGACCCGAGCGTGACGGCCAGCGTGCTGGCGACGCTGAATATCATCTCGGGCGGGCGGATGGATCTGGGGATCGGCCGCGGCGACAGCGCACGGCGCGTGCTTGGGAAAAAGCCCACCACGCTGGCGCGGCTGGAGGAGTCGGTCAAGATCATCAAAGACCTGGCCGAGGGCCGGCCGACCGACTATGACGGTGAGCAGATCCGCATGGAGTGGGCCAGCGGCGAGCTACCGGTCTGGATCGCCGGATACGGGCCCAAGGCGCTGCACCTGGCCGGTCGTATCGCCGACGGTGTGATCCTCCAGTTCGCCGACCCACATTTGATCAAGTGGTGCCTCCAGTTCGTGCATGAAGGCGCCCAGGCGGCCGGACGCGACCCCAGCAGCATCCAGGTGATGGCCGCGACGGCGGTGTGGGTTTCGGATGACCTGGCGACGGCGCGCGAGCATGTGCGCTGGTTCCCGGCGCTGGTCTCGAACCATGTGATGGACCTGGTCAACCGCTACGACCCGGCCGAGCTGCCGCCTGAGCTGACCGGCTATGTCCGTAATCGCGCCGGGTACGACTACCAACACCATGCCGAGGTCGGCAGCAGCAACGCTCAGTTCGTGGCCGACGACGTTGTAGATCGCTTCTGCATCATCGGCACGGCCGGGCAGCACCGCCAGAAGCTCCAGGAGCTAGCCGACGCTGGCGTCACACAGTTCAATATCTACCTGATGAGCGGTGATGAAGAGGCGACCGTGGATGTGTATGGGCGCGAGATCGTGCCGTCATTCGCCGCCTAATTGTAGCACGATGCGCTACATTCAGGCGCTCGTCGAAGCAATCCGCACCCACGTGCGCGCCCAGCACACGGCCGGCCGAAAGGAGGGTAGCGTGCGCTTCCAGGTCAACCAATCAACTATCGAGCTGATCCAGGGCGACATTGTCGGCCAGGATGTGGACGCGATTGTAAACGCGGCCAATTCGGCGTTGTCGGGCGGCGGCGGTGTCGACGGTGCGATTCATCGTGCGGCCGGCCCTGAGCTGCTGGCGGAATGCCGCACGCTTGGCCGCTGCCCGACTGGCGAGGCGCGCATCACCAAGGGCTATCGGCTCCAGGCGCGCCATGTTATTCACGCGGTTGGGCCAGTCTATCAGCGGCGTGAGCTGGATGCCGAGCTGCTGGCGAGCGCCTATCGCAACAGCCTTGATCTCGCTGCGCAGCATGGTCTCAAGACAATCGCATTCCCGGCGATCAGCACTGGCATCTACGGCTACCCACTCGACCAGGCCACGCCGATCGCGCTCCAAACCGTCAAGCAGTACATGGAGCAGCATCCGCAGATCGAGCTGGTTCGCTTCGTCCTGTGGGATGCGGCCGCGCTGAAGGCCTACGAGCGCGCAGCGCGGGAGCTATTCGCGGCATGAGAGATCGGCAGTAGTGATGTAGAATAGAGAGTCAGGACTGACGCAAGCTATGGATTTCTTATCCTAATGTAGGTTCTTTTTTCGCCGGGCGGGGCGAAAAAAGAACCTACAAAAGAAGGAAAGTACCATACTGCCGGCTCCCCTGAGCCTGCCTGCCCTGAGCGTGTCGAAGGGTCGAAGGGCAGGCTACAATCGCCTTTGCGTAAGTCCTAAGAGTATAGAATAGGCGACGACGCAATCTGCGATCTGCAATTCGAGCAGGAGGAAACCATGAGCACCCTGATCAAAGGCGGAACGATCGTCACAGCCAGCGAGACGTACCAGGCCGACGTGCTGATCGCGGGCGAGCAGGTGGTCACGATCGGCCACGGGCTGGCCAGCGACACCACGATCGACGCGAGCGGCAAGTACGTCATCCCCGGCGGCATTGATGTTCACACCCACCTGGACATGCCGTTCGGCGGCACAGTCTCATCCGACGATTTCTTTAGTGGCCACCAGGCGGCGGCTTTTGGCGGCACCACCATGCATATCGATTTCGCCATCCAGCCCAAGGGCGCCACACTGCGCGAGACGCTCGATATCTGGCAGGCCAAGGCGGCCGGCAAGGCGGCGGTGGACTACGGCTTCCACCTGGCGATCACCGACCTGCCCGACTCGATCATGGACGAGATCAAGCAGTGCCCCGACTACGGCGTGACCAGCCTGAAGCTGTTCATGGCCTATAAGGGCGTGCTGCAAGTGGACGACGGCACGCTGTTCCGCGCCATGCAGCAGGCCGCCGAGCACGGGCTGTTGATCATGGTGCATGCCGAGAACGGCGATGTGATCGACATCCTGGTCAAAGAGGCGGTGGCGGCCGGCCACCTGACGCCGAAGTATCACGCGTTGACCCGCCCGCCCGAGCTAGAGGCCGAGGCGACCAACCGCGCCATCCGCCTGGCCGAGGTGGCCGGCGCCCCACTGTACGTGGTGCATCTCACCAACAACGGCGCGCTGGAGGCAGTGCGGCTAGCGCGAGGGCGCGGCCTGAGCGATAAGATCTTCGCCGAGACCTGCACGCAGTATTTCTTTTTCACCAAGGATGATCTGGCGCGGCCGGGCTTCGAGGGCGCCAAGTGGGTCTGCTCGCCGCCGTACCGCGAAAAGAGCGACCAGGAAGCGCTCTGGGATGGCGTGGCCGACAACTCGCTCCAGGTGATCTCGACCGACCACTGCCCGTTCTGGTTCGAGGGCGGCAAGGATGGCCGAACGGCCGGCAAGGAGCTTGGCCGCAACAACTTCGCCGCCATCCCGAACGGCTGCCCCGGCATCGAAGATCGCATGATGGTGCTGTATACCCAGGGCGTGCGCGGCGGCAAGATCTCGATCAACCGCTGGGTCGAGCTGTGCTGCACCAACCCGGCCAAGCTGTTCGGCGTCTACCCCCAGAAGGGTACGATTGCACCCGGCGCCGACGCCGACATCGTGATCTGGGATCCCAACCAGAGCTACACGATCAGCGCGGCCAAGCAGCATCAACGCACCGATTACAACCTGTACGAGGGCATGGAAGTGACCGGTGTGCCCAGCGTGGTGCTATCGCGCGGGCGCGTGCTGGTGCAGGATGGCCAGTGGAAGGGCCAGCAGGGCGCCGGCAGGTTCGTCAAGCGCAAGCGCTTTGGCGCATAGCCTGGCTGGACGCGGCACCTGTGGCACGCTATTTGCGAAGCCGTCATCGCCAGAAACAATGCTGTGGAGGCGGTCCTCGGGCCGTCTCTACGCTTGCGCGGCGCGGGCTGGAGTATGTTTACGAACACGACTACCAGCCTCATAATAATCTAGGAATTTTGCTTGCGGTCACTTTCAGTTCTTTGTGTGTCGTGTTTCGCCCTGCTGGGCGAAACACGACACACAATTAAAGATAAAGTACCATGCTGCCGCAGGCTATGGAGAAAGTGCGTCATGCGAATACGTGTGGGGTGTGAATTTACGATCGAGTCATCCGCCCCAACGCCGACGGCCGGCATCATCCGCCCACGCGAGCGCGATTGGCATGTGCTGTTGGCGGAACGGCGCACCGTATCGCCGGATATTCCGGTGCATAGCTATATCGACGGTTTCGGCAACCACACCTGGCGCTGGCTCGCGCCGGCAGGCGTGATGCGGATTCGCTACGACGCACTTGCCGATGTGCCGGATGCGCCCGACCCGGTGCTGGCCGACCTGCCGGGCACACTGATCGATGCAGTGCCCGACGACGTGCTGATCTACACGCTGCCAAGCCGCCACTGCCAATCCGACCTGATAATTGATGAGGCCTGGCGGCTATTCAGCGCTGTGCCGGATGGCTGGGCGCGCGTCCAGGCGATCTGCGATTGGACACACCAGAACATCGAGTATGGCTATGGCAACAGCATTTCGACCACCTCGGGCTATGAAGCCTACCAGCAACGCCGCGGCGTCTGCCGCGACTTCGCGCATATCGGCGTCATGTTCTGCCGAGCGATGAACATACCCGCGCGCTACGCCTGCGGCTATCTGCCCGACATTGGCGTGCCCTACAACCCGAGTCCGATGGATTTTCACGCCTGGTTCGAGGCCTACATCGGCGGCGCATGGCGCACATTCGACGCGCGCCACAATACCCCGCGAATCGGGCGCGTGCTGATCGGGCGCGGCCGCGATGCCGTGGATACCGCGATACTGACCAGCTACGGGCTTAGCACGCTGACCGGCATGAGCGTCTGGGCCGATCGGGTCGACGAAGCGATTACGCTCGACGACCCAATCCAGCAGCTAGAGGTACAAGGATGAACAACGCCAGCGAACTGTTTGAGCCAGCTCTGGATGCCGTACAATTTATCGATCATCGCAACCTGACCTGGAGCAATATCCGCCAAACAGATTACTGGCTGCACAAGCGTTTCCAGTACACGTACCCCGGCCCCGTGCGCGAGCTGCGCCAGCGCCTACTGGTGGTGCCGCCCGCGCAGTATGGCGACCAGCGACTGTGCGCGTACGCCGGGCGGATCGTGGGCGCGGAAGGGTCGGAAAGCAGCTCGATCGACGATTTTGGCAACCGCGTGTTGTCCTTCTACATCCCCGAGGTGCCTTTCGATATCACATTCGAAGTGGCGCTGAAGATCGAGCGATCCGGCTACCCAACCCTGCTGCCCAAATTGAGCGTAGCGCAGGCCGCGCCGTTTCTGGCCGAAACCACACTGACCGCCAGCGACGATCGGATCGCTGCGCTGGCGCGATCGCTCGCGGCGCAGCACCACACGCCGCAAGCGTTGGCCGAGGCGATCAACACATGGGTCTGGCAGACGATGCGCTACGGCTGGGGAGTGACCCATATCGGCACAACCGCCGCCGAGGCGCTCGCGCTGGGCCAGGGCCTGTGCCAGGATTACGCGCATATTATGCTGGCGATCTGCCGGGCGGCCAATCTGCCGGCGCGCTACATCTCGGGCCACCTGCTCGGCGAGGGTGGCTCGCACGCCTGGGTCGAAGTGCTACTGCCAGCCGATGATGGCAACCTCGCGGCCATGCCGTTCGACCCAACCAACCATCGCCGCGCCAACCTCGGCTACATCACGATCGCGGTGGGCCGCGACTACCGCGATGTCGCGCCGACCTCGGGCAGCTTCATCGCCCCCTACCAGGGCCAGCTCACCGCCAGCAAGCGCGCCGGCCTGACACGCATCGAATACGCAGCAGTGTGATACACTATAGGCACGACGCGGCGTTTTTGGTGGGAGTGTGGGGCAGACCAGTCTGTCTACCCTCTGCATTGCGACGACACGCGGCATCATTGGCGGTGGGCTCCTTTTCCGCCATTGCAACCCCATATAAGGGGAACCATCTATTTATCGGTTGTCTCTACGGCGTCGGGCAGAGTGCCTTATCGCACATCTGTACGCATTTTATCACAAATGGCGGTATTTAGGAATTCAATGGGCTAAAGCAGAGCGCTTATCCCGCCCGTAAACAGTGCGGGTTTCCGCGCCTAAAGGCAAGCAACATGAAAATCGCACCTGTGGCTGATGTGAAAGCCCACTTCAGCAGTTATCTTGAGCAATCGACGGATGGCCCAATCGTCGTAACAAAGATTGGAGGTGCCCCTATGACCATTACCGACCTTTCCCGCCAGGATATTCTCGACATATCGCGCGAGACGACGCTGTACGAGTGGACGGCCCAGACCGCAATGAAGCCCATGGTAATCGATCGCGCCGAGGGCATCTATTTCTGGGATGTGAATGGCAAGCGCTATATGGACTTCAACTCGCAGCTCATGTGCGTCAACATCGGCCACGGCGACAAGCGCGTGATCGAGGCTGTCAAGGCCCAGATGGATCAGGTCTGTTATGTTGCGCCGACAGCGGCGACCACCGCCATTCGCGCCGAGCTGGGCCGGCTGCTCCAAGAGGTCACACCCGGCAACCTTTCGAAGGCGTTTTTCACCAACGGCGGCGCCGAGGCGAACGAGAACGCGGTCAAGATCGCGCGCATGTTCACGGGCCGCCACAAGATCATGGCGCGCTACCGCGCCTACCACGGCGCCACCGCCGGCGCGGTCACGCTCACCGGCGACCCGCGGCGCTGGGCCGCCGAGCCGGGTATGCCCGGCGTAGTGCGCTTCCCCGATTTCTACCCCTACCGCGCCGGCAAAGATATCGAGGATGCCGAGTACACCACGCAGGTGCTGAATGCCACCGAAGATATCATCCAGTTCGAAGGGCCGCATACGATCGCAGCCATGATCATCGAGACGGTGGTCGGCACTAATGGGATGCTGATCCCCTCGGCCGGCTACATCCGCGGGCTGCGCGAGCTGTGTACCAAATATGGCATCCTGCTGATCGCCGATGAGGTCATGAGCGGCTTCGGTCGCACCGGCGAGTGGTTCGCCGTCGATCACTGGGGCGTGGTGCCCGACATACTGACAATGGCCAAGGGCCTGACCTCGGCCTATGTGCCGCTCGGCGCGACGATGGTAACCGATACGATCGCCGAGTACTTCGAGAACAACACGCTCTACGCCGGCCTGACCTACAACGCGCACCCGGTCGGCTGCGCGGCGGCGGTGGCCTGCATCAACGTCTATAAAGAGGATCACCTGATCGAGAACGCGCGGGCGATCGGCGAGATTCTCAAGGTCGAGCTGAACAAGCTCAAGCAGAGGCACCCTTCGGTCGGCGACGCGCGGGCGATCGGGCTGTTCAGCCTGCTTGAGCTGGTCAAGGATCGCACGACGCGTGAGCCGCTGGTGCCCTACAATCCTAAGCCGAGTGAGATGGGCCCGATCCCGGCCTTCAACGCCTTCCTGCGCGAAAACGGCCTGTTCACCTTTGTGCGCTGGAACACCTGCTTTGTGAACCCGCCGCTCACCATCACCGAGCAGCAGCTGCGCGAAGGGCTGGCGATCGTCGACCGCGGGCTGGAAATTGTGGATCGAGCTGTCGCCTAGAATCAGTCGGCAGTCGGCAGTCAGCAGTCAAGCACTGGCTTTTCAAAGGCCGAACGCTGTCACCAATTGCGTTGCTTGTTCGCCTGCCCTTCGACCCTTCGACATGCTCAGGGCGGGCAAGCTCAGGACGAACGGCAGCAAGGTACTCCACAATTCAATGTTGGTCGTTTGTTCGTGTCGCGGCGCGCCGCGACACGAACAAACGACCAACAATAAGAAGCAAAGTACCGCACTGCCGTAGGCGAAACAATCCTCACACTGCTACCTGCTCAATGAAAAACACTCGTAAAGGAAAAAAACATGAAAACCTACCAAAACTTCATCGGCGGCGAATGGATCACCTCGGCATCGAGCAAGCGCGTGCCGAACATCAACCCGGCCAACACCGATGATGTGCTGGGCGAGACGCCGCTCTCGACTCGCGCGGAGGCGGCCTTCGCGGCCGATGTCGCGGCCAAGGCCTTCCGCGAGTGGCGCAGGGTGCCGGCGCCCAAGCGCGGCGCGATCGTCAGCCGCGCCGCTCAGCTGATGATCGAGCGCAAGGAGGAGATCGCCCGCGCGCTCAGCCACGAGGAGGGCAAGCTGCTGGCCGAGGCGCGCGGCGAGATGCAGCGCACGATCAACATCCTGGAGTTCTGCGGCTCGCACGGCCGGCGGCTCAACGGCGAGACCATCCCGCTTGAGCTGGCCGATAATTTCGGCTACACGATCAAGCAGCCGCTCGGCGTAGTGGCGCTGATCACACCCTGGAACTTCCCGGTGGCCATCCCGGCCTGGAAGATGGCGCCGGCGCTGGTCGCTGGCAATACGGTGGTCTTCAAGCCGGCCTCGCTCACGCCCGAGACAGCCGCGCTGGTAGTGCGCTGCTTCGTGGATGCCGGTCTGCCGGATGGCGTGCTGAACCTCGTTTACGGTGGCGGCGGCGAGGTTGGCACAGCGCTGATCGACCACTCGGCCGTCAAGGCCATCTCATTCACCGGCTCAACCGAGGTGGGTTTGAGTGTCTACGAGCGCGCGGCGCGGCGTGGTATTCGCGCCCAGTGCGAGATGGGCGGCAAGAACCCGGTGATCGTGCTGGAGGATGCCGATGTCGACCTGGCGGTGGCCGGCGTGGCGGGCGGCGCGTTCGGATCGACCGGCCAGCGCTGCACCGCCACCAGCCGCGTGATCCTGATGCACCCGGTGGCCGACGCCTTTTTGGAGAAGCTGGTCGGCATCGCCGGCAAGATGCGGCTGGGCGACCCGCTGGCCGATGGCATCGACATGGGGCCAAGTGTGGACGACAGCCAGCTACAGACCGTGCTGAGCTACCTGGAGATCGGCAAGGCCGAGGGCGCCGAGCTGCTATGCGGCGGCGCGCGCGCTACCAGCGGCACGCTCGGCAAGGGCTACTTCGTCCAGCCGACGATCTTCGACCGCGTGCGGCCGGAGATGCGAATCGCCCAGGAAGAGATCTTCGGCCCAGTGCTATCGGTCATCCGGGTCGAGAGCTTCGAGGAGGCCATGGCGGCGGCGAACGACTCGCCGTTTGGCCTGACTTCGAGCATCTACACGCGCGATGTGTCGCGCATGTTCCGCTACATCGACGAGATCGAAACCGGCATGACCCACGTCAACTCACCCACGCTCGGCGGCGAGGCGCAGCTGCCGTTCGGCGGAATGAAAGCCACCGGAGTCGGCCCGCGCGAGCAGGGCAGCGAGGTGTTCGACTTCTACACCGAGACCAAGGTTGTGTATATCGACTACACCGGCGCGAAGCGCGAGGGGAAGCTGTACTAGCGCGCTTCGCGCTGGGGATTGGGGATTAGGGACTGGGGATTGGGATGCGCTACTCCCAATCCCCAATCCCTAGTCCCCAATCCCTCATCTCGCTGATCGCCTATCGAACGCTGAATGCCGCCACCGGCTTCAGCGTTCATAGTATCTCCGCCCATGCCGGACGATCGGTCAATGCTGATACCACCGGGAGGGAGCTATGCTCCAAAAGCTCACCGTCGTAGCTCCACGCGATAACGATGCGCTCACGTTGCGGCGCGGCCGCGCGCTGGCGCAGGTGCTGCTGCTACTCATGACGATCGGGGTTGCGCTGGCAGCACTCAGCCTGAACGATCATGATCGGCCGGCACAGATCACCACCGCGATCGGGATGACGGTCTTTGTGCTGGTATATTCGATCAATCGCGCCGGGCGCGTGCGGTTCGCGATGTTGATCTTGTTGATCGGGGGGACGTGCTCCACCGTGATCGGAGCAATGATTGCCGAACGACCGATCCCGATGATGTTCTTCCTGGGGCTGATCGTCGTAGTCGCGGCGGCGTTCGGGCGCCCACTCACGCCAATCATCTGGGCGGCGGCGCTCTCGACTGTGCCATTTGTCCTCAATCTGGGCGTCTATGGCACACTTACGGCCCCCACAGCATCGATCGTGCTGCCCGACGGGCGCTGGCTGCCTTCGATCTTTTCGCAGGAGCTTGAGGCCTTGTCCCTGCTGTGGATGCTGGCCGGCACCGCGTATCTCTCTAGCCGCCTGCTCAACCAGCAGCTTGAAGAAAGCCGTGCCGCGACCGAGCAGGCGCTCGCCAGCAATCAGGCGCTGCGCCGATCGGAAGAACGCTTTGCCAAAGTTTTTCAGCGAAATCCAGTCGGGATGAGCATCACGCGGCTCGATGATGGGCGTGTCATCGATATAAACGACAGTCTTCTCAGCCTACTGGAGTATAGCCGCGACGAGGTCATCGGCAAGACAACGCTTGAATTAAATATATGGGCGCAGAAAAGTGATCGCGAGCGAACTGTGCAAATGCTGCGCGAAGGGCAATCAATCCATGATCAGGAGCTCCGGATTCGCACCAAATCGGGCGAACTGCGCGAAGGGCTAAACGCGATCGAGCTGATCGAGTTAGACGGTGAGATCTGTATGCTGTCGATGCTGTACGATATTACCGAGCGCCAGCGTATCGAGGCCGCGCTGCGCGACAGCGAGGAACAATACCGTCTGATCGCCGAACACTCGCGCGACCTGATTGTGCTGCTGGATTCCGAGGGCCGCGTGCTCTACGCCAGCCCATCGCATCAGCCCGTGCTCGGCTACGCGCCGATCGAAATGATTGGCCATGCAGCTATCAACAATGTACATCCAGATGACCGTGATCTGATGGCACGCGAGTGGGCCAAGCTCGCGACCAAAGGCCATATCCAGGTCACCATCCGCGCTCAGCATGCCAATGGCGAGTGGCTATGGCTGGAGATATCCAGCTCAATCCTCGACCAGCAGGGCAGCACCGTGAATGTATCGCGCGATATCACCGAACGCAAGCGGCTCGAAGCGCAGCTGATTCAATCCCAAAAGATGGAGACAGTCGGGCGGCTGGCCGGCGGTGTCGCGCACGATTTCAACAACCTGCTGACCGCGATCACCGGCTACGCCGATCTCGCGCTCGAAGATCTTCCGCCGGCCAGCCCGGTGCGCGGCGACATCAAGGAGCTGCGCAAAGCCGCCGATCGCGCCACCAACCTGACGCGCCAGCTGCTCGCATTCGCGCGCAAGCAGCTGATCGAGCCGCGAGTCGTGAATCTCAACCAGCTGATCATCGATATGCGCGGATTCATTTGCCGCCTGATCGGCGAGCATATCGAGCTGAACACCCTGCCGGCACCCAGCCTCGGCAGCATCCGCGTCGATACCAACCAGATCGAGCAGGTGATCGTCAATCTGGTGATCAACGCGCGCGACGCGATGCCGCAGGGCGGCCGGCTGGCGATCGAGACGGCGAACGTTGTGCTTGATGCCGAGGATGCCGGCGAACACATTGATGTCACGGCCGGTCGCTATATCCTGCTGACGATCGGCGATACCGGTGTCGGCATGGATGCCGCGGTTCAGAAACATCTGTTCGAGCCTTTTTTTACCACCAAGGGGCCCGGCAAAGGCACCGGGCTGGGGCTGGCAACCTGCTACGGCATTATCAAGCAGCACGGCGGCTATATCCTGCCCGATAGCGAGCTGGGCCGCGGAACGCTCATGAAAGTCTATCTGCCACGCGTTGACGCGCCGCTCGACTCGCTGCCCGCCGCCGAGCCGCACCTGAATCCACGCGGCGCCGAGACGATCCTGCTGGTGGAAGACGAGCCGGCGGTGCGCGATCTCGCGGCGCGGGTGCTGCGCAGCCAGGGCTACACCGTGCTGGAAGCCGGCGATGGCGTAGAAGCGCTCACAGTGGTTGAGCAGCAGCCGGATGCGCGCATCGTTCTGCTGCTTACCGATGTGGTAATGCCGCGCATGGGCGGCGGCGCGCTGGCCGAGCGCCTGATCGCTATGCGCCCCGGTATCAAGGTGCTGTTCACATCCGGCTACACCGAGGATGCGATGCTCCACGCCGGCCAGCTAGCTACCGGCACGCATTTTATGCACAAGCCATTCTCGCCGGCGGCGCTGGCGCAAAAGGTGCGCGGCATCCTCGATTCATAAACTCGGAAGCACAAGCTGGCACAAAAAGCGATGTCATTCATTGCAAAATGAAGTGCGCGCTGGCTGGCTAGGATCTCCCAGCCCGCAGCACCGGCTCGGCTACTGCGGCCGGCGCGCGCGTGGTGGCAGGCGCGCCCAGCGCCGCCGCCGCGGCCAGCACCAGCGCAACCCAGACCAGATCGGCCATGAAGAGGTGGATGATCTGCATAAAGATCGGCGCCAGCAGCGCGACATTGAGCACGCCGATCAGCAGCTGTGCGCCAAACAACGCAACCAACCCCCACGCCAGCCGCCGGGTGGCCACACTGGGCCGCCAGGCCGCCGCCAGCCGCCCAGCGACGATCGAGTAGACGCCGACCAGTACCGCCAGGATCGGGTGGATCACGCGCAGCTGGATCAGGAAGTGCGCGCCGGCCGAGAAATCGGCTTGTAGCCCATCCGCCAGCGACCCCGATGGGAACAGCGTATCGCCCAGCGCGGTGATCGCACCGCTCGCGCCCACCAGCAGCACGCCCAGCAGTCCCACAGCGAAGACCCAGCCCAGCAGGCCCTGGCGACCCTTCCCTGCGGCTCCCCCTGAGCTTGTCGAAGGGTCAGGATTCCGCAGCTGCAGCGACGCCCCGCCACCAGCCCACCAGGCCGTGAGCGTCAGCGCAGCCAGCATGAGGAACGTGTTCGCCAGGTGGATGCTGCCGACCACCGCGCGCCCAACCGAGGCGTTGTCCGCCGTCAGGCCCAGCCGCACCTGGAGCGCGCCAACCAATCCTTCGATCAGAATAAACGCCAGCGACAGCGCCGCGCCCAGGCGAACCGAATTTCCACGTGGAAAAGCGCGGAAAGCCCACACCACCAGCCCGATCACCAGCAGGCCGGCCAGCCCAGTGGTCAGGCGATGTGAGAACTCGATCAGCGTCGCGACCGGTGGGGCCAGCGGGATGACTTCGCCATTGCAGAGCGGCCAGTGGCTACCGCAGCCTGCGCCTGATCCCGAGGCGCGCACAAATGCGCCCCACAGGATCACCAGCAGATTATAGACCAGCACAGCCCAGGCATAGAGCGCAAAACGGCCGAGCTTCATGTGGTACTTTTCCTTCTTTGGTTGTGCGTTTTTTCGCTCGCAGAGCGAAAAAACGCACAACACATGGAATGATGCAGGCGAAATCATGCGACGACTACGTACATAATATCACAAGTCGTGGGGACCGGAGACGCGAGACAAGGAGACAAGGAGATGAGGAGATGCGAAACCTCAGCCCTCCCTGTCTTTTTGTCTCCTTGTCTCCCTGTCTCCTCGTCCCTACGCCGTCTCCCGCTCGGCCAGCGCTTCGAGCCAGGCCTGCGGCGGCTGGGCGCGCCAATCGCGCAGGTAGACGCCGGTGGCGTGGTCGCCGACAGCGAAATCTGCGGCGGGCAGACGCTCGAACAAGATCTGATCGGCCGCAGGCAGCCACAGGTCGGCTTGGGCGAAGGTATGGAACGAGTACGCCAGCCCTGGGGTGGTGAGGACATAGCGCGTCGCCGCGACAAAGATCATCCCTTGCGTCGGCGAGATCGCCTGATATGATTCGCGATCCATCCAGAACCGCGCCAGCGCCGCGAACTGGCCTTGCTCGAGCGGCGGCTGCGCCTGCACCCAGCGCCAGGCCGCGCCGGCGCCAGGGTCGGCCTCGATCAGATCGCGATCATCGGAGCGCAGGGCGATCAAACAGCTGAAGCCGGTCACTACGCCATCGCTGTCCCGGAAGACCGTCACGCCCTCGGGCTGGCGCTCGAACCAGCGCGCGGCGATCGCGGCCGATTGCTCACCCTCGTGCTTGCGCACCATCTCAATCAGCGCCGGCCAGTCGCTGGCGCGCGGCGTATCTTCCAGCAGCCCGCCAATATCATTCCAGCTAAAGGTTGAACGAATAAGCGGGTTGTCGTGCAGGAAGATCAGGTCGAGCAGCGCAATATACTGCTCGTGGCCCTGAGCATGCGCAAACTCATCCATATAAAAGTCGCGCGCGCGCCGATGCAGCTCGTGATGCCAGGGCGGGTTGCGCCACTTCAGGTCGGCCGATAGCGCCGCGCGTGCGAGATCGTGCGGAAAGATACCGCGCGCACCGGCCGAGACGAACGACAGATCGCGCAGCCACTCGAACAGTTCGCGCGCCTCGTCCACCGCAAGCATGGCCGCCAGCAGCGGCTCACTGGTCACGCGCACCTGTGAGCATGCTTCCAGAGCGGCGCGGTGGGCCACGCTCGGCACGCCGGCGATGAAGCGCTCCAGCAGCACGCGCACGACATCGGGGGCGGCCGCATCGTCGAAGCTCATGCCAGGCCGCTGGATCAATACCTCGACCGCCAATGAGAGCGCCAGCGGGTAGCAGTGGGTGAAGCGCAGCACCGCGTCACGCTGCTCGGGCGGGACGTTGCGGCGCTGGAGGTAGTCGGAAGCCTCGGCTGTGCTCAGGTTATCAAGCTGGATGGCGTGGGTAATCTCCTGCCAGCCTGGGTCGACCCGCCAGCCAGCCGAGGGTGGATTGCGGCCGGCCAGCACCACCATGGCATGCGCAGGAATCTGCGGCAGAAACTGGTCGCGCAGCCAGCTTTCGAGCGGCGTCAGCAGCTCGTACGTATCCACCAGAAGAACATGCCGCTCGGGCAGCACGTCGAGCGGATTCTCGGCGCCAGTCAGCTCGCGCAGCGCATTGAACACGCCATCGGGGGTCGGCTGGATATTGCGGCCATCGAGCGTCAGCGCCGGCACGCCGGCTTGCTCGCACAGCCGCGCGAACTCCGACAACAGCGACGTCTTCCCCACACCGCCCGGCCCGTAGACATGCAGCACCGCAAACGGCGGCTCATCCTCGGCCAGCGCATCGGCGAACAGTGCCAGCTCATCGCTGCGACCGACAAAGCTGCGCCGCCGGGCCGCGGCCAGCCGCGCGGCCAGTCGCGTCGCGCCGGTAGCCGCCGGCGCTGCGCGCGGCTGCGGCGCGGTTGGCGCCGGCGGCGCGGCTGGCCGCGCGCCACGATCAAACGACCCTTCGGCGATCGATTGGTACAGCGCGCTGGTCTCGACATCCGGCTCGACGCCCAGCTCGCGCTCCAGCACATCGCGGCAGATCCGGTACTGCGCCAGCGCGGCCGCGCGGTCGCCGGCCTGATAGTGCAGCTGCATCAATGCGCGGTGAAAGCGCTCCTGGAGCGGGTCGGCCGCCGTGGCGCGGCGGGCGTGCTCAAGCGCCTGTGTCCATGCGCCCGCCGCCGCATAGCCTTCGATCAGCTGATCGAGCACATTCAGCCAGCGCTGCTGCCAGCGCTCGCGCTCCAGTCGCAGCCACTCATCGTAGCTCTCGCTGTCGCGCACGCTGAAGCCATCCAGGAAATCGCCGCGATACAGCCCGGCCGCCTGCTCCAGGCGCTGCATCCGCTGCGCGGCATCGCCAGCGTGCGCGCCGCGATCAAGCTGGACGGAATGCGAGGCGCTCTGGAACTCATGCAGATCGACCCGTACCTCGCTATCGGCCTGCCATGCCAGTGTATCGCCCTCGGCGCGCAGCGGGAAGACCGGCAGCGACTGGCGCAGCCGCGTCAGCACTGTGCTGAGGCTGTTACGGCCCTCGCGCTCGCTGCTCTCTTCCCACAGCAGCGCGATGATCTGGCCGCGCGCGAAGCTGCGATCGGCCTCGGCCGCCAGATAGCATAACAGCGCCTGCGCCTTCTGGGAAGGCATGTAGATCTCACGGGCATCGTCCAGTATCGACGGCGCCCCAAGCAATCGCAGCCTTAGCATTGCCGACGCCTCCTTAACGCGGGATACGCGGCACGATCAATCTGACGCATTTGAAGCAGCAGGGTTTCTCACATTGACAATTATAACATGTTGAATATCGTAGTGTCGGCCCCATCTGGATGAGGTACAGCGTCCTGATCGTTGCCAAAACCGTAGCCAGAACTCGCAAATTCTAATTCAGTGTGCCCATGGTTGACCGGCGCGCAGCACAGTCGGATGTGATAGTACTTCATCGCCTTCCAGCCGGTCGCAGACAAATTCGCGCGTTGGATCATAGTCCCGGCCGTCTAACACGCCTAGGCGTGGCCCATAGAGATGCACCGAGATGGACAGCCGGCTGCTGGAGCTGCTAATCCGGTGAATGCCAGCCTCGTAGGCTCCCACTACCGAGGCACCGTCTTCGTTTCGTAAGGCCCGCTGCCATGCCTTCCGCAAACGCGCCGTACTGGGCTGGGCACCATCGTCGAGACGCTCGTAGCGCTCCTCCAGCAGCGTGCCAACGACACACTGGTAGACACCCCAGGAGGTATGGTCGTGAATCGGGGTCGATGCCCCCACTGGCCAGACAAATACTTGCAGGCAAGGCGCCGCCTCCCGCACTCCGTAGGTCGCGGCGATTGTGGGTTCCAAGCCAGACGGTGCCTGGTATAAGGACGGCAAGATCTGCGTCACGATAAATCCTGGATCGCGGGCCAGTCGGGTGAGAAATGCGCTGCTTTCGTCGAATCCCAGCTCGGGCAGCCGGCGATACAGGCGCTCAAATACACGTATGCTTTGTGTGGATGTCATAATATATCGAACCTTCCTTTCGGTGGGCGTTGGTAGGTTGGTGGTGCCACTCTAGCAGGTTAGCCCTATGCGCATCGTACAGACGCCCTACACCAACCATACTTACCGGTAAATGCCGGTGAGATTGGCGTGCGGAGCGGCGCCCTTGGGGTGGGTAAGCCGTCAATAGCGTGATCTCGCTATCTTTTTGCAACGCGCACCGCTCGTGGGCCTGGGCCGTGCGGGCGGCGATTCTTTGTGCCCGGCGTTAGGGCAGCGCGAGTATGTCGTGCTAGTCCGCCGCTCCCGATTTGGCGCGACATCCGTACGATACCAGCCTGCTATGCTGATGCCGGGAAGAAGGACAGCATGGACGTGACAAACAGTATCGCAGCCAAAACCTTTCCGAGAGGAGATACATCAATGCTGCCTGCAGGGCGTCGAACACACCAGGTGGTAAGCATGCACATCGTTTGTACCACCACCACTGCTGCCGCACGGGTGCT
>WNGB01004802.1_pt1 | contig 20960 bp, 21 predicted proteins | sample 5400681 | NCBI WGS metagenome assembly WNGB01 (sample SAMN13153367, study PRJNA577476) | soil metagenome | isolation source: 115 cm soil or saprolite under grassland replicate 2 | place: USA:California | collected 2016-06-15
CGGAACCCTGTTCTCGTCGAGACCGTAGGTGGCGACGGGCGCATCCACGCCTATTCTCTCGATGATCATGCGGTAGGACCCGGCCAGCGGCGGCCCGGACTCAGCGGGCGCTGCAGCCGTGAGGCTCGGGCTCGGCAATTGTACTGCTTGCTCTTCTGAGTCCCCGCCGCTCAGAAGGACGTAGGCAAGGACGCCGGCTCCCGCGAGCAATCCCAGGCCGGCGAGCGCCATTAATAACTTCGTCGCGGCGGCGCCCCCCATCGAGTTACCGCCGCAGCTTCTCTTTTCCAACAACCGCATGGACCCTCCTCAGGGAGAACTATCTATCCTAAAGGGTAACGTCGGGTCACACTGTCCGTAGCGTCACGGTACGCATAAATGGCGTGACAATCGCATATCATTGGGGCGTCCCCGCGGTCTAAACGGACCACTGCACTCCGAAAGTTCAGCGAAGTGCTAAAATGGCGCCACACTCCGCCAAAAAAGGAGAATCGCTATGGCCCAGTTCCAGCAGTCCACCACCGTCAGCGTCCCGCCCGAGAAGGCGTACGAGTACCTGGCCGACATCTCGAAACACACAGAGTGGGCCCCGCACCTTGCCAGCGCAGAAAAGACCTCCGACGGTCCCGTCGCCGTCGGGTCCACCTTCCGCACCGTCGGCCGGCAGTTGGGCACGCACGAGGCTCAGGTCAGGATCACCGAGTTGGTCCCCAACGAGAAGATAGTCTTTGAGTCCGAGGACGACACCGGCCAATTCCGGCACAGCTTCTCGCTTCAGCGAAGCGAAAGCGGCGAAGATAAGAGAGCGCCTCGAAGCGTAGCCACTCACCGGTCATAATTCGGCTCAGGGCGCCACCGCGAGAACGACCACTCCGGCCACTATGCCGAGCGACGCCCACACCCGCCACAGGCCGAACCCCTCACCGAGGAACACCACGCCGAGGGCCGCGCCAACCACTATCCCGACCTCACGCGAGGGAGCAACGTAGCTCACTCGGCTCGTCTCCAGCGCGGCCAGCACAAGTAGATATGCCAGCTGGATCAGCACTCCGGCCGCCACGATGCTCCACCTGCGTGATTGCCATTCCTCGCGCACCTCCTCCGGGGCACGCCGCAGAGCGACACTGGTGGTGATGAGGGCGTGCCCCGTCATCGCGAACTGGTTCAAGACCACCGGTGAAAGCTCATCAAGCGCGTTCTTGTCCCACAGCGAATACGTCGCGATCAGCCCTCCGGTAAGGAGCGCGGTCCGTCCCGCGGGCCCGTTAAGCGCTCGCATCGGCGCGGCGAGGTCTCGAAGGGCATGCGGCTCGATGTGCAGCAAATATACGCCCGCCGTAATCATCGCTATCCCGAGCACGGCCAGGGCCGAGATGCTCTCATCGAGCAGCAGCGCTGCGGCCACGGGTATCAGCGCCAGACCCACGCCACGCGACACGGGGTAGACGGAGGAGAGGTCGCCGAGACGGTAACCACGCGCGAGCGACAGCCCGTACACGCCGTGCAGGCATGCTGTCACGCAGCCGAGGGCGATCCCCGCCTTCCCGAGCCCGTTCAAGGCCGCGATAGCCACCGCCGGTACCAGCAGCGTGAACGCCGCGACCACGCCGGCAGAGCCGAGAAAAGCGACCTTGTGTTCGCTGCGCTTCAGCAGGAAGTTCCAGCTGGCGTGGCAAAGCGCCGACGCGAGTACTAGCAGGAGCGCTATCCCCGTCATGGCTGCCTATTCTACGTCTAAGGCCGCTGGCATCTTCGCTTGGATGCTGTCCTCGCGCCTGGTCTACGCTCGTTTAGGAAGACGGCTTCTGCTCCGGTGAACCCAAATAGTAACTGCACCCGATCCGCGGGCGCGCAGTACGTTTCTGCGTTGGTTGTCACCCAGGGCATCTAGAATGGGGGGCATGAACGTCCCCACAGTCCGGACGGCGCACCTCGAACTTGTCTCGTTGTCACCGGCTTTTATAGAGGCGCTTCTCGCCGGCCGACGCGCCGGCGCCGAGACGGAAGCCGGACTCAAACTAGCGGACGGGTGGCCGGACGAGCACGATTCCCGCTTCCTTCGCCTCCGCCTGGAGCAGATACGGCAGAACCCGGAGAGCCAGCAGTGGTTGTTGCGCGCAATGGTGCTGCGTGGCCCCGAGCGGCTGATGATCGGCCATGTCGGTTTTCACGGGCCCCCGGAAACTGTCGGTCGCGCCGAAATGGGGTATACGGTGATGCCGGAGTTTCGGCGTCGGGGCTATGCAATCGAGGCAGCGACAGCGCTGATGGAATGGGCGAGCCAGGAGCACGGGACCAAACGCTTCTTCGTTTCTATATCGCCGGAAAACGGCCCTTCACTCGCAATGGCCGCGAAGATGGGCTTCACGAAGATCGGCGAGCAGACGGACGAAGAGGACGGCCTCGAGTTCGTCTTCGAGCTTGTCCGCACCTAAGCGCCGTTGTCAGCGCCGCCACCGCGCACGCTGCGGCGATGCCAAAGCTCGTAGCCGCCGGCCAGCCCAACGGCGGCCACCGCGACACAGATCGCGAGTAGGATCGCCCAGTCATCACGGGCGCCACTAACGGGAGCCTGCGCCCCAGGGAGATCTGCCCGGATGGGTTTGACGTTGGCCAATGATGGCGGCGTCGGCACTGCGACAACCGGCTCCGCCCCTGCTTCCGCGCTCGGCCCTACCGAATAGCGACCCGCCGCAATCAAAGCGGCATCCGCACCTCCGGCAATTCTCTCGCCCGATGCCTGCGTTTGTCCGAACCTCGCATCATCGAAATAGGCCTCCGCCCGCGCCTCCGACAGGGGGCGCAACATCAGTCGCACCTTGGCGGTTTGCGCGCCTGACGGCGCCTGCACGGGACCAGCCGCGAGCCTGCGAAATCCCCCATCGTCCGGATGTGTATCCTTCGAAGAATCGGTCGAGTCAATCGCCTGCCCGCTTCCGTCGGCGCTGGCATACCACGAGACGCGAAGTAAGACCGACTCCGATCCCGGGCCAGCAAATGCTTGCACCGATGCGTCGTAATACGCGCCGCCTTGTACGGCGATCGTCTGGTAGGCCCATTTCGTAGAAGACGTCTCCGAACGCAACATCAGAGCCCGCGAGCCCTCAGTTCTCGGCTCTACGACAGTCATCATGTCGCCGCCTTGCTTGCGCCATCCGAATGGCGTACCGTCACCGCGCAGCTCCTCGAACCCTGCGTTGACCAGGTGCGGGAAAACAACTGGCTCAACGGCCGGCAAGGGCGTCGCTTCCGCGGTCGAACCGGGCGTCTGCTGCGGTGCCGGCGTGCGCGTTGGTGACGGTGGCTTAGGGGTGCTGGTGGGTGTGACCGTTGCAGGCGCTGGTGTCGGTGGGCCTGATGGAGCCGGTGTTGGCGTAGCAAGTGGCGGCAGGATGGCGGCGGGGCCCGAGAATACGAAATCGTCCAAGAGTACCGTGAAGGGAGAATCTGCCTGGACAACGACGCTCGTTCGAGCGTGGCGGGCCGCCAACGGTGATTGAGATGGACCCGTCGAAAGGAAGTAGAACGTCCCGTCAGACAATGGCAGCCAGTTAGAGTCCTTTTTGAATGGAACTTCCTGACTACTGGCATCGAACCAGTCCACCCGCAAGAAGAGCCGACCCAGGCCGCCGCCGGACATGGCCGCCCAACCGGTCAGCTCATAGTTCTGTCCTGGCTGAACGTCCGTCCACTGGTACACAAACTGAGTGGTCGGCTGACCAGTGCCTACAAAACGCCCGGCCAGCGCGCCTTCGTGAACAGGCGCGCTCACCGCATCCAGCTCGCTTAGATCGCCGCCAATGATCGACCAGCCCGCGGGACCTTGCTCGAAACCCCCGTTGGCCAGCAATTCGGAGGCATCGGCGTACCGCCCGCCAACGGTCACCAGGGCGGCTATCAGTACGAAGCTGAGGGCGGCGCGACTCATCACGGCGGTGTCTTCGGGATCGTTAGCAGCCATTCTATGCGCCGAGCACGGAGTTGGGAAGCGTTCTCGGCGGCGGCTAAGGTCCATTTCATTGCTGAGGCTCTCGATCCTCTCCTATAATCGAATCGATGGGAGATAACGGCGCGGGCTTGGAGGCCGCTGCGCCCTCCGCCGAAGGCGGACGCGCGGTGCCACGCGTTATCGCTGTCGATGGCTCGGCGGCTTCAGGCAAGAGCACGATAGGCCGGAAGCTCGCCGAAAAGCTCGCGTATCCCTTTCTGGATACAGGACTAATGTATCGGGCCGTGACGCTGGCCGCTCTTGAGCGAGGCGTTGACGTCAACGACTCAGGCGGGCTTACCCAGCTCGCCCGTTCCATGCGTCTAGAGGTTGGGCCTTCCGCGCCGGGTTCCGTCGAGACTTGCTCGATCAGCGTCGACGGGGAGGACGTTACGGCGCAACTGCGAAGGGCAGACGTCGAGGACGCGGTCTCGCTGGTGTCGCGGGTGCCAGGCGTACGAGAAGCTCTCGTCCAGCAGCAGCGGGAGATAGCGGGACGACAAGCGATGGTCATGGCCGGCCGCGACATCGGTACAGTCGTCCTGCCCGATGCTGACCTGAAGGTATACCTGGACGCGTCCATTGGAGAACGGGCCCGCCGCCGCCACGCCGAGTTCTCCACCCATGGACGCACGGTTACGAAGGAAATCGTACTCGAGGACCTGCAACGGCGCGATCAGATCGACAGCCAGCGGGCAGTATCTCCGCTTCGCCCGGCGAAGGATGCGATCGTTATCAAGACGGACGGGTTGTCGCAGGTCGAAGTCTTGCAGCGAGTTCTTCGTCTTGTGGATGGAGCCTTATGAAGGACCGCCTTCAGACCATCTTCTACTGGCTGAATATTTGGACGTGGATAAAGCTCGTCCTGTCCTTGGTGACAAGCCGCGATATCATGGGTCAGGAAAACATCCCGCGGACGGGCGGCGTCATCTTTACGTCCAATCACTTCAGCGTTGGTGACCCGCCGATTCTTATCGGCATCTTTCCGCGCCGCATCGTCTGGATGGCTAAACAAGAGCTCTTCGACGTTCCCGTCTTCGGGAAGCTGTACAACATGGGCGGCTTCATCCCCGTCCGGCGATTCGAGGGCGACCTGCGCGCGATCCGGAGGTCACAGGAGGCGCTGCGCCGGGGCCACGTCCTTGGCATGTTTCCGGAAGGGACGCGCAGCGGCGGACGCCTTGGTCCCGGCGAACCGGGCACGGCCCTGATCGCCTTGAGGACGGGAGCGCCCGTACTCCCGGCCGCCATCTGGGGTACCGAGCACGTAAAGCTGCCGCGAGACTTATTGCGGCGAACGCGCGTTCATGTGAGATACGGCGAACCATTTCGCTTGCCACAGCCGGCCCGAATCACGAAGGAAGAGGTCGCCGCGGGAACGGAGCAGATCATGCGTCGCATCGCCGAGCTGCTGCCCGCTGAGTTTCGCGGTGCCTATGCGGATGCGCCGGCTCCGGCCGCCGCCGTTCGAGCGAGGAACTAAGTCTGCGATGCGAGTCATCCTGGCCCAGCCCCGCGGGTTCTGCGCTGGTGTCGAGCGCGCTATCGATGTGGTGGATCGAGCGATCGGGGTATTCGATTCGCCGGTGTATGTCCGGCACGAGATCGTCCACAATCAACGCGTCGTGGATGACCTGCGCTCAAAGGGCGCCGTCTTCGTTGAAGATGTGGATGAGATACCGGAGGGCGCGCCGGTGGTATTCTCCGCCCACGGCGTCTCTAAGGCGGTCAAGGCCCGCGCTAAGGATCGCGGCCTACGGGCGATCGATGCCACCTGTCCGCTCGTGACCAAGGTCCACCGGCAGGTCCTGCGTCTCAATCGCCTTGGATACGAGATTCTTCTCATTGGTCACGCCGGTCATCCGGAGGTCGAAGGGACGCTTGGTCAGGTGCGCGAAGGGGTCCGCTTGGTCCAGAACGTCGACGAAGCAGAGAGCGTGGAGGTCAACGATCCGGAGCGGGTAGCTTACGTGACGCAGACCACCCTTTCGTTAGATGACACAGACGATATCTTGCGTGTCTTACGGCGCCGCTTTCCATCGCTTCAGGACCCGCCAACCGATGACATCTGCTATGCGACGCAGAACCGGCAGATGACCGTAAAGCGGCTGGCGCAGATGGTCGACGTCGTCATCGTTATCGGCGCCGCCAACTCTTCCAACTCAAATCGGCTCGTTGAGGTGGCGCAATCGCAAGGGGTGGCGGCCTACCGCATCGCTTCCGCCGATGAACTTCGGCAGGAGTGGTTTCGGGACGAGCAAACTATCGGCGTAACCGCCGGGGCCTCGGTGCCTGAGGTGCTCGTGGAGGAGACGGTCCGATTCTTCAACGAGAACTTCGCGGCGGAAACGGAAGAGGACGCCGAGGGCGTTCGCGAGGATGTGTACTTCCCGCTGCCGCTTGAGCTTCGCGCCGAAGCGGACCAGCGCTCCTCCACCGGAACTCTCATCCCTCAGAGACGTTCCTAGTAATCAGAATAAGGTCTGAGGACGAGATCGAGAGGCGCGTACTCATGTGCGGAATCATAGGCTACGTGGGGGAGCGAGAAGCTGCGCCGATACTCCTTGACGGCCTGGCGCGCCTGGAGTATCGAGGCTACGACAGTGTGGGTATCGCCGTGTTGCAGGAGAACGGCGGCATCTCGATACACAAGCGAGCCGGCAAACTCGGCGGCCTTGCGTCCACGCTTTCGGAGAAACTACCCGGCGGCCGACAGGGGATCGGCCACACCCGGTGGGCAACTCATGGCAAGCCAAGCGACGTCAACGCGCACCCGCACACCGACTGCGCCGGTGACATAGTCGTCATACACAACGGCATCGTCGAGAACTATCAGGAGTTGAAGCGGCAATTGCTGGCTGCGGGCCACCAGTTTTCGTCGGAGACAGACACGGAGGTCATTCCCCATCTTATCGAAGAACAAATGCGCGCCGGGAAAGACCTGTACGAAGCACTTGAGCAAACGGTCGCCGCTCTCTCTGGAGCTCACGCGATCCTAGGTATGAGCAGGGACGAGCCGGGGACAATTGTCGCTGCGCGCGCCGGAAATGCGGGGGGCGTCGTCATCGGCTATGGGCACGCGGAGAATTATCTCGCGAGTGACCTGCCCGCGCTTCTGCCTCACACCAGACGGGTCGTATTCCTGGAGGATGGTGACGTGGCTCGCGTGACGGCGACACGAACCACATACCGGCGAAAAGGGCTGACCGTCGAGCGAACGCCTCAGGAGGTACCTTATGATCCGGTCTCGGCCGCGAAGGGGACCTTCAAGCACTTCATGCAGAAGGAGATCGCGGAGCAGCCGGAAGCTATGCTAGATACCGTACGCGGGCGTGCGCTCTTCTCGGAGTCGAGGGTCGAACTCGAAGAGCTAACGCTGAGCCGGGCGCAGCTTAGCAGAATCAAGCGTGTCGTGCTGGTTGGAATGGGCACAAGTCTTCATGCGGCGATGATTGGCCGGCATTACATCGAGCGCGTGGCCGGGATTCCGGCGGACGTAGATAACGCCTCGGAATTTCGCTACCGCGAACCCATAGTCGGCCCCGATACGCTCGTTGTGTCGCTCAGCCAGTCTGGAGAGACCGTGGATACGCTTGCTGCCATGGAAGAGGCCGCAAGGAAAGAGTGCCTACAGATCGCCGTCTGCAACGTGGTGGGCAGCCAGGCGACCCGAGTGGCGGATGGTGTTGTGTATACACGCTGCGGGCCGGAGATCGGCGTGGCCAGCACCAAGACATACACGGCGGCGATCTGCGCGCTGTACCTGCTGGCGTGCTACCTGGGCCAGGAGCGGGGCGTCATTGACCACGAGCGCATGGGAGGGCTACTCGCGCCGTTGGCACGGCTTCCCTATCTGACGGGCGAAGTCGCGAACTGCAGCGCGGAGTACGAGCGGCTGGCGCAACAGTTCTTCCGCTGCAACAATTTCCTTTTCCTCGGGCGTGGGCTTCAATACCCGGTGGCCATGGAGGGAGCTCTCAAGCTGAAGGAAGTGAGCTACATTCATGCCGAAGGATATCCAGCGGGCGAAATGAAGCACGGCCCCATCGCGCTCATCGACCGGGAGATGCCGGTGGTGACCGTGGTGCAGCAGGATAAGCTGCGCGACAAGATGATTAGCAACATCGAGCAGATCAAGGCCAGAGAGGGCACGGTGATAGCGGTCGCCACCGAAGGCGACCGTGAGGTCGGCGACAAAGCGGACCATGTGGTGTACGTCCCGAAGGTGGTCGATCTGCTCGCACCCGTCTTGACGTCCATCCCGCTCCAGATGTTCGCGTACCACATGGCTGTGCGACGAGGCTGCGACGTCGATCAGCCCCGCAACCTGGCGAAGACCGTCACGGTGGAATAGCGCCGCCAGGTCCTTCTGGGTGGCGGTGCCAGGGTATTAGAATCGAATCGATGGACCTATCGATTGTGCGCAAGCGCCTCGAGGAGCGCGAGCGGACGCTTTCGCCGTACGCCGCGCGAAGCGCCGAGACACGCGGCCGCGAGACTCCGGAGGAGCCTTCGCCCGTCCGCACTGAGTTCCAGCGGGATCGCGACCGAATTCTTCACTGCAAGGCGTTCCGCCGGCTCAAGCACAAAACCCAGGTATTCATCGCGCCGGTTGGTGATCACTTTGTGACGCGTCTGACCCACACACTGGAGGTAGCCCAGATTGCGAGGAGCATAGCGCGCGGTCTCAACCTGAACGAAGACCTGGCAGAAGCGATAGCGCTGGCGCACGATATCGGGCACCCTCCGTTCGGGCATGCCGGCGAGCAAGCGCTGGCAGACCTGCTTGCGGAGGGATTCCGCCACGCCGAGCAGAGCCTACGAGTGGTGGATAGACTGGAGCGCCTCAACCTCACCTGGGAAACGAGGGACGGGATCGTAAACAGCTCCAAGGTGCGAGAGGACATCTTCGCTGAGGGCTACGGAACGCCGTCGACGCTCGAAGGGCAGATCGTGAAGGCGTCGGACGCCGTTGCTTACATCAATCACGATATAGCCGACGCCCTCAGGGCCGGTGTCATTACCGACGATGAGTTGCCGAAGGAAGTGTCTCAGGTTCTCGGGGCGCGCCATTCTCAGCGCATCAATACCCTAGTCTGCGACATAATCGAACACTCGTGGTCGGCGACGGGCGAGAGTCCCGACTTACCCTTATCTGAAATACGCATCGGCATGAGCGATCCGGTGTTGGCAGCGGCGAACACGCTCCGCGAGTTCATGTTCCAGCGCGTCTACTTATGGGAGGGCCGCAGGGAGGAGTCAGAACGGGCAAAGCGAGTGATATCGGTGCTGTACTCGCACTTTATGCGCCATCCAGAGGAGATGCAGACCGATTTCGGCATCGCATCGGACCCGCTGTGGCGGCGCGTGGCTGACTACGTGGCGGGCATGACAGACCACTTCGCGCTGGCGACCGCCGAACGCCTAGCTGACGGACGCCTGCCGTACGAGGATAAAACCGATCTTCCGTGACCGCGGTCACGTAGCACGTGTTTTGAATCGCCGATAAATGACGAAACTTTCCTGCTTGCCGGTTGTTATATAATATGGGTGTACGAGCGCGATTCATCGTCCCCTTCTGTTGGCCGTCCCGCATTGCCCCGTCCCTGCCGAACTGAGGCTGTGTTCGCATCGGTCCTGAAGGATGCCAGCTATGAACCAGATTGAGGAAATCAAAGCACGACTGGACATCGTTGATGTCATAGGTCAGTACGTGCAGCTGCAAAAGGCTGGCCGCTCTTTCAAGGCGCCTTGCCCGTTCCACACTGAGCGAACCCCCTCGTTCATTGTGTCACCTGAGAGGCAGAGCTGGCACTGCTTCGGCGCCTGCGGCACTGGCGGCGATGCGATCACCTTCGTCATGAAGAAGGAGGGCATGGAGTTCCCTGAAGCATTGAAGATGCTGGCCGAACGAACCGGCGTAAGGTTGCATGAACGCCGCGTCTCCGAACAGGAAGACCGGCGACGGCAGCGGCTTTTCGCCGCGAACGACGCCGCGGCTGAGTGGTACCGGCACCTTCTGATCACCGCGGAGGCGGCACAGCCGGCCCGGTTGTACCTGGAGCAGCGCGGCATCGACGAGGAGACCGCCCGGAGCTTCGGTCTTGGGCTCAGCCCGCAAACATGGGAAGGATTGCGCGAGCACCTTCGCGACGCCGGCTTCGGCGACGACGAGATGTCCCGCGCGGGACTGCTTGTGCAGGGTGAATCGGGTCTGCATGACCGCTTCAGGGGCCGCCTGATGTTCCCGATCCACGACGAAAAGGGACGCGTGGCCGGCTTCGGAGCGCGTTCGCTCGACGATCCTGCCGCAGCAGGACCGAAGTACATCAACACCTCGCAGACGCCTGTGTTCGATAAGAGTGGGCTCCTGTACGGCCTCAACCGGGCGACAAGCGGTATCCGCCGCGACCGGCGCGCAGTAATCGTCGAAGGCTACATGGACGTGATAGCCGCCCATCAGCACGGTTTCGACAACGTTGTCGCGTCTATGGGCACCGCCTTGACGGAACGTCAGGTGCGCCTACTGCGACGGTCGGCGTCTGAGATTGTGCTGGCACTGGACGCCGATGCCGCCGGTAGAGACGCTGCCATCAGAGGACATGATGTCGTTCGCGAGGCCTTGAAGGAGGGCGGCGCCGCCGTTCCGGTTGTCACCTGGCGGGGCTTGGCCGGTTACCAACAGGCGGTTGACGTAGAGCTGAAGGTAGCTGTCTTGCCCGAGGGACGCGACCCCGACGATGTGATTCGGGCGTCCCCGGAAGACTGGGGAACGCTTATCGACAGCGCGGTCCCGGTTCTGGACTTCCGGCTCGAGGCACTTGCTGCCGCGCACGACCTTTCGAGCCCAGCAGGCCGTTCTCAGCTGGCGCAGGAGTTTCTTCCCGTGCTCGGCGTGGTGACTGACCCCGTCCTTCGGGCCCATTATCTTCAGCGCTTAGGCAGGTTGGCAGCTACGGGGGAGCGTGAACTGAACGCCATGCTCGTCCCCGCGAGGCGCCGCAAAGGCGGCCCACCAACCGGGCAAGAGCCGGTGTCGACAGACGTTGGTCCACGCGGGGATGCCAGGGAGGAGTTTCTGCTGGCGCTGTTGTTGCGATATCCTGCCCTGCGCGAGGATGGCCTAGAGACGCCGGACGAGCTTTTTTGGAGCAGCGAGAACCGGGCGCTCTTGGCGGCCTGGAAGGGCATACGCACGGAAGAAGATCCATCGGAGCAAATAGAAGCCGTAAAAGAGGCGGTTCCGTTGGAACTGACGCCTTATGTCGAGCGTCTATTCTTGCGTAAGATGCCATCTTTCGACCGCAAGGAGGCGCGCAAAGCGTTGAGCGACTGCATCCAGCGCCTGGAACGACGCCGCCTGGAGGCGGAGAAACAGGTGACAGGCTCGCTGCTGGCGGAGCGGGAAGCTGAAGTGGGTGCGTCGGTTCTCGCCGAGGCGGCATCCGAGGAGACTGTTGGTGACAAACGGTTGTTGGAGATCGTGAGCCTTCAGATTCAAGATATGAAGACAGGACTAAGACTACACAGGAGAGAGATTGATGGCGGCATTGACGCCCTTGAGACAGGAAACAATGGTTAATCATTTTCAGGAGGACCCGGATCTGATCGAGCGGAGGCAGCGTCGCAATCGCCTCGCAGACGATCTTCTCGAAGACATCGTCGACGATTCAGACGCTGACCTCGATGACGGCGCGGACGAGCCCACCGAGGCGCCTCTTCAGGCCCGCGCCGACGTAAGCGACGAGGAAGACGCCAGCCCAGTAGGCCGGGTGGCCGTTCGCTCGCCGATTGAGATGGCTGAGTGGGGCGAGGCGCCCGACAAACTGGATGAGGCGGAGCCGGAGGTCGCGGACATCGAGCTCGAGGAGGGCATCGATGACCCAGTCCGGATGTATCTGCGCGAGATCGGCAAGGTCAGCCTCCTGACTGCAGATGACGAAAAGAAGCTCGCTCGGTCGATGGAAGAAGGCGACTACATACACCGCATTGAGCAGGCACATTTCGAGGAGTTCGGACGCAACGCTCGCGCGGTTGACGTCCTGGCGAGACTGATCCAGGACCTGTACGAACTTCAGAAGCCGATAAACACGCTGACAAAGGAATTGGGCGTGGGAAAGCTAAAGCCTGCGGAACTGATCGTGAAAGAGGAGTTCCGCAAGACGGTGGACGGCGAGATGGACGTGGAGATGGCCGAAAAGCTGGCCAGATCACTGAAGATCGAGGAGCCGGACGCGGAGCGCCTGCAGGTCCGCATGTCCATCGTGACCCACATCCTGACGCTGGAGATGATTTCATGGGCGACCAGGGCTATAGGAGCCGACGGCCGTTTGCCTGCGCCGCCCGAGGACCTGGCCGACAAACTCCTGCCCCACGAGGAAAAGACGCGCGCACACTTCCAGCGCCTCAAGGATGACGGTTTCCAGGCGGAGAAGCGCCTGACAGAAGCCAACCTGCGACTGGTCGTAAGCGTGGCAAAGAAGTACATCGGACGCGGCATGTCGCTCCTGGACCTGATCCAGGAAGGCAACATTGGCCTCATCCGCGCCGTTGAGAAGTTCGACTACCGCAAAGGGTACAAGTTCAGCACGTACGCCACGTGGTGGATTCGCCAGGCGATTACGCGCGCGATCGCCGATCAGGCGCGCACGATTCGAATACCGGTGCACATGGTCGAGACGATAAACAAGCTCGTCCGCATCAGCCGCCGGCTGGTCCAAGAGTACGGCCGCGAACCGTCAAGTGAGGAGATCGGCCGGGGAATGGAGATCGTGCCGGACAAAGTGCGGGAGATCATCAAGGTCTCGCAGGAACCCGTCTCGCTAGAGACGCCCATCGGCGAGGAGGAAGACTCCCACCTCGGCGACTTCATCGAGGACCAGGGCACCATGGCACCGGCGGAGGCTGCCTCACACCAGCTGTTGAAGGAGCAGGTGCAGGAGGTAGTCGCCTCCCTCACGCCGCGTGAGCAGAAGGTTCTCATCCTCCGCTTCGGACTTGAGGACGGCCGCAGCCGTACGCTGGAAGAGGTGGGCCGCGAATTCAACGTCACGCGGGAACGCATTCGCCAGATAGAGGCGAAGGCACTACGGAAGCTGCGCCACCCGTCGCGGTCGAAGAAGCTGAAGGACTACCTGGAGTAAGCGGGCGTCGCTGCTCAGTCCGCCCCAGGAAACGTCCGCACGTACGGGATGTCTTTCGACCTCTCGTAAGGGAGCGACTCCCAGAACCTGACGCCCATCTCCTGCTTCGTGGCTGCGAGGGCGTAGATGCGGCGCGCACCGCGGGCTCGCAACCGGCGTTCGATCTCTTCGGTCAGCTTACGCGCCAAGCCGCGTCGACGGAACTCCGGATGCACCGCGAGCCTGTATATGTGCCCGCGCCAGTTATCCCAGCCGCCAAGAACGGAGCCCACGAGCCGGCCCTCGCCCTCAGCGACGAGGAAGAGATCGGGGGACTGCTCCGTGAGCATCCGGAGGTGTTCCGGCGTATCCGTAATTGACGGACCGGAGCCGGTCTGCTTCCAAAGGGCAAGCAGTGCTTCCGCTTCGTCGGAGCGGGCCTCACGAATGTCGAACTGAACCATGGCTAGGAATTGTACGGCAATTGACGAGCGTTGGGCAGTTGCCTAGCATCATAGCCAGGAGTTGAGCATGCCAATCTACGAATACGTCTGCGCCGAGTGCGACACAAGGTTCGAGCAGCTCCGCCCTATGCAGGGTATGGACGACCCTGCGCGGTGCCCAAGCGGGCACGCAGAGGCGCAGCGCGTTCCGTCAACCTTCGCGGCACTGACGAAGGACTCATTGGGCGAGGCAAGCTCGATCGGCGGTGGTGGCGGCTGCGGCGGCGGTTGTGGCGGCGGCTGCACCAACTGCGCCTGCGGCTTGAACTGACGGCGAGTTGAACGGCAGCGGCTAGCGGAAGTAGTGCCGCGGACTGGGCGGCGCGAGCTTGGGACGCGAGTGCCCGGCCGCACCGGCGACCTCAGGGGCGGGTAAAGCCAATCGCTCCAGCTCTCTGGGGCGGCTGAGCAGGAGGTAGGTGGCAGCGGTCCCTAGTATCAACAGAGCCTCCAGGAGCGTCGCCAAGACGATCAGCGTGGTGATCTCTTGCCAGAATGTCTCGGGGAACATCTGGATCAGATGATCGGTGTTTGGGTCGAGTTGCCAGAAATCGTTGCTGAAGGCCAGCACGTGAAACTGAGACCACGCCGAATCGAACCCGGACGCCGCCACCACGGCGGCCGCGCCCAGAATACCGCCCGTGAGCAGCGCACCACAGAGCGCGGCCATCGCGAGCGCACGCGGGGGCCAGATGACGAACATCATCACCGCCAAGGTTAGGACTGCTGCCAGGGCGATGATCTGAACCTGGAACAGCGCCTGCACCAGATCACGAACGTCGGCCATGTGGGCCGTTTCCTTAGCGCTGAAGAGTGGACCGCTCACGCCCGGGCTGTTGCGGACCTTGATCGCCAACGGGCCCGGGTCTTCGGAGGTCAGAAAGTGTTTTATCTCCCCGTTGGCTCGCAGAAGCTCCGCTTCAGGGATGCCGGACGCGACCGCCGCGCCGTGGTTGCGAACGGAGTAATCGTAGACGCGCTGTTCGGACACGGCGATCCGGATGTTCGTGGTAATAAGGGCAACGGGTATCGCGAGAATAAAGAGCGCAATTATCAGAGCACGAAAGAGGCCCAACGCGGCCTCCCCCTTTCACGCATTACCGAAGTCCCGTTCTCGATTTCAATCGTAGGTACGGCGATCCGCCTTTGTCAACGATTTTCGCGACCCGTTATCATTGCGTGTGAGGCGATTTCCGAAAGGACGTTCCAATGATACCGGATAAGCGGTCGCTCAGCTCATTCGCCGGGCTCAGACGCATCATCGCGAGGCTGCGTGGACCGGACGGTTGCCCGTGGGATAGGGTCCAGACGCATGAATCGCTGGCGCCATATCTGCTGGAGGAAGCGCATGAGACCCTGGACGCTCTCGACTCCAAAGAGATGGCAAAGCTCTGCGAGGAGCTTGGCGACCTGCTGTTTCAGGTGCTGATTCACGTTCAGTTGGCGGAAGAAGCCGGTGCATTTGCCATGCGCGACGTGATTCGAGGCATCGGCGACAAGCTTGTCCGCCGCCACCCTCACGTCTTCGGCGACGCGGTGGCTGAAACGCCCGAAGCCGTAATTGCACAATGGGACGAACTGAAGACGAACGAGCGGGGACCCGCATCCGCTGTCGATGGCATCCCGGGCGCCCTTCCCGCCCTGGCTCACGCACAGGCGATCCAGAGGCGAGCCGCCCGCGCCGGATTCCACTTCGAATCGATTGACGAAGCCTGGCAGGCGCTGGCTGAGGAGATCGACGAGCTGCGCGCTGCATCGACGCCGGCGCAGAAGCGCGAAGAGTTAGGGGATGCGCTCTTTGCCCTTGCCAACCTGGCGCGCGAGATGGACGTGGACGCCGAGGACGCGCTGCGATCGACCTCGCGGGGCTTCACCACCCTCTTCCAGCTCATGGAAGGCATCGTGCAGGAGAGAGGCCTTGATCTGAAGGAGGCCGCCATCGGACAGAAGCTGGCGCTGTGGGAAGAAGCCAAAGCTCGGCGGAAGGAACACTTCGTCGGCCCCGCGCGGCTGTGATATGCTCATCGCGCCCGCAGTCGGAGATTGGAGGTCGCAAATGACCCAGCAGAAGGAAAGCGTCGTAACGTCCCGGCGTTTCGAATCCGGGCTGACTTACGCAGAGTACGTAGGCCGCATCCAGCGCAACCGAGAGAAGTTCGATTACAACTATAGGGAGACCGTGTTGACGGACGATGACGTCGCAGCATTTCGCTCGCTTAATGCCCGCGCGGAAGGACCGGCGAAGGTCCTGGCGCTGGGAGAGGACTGGTGTCCAGACGTGTTTCGCGGCCTGCCAGTGATGGCTCGCATCGCGGAAGCCGCTGGGATGGAGATGCGCGTATTTCCCCGAGACGACAATCTCGACATCATGGGCGAATTCCTCAACCACGGCGAGAGTCAGTCGATCCCGACGTTCGTCTTCTACACCTCCGACCACCGCTACATCGCTCACTGGATCGAGCGGCCAGCGAAGGCCAACGCTGAGATGGGTGAGGTAATGAAGCGCTACGAAGGGCTGGACCGCTCCAAGCCCGAAGATGCGGCGAAGCTACGCCAAATCGCCAACGAGTTCCAGACGGGACCGATCTGGGCGAGCTGGCGCAAGGAGACAGTGCGGGAACTGCGCCAGCTTCTGGAAGAGAAGTCCGGGTGATACCAGCGCATCGGACTGACCTGAGCATCGCTGCGCTCTAGTCGCGGCGCCTCGACTGGCTTACCACACCTGATCCGCGAGTCCCCGGCCTTCGGCGATGGCTTCGCCGCCCCCTATCTGCGTCGAAGCATGGCGACTCCGGCCGAGGCGCACACGATCAGCAGCGCTCCGCTGGCAAGTGCTGCGACCAATAGCCAGGAAGACCCACCGCTACCGTCATCACCGCCCGTGCTCGGCACGGCCGCGGGCGCGACAGTCTGAGTACCCGTCGGCGATGCGGTCGGGCTGGCGCCAGCCGTCTGGGTTGGTGAGGCGCTGGCCGTGGGCGTTGCCTGCGCTGCCACGTTGATGCGTCCTCGCATTTCGGTGGTGTGGATGTTGCACCTGTATTCGAATGAGCCGACCGAGTTAAACGTTTGAGAGAAGGTCCCGCTCGTCATACTACCGGAGTCAAACCCGCCCGCTGGGGGGCACGTTGTGAACGAAGCGTCACACTGCGTGACTGTGTGAGGGGCGCTGCCAGCCCATTGCCATGTGACGGTGTCGCCCACGCTGATGTTCGTCTCGCACACACTGCCCGAGAACGACGAGTTGCAGAAGTAGAAGTCTCCGACCTCCACATTGACTGTCGTCTGGCCGCGCGCTTCTTCATCAGTGACTAAGAGAGCGACAACACCGGCCGAGGCGATTGCTAGAGCGACTGCGGCGACAATGGCTGTTCGAAACATGGCTATCACCTCCCTGTGGTACTAGCCTCAGGTACGATGACGAGCCGCCGGCAGTTTCACCTTGGACCAGAGAAAAGCAGAGAGGCAGCCCGCCCCAGGCTGCCTCTCGTTTTTATCCCGCCTTAGGCGGGACCAGAAGGAGGTCGCCCCGAAATTGTCTTGCTTTGTTGAATATAACGCGGTAGCGGAAGAAGAAGTTAACTAACTGGTAAAGGGATTTCGCGTATACTCAATCAGAGTTTGATTGGACTCCACTAGACTAGATGCGATTTCCTTTGCCGTTGTTACGCCGGCGCCTGGCAGAATAGGTGTCGGGAAGGTGAACCTTAGTCTGGCGCCACGGTTAGCGCTAGAATGCGCGAAGAATGGCGAATAACAGCCACGCGCGTGTGCTTTATCGCGCGGGAGACGGCGACAGCGTGCAGTCAGGAGATGCGGGTGTCCTAGCGCAGGCCCTCGCGCACGGGAGCGGCCTTGTCTGGGTAGACTTAACGATCCGCTCGGAGGAGGACGCGGCGGTCCTGCGCGACGTGTTTTCGTTCCATGAGCTGACGATCGAGGACTGCGTGTCGCCGCGCGTGGACCCGGCGAGGATCGACGACTACGTTGACTATCTATTTCTGATCGTGCAGGCGCTGGGCGAATACCATCCGGAACGAGAGTTGGAGCCGATAGAAATTGACTTCTACCTGGGCTCCAACTACGTCGTCTCCTGTCATCGCGAACCAGTAGCCGCGATCGAGAAGTTTCGCGAACTCTGCATCCGCGATGAGCGCCAGCTTCGTCGCACGCCGGACTGGGTGCTGCACGGGCTCATCGACGCTGTCGTCGATGAGTATCTACCGATTGTCGATGCGGTAGATGACACAATCGACGAGCTCGAGGAACAGATTCTGCATCGGCCGGATACGGCTTTGATGCGGCAGATCCTGATCGCGAAGCGGAACGCTCTTCGAATTCGCCGCTCAGCGGTGCCCCAGCGGGATGTAATGAACCGGCTTGCGCGCGGTGAATTCCCGAAGCTGGTGCGCGAGGGGACGATGGTCTATTTTCGCGACGTTTACGACCATCTGGTGCGAGTCGACTACCTCGTAGAAGCGCTGCGAGACCTCGCGGACGGCGCGCTGAACATGTACCTCTCCGTGGTCTCGAACCGACTGAACGAGATAATGAAGGTGTTAACGGCAGTCGGCGCGGTGTTCCTGCCGGGAGCGCTCATCGCCGGGATTTACGGAACGAACTTCCCGGAAGATGAAGTGTGGCCCCCCTATAGCTCAGGGTGGGGGTTCTGGGTTGTTGTTAGTCTCATAATCGCAACCACTGTGGCGATACTAGCGTACATGCGTTACCGGCGCTGGATCTAGAGCCCGCGCCTGTCTTCGGCTTTGTCGGCCGAGACCGATGCGAACGGCACGCGGACGCCTTCTTTCACGAACGCCTCCGCCAGCCGCCGGCGTAGCTCTGCCGCGACGTCCCAGCGCGCTGAGGGCTTTGCCCGCGCCGTAACAGCGACCGTGACGCCGGTGTCGCCGACTGACTCGACGTGGCCCGGGGCGGGCGCATCTAGGATCAGTTCACGATATGGCGAGCTGCCCACCAGTTCCTTGCCGACGCGCGTAATGAGATCGTTCACGCGCGACAGGTCCTCGCCGTAGGCGACCTGCACCTTTACGTTGATGCGGGCGAAGTCTCGCGTGTAGTTGGAGACGACGTCAATGCTACCGTTCGGCACCGAATGGACGACACCGTCTTCGTCGCGGATGATGGTGCGTCTTAGTGAGATGCTCTCGACGGTACCGGTGACGCCGGCGATGCGCACGACGTCGCCCGTGCGGTACTGGTCTTCCGCCAGGAGGAAGATGCCGTTGATCGCGTCTTTGACGAGTGCCTGCGCGCCCAGCGCCAGCGCGAGGCCGGTGATGCCGAGGCCGGTGACGATCGCGGTTATGTTGACGCCGACCTCGTTCAAGATCGTGATGATACCGATGAGTAAGACGGCGACGCCGGCTGTGCGCTCCACGACGTGGATGATGGTGCTGGCGCGCTTGTGCATCTCCTCGTCGGGTGTGGAGGCGCCGCGGAGAATGGCGGCGCGCGCCACACGGGGGAAGACGGCGCGGAAGACGGCGGAGGCGATGACGAGCACGAGGACGATGAGCAGGATGGTTGGGCCTTCGTTTTTGACGTCGTCCCAACCGATAGTGAGGACCGGCAGCATATCGGCTCTTAGGCTAGGCGACGGGAGGGCGGTGGGCAAGCTGAAGGTCGAGTATACTCGGCGCGTGAACATTCTGCACCGCCGCTACTGCCGCTCGGAGGAATGGCGGCAAGCCGTGCACCACGGGATGATGCCGTGGGCGCTCGGCGAGATAGACCTGGGGCCAAGCCTTCTCGAGATCGGGCCTGGGCCGGGCGTTACGACGGACTGGCTTCGGGAGCGGGTGCCGTCGCTCACGTGCATCGAGATCGATCACGCGCTTGCTTCTTCCCTTAAGGGCCGGCTCGACGGCACGAACGTGAGCGTGGTCAAGGGCGACGCGGCCGCTATGGCATTCCCAGACACCTCGTTCCACGCTGCCGTTTGCTTCACGATGCTGCACCACGTGCCGTCGCGCCAGCTCCAGGACCGGCTGCTGGCGGAGGCCTGCCGGGTGCTGAAGCCGGGCGGGCTGTTCGCCGGGAGCGACAGCACCCCATCGTTTCGCTGGCGGCTCTTCCACCTGTTCGACACCTGCGTCCCGGTGGACCCGGAGACGTTCGGCGCGCGCCTCGAAGGGGCGGGATTTGGCGACGTTCAGATCGAACGGCGGCCGGAGTACAACACCTTTAAGTTCTTCGCACGGAAGAGGCCGGCGGCCGGTCACTAGGGTCAATCAACCGATTTAGCGGGTCAATCAGACCGGTTTTGTACGGGGATTCTGATTGTATTCAGCGGTTCGTGTTCGGTCTTTGATTGTGCCTCGGCGAAATTTCCAGTTTTCGCCTCCCTCCACATTCAGCCGGCCGAGAATTGGGCCGGCTGTGTTGGATTGAGTCCCATTCATGAACGTGAAATTGAATGCTCAATCAGATGAGGGATGGAAGGAAGACGGAAGATGGGAGATGGGCAAGGGTTTGGCTCCGAGCTGGCGGGCGTTTGTTAAGGTGCGGGTGCGTCTTCAGGATAGCGTGAGCGGCGAAGGACTGGAAGGGGGAGATGGCACTCCAGTGGTTCTTGTCATGAACTTCCTCGGTCTACAGAGTTGCGGTCTCCAGCATAACGAAAGCCATCGAGCGTCGCGCTCATCCTTCGGCTCCGTCCCGACTTCGCTCAGGATTCGCTGATGCGAGCGATCCTTCGACAGGCTCAGGACGAACGGGCGGGGGGCGCCGAGCTCAGGACGAACCGATGAGCACGCCTCGGCCCCGGCCCTACAACGCCGCGTAGGTGGCATCGACCAGGCCGCGCCAGCGGGGGTCTATGAAGTAGTCAGGCGGCATGATCATCTTGTTCATCACGTAGCCGAAGCCGACGCGGGCTTCAGGATCGGCGAAGCCGATGGAGCCGCCGGCGCCCGGATGGGCGAAGATGTCGCCTTTGGGGACGATCCTGTGGTCCGGGATGTCTAGCATGAAGCCGAGGCCGAAACGCGAAGGCAGCCCGAGAAGGACTGCATCGTCTCCGTAGGACTGTTCAACTCTGGCGCGCTCGATGGCATCACGGCTGAGGACGCGGACGCCGTCGAGCTCGCCCCCGCGGGCGAGGGCGCCGTAGACGCGGGCGAGGGCGCGGGCGCTCGAGTGGCCGTTGGCAGCGGGGAGCTCGGCTGCCCTCCAGGCACGGGTGTTGACGGTGCCCGGGACCATGAGGTCGGGCGGGTTGGCGAACGCCTTGAAGGTCATCGATTGCCGATCACTGAGGGCTTTGGCGATGGGGTTGTCTTCGCCGGGCTCGGGCAGCGGCATAGGCAGCATATCAGCCGTCCG